>JAEEGL015188527.1_pt1 | contig 62670 bp, 57 predicted proteins | sample 9134231 | NCBI WGS metagenome assembly JAEEGL01 (sample SAMN16246548, study PRJNA631951) | gut metagenome | biome: gut microbiome; feature: rumen; material: fiber-attached | host: Bos | place: Iran: Karaj | collected 2018-10
CACTCCGTTCGACTTGCATGTGTTAAGCACGCCGCCAGCGTTCATCCTGAGCCAGGATCAAACTCTCATGTTTAATCTTGTTTCAGAAAACGTTAGCTTTCCAAAAATTTACTTTGGTTTTGTTCTGAATTTCTAACTCATGGTCAAACCAGACCATTTTTATTAGAATTTTCAGGGTTGCATTGCTGTTTATTTGTCAAAGTTCATTACAATAAAAAGCGTAGCCGAAGCTACGTTAGCGCAGAGGGTGGGATTCGAACCCACGTGCCCTCTCGGACAAACGGTTTTCAAGACCGCCTCGTTATGACCACTTCGATACCTCTGCATCCGCATCTTTTAATCAGACGCAAAAGTAATTCTAACAAAGAGAATTTTATCTGTCAACATGATTTTTAAAAGTTTTTTCAATATTTTTCAAAATTTACTGCGCGAGGAATTTTTCCGCCACCAGAATGTCCTCGGGCGTGGTTATCTTGATGTTTCTGTATGAACCTTCGATAAGCTTTACCTTCGAATTTGTAAAGTTTTCGACCACCATCGCATCGTCCGTGATGTGTATGTCCTCGGCCGCTATGTTCTGCAGTCTCATGCGCAGTCTCTCATAGGCTTCTGTAAGTGTTGTAAGTCTGAACACCTGGGGAGTCTGAATGATCCATACGGTATTTCTGCTGGGCGTACTTATTACATAGTTCTCATTGTCTACTATCTTAATGGTATCCTTTGTTGCGACTGCCGCAACGGCAGTACCGAACTCCTCTACACCGTTTTGGAGTCTCTCTAACATAGGGATATCTATAAGAGGTCTTGCCGCATCATGGATATATACGTAATCGGCATCCTGTATCATCTTAAGTCCGTGCATAACGGAATGATAGCGTTCTCTTCCGCCCTCGACTATACATCTTACCTTATTGAAACCATACTTCTTTACGATCTCGTTCTTGCAAAACTCGATATCTTCCTTTGCCGTAACGAGTATGATCTCATCGATAAAGCTGTTCTGGAACACATTGAGGGAATAATATATCATCGGCATTCCGTTTAGCTCTATGAATTGTTTCTTTACATTGGACTGCATCCTGCTGCCGCTGCCGGCCGCAAGTACGATAGCTACAGTTTTCATCTACCTCTCACCTAACTTAAGATTCGGGACTGCATTAAGATCCCAGCCCGAACGTACACCTTTTATATATTCATAATATCCGGCAACGCCTATCATTGCCGCATTATCCGTACAGAATATCGGAGACGGTCTGTAAAATGTTATGCCTCTCTTTGCACATTCATCCTCGAAGGCTTTTCTTAGATGTGTATTTGAAGCCACTCCGCCCGCGATCGCAAATCTGTCAAAGCCGTACTCGCAAAGAGCCGTCATGGAATGTCCTACAAGGACATCGACTACAGCCTGCTGAAACGATGCTGCAACATCGGCCTGAACATAGCTTTGACCTTTCATCTCCATTGAATTTAGATAATTGAGGACAGCAGATTTTAAGCCGCTGAAGCTGAAGTCATATTCATTATCGGCAACCTTAGCTCTGGGAAACTCTATCGCACACGGATCTCCCTCATAGGAAACCTTATCTATCTTGGGTCCTCCGGGATAGCCCAGTCCTATAGCTCTTGCCACCTTGTCAAAAGCTTCTCCCGCAGCATCATCCCTTGTCCTTCCGAGTATCTCGTACTCACCGTAATCCACAACCTTTACAAGATGTGAATGTCCGCCCGATACGACAAGGCACATAAACGGCGGTTCAAGTTCCTTGTTCTCGATATAGTTGGCACAGATATGGCCCTCTATATGATGTACGCCCACCAGTGGCTTCTTTAAAGCCCATGCGAGCGACTTTGCATAGCTGACACCTACAAGGAGGGCTCCCACAAGTCCCGGTCCGTAGGTGACTGCGATCGCTGTTATATCATCCATGGTCACATTTGCTTCGCTTACAGCGCGATTTACGACCTGGTCTATCTTTTCTATATGTTTTCTTGAGGCTATCTCGGGTACGACTCCTCCGTAGAGGGTGTGCAGATCTATCTGGGAAGATATGACGTTTGAGAGTACCTCTCTTCCGTTCTTTATAACGGATGCCGCTGTCTCATCACATGACGACTCTATAGCCAGTATCAGTATATCACTCATCACTTGCCTCCACCGGCTGCCATCCGTATATCTTCCAGTGACCGGCCGCATCCTTTCTTAAAAGGAAGACTTCCTGCAAAAGCTGCGATTCCTTTCCGGTCCTTATGCTGAATGTGCCGTAAAGCTTTGCAAATTTATAGCCGTCGACGCTGCCGTACACAACATCCGTACTTGATGATGTGTAATAGTTGGTTATCGCATAGTCGTTATCCCTGAAGGTAGCTATCTCGCTCTTTAAGTCCTTCAGGTATTCATCATCGGACTTGTTTGCGATAAACTCATCATCGTAGAGCTCTCTTACCTTCATGGCGATCTGGTTTATCTCCTCATCGGAAAGCTCTTCGTTATGAAGCACCTTTGATATCTGAAGAAACTCCTTAACGACTTCCTTTGGAGTCGGCGGATAATTTATCGTATAGTTCTTAAGTATTATCTCCTGAGCCGAAGATACTTTTATCACTTCCTCGTTCTTATCGGGAGACGTCTTGTTGGAAAGGTGATAGTAATAGGAAATAACAAGAAAAACAAGCACTATGATAAGGATCGTTCCTTTTGTGCCTTTGAATCTGTTCTTCATGCTTTTCCTCCTTTCCTTGAGATTTTTTTATGTCAGTCCTCGAATAAAAGATCGAGTGTCCTTCCGTCCTTTGCTGCTATCGCATTGGGGAATATCTTTTTGACTTCATCCATGTATACGGCCGGCTTTAGAAGCGAAGGGCTGTAATGTGTCAGCCACATTTCCTTTACATCAGCCTGCTTAGCCATATCGGCCGCCTCATAAAATGTCATATGTTTATGTTCTTTTGCTTTTTCTATCTTGTCCTCTTCACCGTACATGCCCTCGCATATGAAGAGGTCGCTGCCCTTTGCATGCTCGACTATGTTTGTGCAGGGTCTCGTATCGGTACAGTAGGTTACCTTTAGTCCCTTTCTTGAAGGTCCCAGTATCATATCCTGGGTAAGTATCCTTCCCTCGTCTTCAATGGTCTCGCCCTTTTGCAGTCTGCTCCAGAACTTCATCTCTATGTTGTTTTCTTTTGCCTTTTCCGGATCGAACTTTCCTGCCCTGTCGACTTCGATGCTGTATCCGTAGCAGGTCACGTTGTGATTTACCCTGAATGCAACGATCCTGTAGCCGTCAAACTCTATTGTCTGTTCCTTTGAGTTAAGCTCTATGTAGTTTATCTCAAAGGGAAGCTCCCTTGCTATCACCCTTAGAGACTCTACAACTCCTATAACACCCTTTGGTCCTATGATCGTAAGAGGCTTTGTCCTCTCTGAATTGCCCATTGCAAGAAGCATCCCCGGAAGACCGCTTATGTGATCCGCATGAAAATGCGTAAAGCAAATCGTGTCTATGGGGTTTGGGCTCCATCCCTTTTCCTTTAGGGCTATCTGAGTACCCTCACCGCAGTCGATCAGGATGCTCGAGCCGTTATATCTGGCAAGCATCGAGGTCAGCCATCTGTATGGCAGGGGCATCATGCCTCCCGTTCCAAGCAAACATATCTCCAACATATCCTAAGTATTACCTTTTCCAGTATATGACGGCATCTTCCTTCGGGTTTGAATAAAATCCCGGTCTTATGCCCTCTGATACAAATCCGAGTTTTTCATAGAGTGCTATCGCCGCCTTGTTGCCTGCTCTCACTTCCAGAGTGAATGCAGTTACGTTTAAGCTCTCTTCAGCTTCCTTCATGGTCTCTGACAAGAGTTTTTTTGCAACTCCCATGTTTCTGTGATCACTGTCCGTTGCGACGTTGCAGATATCTCCCTCGCCCGCAGCGACTATGACTCCGCAGTTGGCTATAACCTTTTTATCACAGACAGCTACCATATATAACGCATTGTCACTGTCTATCATATCTGCGAATGCCTGCCTGCTCCAGGGATCGCTAAAGCACTCGTTCTCTATTTGACTGACACGGTCAAGATCTTCATGCCGCATCCTTCTTATCTCAATATCAGGCTTATTCATCCTGTTCCTTTTCCCTGCGCTCTCTTTCGGCCTGCGAAAGCCTTAAGTATACAGGCGCATGTTCGGCGGCACTTTCTGTCATTCCCTTTTCAAGGTATATCTCTCCTAAAGCAGCAACAGCGCTTGCTCTCTGTCTGTTTGCAAATGCCGGTGCGAATACGTAAGGGACTTTGCATTTGTTCCGTATCGTCTCCTTAAATACGGGAACGCCGTCTCCCAAAAATACGACACTTCTGTCAATCTCGTTTACTTTTTCAAGGATGTCTTCTATCGGTACCGCACATGCTTCAAGCATCGTATTCATGACACATCTGTCATCTTCTTCGAAGAATTCAAAGAGTCCCGTATAGACCTGTGATCTTCTCGCATCCATCAAAGGACAGATAACTCTATCGCTTCCCCACATGTTGTAGGCCAGTCCCTCTACTGTTGAGACAGGAACTATGGGTTTATCAAGCGCGTTTGCAAGACCCTTTACCGTTGCGGATCCTATCCTTAATCCCGTAAAGGAACCGGGTCCTGCAGCAACTGCTATTGCATCGACATCACTCATGTCCTCACCAAGCATCTTTGATATCTCATCAAGCATGGGCAAGAGTGTCTGCGAATGAGTCTTTTTGTTATTTACGGTATATTCAGCTTTGGTTATCCCGTCTTCGATGAGTGCAATGCTTGCAACCATCCCCGACGAGTCCACTCCGAGTATCTTCACTGTTTCTCTCCGCTTATACTTATCTTTCTGTAATCAAAGCCCTTTTTAGGGTCCTTTGATATCTCTACCTTTATATATCTGTCCGGAAGGATGTCTTCGATCAGATTAGCCCATTCGATGAGGCTCACTCCCTCGCCGTAGACATATTCCTCATATCCGATCTCATCCATCTCGCTTATATCACCGATCCTGTACACATCAAAGTGATAAAAGGGAAGTCTCCCCTCATCATAGACCTGTACTATCGTAAATGTGGGAGAGCATACAGGCTCTCTTATTCCGAGTCCCGCAGCAAAGCCCTGGGTAAATACCGTCTTTCCGACGCCAAGATCTCCTATAAGTGTGATGACCTCTCCGGGAAGAGCTTCCTTTCCCATCTCAAATCCGAGATCATAAGTATCTTTTTCACTGTTTGAATCAACTGTTCTGTTAATGATCACTGCTTGATCCTCACCCTGTCGGGGCTCATATGCGTGCTTATCATCTCTATAAGCGTAAACTTGTCCTCGCCCAGATCCTTTTTCGGGAATATCCATGCATTGATCTTGCTTGTCGCAAGTATGATGCTCTGGTTTGTGGAATAGGCCCTGTACATGTCGCTCCATTCGACTTTCATCTCGTTTTCACCGTCGGATACCGTTACACCCTCATCATCCATCACATAATGGATGGGCTTTTTGAATGCAGGGTTCAACATAACCTGCTTCTTTGCTCTCGTATAGAGAGTGACCGGCATATACAGGATTATTATCACTCCTGCCACCAGCATCGCCGGGTATGAAGTGTTGTTAAAAAATCCTATGATAAGCAGTATCCCGACGAGTGTTCCCAAAAGCCCCGATGCACTCGTATATGCATGGTGCATGTTGTAATCGTACAGAGCCGATGTAGTCATCTTTATGTCAAATTCACATCTCATCATTTATACCTGTTCTTAAGCTGTCACTTATAACAACTCATAATTCACACGATTATATATTATACCACAAAATCGCTCTTACACTCAAGATATTGAAAAACCACCGGTGATATGTACCACCGGTGGTAATTGATTGATCTTATTCGTATCTTAATGCTTCAATGGGATCCATCTTTGCCGCCTTGTTTGCGGGATAGAATCCGAAGAATATTCCTATCGCGGTAGAGAAGCTAAGTGATATCACTATCGCTCTAAGTGAAGGCATCGGAGATGTCTTCATAAGTGCCGCCGCTATGGCTCCGAGTCCGCTACCAAAGACGATGCCGATAATGCCTCCTATAAGACATATGACAACGGCTTCTATTATGAACTGTATCCTTATGGAACTGTTCGGTGCCCCGAGTGCCTTTCTGGTTCCTATCTCTCTTGTTCTTTCGGTTATCGATACGAGCATTATGTTCATAACACCTATGCCGCCTACTAAAAGCGCTATTCCGGCTATAACCGATATACCTATCGTAACGGTGTTGATAAGAGATTTTGCTTCATCTATTACCGATGACATGTTGTAGGCCGATACATGAAGTCTTTCATTGTTTCCGTAATATCTCTTCTCGAAGAAATCCTCCATGTCTTTTGTTAGCTGAACCGAATCAACACCCTGCTTTGCCATTACGGTGAAGTATACCATGTAGTCATCATGTGTTATGCTCTGTGCCGTCTGGTAAGGGATATAAAGATTGGTCCTTACATTGTCACCCGATGACATTCCCATTCCCGCGAATGCATCCTTGTATTCGTAGACACCTACTATGGTGAACTTATAGTTCTTTCCGCCGATCTCAACATCAACGCCCTTTCCGAGAGCATCCTTGTTCTTTCCGTCATACATGATCTCAACGTACTTTGATGAGACTATCGCAACCTTTGCTGCGGTGTCCGTCTCGCCTATGGTAAAGAATCTTCCTTCTGTAAGCTTGACATCATTTATGAGGAAGGTACCGAGTGTTCCGCCCGATACGGATACCTTTGCGACCTTTGAACCGTCCTTGACATCCGCAGCACCCACATCGCATGTAACGGATATGGCTTTAAGCCTGTCATCAAAGTGTTCCGCAAAATCCTTTATCATGTCCCTGTCCATCAGATCGGAATTGTCATACCAGTAATCACCGTCATAATCCTCTCTGAAATCAAGATACAGCTCGATGTTGTTAGCACCAAAGCCCTCCATTGTATCGGAAAGCTTTACCGATATCGAATCACCGGCCGACATGATAGCTATTACCGAAGAAACACCGATTATGATACCGAGCATCGTAAGAAGGGATCTCATCTTATTGGCTTTCAGACTGAAGAGTGCGAGTCTGAAGTTCTCATACAGCATCATCATATCTGTGGCCCTCCCTTTCTCCGACTATCTCTCCGTCCTTTAAAGTGATGAGGCGTTCCGTCTCATCCGCAAGTTCGGGGGAGTGGGTGATAAGGACAATTGTCTTGCCCTGTTCCTTATGCAGTTTGTGGAATATATCCATGACCATTCTACCGGTCTCGGAATCCAGCGCACCTGTAGGCTCATCTGCAAGGATTATCGCAGGATCGTTTGCCATCGCTCTTGCTATGGCAACTCTCTGCTTCTGTCCTCCGGAAAGCTCCTCGGGAAGATGCTTCATACGGTCTCCCATTCCTACGAGCTCCATCAGCTCTTCGGCTCTTTTTGTACGCTCTTTTCTTGAGACACCCGCATAGAGCATGGGCATCTCTACATTTCTTAAGGCATTGGTCTTTGCGATCAGGTTGTATGTCTGAAATACAAAACCGATCTTTCTGTTCCTTATGCCTGATAATTCACTGTCTTTGGCACTTATAACATCCACATCATCAAGTATGTATCCTCCCGATGTAGGTCTGTCCAATGCCCCTATGATATTCATCAGCGTTGATTTGCCGGAACCGGATGCTCCGACAACCGCTAAAAATTCTCCCTCATACACCGTCAGGTTTATGCCCTTTAGAACCTTAAGCTCGTTCGGTGTACCGATAAAAAAGTTCTTTCTTATATCCGTCAGGCGTATGATGGGTTTTCTTGATTCACCTTCCATCAGAAACCTCCCATAGCACCTGCTTCATCCATATATTCACCTATATCCGAGAATGCTCCGTCGTTGGGGATAACGACTCTCATATCAGCCTCTAAACCTTCTCCCGAGATCTCACAATAGTAATCACCCTCGAGTCCCTTGGTGATATATACGTTATGACTCTGATATGTCTTTTCTCCGTTCTGTACCTTCTCAAGATCCTCTTTTGATACCGATTCGGGATCTGTCAGCAGTGATGATGTATCTACCGGTTCTCCGCTGTCTAAGATCTCAACAAAGAAGTTTCCGTCATCATCTTCCTGTATTGCTTCCTTGGGAACTGAAAGAACATTTTCGCTCTTTTCACATATGATCTCTATCTTGGCTGTCATATCAAGTTTGAGATCTTCGTTCTTTGTAAGAACTGAGATCCTTACCTCATACTTAACACCGCTTGTTCCTGCCGCATTCTGTGTTGCATGGGGAGCAATGGATTTAACCTTGCCCTCAAGCTCGAGTGTACCTGTGCCGTTGGTCTTTATGATAACATCCTGACCTACTTTGATCTTTGCTATGTCATATTCATCGATCTGTGCTGCGACTTCATACGATGAGGTATCCTCTATGGTTATCATGGCACCGCCTGCATATGTATCGCCTTCCTTGACATTGACTGCTGTAACGATACCGCCGATGCTAGATGATACCACGCATCCGTCAAGCTGTTCTTCTATCTTTTCTATGTTTCTCTTATCTGCGAGTGTTGCGGTACTTGCTGAGAGCTTACTGTTCTTGACACTGTCAACTCTTGAGGCAACTGTGCTCTCATTGTTTCTTGCAGAGTCATCCGCATTTCTTACTGTCTGATTGAATGCATCATAAAGAGATTCAACGTTCTTTACCTTGGAATCATACAAAGACTTCTTGGTCTCTTCCGTAGCCTGGGCTGCTTCATAATTGGCCTTTGCCTGCTGAACCGCAGCTTCTGCCGCACTTATGGCAGCTGCCTTTGCATTTGCTCCCGCACTCAGTGCGCTCTGGTAATTGGACCAGTTAGATCCAAGTTCGTTAAGAGATGATGTTATCTTGCTTATCGTATCCGCATCATCCCCGTTATAGATCATTGAAACGGAAATGCCCGAGATGCCGCATTCATTCTTATCTGTATCGGCATCAAGACTCGCATTGTCCCATCCCGCTTCCACAGTGATGCCCGAAAGATAGCTTATGAATCTGTTCTTTGCTTCATTGTAAGGCTTTATGGCTTCTGCCTTTTCAGCATCCGTAAGGCCCTTGATGCCTGCATTTCTTGCAGCCTCAAGGTTTTCTTCAGCACTCTTAAGATCACTCTTTGCATCACTTGCTTTCTTTGATGCCTCATCGTAAGCATCCTTTGCTTCTTCGCATTCATCAGCTGCCGAAGAGAAATCCTGGTAGGCATTGTTTTTGTCTTCCTCTGCTCTCTTTGCTGCTATGTCTCTGTTAACGATGGCTTCATTAAGACCTCTGTTTGATGCAGATACATCGATACCCGATCTTCCTGCATCGGCATTGAGCGTTGTCTGTGCATCAGCAAGCTGTTTTTCAAAGTCCTCTTCATCAAGCATGCATATGATGTCTCCTGCATTTACCTGATCTCCGACCTCAACGTTGACTTCCTTGATCTTAACGCCCGTAACTGAAGTAGAAAACGTCCTGTTCTCAACCGCAACGATGCTGCCCGTAGCCGTAACACTGTTGACGATGTCACGCTGCTCGATCTTTTCCGTGCTTGCGGAACTCTGCATCCCGGCAAGGAGATTCTTTGCGTTGTTCACGGCTGAAACTATTTTGACCACTATTATTGCCACTACTGCGACAACAGCAATGATAATGATCAGCTTTTTGTGCTTTTTCAGGAATTCAAAGAATTTTTTCATGTGATTCTCCCTCTTTTATATATGAAATGTGACAGTGGCATATCACTCTCATGCAAGCATGAGCCCCCGGTGATATTTAAACACCTTAATGCACCCGGCCGTGGGTGACCGGGTGCATCAGATGTTGCACACTATTTGAAAGTATAGCACATGCGCCAAAAGACGCAATAATATGGGAGAAAAATTCACAAAAAGTTAATTCTTTTTGTTACTCGTGTCTTAATGCCTCTATCGGATTTAACATAGCTGCTTTCTTTGCAGGATATATTCCGAAGAAGAGACCTATTCCGCATGAGAATACTGAAGCGAGCAGTATGCTCATCACAGAAAACTCAGGTGTTGCACCGATAGCCATACAGATAAGTGTTCCAAGTAAGAGTCCCACTATGATACCGATGACACCTCCGATTAAAGTGATCATTCCGGCTTCCGCCATGAACTGTCTCTTTATCGCCTTTGTCTTTGCACCGAGAGACTTTCTTATACCTATCTCTCTTGTTCTTTCTGTTACCGATACGAGCATGATGTTCATAACACCGATACCGCCAACCAAAAGGGCGATACTTGCCACTATCGCAACAAAACCTGTTATTATGTTTAGGATCTGGTCATACTGCTTTGCAGCATCTGTCCAGCTCTCTATACCGAATGCTCCCTCTTCCCTTACATTGTATTTTGACTCAAACATCTTCTGGACTCTCTCTGATACTTCCAGGCTGTATTCGTTGTCTGCAAGAAGAAGGATATCAAAACCTTTGTACTCATCAAGGCCGTATTTTCTCTCTGCACATGAGTAAGGTATCTCTATCACATCTGTCTGTTTTCCGGTAAGGGCAGCACCCACACCGTTACTCTTTTTAGTCTCTCTTATTCCTATAATGGTCAGCTCATTGCTCATATTGTTAAAGTTGACCTCAAAGCTCTTTCCCAGAACATCTGTTGTTCCAAACAGCTTCTTTGCAAGTGCCTCTGTTATGACACACACAGGTGCTGCCGCATTGTATTCAGAAAAGTTGAAATATCTTCCGCTTACTACCTTGTCTGTCGACTGGTATTCCCTTGCGGGCGTGCCTGTGTTCACATATATGTCATAGGTCCCCCTGATTGTGTCGGCCTTAGCCGCAAGTGTTGATGAATCCTGTGTTGCACCATACAGATGGTCGCCTGCATTATCACAGATGAAACGGATGTCATCTTCAGTGAACTCCTTTGTGTTTGCCTTGTCCTGATCTTCTATATAGAAGTAGATCATGCCGCTGAACACTGAATTCAGTTCATCATTGATCATGTTCTTTGCGCCGCCGCCGGCTGCCAGTATCATGATAACGGAAGATATACCGATGATGATACCAAGCATGGTAAGGAAAGTTCTCTTCTTGTTTGACTTTAAGTTGGCAAATGCGACCTTTAAATACTCTAACAGTCTTTCCATCACTTATCCTCACTATTTTTGTTAGCCTCTAGTTCCATTCCCTCGGTGATCTCTGTCTCACCTGCAACTATGACTACATCTCCCTCATTAAGTCCTGAAACGACCTCTATCATCTCTGAAGTGTAAATGCCGACAGTGACATCAACTTTCTGAGCCTTGCCGTCTCTTAAAACGTATACATACTCACCCTCTGTGTCAGAGTAAACAGCACCCTTGGGTATCTGGAGTGCATTCTCTATTGAAATGGTATCGATAACAGCTTTAGCCTCAAGACCAAGGATTATATCCTCATCGGGAGCATCAAGTCTGATCTCCATGCCTACATTCGATGTCTGGCCTGCCTCTCTGCTTGTCATCCTGTCGATCCTGTCGACCTTTCCTGTGTATTCCTTGTTCTTTATCTTAACTGTGGCTGTCTGGCCCTCTTCTATATTTTCGATATCATATTTGCTTACATTGAATCTGATAACGATATCCTTTGTTGATTCCAGAGTTACAAGTGCTGTTCCTGATGCAACGTTGCTTCCCTTTATTGCACTGATGCTTGTTACAACACCGTCAAATTCTGCTGTGACACCGTTCTTTGCATTCTCATATCTGTTCTGCTTGTCAGTGCTTGCCATCTCGTTTGCTGCCTTGTCTGCTTCCAGCTGTTCCTTGGCACCGCTTGTCATAAGACCGTTTATGGTAGAAGCCTTCTGGCTTGTCATCTCTGACTTGTATTCCCTGCATGCATTAAGCTGTAAGCTTAATCTGTCGAGCTCCTGCTGCATCGCAACAAGATCGCCGTTATACTGCTGCTCGTAAGCGTTTGTCTGAACCATCTTCTGAAGGTTCTCATACTCATCACTGTCAGGCTTGTCTGCCCAGTCGATAAGAGATACCTGAAGCTTTGCACCCTCATCTGCAAGAGAAGCCTTCTTTGCTGTTATGTCTTTTTGAAGCTGTGTCATTGCAGCCTGTGTGTCAGCTATCTGCTGATCCAGAACCGTGAGATTTCTTTTTGCCTCAGAGTAGAGACCTGCTGTTCTTCCACCTGTCTGGATCTGATTGTTATAGCTTCCAAGCTGTGACTGTGCATTAAGATCAGCCATTGCTATGTTGTAGTTTAAGTTCTCCTCATCGTATGTTATAAGGACATCGCCCTTTTTAACGAAGTCACCCTTTTTAACATTGATAGAACCGATCTTTCCGTCTATCTGTGAATATACGGTGAGTACGTTGTCTGTCTCTACATTACCGTTTAATTCAACCTTCTGTTCCAGTGTTCCCCTGCTTACAACTGCGGTATCAACAGCCTGTGCCGCATGTCCGTTAAGTGTGTTTATCGTTACAGCCAGTACCACTACTGCAAGTACTGCGCTAATTATCTTTTTCTTTTTAGACATTCCTTTTAACTTACTTAAAATCTTCATTTATCTTATCCTCCACTACTCTCCCGTCTTTTATCCTTATCGTTCTCTGTGCGTTTGCGGCTATCTCATTGTCATGTGTTATAAGAATGACTGTCCTTCCCGCATCGTAAAGTTCCTTAAGGATCCCCATTATCTCCTTTGTTGAACCGCTATCCAGGTTACCTGTAGGTTCGTCCGCCAGTATGATGGGCGGTGCCTGTGCTATGGCTCTTGCTATCGCCACCCTCTGCTGCTGTCCCCCCGACATCTCAGATGGCTTGTGTGTCTTACGCTTTCCCAGTCCCACTCTGTCAAGCGCCTCACTGCTCAATCTCTCCCGTTCTTTTTTCGGAACATCCCTGTACATTAAAGGAAGTTCAACATTTTCCAGGGCTGTAAGTGAAGGTATGAGATTGAATCCCTGAAATATGAATCCGATCTCCTTATTCCTTACATCCGAAAGCTCATCGTCTGTCATTCCTGAAACGTCTGTACCGTGAAGCGTGTATGTTCCGCTTGTCGGTACATCCAGGCATCCCAACATGTTCATCAGTGTTGATTTGCCCGATCCTGACTGACCGATGATAGCCACGAACTCATGCTCATCTATGTTAAGAGTCACATGGTCCAGAGCCCTTACCTCGTTCTCTCCGGGATTGTAGATCTTACATAAGTCCTGTATCTCTACCAGTTTTCCCATTTTTTCTCCTCTCTTTTACTTTCCTTTTTGTATGCTATACATCGTATAATATTGTTTACACTGCATACTATACAGCGTATATTATTGTTTGTCAACCAACAATTCCAAAGTTTATAAATTCTTTATTTTTTCCGGATTTTGGCCAAAAAGATCCCCTGCCGCTAAACAATGACTGTCCGGCCATCTCCGTCACATCTTTTATTGGCAGGGGAATATGTTTACTCTGTAACCTCATCAGACTCAGCATCGGGATCATATTCGAGGATATCTCCCGGCTGGCATGCGAGTGTATCGCATATCGCCTCAAGTGTTGAAAACCTGATCGCACTGATCTTACCTGTCTTTATCTTTGAAAGGTTCACGTTTGAAACTCCAACCTTTTCCGAAAGCTCGTTAAGAGACATCTTTCTGTCTGCCATGACTCTGTCCAGTCTTAAAACTATCTTACCCATATCTGTTACCTCACTAACTGTCATCATTGTATTTCTCCTCCTGTTACAAAACCGTCTGCCGATTCCCCTGTGATGCAGACCATTTTTAATACCTACTTTCTTATAATGTCTCATCAACTTCTGTCTGAAGCACATATCCGTAATCAAGTACGCAGTAGATACTCCAGAATATGATTCCGCTCATTATTGCAGCTCCAACACCTGAGAGCAGCAAAGCTACGATCGTCATTGCCACGAATACAGCCTTAAGTCTTGCAAGTACCTTTCCGTCAAAAGGCGTGTCGCTGTTCTTTATAAATTCAAATGTCTTCTGAACGGTTATGAAGATGCCTGCCATCAGTGCACATACACCTGCAGCTGCCGCACAGTAGAGTGCGAAGAGCTCTGCGAACTTACCCTGGTTTATAAGCTTTAAACCGTCATAATTAAAACTGAATATTCCTGTTTCAACATCAAAGTCCACATCCTCAAGTGCCATGAAGTTTCCTGTTGTATCACCCATGATATTTATCTGTCTTGTTGCCTGATCAAAGATCAGATTTGAATTGATCTCATTCTTGTGTGCCATCAAAAGAATTGCTCCAGCAATGGCGAGCACCGTTGCAACAATAAGTATTATCCCGAAGACCTTGCAGGTCTTTCTTACAACATCACAACTCTTTTTTACATTTGCCAGTTTCTGTTCCTGTTCTCTCATTTCTTTTTCTCCCTATATCATTTTTTTATCTTTTGTTTATAAGTTACTTTTTTCACGTGAATTGAACTTTCAGATCCTTTCCTGTTCACCTGAACTCTTCCCTCCCGGTGGTTCCTTATAATGAACAAGGCGCTGTATCTGTGGTTCATGAGACCATAATACAACGCCATTTAACATTTGTCAACAACTTTTTAACGTTTATCGTTAAATTATTTATTTTTATGATAAGATATTTAATGTTAAAGCAGGACTGATCCCCATGTTTTCAGGTTTTTTGGGGCTTTCTGTTATCCTTTATCCTGATCAAACAGATACACGTATTTACGCCTCATCTGCATGATAACTTCAATAACCCTGTTAGTGATCTCCTTTGGATAATCAGTCTTTTCTTCCAGAATTTTACATATGTCATTATAGTTAAAATTAAAATGTATGTTGCAACCATACAGCTTTTCGGAGATCATGACCTGTTGTTCAAAACTGTCGGAAAAAGTTTTGGGCTTAACCCTGTCTATCAGCTTAATATGATCGATCGAAAGAGGATATTCCATGGTCGTATCCGATAGAAGTCCCGCTCCGTTATCAAAAACAGGTGCCAGTCTGTATTCTTTCATGTTTTTGGTAAGGACGGCTATGTTGTGAGTATGCCTGTCTTCATTAAGAAACAAAGCATCAACGGTCAGTATCTTATTCATGTACTTGCCAAACTGTGAAAGACCGGTCACGCGCTCAACCTGTTTAACGAGAGTCTCCAATCTTTCGGTATGATCCGGAATGCTGTATATGATATTGTTAAGACCCCGACCGTAAATCTGCATAAACAGTCTTTCGAGAGTTATAAGCTGCCAGCCGTCTGTAAAGTCTTTGCTCCTGCATGCATTAAAGTACTGTCCGTTATACTCTATCTTTTCAAGTTCGTAATCCACATACTCATCCGGTGACAGACTGCTGAATCCAAGCAGCTTAGACACAACATATTCCGTAAGGCCCTCATACCCCGTATAATCTGCCTTATACCATATATCATCTCTTTTGAATTTCAGCTGATTTCCTTTTGATGACTTTCTGTTATCCGTCACGACATCAGTATCTATGAACTTTACCATAAGTTCACCTCTCTATCTCAATGTAAAACTCATCCTCTTCCATCCTGCCCAGTGTTTTCTCGATTATAAGGATCGGATCATAGAAAGGGATATCCAGTCTTTTCAGCTCGAGTTTCATCTTATCCCTTGTCCTTGGAAAACATCTGGATTCAAGAAACTGCTCATAATCATCATAATCAGGCTCGTTATTGACCCCAAAGGCTCTTAACATCGGATTTTTTACATAGTTCTTTATTTCTACCTTTCGCTGCAGTTCATCAACATCTATGACTGTACACAGCATGTTTTTATAGAAGTACTTAAGTCTCAGTTTCAGTCTGTTATCTTTAAGTCTGAGCTTCTCTTCCATCTCAGGATTGCGAAGAAGTATATCGGCAAGTGTCACTATGGCTCCTGTTATGGGTTCCTTTGATGTCTCCCATCGTTCGACCGTTCTTTTTGAAACACGCAAAAACACAGCCAGTTGTGATTGTGTCATATCCAGGGCTGCCCTGAGTTCTTTTATATCTTCAGATGTAAGATGATCCGGTGTTACATATCTTCTTTCCATACCATGCTCCGTTTTACCAAATGTCTTTTTCATTCAAAAAAGTGATATATTTCTTTACTTATTTCCATTAAACCACAAAAATGTCGGCGAATCAAGCTGATTTCACCGACATTTTGTCGTTATTTCCTTTATGGATACTCTTTTTAAGGATCCTGTTTTCAGTTTTGGGCGTTCTGATCAGGTGCAAAGCCGAGCACTATGCGCTCCTTATAATCATCCTTCGGCATGGGTCTTGCATAGTAATATCCCTGGATCATGTCACATCCCTGGCTGGCCAAGAATTCAACCTGTTCTTTCTGTTCAACACCTTCCGCAACGGTGAGCATGTTTAAATTCTTTGCAAGTCTTATTGCCTCGGAAACGACGATCTGTCCTCTTCCGTCACCCTCATCGTTCCTGAAGAAGTCCGCATCGAGCTTTAATACGTCAAGCGGCATCTCCTTAAGGGAATTGAGTGATGAATAGCCTGCACCGAAGTCATCCATCGATACCTTAAAGCCGTATTCCTTAAGCTGCTTGATCGTTCTTATCATCGCATGCTTGTCATCAAAGAATGCACTCTCTGTGAGCTCTATCTCGATAAGCTCACGCGGTGAGCCCGCATTGTCCACGATATCCCTTATCTGTTCCGCAAGGTCGCTCTCTATGAAATGTGCCCTTGATACGTTTACCGAAACGGGAACGCATTCAAAGCCCTCATCTATCCATTTCTTCTGATCGGCTGCCACATGGCTTAACATGTAGTGGTCTATCTGTGTGATGAATCCGCTCTTTTCAAAGATCGGTATGAACTTGCCCGGAGGTATCATCTCACCGGTCTCGGGTAATCTCCATCTGATAAGAGCCTCGGCTCCGCTCAGTTTACGGGTAGAGGGATTATACTTTGGCTGATAGTAGACTAAGAATTCCTCATTATCAACAGCTTTCTGCTGTCTTTCGGCAACCCAGTCGATCCACTTCTTCTCCTTTACCATCTCCTCATCAAACAAAGCGATGGCCGAATCATCGTTATCGGCAAGTGTGGATCTTGCGGTACATGCATTGTTGTATGCATTGTCTATGTTAAGATCCTTACGCTTAACAGCCTTTCCTCTCTCATCGAGGCACTCGCCTATCCTGTATATTCCGACATGGAAGGTGAACTTGTGATCAGAATCTATCTTTTCAAGGTCACTTACCATGTTTTTGACTCTCTCTTCAAGACGGTCCCTGTCCACATATTTTAACATTGCAACGAAGTTGGCCGATGCGTAGTGTGCGACCATCTCTTTCTTTTCCAGATGTTTCTCTATTACTTCATTGACCCTGCAGAGCATCTTCTCGCCGTCCTCGACAGAATGACATACGCAGAAGTTACGATAGTTTACAAACACGATATCGAGTACAGCATATTTATTGTAGGAGTTGGATCTCTTCTTTAATACTCTCTCAGAATTTGCTATGAACCACATCCAGTTCTTCTTGCCTGTGACCTCATCCATAAAGAAGATCTCATTCATCTTCTTTCTGTTTTTGTGGTTCTTTATCATGTTTGAGAAGATGACTATGATGACAACCAGGATCATGATGGCAAGAAAGATTCCCATTACAAGGAATGTTCCAGCATCTTTTAAGTTGATGGTGATATAAGCCTTTCCTATCAAACGTGTTCCGTCACCAAGATCCACCGGCATCCAGAAAGGAAGCTCTATGTTCTTTCCCTCTGTGGATAACATCTTTATGAGACCGCTTCCCTGTTCATTTAAAAGAAGACTCACACCTTTATAATCAATCTCGATGTCGCCTTCACTGTCGGCATAAACGAGTCCGCTTTCCTTATCACGATAGATCTGTGTCTCTATAGCCAGTTCCGATACGGCTTCTTCCACTCTTGCATGATACTCTTCAAAATCCTCATCGCTTCTTGCATCTTTTAACTCTTTATCGAGCTGTTGCATCTCTGCGATAAACTCAGGATTGTTCTCAAAGTCAGTCCTGACTGTTATTTTGCCGCTGCCTTCAAGATCGCAGGTGTTCTTACCGTGCTCTTTTAGGACCTTGTCATTCTCATCAACGATGATATAGGAATTCTCCTCCTTATTAAGAAGCTTAAGGATATCCTCATTCTCACCGTAGCCTGAGAACTCATAGAGTTCAGCCATGTATTCGAGCTTGCTGTATTCATTGCCTACTTTTGAATCCAGCACATAGAAGAAAAATGTGCTCGTCATGCCTGCAAGACCCACAATGATCAGTGTGGTAACGATGATGAACGCAAACACCGATCCTGTTGTCCTGAACTTCTTTAGTTTTCTGAATTTCTGTTCTCTGATATTAGCCATTTAAATTTCTCCCTCATAAAAAAACTTTATATCAGACCTGTTTACATACAGGTTTTTTATCCTCACTTTATAATAATAACAGTAAAAACGACTTTGTTGATGATTTTTATGATTTTTTTACAGTTTTTATCTTTACTTTCTTTTTTAAGGTTCCTCTTGACACTTTAAAAGCATGGCTGTAAGATAACATCGTTGTAATTAACTTTCAAGGCAGGGTGTGAGTCCCTACCGGCGGTAAAAGTCCGCAAGCCCAAAAGGTTGAACCGGTGTGATTCCGGTACCGACGGTATAGTCCGGATGAGAGAAAGGAGCAAAAATGAATAATCTCTTATCACAGATAGCAGAAAATGCTGTCTTCGTGCTGGTATTCGCCGGCGTAATTATCCTGATGTTTTTAATCGCATATGGAGTTGAGAAGCTTGTCAAGAAGAAGAACAATGACAATGAACGAGTTCTTTCCACAAGAAAGATCGTTGTCATAGGAATGTTCTCTGCAATCTCAACGGTACTCATGCTGCTTGAGTTTCCCGTTCCTTTTGCACCTCCCGGGATATACAAACTGGATTTTTCCGAGCTTCCCGCATTGATAGGCGGTTTTGCCTTCGGTCCTGTTGCAGGTGTAATGATAGAGTTCATAAAGATCCTCTTAAAGACACTTATTAAGGGTTCTTCAACGGCATTTGTCGGTGAGCTTGCAAACTTCTTTGTAGGATGCAGCTTCATACTTCCCGCAAGTATCATCTATCTCATAAAGAAGAACAAGGTCAATGCGATCATCTCATGTGTTATAGGTACTATCATCATCACTATAGTTGGAAGCTCATTTAACGCTTTCTACCTTCTTCCCACATTTGCAAAAATGTTCGGTATGGAAATCGATACGATAATCGCAATGGGTACTGCCGTAAACAGCCACGTTACAAGTCTTTCGGACTTTATTTTCCTGATCGTGGCACCGGTCAATATCCTTAAGGGTACGATGATATCCATAGTAACGCTTTTTATCTACAAGCCTTTAAGCCCGATACTCAAGGGAACAAGAAAATAGTTAAAAGATCAATATCCCTGCCCCGATTGTTTTAAGGGCAGGGATATTCGTTTTTCTTTCAACGGTCAAATTTACGCAATGAGTGATTTGCTAAAGATTTTTTCTTTTTAAAATTGCCTAATCTCTGATTATGCACAATTTAACCAAATCCAGAATTTTGATTATTTGCGCTTATCAACTTTTCGTTCACATACCTATCAAAAAAGCTGCACATCACTGCGCAGCCTTTGATTCTTCCATATCCAATATCAGTCATCTTCTTTTGAAAGCAAAAGACAGAAGTCTTCAAATTCAAGAAGCTTTTGTTCCGATTGGAATGTATATTCCTGATATTCTCCCTTATCACCTTTCCAGTACAGATAAAGCCACGGACCGGTGTCTCCCGATTCTGCAGACGTGTGTCTTTTTCGTACGGTACCGTCTTTGACAAGATCAAAGAATTCATTCCACTGATCATCCGAAAGCTCAAATTCAGCTTTTGCTATCGTATCTTTATCTGTTGTAGGACCGTAGTCATTTGGTCTCTCTCTTTTCTCAAAGAAGAACATATGCTTACCGTCCTGTGAATAGAAACGGTATCTTAAATAACTTGCATTGTAGTTGATGTTTTCAACGGTATAATAAAATTCCGTTATATCATCGGCCTCTATATCACTGCCGACAGTATATCTGCTCTTAAGTATGTTAACAGCCACCATTTCATCCTCCGCGCCTACATCTTCACTTCTGTTTGTGAACGACAATACAAGGATCGTCACTATGATAATCATAATTATTGCCAGTAATATAAATACTGCTTTCTTTATATCTTTCATTTAGCCTCTGAACTGATAATAGGGTTTATTGTCTCTTTTAATGATAACATACTTTAAGCCCCAAATGCGCCAAATCAAAGTTAACATTTATCCGCATCTGTTATACAATTATTTTAGGAATAAGTATGCTTATGAATGAGACCGATGAACAACTCTATGAGTCCTTCCTGCATAAAGGAAATGAAGAAGCTCTCCTTATGCTTATAAAGCGTCACAGGGGATCTCTTGTGCTGTTCATAAACGGCTTTGTTAACAACATGACCGTTGCTGAAGAACTTTCCCTTGATGCTTTTGCCGAGGTTGCAGCGGGGCCTACCTTCTTTTCCGATAAGAGTTCATTCAAGACCTGGCTCTTTTCCATAGGGAAGAATCTGGCGCTCATGCAACTTAGAAAGACGATCCATACGGAAGATATCGAAAATGTCTCTGTTGCAGGTGATCAGTCTCCCGAGCTTGATATCCTTAAAAGTGAAAAAAACAGGTTGCTTAATGAGGGTCTTTCAAAGCTGAACGAAGATTACAGACGTATCCTGATACTGCTCTATTTTGAAGACATGACTCACGAACAGGTTTCAAAAGTCATGAAAAAAAGCAAAAAGCAGGTCTACAACCTGGTAGAGCGTGCAAAGAAGGCTCTTAAGGAAGAACTTATAAAGATGGGATTTGAAAATGATTTCATTGTTTGAATACACACCCACAATTACATGTATCATAATCCTGATATTCATAATGATCTGCCTGTATCATACAGGATTAAAGGCAGGACGCAGCGTAGAGCTTGTCTCATTTACATTTGCGACGGCAGCAATGCTGCTTTCTCTTCTTTACTGGCTGGCATTTGATATTCTCTATCCCGGACAGCGCATGCCCTTTGCAGCCAATGAGATCGCTGAATGGGCGATGTTTCTCTCCTTTGCTTCCACACTAAAACCGATGCTCGGCGAGTTTTATGATAATGCCAGGTTTCAGGTCGCAGGCGCGGTCATCTTCATGATCTCAAATGTCATCCTGTGGATCGCATGGTCGGGTGAATGGCTGCAGGATATCATAACAGGTCTTACCTTCGGATATTTTGTCATAACGCTTGTAAGGCTTATGAAAAACACGGATGTGCTCAAAAAAAGACTGTGGATCATCCTGGGTATCATCTGTGTGCTGATAATCGCATCATGTGTTGCGACCTTTATCGTACCCGAGTCTCTTAAAAGTCTTCATGACAAGATCGCATATTTTCTTTTGTTTATCGCAGAGCTGTACTTTGTTTTAAGAACTCTTATATGCCTTTACAGGAAATCTGACCCTAAAGTCTGCATGAGTCTCTCGGCTGCCACTGCTGCATGGAGCATCATCTTCATGTATATGAGTTCGGGAGTTTACTATACCGTTGCATATATATTCCTTCAGGTTTCATTCCTCTTTATATTCTTATCATTAAGAAGGGTGGTAGAAAGATGATCTATGCCGAAAACATACTCATATGCATAGCAATACCTCTGATAGTCTCCCTGCTTTTTGTTAAGGGTGAAGTAAGAAGATACCTTGCATCCTTCCTTCTTGGAATGGGTGTCTGTCTTCTTTCAGCATACATAAGCAGTTTTATCGGTGATTCCATAGGAATGACGTATGATGAGACATCTGTATTTTTATCTCCCGTCATAGAAGAGCTGATGAAGCTTCTTCCGCTTTCTTTCTTTGCGATACTCATAGTTCCAAAGGAGCGCAGCTTTACAATGCTCTCTGTCGCTGTCGGCGCAGGCTTTGCAACCTTTGAAAACTGCTGCTATATCCTAACCAGCGGTGCAGAAAACCTGGGATATATCCTTATCAGGGGTCTTGCCGTAGGTGTTATGCATATCGTGAGCATACTTGCTCTTTCCATGTGGTTTCTTATGGCAAAGAGACTTAAGGTGTTTAACTTTTCTTCAATATGCGTTGGCGTATCCATTGCAATGATCTTCCATGCTCTTTATAACCTTTTGGTATCAAGACCGGGTATCTCATCCATACTCGGATTTATCATGCCGCCCTTTACGGCATCATTACTCTTTATCATCTTTAAGAGAGTTTCCCCGAATTCTATAGAAGAATAAAAATGCACAAAACCAGTTTCTTTAATTTGTGAAAAATCCCGGTGAGTAAAACCGGGTTTTTTTGCAACTAATAAGTGTAAGAGTTGATCTTTGCTCTATAAATTTAGGAGGAGTCACATGAATTATTCAGATGAAGACGCTCTAAAAGAGGTCTTAGAGCGTAAAAAAACAGTCACACGCAAACGTAATGCAAAAGCGAGTGCTTATCTTGCAGGTGTGAGTGCAATACTCTTTGCAGCACTTGTAAGCGTTATATCCCTCTTCCCTCAGGGTTCATCCGTATCGGGCAGCACTGCTTCGGTTTACGGATCATTCCTTCTTGGAAGGCAGGCAGGCGGATATGTGCTCGTATCTGTTATAGCATTCATACTCGGAGTCACCGTGACTCTTGTTTGTATCAGATACAAGAATACCAATGACAAATGACTGATCATTAATAAACAGAACCGTGATCACTTATTATAAGGAGATGAAAACATGAGTAATACGAAAAGATTCTTAAAAAGATCTTCAAAGGGTGCGGCAGTCTTTATGAGTGCGACCATGATCTTACTGGCTGTTGCCGGTGATCTTGCGCTTCCCGTAGGAGTCTATGCAAACGAAAATGATCCCGGAGAGATCTCTCTTAATGAAGGTGAACATCAGATAGAGATCATAGTAGACAATCCCGAGGATGGAGAACTGGAAGAGGTTGCACCGTACCAGATAATGGATACGAACAACGGATATATCGGTGATGTTAATGGTACGGTAAATAATAACAACGGCAGCATCTATGATGTTAAAGGTACAGTCACCACCAACAATGACAGCATCGAAACTGTTGAAGGTAAGGTCACCACTAACAAAGGCAGCATCGACTATGTTGATAGTCAAGGTCAGGTAACTGATAACAACGGTGATATCGGTAATGTAGCCAGGAACGGCGGCGTCTACAATAATAACGACAAAGCAACAATAAGAGACAATTACGGATATGTTTACACAAACCAGGAAGGTGCTACCATTGGAATAGAAACAAAAGAGGATGGGACAAGAGGTAATTACGGATCAGTAGAGAATAACTACGGAACGGTTATCTTCAACGGTTATCTTGAAGGTGTCAATGAAAGTCCGGTCATAGAACACAATTACGGTACAGTTAAATACAACGACCTCGGCGGAAAGATCACAATTAACGAAAAGAGTGGTTTTGTTAAAAGGAACGGGGGGAACGTCAGAAATTATAATGGTGAAGACCCGGCTGTAATAGATAAGAATTACGGTACTGTTAATGAAAACACATATTCAGGCAAAGTAAACTTCAATTACGGAACGATCATAAATAATAACAATGGTTCTCTCGATACCAATGCTGAAGATGGTATCGTTAAATCCAGCTCCGGGATTATCGATAAAAACTATGGAGAGATTGAAGAAAACTCTATCCAGGGTGAAGTATACGATAACTTTGGCAATATCAAAAACAATAAACATTTTATTAATAATAATAAGTGTGAAAAAGACAAATCAGGTGTTATCGAATCCAATAGCAAAACAGTGCGTTTAAACGAAAGTGGTGCTCTGATAAAAGAAAACACAAAATCAGGTGTGATTGAACAAAACCAAGGTACTGTAAATGACAACAAGGGAACAATAGATTATAATTGGACAACCGTAGAAAACAATACAGGTACTGTAGTTACCAATATCGGAGTTGTTTTAAACTATGAAAGCGGAATAGTTGAGACCAATAACGGTGAAGTATATAACTACGGAGGTACTATAGGAACAAATAACGGAACAGAGTATTTTTCAGTAGATCTGGTACATAATGATTTTGTTACGATCAGTTCAACTAACAATAATAGCGGACTGTCAGACGCTTACAACAAGAAGTGGATACGCCAAAATAACGGTAAGACCAATACTGTTACTTTACTGATCACCCCCGCAAAAAACTACAAGATAGATAAGATCGAGGGACTTGATGAGAACTATGTAACAGCAGATAAGCAAAAAGACGGAAGCTGGCTTCTTACTATCAGCAGCGGAGCCAATCTAAAGATCACTATCCCTGATCCTGTCAAGTCAGATACAAATGTGGCTCCCATTAACAATAATACAGGTGATTCTGAGCCTGTTCCTTTAAAGCCGGTCATAATAACGGATCCCGATCCCAATCCTGATCCCGGTCCTGATCCCGAGACTAAAGCTGCCCCTACACCGACGCCGAACCAAATACAGTTATCCGACTCTGATCCGATCGAGGCGATGTTAACAAATGCCACATGGAACGGCAGTATCATAGTACTTTCAGATTCAACTTCTGTTTCACTTGATAACTTAGCCGTTGCGGATTGCTCAGTTATACAAACCGATCTTTTAGAAAACACAGAGATGGCACAGGTATACGAGTCTGTATTTCTTATTGCAATAGAAAGTGGTGCTTCGGTAAAAGATGCCCGCTCAATGGCCTTTGATACAGCCAGAGTTATGGCTGATTATTTTGAAAAGGATCTTCCTAGAAACTATACACCCGAGCAGGCTGCGATGTATAAAAAAGCATATATAAAGGCATTTGTCAGAACTGTAAGTGAAGGAAAGACTTTAAAGAAAGCACGTAATGCAGCAAGAAGTGCAGGAAATAACGTGATAAATCAGGAGCTGTTAAGACAGGTGCAGGAAGATATAGCAAATACTGAAAGTCAGCATACTATTATCGAAATGAAGAAATAAAATAAGCCGGAGACAGATTTCCGGCTTTTGATCAAAGATGAAGGCAGCGGTTTTCCGCTGCCTTGTCTTTTTATCTGCTTATTTAAAGTATTTAACACCGCTCTCGAAGATCTTCATATCCTGTTCTCCGTAGATGTTTATCGCAACACTTGAATCTCTTCTTTCGGAGTGACCCATCTTTCCGAGTACTCTTCCGTCGGGAGATGTGATACCTTCGATCGACATATATGAACCGTTGATGTTGTATTCCTCATCCATGCTCACATTTCCGTCATTGTCACAGTATACGGTTGCTACCTGTCCGTTAGCTATCAGTTTGTCAAGCCACTGTTTCGGTGCTACGAAACGTCCCTCGCCGTGGCTGGCAGGTATAACATATGTACCTCCAAGCTCGGCATCTGCAAGCCAGGGTGACTTGTTTGAAACAACCTTTGTATATACCATCTTTGATATATGTCTGTTGATGGTGTTGTATGTAAGAGTCGGTGAATCCTCATTCTGGCCCGTGATCTCTCCGTTAGGAACAAGTCCGAGCTTTATGAGAGCCTGGAAGCCGTTGCATATTCCGAGGGCAAGACCGTCTCTCTCGTTAAGAAGCTTCATTACAGCTTCCTTTAACATCTCGTTCTGGAAAGCGGTTGCGAAGAACTTTGCTGATCCGTCGGGTTCATCACCTGCTGAGAAGCCGCCGGGGAACATGATGATCTGTGCATTGTCTATCGCATCCTTGTATGCCTTGAAGCTCTCTTCTATCATTGAGCCTGTCATGTTCTTGAATACTACTGTCTTAACACTCGCACCAGCTCTTTCGAATGCCTTTGTCGAATCGTATTCACAGTTTGTTCCCGGCATGACGGGGATGAATACATTGGGCTTTGCAACCTTGTTCTTGCATACATATATCGAATCAGCCTTAAAGATCGGCATATCCACCTTGTCGGTGTTCTTTACTGCCTTGGTGGGGAATACCTTTTCAAGTGTGCCCTTCCATGCCTTTAATGCCTCTTCCTGTGTAAGCGATGCATCCTTGTACGTAAAGTTTCCGTCAGCCGTTACTTCACCGATAAGGACATAATCGGTATCTATATTTGCGATCATGTCTGAATTTATCTCTGCAATGATATCACCCATTGCAGGCTCGAACAGATCAGAAAGCTCAAGGTCTGAATCAAAGTCAACACCAAGTCCGTTACCGAATGCCATCTTTGCAGCACCTGCCATGACACCGTATCTGTCAAGAGCATATGCTGAAACTATAACGTTTTCCTGCTCAAGTCTTCTTATCTCATCAAAGAGCTTCTTAACATCTTCATATACCGGAACGTCATAGTCGTCTTTTTCTATCTTGAATCTTACTATCCTGTTTCCGGCTTTCTTAAGCTCGGGTGTTATTATATCCGAAGTCTTAGCTATATCTACAGCAAATGAAACGAGAGTCGGAGGAACATCTATATCGTTAAAGGTTCCGCTCATGGAATCCTTTCCGCCGATAGAAGGAAGTCCGTATCCGATCTGTGCATCGAATGCACCAAGGAGTGCTGCAAAAGGCTGGCTCCAGCGGTCGGGCTTTTCTGTCATCCTGCGGAAGTACTCCTGGAAGGTGAATCTGATCTTGCTGTAATCTCCGCCTGCGGCAACGATCTTTGCCATTGACTGTGTTATTGCATAGATGGCACCGTGATAAGGGCTCCAGCTTGAGATAAAGGGATCGAATCCGTAGCTCATCATGGTAACGGTATCTGTCTTTCCCTTTAGAGTGGGAAGCTTTGCTACCATGGTCTGAGTCTCTGTAAGCTGTGTCTTTCCGCCGTAAGGCATATATACGCTTGCTGCACCGATGGATGAGTCGAACATCTCAACAAGACCCTTCTGCGAGCATACATTCAGGTCTGAGAGCGTATCTATCATCGCCTGCTTTGCATCATTTGCTTCTATATCTTCCTTAACCTTCTTAATGCCGATCTCATCGATCGCCTTGTTTTCCTGTGAAGGTATGTGTACAACAACATCGGTCTCCTGATGAGCACCGTTTGTATCAAGGAAGGCTCTCGCGATATTTACTATCTCCTTGCCTCTCCACTTAAGAACGAGTCTGGGCTCTTTTGTTACCTTTGCAACACAGACTGCCTCCAGGTTTTCTTCCTGTGCATAGTTAAGGAATGCATCCACATCCTTGGGGTCTACAACAACTGCCATTCTCTCCTGAGACTCGGAGATCGCAAGTTCCGTTCCGTCAAGACCCGCATACTTCTTGGGTACAAGATCAAGATCAACAGTAAGGCCTGCTGCCAGCTCACCGATCGCTACACTGACACCGCCCGCACCAAAGTCGTTACATTTCTTTATAAGAGAAGCTACTTCTTCTCTTCTAAACAGTCTCTGTATTTTTCTTTCTGTGGGAGCATTACCTTTCTGGACCTCAGCACCGCAGGTCTCGATAGAGCTCTCCGTATGAACCTTTGAAGAACCTGTTGCACCGCCACAGCCGTCACGACCTGTTCTTCCGCCAAGTAAGATTATGATATCTCCGGGATCAGAGTTTTCTCTCTTAACGCATCTTCTGGGAGCGGCACCCATTACAGCACCTATCTCCATACGCTTTGCAACGTAATCGGGATGATATATCTCCTTAACGTATCCGGTAGCAAGACCTATCTGGTTACCGTATGACGAATATCCGCTTGCTGCTCCTCTTACAAGCTTCTTCTGTGGGAGCTTGCCCTTTAATGTAGCCGATACCGGAACAGTGGGATCTGCAGCACCCGTAACACGCATAGCCTGGTAAACATATCCTCTTCCTGAAAGGGGATCTCTTATAGCACCGCCAAGACATGTGGCAGCACCACCGAAAGGCTCGATCTCTGTCGGATGGTTATGTGTCTCGTTCTTAAAGAATACGAGCCATTCCTCTGTTACGGTCTCACCGTCATACTCCATCTCTACGGGTACAACAACCGAGCATGCATTGATCTCATCGGATACTTCCATGTCATCAAGCTTGCCGTCTGCTCTAAGCTTCTTCATACCCATAAGGGCAACATCCATAAGGCAGACAAACTTGTCTGTTCTGTCCTTGTATATCTCATCCTTTGTATCAAGATAGCTCTGATAGGTAGTCTCGATGGGCTCACGGTAGTAGCCCTCGTCAAAGGTGATGTTCTTTAATTCGGTTGAGAAAGTCGTGTGTCTGCAGTGATCTGACCAGTAGGTATCAAGCACTCTGATCTCTGTCATGCTCGGATCACGGTTCTCTTCATTCTTGAAATAGTTCTGAATATGAAGGAAATCCTTGAATGTCATTGCAAGACCGAGGCTGTCGTAAAGCTCTTTAAGAGAGGCCTCATCCATATCCTTGAATCCGTCAAAGATGATGACATCTGCAGGTTCGTCATATTCCGTAACGAGAGTCTCGGGCTTGGGTGCGTCATTTATCCTTGAATCAACGGGATTGACACAGTATGCCTTTATCTTTTCCATATCCTCATCAGAGATATCACCCTTTATGACATAGGTGATAGCACTCTTTACGATGGGCTTTGCATCCGCATCTATAAAGCCTATGCACTGCTCAGCGGAATCCGCTCTCTGATCGAACTGTCCGGGGAGTGCCTCGACAGAGAATGCATGCTCATCATCTGCTATCGGGAAGGTCTCCTCATAGTGATCGTCAACGGGGGGCTCGGAAAATATCATCTTTGTAGCTGTCTTGTAAACATCATCATCGATGCCTTCAACATCGTAACGGATGAGTTCTCTGACATCATCGACCTTGATACCTAAATATCCTTCGATGTCCTCCTTAAGCTCCTTTGCCTTGACGGCATAGTCCTTTTTCTTTTCAACATAGATACGTCTTGTTTTCATTAAAAAACCTCTTCCTTTATTCTACTTCTATAAATCTCTGCACCATGAAAAGAAGCTCGCTGTCAACCTTCTTTTCTGTCATACCAAATGTTGCAGAGCATACTTTCATACCCTCTATCGCAAACATCATGCCTGCTGCCGCATGCGAAGGATCCTCGCAGGCAAACTCACCGCTTTCCATTCCTCTTATGATGATGCTCTTTAATACCTTTACAGCCGTATCAAAGTTCTGCTTTGCCAGGGTAACATCATCGTTTTGCTTTTTAAAGAATGCATACTCATATCTTGCGGCAATGAGCGGATCGGTCTTTGAAAGGATCGCTTTTTTCTGTTCCTTTATAAACCAGAGCAGAAGGTCGCTTGCCTTGGCGCTCTCGACCATCTTGCTTAACTCATTTGCGCTCTCTTCGGAATTGTCCGCCTTCTCACAGACATCCTTAAATATCTCTTCTGTTGAAGAGTAATAAAGATATAGCCCTCCCCTGCTTATCTCACAGGCTTCGACTATATCTTTCATGGTAACACTTTTAAAGCCCTTTGCTGCAAATACAGCCGTGGCTTTTTCTATGATATATTGTTTTTTACTGTCGCTTTTCTCGCTCACTTTATACTCTCCGATCAGTTCCCCGATGATTCAGTTAAACCGTTTAAGCCGATATCGTATAGTTCCTTTAATCTTCTTACCACTGCAAGCAGTACTCCCTGATCGACCGCCTGTGACCAGAGCCTTGACTTTGTCCTTCCGCCCATCACATATTTGGAAAGGACGCCTCCGATGTTATCCATTTGGAGCATCGTCTGCTTTGATACAAATGCTATCTCGTCTGAAGGAGTCTTTAACCTGTTCCTGTTTATCACATACAGATAGTTCCTGTCCATGAACTGTGTGTTCTCGGCATCCTTTACGAATCTCAAAAGGGTCCCGTCAAAAACAGGAAAGCTCATTGAATGCTCTGAGAGGCCGTCACCGTCATATGTACTCGATACGCTGATCTTGCCGCTCTTTTCCTCCAGCCAGGGCAGGTATGCGATAAGCTTTTCCATGTCATTTCTGTACTTGTCAAACACTTCCGTAGCCGTCATCTGTTGTGTCAGCATAGATAACCCTCCTTATCGCATCAATACGAGACTGCCTGTTTAAACAGTCAAGTTAAATTCTATCATATTTGGATGAAAAAAACATCATTTATCAAGCACTAACCATGAAAAAATCGTCTTTCTTCCTATGGCACATATGATCCTGACAACAATGACTCCGATGAGTATGCCTATACTGTCTATCATTACGTCGTGAATATCGGCCACCCTGCCTGATACAAATGACTGATGATACTCATCAAGTCCCGCAAATGCGACACAGAAAAGTATCGTTAAAAGTGTCATCCCGAAGCTTCTGAAGCGATATACGTACATCGGCGGCGATACGCTCATCGCAAGAAGGAAGTATTCCGTCACATGGGCTGCCTTCCTTACATACGGATGTATATATATGATCAGCTCGTTTAATCTGACATTGTCATACTCTTTCATGAACAGCTTGTTGTATATCAGGACCACATATTTGCTCACAAGCAGTGATAAATGTCCAGACTGTGTGCTGTCCTGGGCTGAAAAGTGAAATATCACATACATCATGACTATGGCAGGGATAAAGCTTAAGGGTTTAAGAAGATATCTCAGGGTCTTCTTTACGAAAAGTTCAAAATAATTCTTCTTTTTAGCCATAATCTCATATAAGCAATAAATCCCGAATAAACGGGATCTATGCTTTCATATCATTAAATTTTACTATGCGTTCTTTCCGCAGCATTTCTTGTATTTCTTGCCGCTTCCGCAGGGACAGGGATCGTTGGGATATATCTTGGGAGTCTCATTGACTACCGTGGTCGATCTCTTCTGTTCCTTGTAAAGCTCTTCTTTACGCTCTTTTGTAAAGATGCTGTCCCACTGCTCCAGGTTATAGAGCCAGTCTGCACTTGCAGCTACCATGTTCTTGTAGAGCAGCTCCTTGTCAAACTCCAAGGATACTACCGTATCCTCATCCATCTCCTCGATGGGGTTTGGCTCCTTTAAGGAATCATTGATACCGTCAAGGAATCCTACCATATGCATAAGAGAGATGTTATACTTTTCTGCCAGTTCCTTTACGGAACCCTTGACTACCTCGTCGGGATTTGAAAGAAGCTTCTCATATACTCCTTTCTCAACCGTGAAGTATTCGGTCCACAGTTTCTGAAGTGTTCCTTTATCTGTCTGTGCAGAGTACGCAACGTCTCTCCACTTCTCCATAAGTGTCTTAGCCATCTTAAAACTCCTCGCTTATAAAAATTTATATCAGTATAGAACATTTCCGCTAAAAAGTCCACTTTTAGACCCCTCAATATCTTTAAGATAATCTTAAAAATACCGGTCTTTTAAATTTTTTTGATGATTTTAAAAAAATCTGAAGACATTTTTACTTCTGTTTCGTTATATTAGTTGTAGGACGACAAAGGGAAAGATAAATGGGGAAGATGGATTCAAAAGAAAAGTTAACACATTTGATGGATACATACAGTGATCTTGTCTTTTCCGTATGCCTTAAAATGACGGGGGATTATTTTACCGCGGAAGATATAACCCAGGAAACCTTTATCACAGCCTATCAGCATTTAAACAGGTTTGACGGGCAAAACCCGAAAGCGTGGTTATGCAAAATAGCCGCCAACAGGTGCATCGATCATCTTAAAGCGGCCGGCAGAAGAGAGGTCGCCACATTGCAGGAAGAAATGCCTGCTGTCTCAGATAAACAGGGACCTCTTGATGAATGCGTAAACCAAAGCATCTTAGAGAAGCTTAAAATCAGCTGCAGATCTCTTCCACCGCCGTATGATGAAGTGGCCACAGATTATTTTGTAAACGAGCTTACGGCTAAAGAGATAGCTGACAAGAGAAAATGCCCTCTAAAGACCACGCAGACACACATCTACAGAGCCCGTGAGATGCTAAAAAGATCAATAAGAAAGGAGGACCTGCTCACATGAGTGATGCTTTTAAATATCTTGACGATACGGATATAGAAAAACTTATAGCCGACGTTGAAAAAAATGAGCTTGTCAAAGCTCCCGACAGGATAAAGAAAAACGTTTTACTTACTGTCGGCATGAGGGAGAGAAAGATACGCGAATATAAACGAAGCTGTCTGCAGGTTGCTCTTTCTGTTGCGGCGGCGGCCGTTATATTAGTACTGACACCGCTTCTTTCATACGCTAAACGGGGGGCAGACATGACGCCTGAAGTACCTTCAAGGGAAATCGTTCTTAATTCATACGTTATCCCTTCAAAAGAAGAAGTCATGGCTGAGTATGAAACGGATCTTACGGGCGATCTTAAAAAGAAGATCGAGGTTATTTTGGAATTATCGGAGGATTATCATGATACATACACAAAAGAAAAAGAATAAGTTTTTTACATTTATATTTTCCATGGTGCCGGGTGCGGCAGAGATGTATATGGGATTTTTAAAAAACGGATTGAGCCTGCTGCTTGTCTGCATGGTATGTGTCTTCTTATGCGGAGGATTCGGTGAGTTGTTTTTGGTCCCTCTTGCCATCACATGGATATACGGATTCTTCCATGCCTGGAACATAGCAGGGCTTAACGATGAGGATTTTTATGCTTCCAGGGATGAATATATATGGGAGGAGTTTATAGACCCCAGAGATTTCTCGATTCCCGAAGACAAGGTAAAGAAAGTATTACCCATCGCGCTGCTGTTTGTAGGATTCGGGATTGTCTGGAACTATGTATTCTCCATTGTCATCAAGTTTATCCCGGGAGACTACTGGAACATTGTCTATCCCATCGTAAAAGGTATACCGGGTCTTGTTTTCGCTATTCTTTTTATCATCCTTGGCTTTAAGCTCTTAAAGGAAAAGAAAAAGCAGATCGATCTTGAAGATGAGATGCCGATTCTTATTGAGAGAAACGATGATGCATACGCCGCTATAGAAACCGATACCGAAAGTGAAAATGCATCGGATATCGAGAGTGAAGATTCAAAAGATGAAGCTAAAGATGTAATTGAAAAATCTTCTGATAAATAAATATTTTCCCAAGCAAAAAGAGAGACGTTTGAGGGTCACCTCAGTTCGTCTCTCTTTTTCTTTTGATCCGTATTTAATCACTATCTGCTTTAACAGATCTGCATCCGATGATCAATCTTCTATTGTCCTTAACAGGTTCTGTTTGCATTTAACGCTGTATTGCAGAGTATAGGATGCGATCCCTGCGTTTAATGCGTTCTGTATTTCATCGATTTCTTTTGTTACATCATCAAGATTCCTGTACCAGGCGAGAAATGTGTTCTGCGAATGCGTAAACGACATATCATTTACATCTGACGCATATAGTGCGTATTTGGGACTGTTTTTGCCACCCATAAACTGCTGCGATCTGGCCACCTTTGACGCATTGATTATCACCCCTTCATTAGGTGAAACTATCCTTATACGATCCGAAGCTTTAGTTCTTTCTTGATCGATCGGCGTATTATCTCTCCCAAGCAGACTGTCCGTTGAAATATTCAGTTTTTCCGACAGAAGCAAAAGCTTGTCAACTTCCGGGTAGCCTTCTCCCAACTCCCATTTTGACACGGCCTGTCTGCTAACCCCCAGCATTTCTGCCAGGCCTTCCTGTGATAGCCGCTTATCCTTGCGAACCTTTTGCAGATTTTCTCCAAAACTCATATTTTAATCCTCCTTTTTTCAGGAGCATACAGCATGAACCTCATCTTAACCACCAACCTCAATTTGCTTTTGCGCAACTTGAAGTTGCTTTCCCTGTTTTTGGGATAAATTCAACAAACACCATCTGAAAATCGGAATAAAACACTACTTCTTCCCATTCTGTATGTCTTTGATTATTCTGTCCTGCTTCTTAGCCTCATCATACAAACAGTAATAATATATCCCTGCAATAACAATATACGGAACGGTTATGGATCTGAAATATTCGATCCATCCCTTGGGGCTGATCGGATCGATCAGACTCAGCAAAAAGAGAAAACCGGCACATAATGCCATCACAACTGCATACTGTAAAACGATCATTAAGAGCGGACTGAACTCGTCAAAAATCTTATTTAATGACAGAACAAAGGATGCGATAACACACAGTCCAAACATGATCAGAGTATTTGAATTGCTGGTCTTCGTCCCTGTTATGATATTCACAACGGCTCCCGATACGGAAACCATCGTGTATGATATACAGACGTACATAAGGAGTGTTTTTAGGTATTTCTTCATACGGTTTGCCTCATCATGACTTTCAGATATTCATTAAACGTTTTTTTGTAGCTTCTGTTGATGCAGATCCTTTCACCGTTGTCAAAGGAAGCATATACTTTCATGTTCAGATCGGGTCTTAGCTGTTTGATCTTATAAATGTTGATAAGATTTGATTTTGAGACCCTTACAAATCCGTAATTCCAAAGCATCTCCTCACACGAAGCAAGTGTATTCATCAAACGGAACACTCCGGTCTTTGTATAAGCAAACAGTTTCCGGTCAACAAAATCCAGATAGTAGATATCATCAGGATCAAGAATGGTCTCTTCAAAATCATCCAGATCCTCATCTGCCGGCCGTCCCGAAAATGACGGCCTCTCTGAATTCACCGAATCCATGATCTGACGTATAACGGGACGCATATTTGTAAAATACACGTCCACATGTTCCTCTTTGCAGTTTTTGTCTTCAAACAGATTTAATTTCATACGTTGTTTCAGATTGCATTCCAGATAAACAGGAAGGCAAACACGCACCCCCATGAATTTTTAGTATATTTTCGTATCATCAGCATACCGTACAATGCCACAAAAGTGGTTGCAAGATCCACCATTCCCGGAAAGTCAAAATGAATGGGATGAAACAGGATCCCCATCAGAGTACAGACTAAAGCTCCCCAGTCAAACAGTTTACCGTTTGAAGGATATCTCTCAGAAACAAACTGTGCGATCACCGCATAATTGAATCCTTCAAAAAAGCCCCATACAACGGCAACAATAAACGTTCCGGCGATCGCAGTAAGGATCCCTGCCTTATGCAGGTCAGGCGTCACCATAATGCTTAGCGGTTCATATCCCTCAAACTGCCCCGATAATACAATGTATGCGATATGCGGCAGGAAGCATAAAACAGTTCCTGACACTGCTAATGCACTGTTTTTTTTCTTAAGTCCGAAGTCTGTAAATGATGTCTTTCGAAAAATACATACAAGTGTGATCCCCAGTCCTGCGATTCCGTATTCCATACCGGCAGCCGCAAACAGTCTTGGCCAGACACAAATGCTGCCGTCCCTGCAATAAGACATCAGGCTGTTTCCGATCATTCCATATATGCAGTATATCGTCATGGTGACCAGTGCGATCATCCATAGGTTCACATTAAGTATTTTCTGCTGCTTTGTTAATACGCGTTTCTTTAAATTTTCCATTTGGCAATGCTCCTTTTTCTTTGATAGCACTACCATAACAGATTTGGAACGCACCCATGGCAAAATATGCACAAGTTGCATTTCAGGATGTACAAGTTGCATTTATTAAAATTATGCTGCTCTTTAAATGTGATCTCATCAGTGAAAAACGAGCTGAACAATGCCAGCCCGTTGATCATCTTTAAAATCTTATCTACATGTCAAAGCCTTTTTCGACAAGTTCATCAAAATCGCTCTGAGGTATGGGCTTTGAATAGTAATAGCCCTGTGCATACTCACATCCTATGCTCCTTAGGAATTTGACATGTTCTATGGTCTCAACACCCTCGCATACCACTTCAAGTTTTAACTTGTTTGCCATGTCTATAACACTGGGGATAACGATCTTTTCTTCGGAATCGCTGTCAAGATCCCTTAAGAACTCTCTGTCGATCTTAAGTATATCCAGAGGAAGCTTTGTAAGTACATTTAATGATGAATATCCGCTTCCGAAGTCATCAAGGGATACCTTTACTCCAAGCTTTCTTAAGCGTGACATGAGGTTTATGCTGTCATCCACCTTATCGGTAAACGATGTCTCTGTTAGCTCAAACTCAAGATAATCGGGCGGTATGTTGTACTTCATCAAAAGTCCCTTTATCTTTGTTATGAACTCATCTATCGAATACAGATGGACTCTTGATACATTGACTGATATCGCAACGGTCTTAAGTCCTTTGTCGATTCTGTCCTTAAGGTATCTGCATACCTCCTCGTAAACATAGAAGTCAAGCAGCGTAACGGATTTGTTCCTCTCGAATACGGGGATGAAGTCATCGGGATAGATGATGCTTCCGTCGGGCTTTTTCCATCTTACGAGTGCCTCCGCACCTCTTATAATGTTGTCCTTTAAGCTGACACGGGGCTGGAAGTATACGACAAACTCTCTGTTCTCGAAGGCCTTTTCCATGTCGTTTGAATAAGCGACCTCGTTCTGGGCCTCGCTTCCCATCTGCTCATCATAGAATACGACACCGGGCATTCCGGTCTGCTTTGACTTCTTCCTTGCCATGTTTGCATTGGAGATGATGTTCTTTAGCATAACGGGCGCACCGCTTATCGTGAACGTGCAGACACCCATTCCAATGGTCAGCTTGCTGTTGGTAAATCGTTTTGCAAAGATCTCGGTCTGGCTTTCTATGGCTTTATCAAGACCTCGTTTTACCTCTTCCTCGCTCATGTTTCCAAGCTTGGCTATTGCCACTATGTTATCGGAGAAGACTCTTGAAGCGAGTACTATGTGATCGGAGTATGAAAGCACGGCCTGTGCGAGCTCATGAAGCACCATGTCACCGGTCTCATAACCGAACGTATCATTGATGAACTTGAAGTTAAATACATCAAGATAGAGCACCGCATAGTTTCCATGCTCCGCATTTGCGATGTATTCTCCCGCAAGACGCAAGAACCTCTCATACTTGTAAAGACCTGTGACCGAATCAAAGCCTGCCAGTCTCTCGACCATTGCAACAGCCTTCTCGTATGCCTTCATCTTAAGCATGTATGATGAAACGACCTTTGTAAGACTCCTTACATCCTTAAGCTCATTCTCCGTCCAGTGTCTCTCTCTTGAGAAATCTATAAAGTCCATGATGCCGGCGAAGTTGCCCTTGTCATAGATCGCACATCCCGCATAGCTCTCTATGCCGTAGGTTAACATGAACATCTTGTTGACCTCGACATCTGCCGCATCGATGTTCTCATTGACCAGGATGCCGTCGTTTTTTTCGATGGATCTTATAAATTCGTTCCACTGCTCATCATCATATTTGATGATGTTTCCGTCGGCGATCATATCCTCGTCAAAGCCGCAGTGATGGGTTATCCTTAATGCGGTCTCATCGTTTACTCTCTCCCAGATGACAATGGCATCTATGCCAAGCTGTCTTATCATCTGTCTGATAAGCAGGTTGATCGCACTGTCTGTATCCTTGCTCTCATCCATGATCTTGAATGCTCTCTCGATAAGAGACTCGGATGCATATATCTTATTCTGTTCAGCTTCGATCCTTCTTGCGTTTCTTGCGATGATCTCATCCGCAAGTACCGAATAAACGCTCTCCTTGACCTCGCTGTAAATGTCATAATGGTTGGGACCTTTTGATTTGGCAAGATCGAGAGCCTTGCCGGAATTCTCAAACAGCTGTGAGTAATCCTCACCGTCTTTCGGATATAGGCAGGCACCGATACTCACGGTACACTTCTTTCTCATACCCTCACCCACATAGGTATCCGATATGATCCTCTGTATATCCTTGACCTTCTTTTCTATCTCCTTTATCTCACCGGTCTCTTTCATAAGGATGACAAACTCATCGCCGCCTATCCTTCCGATAAGATCATCCTCTCCAAACAGTCCCTTTATATCCTCGGATATGTTCTTTAATACTCCCTCCGCGAAGGCCTCACCCATATCCTCAACTATCTTGCTGTGATCATCAAGATCGACAAGGATGAATCCTGCGGAGTCATTTTCCTTATCGATCTTTTGAATATACTCATCTATGAACTGATTTATGTAAGGTCTCTTGTAAAGGCCGGTTAAGGAATCTCTCATCTTCTCATCGGCAAGACGAAGCTCGAGCTTCTTTTCCTGATCGATATCCTTCATGGTACCGATGACCTTTTCCGGAGCACCGTTCTCATCAAAGATGACTCTTCCCAAAATGTTGTACCAGTAGTATTCCTTATCCGATGCATTTTCTTCTCTTAATCTTACTTCCTTGTCAATTGACAAGGCTCCGGATCTGCACTCGACCATGAGCTCGTCAAAGCGGTACCAGTCCGCAAACGGGATGTACTTCTGGCTCTTTGCGACAGAGCTTACGTTGCAGATGTAATGCTCCTGTCCGTATACACCGCCGCTGCTGTTTGCGATCATGATCATGTCGTTTTTAAGATCATACTCAAAGATCTTTTCGACACCGACAGAAACGATCGCCTGGAAACGGTCTCTCTCCCTGTTTATCTGCATCGTCTTTCTTGTCTGGAAGTATATGATCATGCAGGTGCACTGTATGAGGAATACAACCGATACTATCATGATCGCAAGAATGAAAAGCCTTACGATAAGCTTGGATGTATTATCTTCTATCAGATAGCGGGTAAAAGTAGATGCGCCCCATACAAGGACCACACCTATATTGAAATGCATGGTAAAACCGACGCTTCCGTACGCGAGAGTCGTAAGCATCATAGGAAATATGGCAAGTCCCATGATATCGGGCTGGTCCGTAAATATGAGAAATGCATAAAGCGCAAGGAAAAGTATGTACAGAAACCTTCCCATGTTTCTGGATGAGGGGTTGTTAAGTACGAGGCGGGCACCTATTATCCACGGGATAAAGAGCACCAAAAAGAATACTATCGGTTTCGTGATAGTAGTATCCATCGGGTCCACCCAGTAATACTGGATACCGATGGCAGAGATGATGAGACAGCTGACAAAGTAACATATGACTGCTAAAATATTTGCCTTAGCTGTCTCCGATATATCGCTTTTTCTTATAAATCTGGGAAGTATCTCCATATATGTCTCCCCTGTTTATTTTTTATACGTTGATCTGAGCCGTCATTCCAAGGATCTCTTTGTTCTCATCAAGTATTGGTGAAACGACATCCTTAATAAACCTGTCTACCTGGTAAGCACTTCTTCCGGTATACTTTGCAGGATCCATAGATTCCTTTAATTCATCAAGGCTTAATCCGAAGCTCTCATCGGCTGCGATGAGTTCAAGAAGGTTGTTGTCGCCGCCCTCTTCCTTGACGTTCTTTCCGGCTTCCATTGAAAGCTGTCTTATCTTCTCATGAAGCTCCTGTCTGTTTCCGCCTGCCTTGACTGCATCCATCATGATGTTCTCTGTTGCCATGAAAGGAAGCTCTGCCATCATGTGCTTTCTTATTACCTTGGGGTATACCTTTAAACCGTCTGTTACATTGATGCAAAGATCAAGGATACCGTCTATAGCAAGGAAGCCCTCGGGAATTGAGAGTCTCTTGTTTGCGGAATCGTCCAGAGTTCTTTCAAACCACTGTACGGCACTTGTTATGGCGGGATTGAGAGCATCCACTATAACGTATCTTGAAAGAGATGCGATCCTTTCGCTTCTCATCGGATTTCTCTTGTATGCCATAGCGCTTGAACCTATCTGGGTCTTCTCGAAAGGCTCTTCAACTTCCTTAAGATGCTGCAAGAGTCTTATATCGTTACTCATCTTTGTAGCACTTGCTGCGATGCCTGCAAGTACGTTTAATACACGCGTATCCATCTTTCTTGAGTAGGTCTGGCCGGATACTGCCACACACTCATCAAAGCCCATCTTGTTTGCGATCATCTTGTCGATCTTATCGATCTTTTCATGATCACCGTCAAAGAGCTCATAGAATGATGCCTGAGTTCCTGTTGTTCCCTTGCATCCTAAAAGCTTTAACGAATCCATGACAAAGCAAAGATCTTCATAATCGAGCAAAAATTCCTGAAGCCACAGAGTAGCTCTCTTGCCTACAGTTGTGGGCTGTGCGGGCTGGAAATGTGTAAATGCTAATGTGGGCTGTGCCTTGTAAGTATCAGCGAACTTTGCAAGCTGAGCTATAACGTTTACAAGTTTCTTCTTTACAAGGGCGAGCGCCTCATGCATAACGATGATGTCTGTATTGTCACCGACATAGCAGCTCGTTGCTCCCAGATGGATGATGCCTGCTGCCTTGGGGCATAACTGTCCGTAAGCATAAACGTGGCTCATTACATCATGACGTACGATCTTTTCACGCTCTTTTGCGACATCATAGTTGATGTCATCAACATGAGCCTTTAATTCATCGATCATCTCCTGTGTTATTACAGGCTTTCCGTCCATGGAAAGACCGAGTTCCATCTCTGTCTCGGCAAGTGCTATCCACAGCTTTCTCCATGTGGTGAATTTCTTATCCGGTGAAAAAATGTACTGCATCTCTTTTGATGCATATCTTTCCGACAACGGGCTTACATATCTGTCTGTACTCATCTTAATCTCCAAATCTTTTTATCTGAATAGTTTTGATATCTTTCTTACTTTAAAGGCTCGCCTGTCAAAAGCTCATATGCCTGAAGGTACTTGTCTATCGTCTTGTCAACGATATCCTGAGGAAGTGTCCAGTCATCATGATCGTTTGCCTTTAACCAGTCACGCGCAAACTGCTTGTCAAACGAAGGCTGTCCGTGTCCTGCCTCGTATACGTCAGCGGGCCAGAATCTTGATGAATCGGGAGTGAGCATCTCATCACCTATAACGATGTCTCCGTTTTCATCCAGACCGAACTCAAACTTGGTATCAGCGATTATGATACCCTTTGTGAGTGCGTAGTCGGCACATTTCTTGTAAAGAGCTATCGTGTAGTCGCGAAGCTTTGAAGCATACTCCTCGCCCTTTCCGGGATATCTCTTCTCGAGATATTCAACACTCTGCTCATATGATATGTTCTCGTCGTGATCACCGATCTCTGCCTTTGTGGAAGGTGTATAGATGGGTTCGGGAAGCTTGTCTGATTCCTTTAATCCTTCGGGAAGAGTGATACCGCATACGGTACCGTTCTCCTTGTATGATGCCCAGCCCGATCCTGTGATATAACCTCTTACGATACACTCAACGGGAAGCATCTCAAGCTTTTTAACAAGCATAGAGTTGCCGTTGAATCTGTCCTGTCTGAAAAACTCGGGCATCTTTTCAACGTCTGTTGTTATCATGTGGTTGGGAAGGATGTCCTTTGTAAGGTTAAACCAGAACTTTGACATCTGTGTAAGAACGGTTCCCTTCTTTGTGACGGTGTTGTTTAAGATAACATCAAAGCAGCTTATCCTGTCCGTTGCCACAAGAACAAGGTTCTCTCCTACATCATATATCTCTCTTACTTTTCCTTCTTTAATGGGTTTGAATTCTGTCACGACTGACTCCTTTCTGTCTCTATCAACAAGTGAGTTTCCCCACAAATTCTTTTAATCTTGCATTGTCCGAATTAAACAGCTCATCCGGACTTCCCTCAGCCTGCACGACACCGTGCTCCATGAAGATGATGCGGTCGGATACCTCACGTGCAAACTGCATCTCGTGGGTGACTATTATCATCGTCATATGTTCGCTTGCAAGCTGCTTTATTACCTTTAACACCTCTGCCGTAAGCTCGGGATCGAGAGCCGAGGTGGGTTCGTCAAAAAACAGTACTTTCGGCTGCAGAGCAAGAGCTCTTGCGATCGATACTCTCTGCTGCTGCCCGCCCGATAACCTGAAGGGATAAAAGTCTGCCTTGTCCTTTAAGCCCAGTCTGTCAAGAAGTTCAAGCGCTCTTTTCTTTGCTTCTTCCTTGGGGACCTTATCCACATGTATCGGTGCATCGATTATATTCTGCATAACGGTATAGTGAGGAAAGAGGTTAAAGTTCTGGAACACGAGTCCGAAGCTTTTCTTTATCTCTTTCATCTGAGCCTTTGGTGCATAGCAGATCTTTCCGTTCTCTTCCCATACGGCTTTCTTTCCGATGTAGGTAACGCTTCCTCCGCTTATGGGGGTGAGCATTGTCGCACATCTTAGAGCCGTGGTCTTTCCCGAACCGGAAGGGCCTATGATGGATACGACCTCGCCCTTATGAACGCTTAGGTTAAAGTCCTTTAAGACCTCCGCGTTATCTTCAAAGACCTTTCTAAGGTTTTTTATCTCCAACAATACCTCTGCCATGAAAAACCTCTTTTGTCTATCTGAAATAAGACATCTTCTTTTCGAAGAAATCCATACCGAACGCAACAATGTAGTTAAAAACAAAATAGAACAGACCCGCTGCCATGAGGGGCATGATGGATGCCTCTCTTGCACCGATCTGTTTTGCAATGGTGAACATCTCTGCTACGCTAAGTACAAATGAGAGCGATGTATCCTTTACAAGAGTGATCGTCTCGTTTGTAACGGGAGGGATGATCCTTTGTATGACCTGAACAAGTATTATCTTAAAGAATGTCTGTGTCTTTGTATATCCGAGTATCTGGGCTGCTTCCCACTGGCCTGCGCCTATCGACTGAATGCCTGCCCTGAATATCTCAGCGAAGTAGGCCGCATAGTTTATCGAAAAGGCTATGATAACGGCCGTGAACCTGAAGCTTGCGCTTATTGCTATCCCGAATACATAGTAGGGAGCAAAATAGACGACGATCAACTGTAGCATGAGGGGTGTACCGCGCATGATCGCTATATACACCTTTATCGCACCGCTTAAGACCTTTATCTTTGACATGCGTCCGAGTGCCACCAAAAGACCCAGCGGCAGCGAGAACACAAGTGTCAGTATAAAGATCTCTATTGATACGATCATGCCTCCCGCAAGCTGGGAGAACATAGTTGATGTCGCCATATATTACCTCCGAAAATCCGGTAAATTATTATTCTGCCTTAGGAGCCTCAAGGCATACACTCTCAACAAGACCGAAGTCTGCATACTTCTCTGCGATCTTTGTGAATGTGCCGTCTGCTACCATCTCAAGAAGAGTACTTTCAACCTGATCCTTAAGCTCTGTGTTACCCTTAAGGAAACCGATACCGTACTGCTCTGATGCGAGCTGGTCGTTTAATATCTCATAACCGCCGTCTCTTGCAGCTATCTCGTAGTTTGCAACACCTATATCCATTGCAAGAACATCGATAGCGCCCGACTCAAGGTTCATGAAGCCTGTGTTGTAATCGGCAAACTGAACAAGATCGGCAAATGTAGCTGCCACATCAGCCTTGCCCTCTGTATCCTCAAGTGCTGCGAGTGCGCTCGAGTCAGCCTGTACACCTACAACCTTGCCTGCAAGGTCTGCTTCCGTCTTTATATCTGAACCGCTCTTTACAACGTAAACCTGGCTGTTATCAACATAAGGAACCGAGAATGTGTATGAATCCTCTCTTCCGTTGATGGTGAATCCGTTCCAGATACAGTCGATCGAACCTGAAGAAAGCTCCATATCCTTTGCATCCCAGTCGATGGGCTGCTTAACAAGCTCCCAGCCTCTTCTGTTACATACTTCCTGTGCAAGATCAAGGTCGAATCCTACATATTCGCCGTTCTCATCCATATATCCGTAGGGCGGGAACTCAGCATCAAATCCGACGATGAGTTTTGTTCTCTCTGTGCTTGATGTCTCAGTCTGAGCATCCTGTTTTGTCTCTGTAGTGCTGACTTCTTCAGTGGGTGCCTCGTCTACATCCACATTGACCTGTTGTGTGCCACCGCAGGCGCAAAGTGAAAGTGCCATCACACCCGCAAGTAAAACTGCTGCTAATCTTTTCATAATTCTCTCCTTTTTTAATACCGCCGCTACCTGTTATAACGGCTTATAAAACATGTATTAAGAACCCGTATATAGTAACATTACGGTATTTTTGTGTCAAGAATATCTCTCGAGCATATCCATCACTTCTTTAGCATATCTGGGATACTCTTTTATCAGCTGTTTTAACTCCGACTGGGCTTCCTTTGCAAGCTTCTTGTTATAGTCAAGCTGTGCACGGAGCTTCTGTCTTCTTAGGATGTATGAATGCCTCACTTCGACCATCTCCTTGTGGTCCGTTACGGCAAGCGGGTTATGAAGCCACATATAGACATCGCTTATGCGGTATCTCTTTAATCTGTTCATGTATTCCTGCTGATATACACCAAGCTGCTTTTCGTTCTCGGCATGCTTGTCTCTCTTTTCTCTCTCCTCCTCATAGAGGTTCCAGACCTTTAAGAGCTCCTTTGCCGATTCGGTGTTGTATTTCGCATAAAGATAATCAAGCAGGTTTTTGTTGTTCACATATCTTATCTTTACTGTATTCTGCAAAAGGATGATGCGGTTTATGCTCTTTGCCGTCTTAATCCTTTCCTTGTCTTCATCAAGGTATCTTACATAGATTATCGTTGCGGCAACAGCGACTGCAAGGGCCGTTATTATAAATCCTATGCGTGTGTCCATGTCAAAGCCAAACTTAAGTATCATCAGCATGATGCAGCATATGATCGCCGCAAAAAAGCAGATCATGAGCATTCCCTTTAGGTTGCTGACACTGTTTTTAAGTTCCGAGTTCCTGTACATGAAACCGAGCTTTTCGTCATCGAGTTTTTTCAGGTCATCCCTTATAAACTTTCTCTGTTCCTCAGCTTTTTTTAGATCATCATATGCCCCCGGCATCGATGATGAGAACTGCTCCATGGCACGAAACTGAGCATCCGTCATAAGACTCTTTGACTTGAAGTACTCGTTCCTTTCCTTTTCTATATCTATGATCTTCTCTGCACTGTCACGCAGCGCTTTAAGCTCGGCTTCCGGAAGAGACTCGATCTCATCCATGTCCTTTAAAGTCTCCGTGACGGTATTGTATTCGGCAGCAAAGCTGTCCATCTGCTCGGAAGCGTTCTTTACCTGCTCGACAAGACTTCTTATATATTTTTCACGCTGTACGTCATCGCTTAATTTGAGAAGATGCCTGTCCTTTATAAGACTGTCCCAGTTCCAGGCAAGGCTCTCGCTCTCCTCGTCCATCTCAATGGCATACTCGGTAAAAAAATCATCATCTTCTTCAGTTCTTCTAAATAGCCTTGAAAAAAAGCCTCTACCAGGTGCCATTCACATATCCTCTGTAATTACTCTTAACATCATCGGTAAGCCTGTCCAAACTGTCATAGTAGGAGCCGCCTTCCGCTTTAAGCTGTTCAAGCTCCCTGAAATACTTATGCGCAGGCTGTTCTCCCCATGAGAGGCGAAGGACTTCCATCTGTCTTTCAACCTCGAGAGAATCCTCATAGCTCTCCTTGTGCTCCGATAAGAACTCAAGGTATTCGGTGGGTTCGAGGGCAAGCTTTAATGCCCACAGCATCTCTCTATAGCTTTCCGTATTGGCATAGTTCTCATATGCCTTTTCAAAATAGCAGGCAGCTCTGTCAAAAAGAAACATCTTTGCGGCACATACGCCCAGGTTATGATAGATCCCCGCAACAAGCTTTACATCGGGATCTGTCATATCACATAAGATGTTCTCGTATTCTTCAAGCGCCTTTCCGTATCTGCCGGCTTTGAGAAGTCCGTCTGCCCTTACCTTCTTTCTGACATCAAGGCTCATCCTTGAGTTGCTCTCGATATCCTCTATAAGGCCGCTCCACTCCTCTTCGGAATAGTAGCCTATATCATTGTTTAAGGCTCTTGCCAGGTTCGCAAGCGGCGCATCGGAATCCATGACGCTTCTTACGACAGCACCGAGTCTTTCAAGCTCAAGCTCTTCTGTTATCCATTTGACGAGTTTTTCGTTCACAAACGAATCATCGAGAAGGAAGGCATTGTTAAAGACATAGTAACAAAGCTCCTCTATGCTGTAGAGGTGCATGCATGCTTCTTTAACAAAGTATGGATTTGTCGCCAGCTTTCCGCTGCAGAGCAGTACGTTACTCATTATCTTTCCTTACAGTTCTATCTGTTTTGTGAACAGCTGATAGGTGGTCGGATAAAACTCTCCGAATCCCATGTCGGTGGCACAGACTCTTAATCTGTCCTCCGATTCACAAAATACCTTCATGTGAAGTCTAGTGGTCTTTGGCTCTCTGCCGGTAAGACCGTCCAAGACTATATCTATGCTTCTTATGTTCTTTCCGTCAAGGGGAGTTATCAACAGCTCAAACTCATTTCCCTTATCAAGGATCACATCAAATTCCTTTGAGGCATCATACCAGCTCTCGCCTCCGTCAAGGATCGCGAAGTAACTTTCCTTGCCTCCCTTCATGACCTTCATGCCCACATTTGATCTTAGCTTGTCCTTGCCAAGAAAGATAAGGCTCTGGTTCATGTCGGAATCTATGAGGCGCTCCCTTACCGCATAGCAGGCACCCTTTGAATAGAGGTTGTTTCCTCTGAACACTCTTCTGTTCCTGCAAAGTTCCTTTAGGGAGTCATGACACCAGTCATCATCAAATCCCGAACCGATAAGGAAGGCTCCCGATACCACATCGTTTGAGGTATCTTCGTGAATGACTTCGCTAAACTCTCCGTCCTTGTTGACATCACTCCTTACTATGGGGTGAGTCTTATCATCCACGACCGCAACTCTCGGCGTTGAGTTTTTATTGATACTGAAATGATAACCCACAAGATTTCTTGCGGAGAAGTCATAAACAAGTACATCCTGTTTCCAGAGTTCCTTCTGCTGATGGATCACGTAGTAAAAGATCGACTCGTCTCTTCCCACATAGAACACCTTTGTCTCATCAAGTCCCAGTACTCCGCTCACACTGTCAAGCACCTCTATGGCTCTCTTTGTAAGATTGGGGACCGTGAACATGATCGCCGCTATCTTATCCTTTCCGATGTTTCTTAACAGGTTTAAGCTCCTCTTGATGAAAAGGGCAAGGAGTGCTATATGATCAAACTCATCATCGTCGATCTTTAACCTGTCCCCCACAAGGGCATGCTCCCAGAGGTTGTCGACCATATGTCCCGGTTCGACTGCAGAGTAGTTTTGCGCTTCCCTGCCAAAGAACCACTGGTTGACCTCGCTCCTTTTGAAAAGACATGTAGGTATGTTGTAGTCCTCCCTTCCCTCCGTCAAGGTAACGGTAGAGGGCATGGAATCAGACATTTCCATGTAGCTTATCTGGGCATATTCAGTTGAAATATCGTATCCGATTACGATACGCTCACCAAGTCCAAACATTTTCTACTGAGGCGAAAAGATGCTGTTCACCAGATACTCCTTGTATTTGTATTCTTCCAAAAGTCTTAGCGTCGTGTCATAGTCCTTTAAGGTATCGGCTATGGCTATGTCGTTGACCATTGAGTAACGGTCGTTTCCGGACTGAGATACCACGTCGTTCTTTCCGATCGTGCCGCTCTCCGTAAGCTGCGGACCGTTGTTGTATTCCTCTGTTATGTAGTACTGGAGCGACTCGCCGAAGAACAGGATGAACTGCTTGATATATATGCCGCCGTACATGTCGGTCATATCCTCTCTGCTGTATCCTCCGATCTCATCGCTTTCCTTGTTTATCACATAGTTTATTACCGTCTTTACACCGCTCGTTCCCCTGTATTCAACAAGCACCTGGTTGGCCACCTGGGCAGCTCCCGTGGAGATGCTCTTAAACTTTCCGAAGAACGGGAAGACAATGCCTTTCTTTACCATGAGCAGACGAATGAATTCCGATATGATGTCCGCCTTGTCCGTCGATGTATACTCATTCACATCCGCACTTATGTGCTGAAGCCATGCGAGCATGCATATGTCGGTGATCGATCCATCCATGCGGTAGAGTCTTTCCATCTCATCAAAGATGTAATCGTCAACGAGACGGCCTCTTACGAAGTTCTCATGTGCGAAGTATGAAAGATATCTTAGCTCGACATCGTTCTTTGCACCGCCCTCTACATACTCCTTTAGAACGGTCGCTTCCTCGCCTATGTAGGCTCCGGTCACAAGAGTCTGTCTTATCATCTTCTCGCATACGGCATATGTGTCTATGTCAAATCCCGATGCGGCTTTCCAGATGTTTCTGAGCTTCTTTATCGGGCCGTTTGCAAAGCGTGCAAGATAGGTAAGACCCTGCTCGTCATACTTGCCTCTCTCAAAGGCGCTTATAAGGATATATGTGAGCTTTTCCTGCTCAAACATACCGTCTCGCTCCAAAATGCGTCCGGCGAGTCTGACCAAAAGTCTCGGCTCAAAGTTCTCGGTGCCAAAGTGCATGGTCACATCCACCGCATCATCGAGCCTGCCTCTGATCAGCATTATCCTTACGACTTCGTTGTAATCCCTGTAGGATATATCCTCAAACTTAAGATCATCGAGTATCCTGTCGGATTCTTCGGTGTCATCCTTTTCCATGTAGTAGCGAAGGAGCGGCAGCCTTATCATGCCGCGGTATGAATCCCTTACCTCCTCGCTTGATTCGAGGTATTTGTATCTTTCAACGTTCTGATCTGTAACCAGTAGGAATTCCGGAGAGTCATCGCACAAAAAGAGATTGAAGAGCAGGCTGTCTGTTGCCCTGTTCTCCATCCTGTATATGACTTTTCCTGGAACAAAGTACTTCTCGGTACTGTATTCCCTTGTCCTGTAGAACCTGTTGCCCTCTCTGTCTTCGAGTAAAACCGAGTAATCGTTTCCAAGAAGAGCAACGTAAGCCGTTCCGTTTGTAACGGGATAGCTCATCTGGCTCTTTAGTCTCTCATCCACAACGATGACGTTTGCTATGTCCTTGTCATTTATCGTTATGCAGTGCTTAAAGAGTATGCGGGAGAACTGGCGAAGATTATCCTCAGTCATCATATCCTCTAAAATTATCGTGCTGTAAAGATATGCGAGGTTTCTGTCTATCTTTCCGTCATAGAGCTGCTTTAATACAAACCTGTCTATGCTCTCCCTGTAGGTAAGATACATGTCATCGAGCTCTTCTCTGTTCTTTACGACATATGCGTAAAGGTATGCATTCTGTGCAGGGGGAAGCTGTGACTGATATGAGAAGTACATGAGCACCGGCTTCGGTATCGGATCGTCTTTTCTTAAGTCCATCGAGAGCATGTACGACTCGTAGAGTCTGGTAAGCGGGAAGTTTCTCTCAACGGCTTGACTGTACCACTTAAAGTACTCGGGACCCGTCTTTGAACCCTTCATAAGCTGAACGCATACAGACTGGAGAGCTTCGTCGCTGTCGGTCTTCTCATAGATATATCTCATGATTCTTACAAGTCTGGGATCGTAATTCTTTTCCTTCATGACAAGGTATGCGATCTGTGACATCACATCCTCTGAAAGGATGGCCTCCCTTGCACCAAAGAGTAAGATCTGCTTTTCTTTTCTTCCGAGGTATCTTAAAAGAGAGGGACTCTCGCTTAAGGCTTTGATGGCTTCCAAATATATGACAGGACTTGTGCAGCCCATCTCTATCTGCTCAAGGACAAAGTTATATCTCTTGCTGGCAGACTTTCTGAGATCATCGTCCAAACGTATCAGTATCCATGCGATACGCCAGTTTGTCCTGTCGTTCTCATAGATGCTCCTTATCTGATCGCTGACATCCCTTGAGTAGTAATCGTCCATGCTGTAGAGGGCATTTAAGTACAGATAGTAGCAGTACTCCTCATTGTTGGCATCCTCTATGCGGTTAACGACCTTTTTGTCAAGGATCCATTTGGCCTCATTGTATCTTTCCTGAATGATCAGGGAATGAGCCTGCATGAGGCTTAAGAAAAGTTCGTCATCTTCAGTCTTGACCACCGAAGTCAATAGTTCGTCGGTGAGCATCAGCCACTTGGACATGTTTATCCTTTTAACCGTGTAGTCCAGATAATGCCTGGTAAGCAGGTAAGTGGTCCTTTTTCTCTTCTTTCCGCTGACGCTCTTTCCCGTCAGATTGCTCTTTATGACATTGATGTCAACATACATCTCGTCATAGATGGATCTGATGATGATCCTTGAAGGATTGATACCTCTGTGAACTCTCTCATGACGGATGCAGTAATCTATTATGCAGATATTGTTCTCGAAATCTTTATCCCTGATATGGGTCTTTGCGACATCTATGCAGTCTCCTAAAACCTCTATCTCAAGGTAGGTATATCCCCAGCCGTTCTTCTCGATCTTTAAGCTCTTCCATACATCCTCTGTCGGATCATGAACGGTAACGGGATCCATATCGACTATGTAATCGATCTTCTGTTTTTTGTTGATGCCTATCAGGAATTCTTCAAGATTGAAATTCTTGTTGCCCTTGACCGTAAGCCCGCGGTAAAGATTCAGATACTCCGTATCGTTTCCGCTTATTATCTGGGCAAACTCGGGATGGTAGAATACCTCCACCGCCTCTTCCCATTTGCTCTTTGCAAGGTTTGTGAAATGAAATAGATTCTTTATGTTTCCAAGAGATGAATCAAGTATGTTTCTCTGCCTTATGGCAACAAAGGGCAGGACATACTCTCCCCTGTTTGTGACCACGAAGAGATTTCCCTTTAAGGCATCACCGGGATTCATGCCCGAAGGATCAAATACATAATCGATCCTAATCGTCGAACCGCTTATGTTTGGCTCACTTATACGCATACGAAAACTGGAAGAATAGATATATCCTTCCACGTTAAGCCCGTTTGGCTCTTCAAGCTCAAAAGACCCCTCTATGGGTTCATCGGTCACCGTCTCAAGTTCCACCTTGGAAACGGAAAAAACAAGAGATCCTCTCTCCTGATCAAATTGGTAGGTTTCCTGCTCCATACCCTGATTCCTTTTTGTAAAAACATACATAAACAGTATAGCCTAAATCAGCGCAAAATTAAAGCCCTCAAAGGAGTTTTAGATCACCTTTGGGGGCCTTTATTTTTATATCTTATTTTTCGGAAACAAGACACATGATATCATTGCTTCGCTGAATGAATCTTGTCATCGCTTCGGGTGAAAGCGGTGCATGCTGAAGCTTTGCAAGATCGTAGAGCTGTTCGCATATAAGCTTCGTGTTTTCGCCTTCCTTGTTATCGAGTATGTACTTAACAAGAGGATGTCCAGCATTAAGAACCAAGGTCTCACCTTCTCCGTCCATGCCGGGCATGTTCATGCCTCCCATTCCGTACATCTTCATCATATCCTGCATACGGCGGGTCTCTTCGGAAAGTGTGATCATCGAAGATATCTTCTTGTTCTTAAGCTTCTCAACCTTGACTGTTATCTTTTCGTTCTTTAATGCCTTCTTGAAGATCTTGTCAAGATCAGTAGCCTGAGCATCCATCTCCTCACGGGCCTTCTTGCTTGTCTTTCCAAGGAATTCATCGGTAAGATCGGCATCTATCCTCATGAACTTGATGCCTTCGTTCTTGCTCTCAAGCTGTGATACGAAAGGCTGATCGATGTTGTGTGTCAAGATGACCGCATTCTTCTTTGCCTGCTTGAACATGTTTATGTACTGGCTCTGCTGCTGCTCGTCAGTCACGTAGTAGATGATCTTGTCTTTCTTTTCTTCTGCTTCTGCTTCCTCTTCGGACTGAGCTTCTGCTTCCTCAACTGAATCGGAAACATCTGCTGCATCATCCTTTTCCTCATCTTCTGTATCGATGGGCTTTGTTTCAAGACACTCGGGAAGAGTCATGTACTTTCCGTCAAGATCCTTAAAGAGGATGTAATCGTTCATCTTCTCGCAGAACTTGTCATCCTTCAAGCAGCCGAACTTGATGAACGGAGATATATCCTCCCAGTATTTCTCGTATTCCTCTTTTTCGGTCTTGCACATGCCGGCAAGCTTGTCTGCGACCTTCTTTGTGATGTATTCGCTTATCTTCTTTACAAAGCCGTCGTTCTGAAGTGCTGAACGCGATACGTTAAGCGGAAGATCGGGACAGTCTATAACACCCTTTAAGAGCATCAAAAACTCAGGGATGACTTCCTTGATGTTATCGGCGATAAATACCTGGTTGTTGTAAAGCTTTATCGTTCCCTCGATGGATTCATATTCCATGTTGATCTTGGGGAAGTAGAGGATACCCTTTAAGTTAAAGGGATAATCCATATTTAAGTGGATCCAGAAAAGCGGCTCCTTGTAATCCATGAAGACCTTTCTGTAGAAATCCAGATAATCATCCTTTGTGCACTCATTGGGATGACGTGTCCATAAAGGATTTGTATCGTTTAAAAGCTCGGGACGCTTCTTTATCTTAAGCTTGATGGGATCTCCGTCCTTTTCGGGAACGATGGTCTCTACTATCTCGTCGCTCTCAAGCTTCTCATCCTGCTTGATGGTCTGTGTGCTGTCATCGTTTGCCTTGCTAAGATAAATCTCGGTAGGCATGAATGAGCAGTACTTCTTTATGACTTCTCTTGCTTCATACTCGTTACAGAACTTAAGCACATCCTCGTTGAGGAAGAGCGTGATCTGTGTTCCTACCTTATCCCAGCTGCCCTCTGTCATGGAGAACTCGGTTCCGCCGTCGCACTCCCAGTGAACAGCCTTTGCGCCGTCCTTGTATGAAAGTGTATCGATATGCACTTCATCGGCAACCATGAATGCCGAATAGAAGCCAAGACCGAAGTGACCGATGATCTGATCGTCACCGCCCTTGTCCTTGTATTTCTCTATGAAATCGGTAGCACCTGAAAATGCGATCTGGTTGATGTATTCCTCAACCTCGTCCGCTGTCATACCGATACCGTTATCGATGAACTTTAAGGTTTTTTCTGCGGGATCCACGATGACATCGATCCTTGCCTTGTAACCGTCCGGAAGAGCATACTCTCCCATCATGTCGAGTTTCTTTAATTTTGTTATGGCATCACATCCGTTTGATATGAGCTCTCTGTAAAAGATATCGTGGTCGCTGTAGAGCCACTTCTTTATTATTGGAAAAATGTTTTCGCTGTTGATAGACAAACTGCCGTGTTTCTCTGCCATTTATATCACTGTCCTTTCAAAATAAACTGATTGATCCTTTTCGAACAAATACTAGTTTAGTATCAGTGAATGGCAAAATCAAGCAAAAATTAGCACTCAGAATACCTGAGTGCTAACAATGTGTCTCAAACCCTTGATTTTACTGGATTTTTGCGATTATAAAATTTTTATAAACTGTCAAAATGTTCGTCGAATATCTCGAAAAATCCCTTGCCCTGTGACAGTCCCGTCCTGTTTATCGAAACGCTCTCCCACAGCTCATTGTTTAATTTTTTAGTGACTGAGGATACGAAATCCTCATATTCTCCGTTAAAGGCTTCCTGCTTTCTTCTGTCGACTATCTTAAGCTTGTTCTCCTCGGTTTCCTCCCTGTCAAAGGTGGAGATGCACTTTACGATGTAAAAGCCGTATTCCGTCTCTATGACATCGCTCAGTTCATCCTTTGAAAGATCAAATGCGGCTACCTCGAGTGATATGTCGACATCGCCTTTTCCGAAAGATATGTTTATCTCATCAGAGTCGCTGTTTTCAAAAGCCAGGGTATCGAAATCCTCGCCGCTTTGGATCCTCTTTCTTAAATCCTCGGCTTTTTGTCTTGCCGCATCCTTATGGCTGTCGTCATAAGGTGTCAGACCTCCGTCATCGTCGTAGTTAAAGGTCTTTATATATATCTGCTTAACGGTAATGCTCCTGGCCTCGTCATCGCTTATCTCGGGATTGACATCTTTTATGATGCTGTCATAGACCTTCTTTGAAAGTGCATACTCCGTATAGAGCTCCTCTATGGTATCCTTCTTTATGCCAAGGCTCTTTATCTCATCCGACGTAAACGTATGATAATATTCCTCGGCTGCTTCCCTGACCTTTTTTGTCTCTTCATCGGAAAGATCAACTCCCCTGTCTTTAGCCATAAGGCAGACTGCCTTTACCTGGGAGATCCTGGCAAGAGCGACCTCTTTTACATTGTTCTCAAGGCTTACTCCGTCAATATTGGTATCCCAGATCTGCGAACCGTAGGCTTTCTCATACTGCCTTTGAAGATCCGCGATATAGACCATGACCTCGTCAAGGCTACAGACACTGTCTCCCATCTTGAAGACTTCATCTTCGTTAAAGCCCGTGGTTATTATGACCTCTTTATCCTTTTGCATTCCGCAGCCGCATAGAACGGCCGGTATAAGGATCAACGCTATTAACTTGTATATCCGTTTAAGGATAAAGCGCATACTTTTTACCTGTGTTTTTTAAGAGAAAGCTGTCTTAACTTAAGGTTGGTGTTATAGAAATCCTTTACCGTACATCCCGCTCTTCCGCCGCCGGCGCATGCACATGCACAGGCGCAGGCACATGCACATGAGGAATGTGCACAGCTGTGCGAAGAACTTCTTGATGAGCCTGAGCTTCTTGATGATGAGCTCGTGCTTCTTGTAATCGGAACCTTGGGTCTTGTCGAATGAACGCTTATGTATACGTTCGGGCTTGAGCCGTAATGATATACACCGGTGTTCTTATGCTTTCTTATCTCCTTATCCTTCTGAGCGTCTTTCTCGGTAATGACTTCCTTGCTCTTTATCATGCTTGCTCCGCAGAACTCACATGTATCCCTTCTTTCCTTTAAGGGAGCACCGCAGTGAGGACATGACTCATAGTATGTTATCTTTTCTCTTGTTACGACCCTCTTGCCGTAAGAGAAGCCTCTTGCGCTGTCGTAGGCCTTCTTTATCAGAAGGGCGATAATGATAAACGGCCAGCAGCTGGTCAGTATGAATACGAACATTGCGATGGTTATCTCTGCACCCATGGAAAGACCATCGTCATCGCCTCCTAAGCTTTTTTCCTGTCCCACCTGATTGAACTTCGTCTCGTCAAATTGAAATGCATCATTTGGATAGGTCACGGTAACGCTGAACCGTCCTCTGGGATTCAGCGAGGTATTCCATGTGATGTAACCGTCCTCTATAGCTCCTTCGGGAGTAAAGCTTTCAACGTTTTCGCCGTTCCACTTTATAACAAGTTCATCTACCGCTATCTCGTCAAACCAGCCGGGGGTAAATCCGTACTGGGTAAAGCCTTCCTCAAACTTATTCATCTCATACATGTAATCCTGGGTGAAGGAAAAATCAAAGCTTATCACTTCCCCCTCATAATATGATCTGTCAAAGTCTACTCTTATTAAAACGTCTCCGCCCTTTTTGCTTAAGCCTATCCTCTTAATGGTATCGGACTTGGCTTCGATATCCGTACAGTGTGAATTGGGTATACCTATCTCGACCCATGAGACGGGGCCTAAACTTCCGCCCGACTGAAGGACCTTCCAGTCGATATGATAGTTCATATCAAGGGTGGCATCCTCATTGACGTCAACCGTTATCGTATAGTTTAATATCTCGTCTGTCGCTCCTCCCGCATATGAAACGCTCTTTGCAGACAGGATGACAGAAACAATAAAGACGAGTGACATTAAAAGTAATAAAGCTCTCTTACGCATTTTTCTCCTCCTTATCGTTTGTCTTTCTAAGCGGGCACACACCCAGTGTCTTTGCAGAGAAATCTCTTCTTTCTTTGCATGCCTCACTGTTCCACATCTTATCCCAGTCATCGTTTAGCATGCTTCCGTAGGTTTCGCCTGAAAGCCAGCTCTGGCAGGGAACAAGATCTCCGCTAGGGGTAACTGCCATGTTGCTTAAACATGCTCCGCAGCTTGGGGTCTGTATTCCGAGTTCCTTGCAGAACTCATCCTCAACCCAGCCGGGTGAAGTAAAGCTTATCTCCATGCCGTTTGAATAGCAGTATTCAACAGCTTCCTTTAATACCTTCTTTATCTCATCCTTTGAAAGCTGAAGATCTTCCGAATCTTTTAGAGTTGCATTGCCCGTTGTTATAAGGCCTGAGCATGTGACATACAATACTCCGAGTCCGTGCAAAAATTCAAGTGTCTTAAGATAGTCTTTGTTAAGAGTGCAAAGCGGTGTGTTAATGCTTATGTTAAGACCTGTTTCAATTGCATTCTTTATGCCGTTAACCGTATCGTTATATCCCTTTGTGCCGACCAGTTTGTCATGTATATCTTCATCACATGAATAGAAGGTTATCTGCATGCTGTCAAGAGATGCCTCTTTAAGCTTTTCGCAAAACTCTTTTGTTAGTTTTCTTCCGTTTGTGTTGAGTCTTGTTATGAACCATCTTGAATAGTCTATAAGATCTATAAGATCATCTCTCATGGTAGGTTCTCCTCCCGTGAAGGTCACCTGGGGGATACCTGCCTTTCTGCAGTTGTCTATGATCTTTTTCCAGTCATCGCCTGAAAGCTCGCTCTGTCCGGCAAGCTCCTGACCTGCGGCATAGCAGTGAACACACTGCTGGTTGCAGTGCCATTTGTTATCCTTTGTCATTGAGCTTACTAAAAGATCCATCCTGTGAGGTGCTCTCATGTAAAGAGCATAATCACCAAGAGAGATGTAATCTATCTCGACATCGCTCTTTTCGCCGTAGGCTACCTGCTTGAAGCTGTTCATCATCTCGTAAAGATCGCTCTTTATGAGTTTTTTGCTGAGAAGAGGATAGACCTTTCTTACACCCTTTACGGTGTTATTGACCATCGTATCTACTTCCTTATCGGTAACTTCTCTTCCTGCGTATTTATTTACTTCCTTAATAAACTCGCATAACAGTATTGACCATGATACGTTTACGGGTATCACGTCCTGACCGTTTATTATGACTACGCTTGCTTCCACATCGTCACCGTCGCATTTGGGCGGGATCATATGTATCCTTACGACACCGGGTCCCTCGGGATTAAGTGTGGTATGCAGAGTCTCTGTGAAGTTTTCGCTCGCGTATTTCTTTATCCTTTTTGAAACACTCATGACCATGCCTTTCCTATCATAGAAATACTGCCCCGTAAATGCGGGGCAGTCATTTATATCCTACTAATTACCCGATAGCATATCCTACTTCGAATGCCTCGATATTCTTTGCTACTGTCTTTGGAGGAACAGTGCTCTCTATGACTTTTATCCAGTCCTCTTTTGCAAAGGACATATGCTTTGCTGCAGCTCCCAAAACTATAACGTTAAAGGATCTGGGTGAGCCTATCTCCTTGCTCTTGTTTGTAGCATCTACAACAAGAGTCTTTCTTGCTGCGCTTAAAGTCTCGATGATGCCTTCGGGATAGGTTGCCTGTCCCGTAACGACAGTGATGGGATCCATCCTTAAGTCGTTTACTATGATGACACCGTCCTTTTTAACAAAGTGAAGATAACGCATTGCTTCAAGCTTCTCAAAAGCTATAAGGACATCTACCTGACCCTCTTCCACTATGGGCTCTGCGACCTTTTCACCGTATCTTACATATGTTACAACGCTTCCGCCTCTCTGAGCCATACCGTGGACTTCCGAGAGCTTAACGTCATATCCTGCATTTGTTGCCATCTTTCCGAGTATGCGGCTGGTAAGGAGGGTTCCCTGACCACCGACACCCACTATCATGATATTTGTCGTTGCCATTATTTTGCCTCCTTTGTTATCGCACCGAACTTGCAAAGCTGCATGCACAGTCCGCAGGCGTTACACATTGTCTCGTCTATGCTGATCGTACCGTCCTCGTTTCTTGTAAGTGCGGGACATCCGGGCTTAAGGCAGGCGCCGCACTTCTTGCACTTATCCGATACGGGTACGCATTTATCCGGGAATACATTGCTCTTTAAGAGTACGCAGGGTGATTTTGTGATGATAACCGATACCTCATCCCTTGCGACCTCTCTCTTTATGGTCTCTTCCAAAAGAGGAAGATCAAAGGCATTTACCTCATATACATGCTCAACGCCAAGGCTCTTGCAAAGCTCTGTCAAGTTTACCGCATGTGTGGGCTCGCCCTGAAGGGTCTTGCCGGTAGCGGCATGATCCTGGTGACCGGTCATACCGGTTATCGAGTTATCAAGTATGATGACCGTTCCGGTTGCCTTGTTGTATACCATGTTCATAAGGGAATTTACACCCGTATGAAGGAAGGTCGAATCACCGATGACTGCAACCCAGTTCTTTATATAATCCTTGCCCTTTGCCTTTTCCATACCGTGAAGGCTTGAGATGCTCGCACCCATACAGATCGATACGTCAACAACGCTTAAGGGAGCGAGTGCACCCAAAGTGTAGCATCCTATATCGCCTGCACCGTGGATCTTTAATCTGTTAAGGACTGTATATACGCTTCTGTGAGGACATCCGGGACACAGTATCGGAGGACGTGCGGGCACATCCTTCTTCTCATCAAGATCAAGGTCCATGTTAAGGAGTTTTTCTCTTAACATATTTGCGGAATACTCACCCTGTCTGGTAAAGAGTTCCTTTCCTTCGCACTTGATGCCCCAGCTCTTTGCCTGCTCTTCTATAACCGGCTCGAGTTCCTCAAAGATTATGAGTCTGTCTACCTTTTTAGCAAAGTCTTCTATCATCTTTTTAGGAAGAGGATTTACAAGGCCAAGCTTAAGTACGCTTGCCTCGGGAAATACTTCCTTTACATACTGATAAGCGATACCGGCTGTGATAAAGCCTATCTTTGTATCACCCATCTCAACTCTGTTGATCGGCATGTTCTCGCCGTCTGCTATCATGTCGTTTAAGCGCTTCTCAACATAGACATGACGCTTTATTGCCATTGCAGGCATCATTACATTCTTCTGTATGTTCTTTGTATATTCGACATCCTCGGGCTCGAATCTTTCCTCGAGTGAAACAATACCCTGGCTGTGTGCCAGTCTTGTCGTTGTTCTTAAGATAACGGGGGTGTCATACTTCTCCGAAAGATCAAAGGCATACTTCATGAAGTCCTTTGCTTCCTGTGAATCGGAGGGTTCTACAACGGGTACCATGCTGGCACGGCCTATCATACGTGTATCCTGCTCGTTCTGTGAGCTGTACATGCCCGGATCGTCCGCAACAACTACTACCATTCCTCCCTGAACACCTATATAGCTCATGGTGTAGAGGGGATCACTTGCCACGTTAAGTCCCACATGCTTCATGCATGCCATGCTCCTTACACCTGCTATGGCTGCTCCGCTGGCAACCTCAACTGCCACCTTCTCATTGGGTGACCACTCACAATAGATCTCTTTATACTGTACGAGATTTTCGCTGATCTCGGTACTGGGTGTTCCGGGATATGCAGCCGATACCTTGACGCCGGCCTCATATGCTCCGCGGGCTATAGCCTCATTTCCCAGCATAATCATGTGCTCTGCCATCTTGTTCTCCTTTTTATATGTTATTACCGGGTATACCGGTCATTATCCGATACATTACGCATCAAAGAATGATTTTACCACAATTTGGCTTACTTTTCCACTCACATCCTGAACTTGCGAACATTCTCGTAGAGAGCATCGGAAACATCCTTTCCCTTTGTGGCATCATTTGTTATCTGTTTAAGATTAACGTTTATATCCTCTGTCATGCGTACGGAGTGGCTCACACCGTTTAAGGCGGCATCTACAGCTTTATCCAGGGATCTGACCGCTTCGTTTATGCCGTTGATGTTTTCTTTTATCTTTAGGCTGATATCGGCAAAGGCGCTCATCATTTCATTGAAGGTCTCTACACTGTTCTTGTATTCATTGCTGGTATCCACAAGACCGCTGAAGCCTCCCATCGCGGTATCGGTCATAAAGTCTGTCATGAGATTTGCCTGGCTTGCCAGATCCTCAACGGCAGCGATGACCTCAGCAGACACCTCTCTTATGCCGGTGGCTGCCTCCTCGGAAGACTGGGCCAGATTTCCTATCTCTGTGGCAACTATCGCAAAACCTCTTCCTGCCTCTCCGGCTCTTGCTGCCTCAATGCTCGCATTTAAAGCAAGAAGGGAGGTCTGATCGGTTATGTTGATGATGTTGTCCGTAAGAACGCTTATCTTTTCTACTTCTCTTGATCTTTCTATACGCGCTCTCATGTTTTTAGCCATAAGAGCCATCTGTTCTTCGGCATCTTTTTGCTTTTGCATGGCATCGTTGCCGACGCTTATCGCATCGCTTCTTACACCCTTTGAATACTCGCTTCCCTTTGATGCCTGATCAGCGATCTCATAGAAGGTTTTTGTCATATCATTTATGAGAGAATCCATTCTTTCTATCGCTTCCGATATCTCTTTCATGGAGTCATTCATGATGTTCATGTTCTGACTGACTCTTGAGGCATCGGACTGAGCGCTGTCAAGCCCCCTTGCCATGCTCTCGGAGGTTGATTTTAATATATCGGAGTTATCGGATATATCTCTCATCACATCTCTTATATATCCCAACAGTTCATTAATGCTTAATCCTATAGTCTCAAACTCATCACCGGTATTAAGAGTGATGGTCTGATTAAGATTTCCTTCTCCCTTCGAGATCTCCCTTATCTTGTCGTTTAAGAGCTTGAAGTTCCTTGTAAGTATCCTTCCGACCACATAGAATACAGCCGTTCCTATGACAAGGACTATAAGACAGATAATGATGACGAGTTTCCTTAAGCCCGCAAGCTGTTCTTCAACCCAGTCCGCATTGACATCTATCCCAACAAGGGCTGTCACCTTTGAGCCGTCATATATGGGGCTGTACGCAGTAAGGTGCGTACCCCATTCATCGGTGGATGTCTCCTCGCATGCCATTGTACCCATGGTGATCGCCATCTCGGTCTCGGGGTCCGCATCAAACTCTTCCCCGAGCAGCGCAGGCTCTTCGGGATCAGAATCGACAACATATATGAAATCACCGTTATCCGTTTTCTTTACGGTATAGACATACTCAACTCCTCCGTTTTCAAGAAAGAGTGTCAGTGTCTCATGGATGCTTACATAGGCATCGCTCCCCATATCCTCTTCGGTGTTCAGTCCCTCAAACAGAGAGCCGTCTACGGAAGCAGCCACACAGCGGGCTATGTTTTTTGCATTCTCCTTTATCTGTGATGTCAGATCATCGGCTGCCTTCGTATACAGGGATATGCCCATGGTGATATCCGATATAAAAAGCAAGAGCAGTACTGCGATGAACATCTTTATGCTGAAGCTTATCTTTCTGACCTTCATACTTTTCTCCTTCGTTCATACAAAAAATTTTCAGAAAGTTTTTATTTTTCCAACAAATTTTTGTCAAATTGTAGTATCATATAAGAAGTATAACAATTTTCATCTTTCATGTCTTTTATTTTTTTACAATAATACAATTTTATAATCCAAAGGAGGATAAAGAATTATGGCGAGAACCTTACAGGACATCCAGACTCTGATCCAGGAGGAGGGTATTCGCATAGTTGATTTTAAACTGACGGACATTGATGGTCGTTGGCGTCATTTAAGCATCCCTTCTGAGCGTCTTACCGAAAAGACCATGGAAGCAGGGATAGGTTTTGACGGATCAAACTATGGCTATGCACCGGTCGAGAACAGTGACATGGTATTCATCCCCGTGCTCGACTCTGCAGTTGTGGACAGGTATTCATCTGTACCTACACTTTCAATGATAGGTGATGTACGTGTTATCGACCTTCCCAACAACAGGCCTTTTGATCAGTATCCGAGAAATGTTGCGATACGTTCTCTTGAGTACATGAAGGAACTGGGTATCGCTGATAAGATGATAATAGGACCCGAGTATGAGTTCTATATCTTTGATGATGTAAGATACAGCACCGATTATCATGACATGTATGCCAAGATCTTTACCTCTCAGGCAGCATTCGCATCGGGCAGCGAAGCAAACAACAACGGCTATCAGGTTCTTCCCGGCGGCGGATATCACAACTCCCTTCCTACCGATATAAGAAATGACTTAAGAAGCCAGATGTGTCTTGTAATGAAGGAATGGGGCATTGATGTTAAATATCACCATCCTGAAGTAGGCGGAAGCGGCCAGATGGAGATAGAGGTTGAGCTCGGTGATATGCTCAAGCTTGCCGATGATACGATGAGCGCTAAATACGTTATAAAGAATGAGGCTGCTGCAGAAGGATGCACAGCAACATTCATGCCGAAGCCTCTTTCGGGGGAGGCAGGAAACGGAATGCATGTGCATATGCTTCTTATGAAGAACAAGAAACCCGTTTTCTATGACGCAAAGGGATATGCACAGTTAAGCAAGGAAGCTCACTGGTTCATGGGTGGTCTTTTATCTCATGCGAGCAGCTTATGTGCGATAACCAATCCTTCAACAAACTCTTACAAGAGACTTGTTCCCGGATTCGAAGCTCCCGTTACGATAGGCTATGCAATGTCCAACAGAAGTGCTGTAATACGTATACCCGCTTATGCAAAGACACCCGAGACAAAGCGTTTTGAGCTAAGAAATCCCGATGCCACATGCAATCCCTATTATGCATATGCGGCTATCCTCATGGCAGGTCTTGACGGCATAAAGAACAAGATAGATCCTCACAAGAAGGGCTGGGGTCCTTACGACTTTAACCTCTACAATCTCTCAGATGAAGAGAAGGCTAAGCTTACCGGACTTCCCACATCCCTTGATCAGGCACTCGATGCGCTTGAAAAGGATCACGATTATCTGACAGCAGGCGGTGTATTCCCCGAAAGACTCCTAAACCAGCTGATAGCACGTTACAGAAAGTCAAGCTCGATGATATCTAAGCTTCCTCATCCGATGGAATTTGCAATGTATTACGATCTTTAAAGAAAAGAAAGACCCGGTCATCTGTGATATGTACCCAGAATCCTGGACACATATTTATGAACTAGGCTGAACACATGGATGCTATCCTGTATTGTACAGGTGGCATCCATTTTGTTTTTGCCTGAATTCTTTTGTTATTGTAGTAATCTATATATTCTGCAACAG
>JAEEGL014202078.1_pt1 | contig 62642 bp, 51 predicted proteins | sample 9134231 | NCBI WGS metagenome assembly JAEEGL01 (sample SAMN16246548, study PRJNA631951) | gut metagenome | biome: gut microbiome; feature: rumen; material: fiber-attached | host: Bos | place: Iran: Karaj | collected 2018-10
CCTTTATCTCAAATATGCTAGACTTTATATTTTTTAGCACTCTTAATGTGCTCATATACCGTCCGCATATCCTCTTTTTCTTTATCCACGATGTTTTATAACTGCCCCTCCAACCTTTCGGCCCCGCAAGGCTACCCCGCTCAACTTCCCCGTCTCGCGGTCGGTGATGTGTCTTATAATCTATCCTTACCTTCTTGTCAACACCTTTTTTTATTATTTTTCTATTTTTTTTATTTTATTTGGTAAGTTATTGATTTTGCGTGAATAGTTATTTGGAATAATTTGCATTTACTCCACATTGAGCCTCTTAAAGTATTTCCTTAAAAATATTCAAAATACCGCAAAAAAATATTTATCTATTTATAAAAAATAACAACAAATCAAAAAGTTAACACTTTTTTAATTTATTTTAGCAAAGATTCGTTATAGATTCGCGGGAGAAAAACATGAGATTTGATTTTTTTACTTTAGGTGGCCGATTCTTTTGGGAAGATATTTATAACTACCAAAATTGGCGCATTCAACGCCATATTCGCACACGGCATTACCGCTTGATTGATCCGAATGATATTCGTCGCGATTCGGGGAGCTTTAATCACTGCAAAGAGACACTTTTAAAATATATAGATGCATTTGAGCTTGACAAACCATACGAAGATACGGTTTTGATTATTCATAATTTTGCCCGCACCAAAAATTCCGTGCAATACATCGCCGAAGCGTTTGACGATGCCAAAGTAAACGTAATTGCCGTTAATTACGCTTCGCTGCACAACAATTTATATGCACATGCTCAATTATTGACCCAGTTTTTGAAAAACATTGAAATAAAGCGCAATTTATACATCATTAACGTGGGAGCGGCCTGTCTTTTAACACGCAAGTTGCTCAGCAGCAGCAATAACTATCGCAACTATAAAATTGCACGCATTTTAGATGTTAATCCGATTAATTCAGGTAGTGATTTTTGCGAACTTTTGGCATATACCGGATTTTTCAGAGCCTTGCTCGGGCCCATGCTATCAGATATTTCCACACGGCGTGCCATCACCATACCGGTTATTCCGCAAGACATTGAGCACGGTATAATTTTTTGCCCGTCAACCATGAAAAAGCTGACCAAAAAAATTCTTTCGCGCTTTGACAGTTTTCCGTTTTTGACACCGCCAAGCGAACAATCGTATGCCGAAAACATAAAAACCATACCGGAAACGACTTTCTTTCCGCTTGAAAATCGCGATTTAATTTTGAACTGCCGCCAATTTATCTTAACCGGCACTTTTTTGGAAGACAGCGAAGAAACCGAGAACTTCACAGATACCGATTCCCAATGAAATCACAAAAAAAATTGATTACGAATATTTAACCATATTGTAATATAAATTTTAAAAAATTTGTGCTATACTGAATAAAAGTTTTGGCGCATCAGTAAGGACTTTTATATGAAAAAACGGCGTTATTGGCTCAAATTATTATTTATTGTCGGCATTTGTTTAATATGTCGGCTACCTGTAGCATACGGTCAATATATGGGCGCCCAACAATGGCAAAATGCACAAACGCCATTGGAACCCCAGCAAGGTTCTGTGAGCACCGACGGCAACTGCGAATTTGATGATGAGGCCCGCAAGAATTCGGCACAACAAGCCGTTGCGGCATTACCCAAAGCCATTAATGCACTAATCGGCTATAATAACAAATTAAAGCAAATTTGGGATAATAGCGACGGTGCCTGCAACTTTTTAGCCGGAACAAGTATTACCAAACGATGGAAAGAAGCACTGACCGACTCGCTTAAATTTTCCGACCTTGCAATGGACGGAGCCAAAGCTATTGATAAAAACCAATGGGCTAAACTGAAACAAAAAAATGGCGACAAAGAGCTAACCATTGCCGAAGTTGTAAACAATTTCAATCAGCGTGCCGACCGCACCGATTGGAATATTAACGCTATTTCAAGACGCATTCAAAAAGGGGCTAACAACATTAAAAGTTTGCAAAATTTTTTAATGACTTCAAAAAAAGGCAGCGAGTTTGAAATTGACGAAGCTGCCTCGGAAATATTGGAACAAGTTTTTAATTTCAAAGCCGATTGCACCAAAGTTATTGTTATTGATGATAAGCAGAATTTCACATGCTATCAAAATATGATTTCAGGTTCGGCGTTTGCATCTAATCCGCAGGATTTTGCCCAAAAAATGCAAAGCGGTGCTGCCGTGGCGGCTATGGTTGAATGTCCGGAAGCTCTGAAAGATTTAGCTAAAACGCGTGATGATATTACGACACCTTATACCGAAGCGGCAAAAATTTTAGCCACTCTTTCCGAGCAAGCTGAGGTAACATGCACTTGTGAATCGCAGGTAACAAACGGCAAAGTGGTGAAGACCGATAAAATCAAAGAATGTATGGCCAAAGATGATGAATTTGTTGAAGACACCGTGCATTCCGAATGTCCGACTATAGCGCAATATCAAGCCAAAATGGGCGGCTCGCACTGTATTGTTTGTAATTTGTTTCACACCATTTTATTGGCGGTGCAAAACATCGCCCAAAAAGCATTTGACAGTTTGGCCGGTCCGTTGCGTTCGCTGGTCAGCATCGGCTTTGGCCTATATATTGCCTACATCACTTTAATTGCGGTTGCCACGCCGGCCACTCAAAAAATCAGCCAATATTTAACCAACTTGAGCTCTCAGGGTTTTAAGGTAGCTATTGCACTGGTATTGTTGGCTAATCCGAACAGCATATATAACTTAGCCATTGGTCCGCTTATTGACGGCGGTGTTGAGTTTGGTATTACGCTGACCGGCGAAGATAAAGCAAAAATTCAAGATTTTGGCAAAACTTATACCTTTGCAGATGAAACCGATACTTATTTGAAAGCCGAGGTTTTGCAAAATGCCGTCGGTGCGGCCGCGGCATTTAATGATGCGGCGGTCCGAATTCCGGCCATTGGTCGCTCAATGATGTGCAACGCATTTGTTGAGAAACATTTTGAAATTTTTCCGCAATTCAAAATGCTGACAATCGGCGTTATTTTCTACATTTTCGGCCTGCTTATCGCTTTTGCCATCGGTTTTTATATGCTTGATTGCGCTTTGCAATTGGGCATTGTGTGCGCCATGATACCGTTCTTTATCGCTTGTTGGCCGTTCAAACTGACCAAGAGTTATACCAAACAGGGCTGGGATATATTCTTAAACACTTTCTTTAACTTTGTGATTATGGGTGTGGTGATTACAGCATCATCGGAAATTATGCAACAGGCCATTTCCACCGGCTTATCGGCAGAAACGCTGGAAACGTATTTAAATTCAAACAACATTGAAGAACTGACAAATGAACTGGATTTTGGCGGTATGCAAATGGTCATGCTGGTTATTTGCTGTCTGATTGCCTTTAAGCTTGCCGGCGAAGTGCAAAACATTACCAACAAGCTTTCAGGTGGTTTGGGTATCAATGCCGGTGCGCAAATCGGCGGCACCATTTCCAGCACGGTAAATAAAGCCGCCGCCGGAGCAGCCGCCACAGCATGGACCGGAGTTAAAGGTGCGGCCGGAACCATGGCCGAATCATCCGGCTTGGCCGGCGGTGCTCGGGCATTAAAAGGTGCGGTCGGCAACGGTCTTAAAAACGTGGGTGGCGCTCTGGGCGTAGGGTCAAAGGCCAAAGCCGGAGGTATTGCCGACACTGCCGGTAAAGGTCTAAACAAGCTCGGTAACGCAGCCGAAAAAGTCGGTATGGGTAAAATTGCTTCTGCCGCGCATAAGGCCGGTAACGCCTTAGAATCCGTTGGCAAAGGTCGCAATCAAGGCGGTAGTAACGACGATGGCGAGGCATAGAAGTATTTTGAACCGATAACCGAAAGGAATAAAAAAGCACATAAGGGCATGGAGAGATATAAATGAAGTCAACATTGTTATCAATTTTAATATTTATCATTGTTTTCGCGGCTTTGAAATTGAATGTTTTAAAGCTGTTGGACGGTAACATTTTGCTTTATATCTCGCTTGTCTTTTTCATCGGTGTAATAGGTTGCGCGCTGTATTTTGTCGGCATTCCGAAATCGGATAAAACCGATATTTTGAGCAAAACGCAGCCGAAAGAGAGGGAAGATGACGCTAAAGAATAGTCTGAGAACTTTATTTTGGGCGTTATTTTTAGGGTGTGCCGTGTGGCAGCCAAACTATGCCATGGCCGAAGAATGCACCGAAGAAAGAATTAAAGAAATAGAAGAAGATTTTGATAAAAACGCTAAAGATTCCATTGATGCCACCGTGCAAGCTCTGGAAAAATATAATAATTTGGTGCAACAATTTGAATCTTGCGGTGGCAAAGTAAAAGTCGGCTCACCGTCAACTTGGACCTATGAAGCACAAATGGCCGCCAATGAAGTTGATGCCGGCTTAGGCGCAAAACTGATAAATCCGGAAAACAACAAATACACCGGCGTTGTTTGGTCAACCGCCACACCACCAAAATGCAAATCTATTGCGCAACAAGCCTCAGCTCAATTAGATGCCTATAACAAAGCCAAAACCACTACCTCTTCCTTTTTGGCGGTGGTGCGCGGCAAAAAAGAAGCCCGCGCCTGTCTGTGTTCGCAAGATAATGAAAATACCGAATGTTTGAGCTATAATGAAGAAAGCACTCAACCTTCAGAAACCAAAGACGGTTGTTACACCTTTTCGGAATATATGGCCGGTATGGCTTCTTGTCCGCTGTGCAGTGTTTTTGAGGTTATTTTAAATACCGATGCCCGCGTCGCTCATGTGGCATGGAACACCATTGCCGAACCGCTTAAAGATGTCGTAACTATATTTTTCGGCGTTATATTGGCGATAGAAACCTTAAAAGCGGTCGGGGCGTTAGCCGGTTCTTCCATCAGTTCATATTTAAAAACTGTGTTGATTCAGGGCTTAAAAGTGGCGATTGTTCTGATTTTGCTCAGCAATTCAACTTATATTTACGGCTATTTCATCTCACCGGTTATTAAAGGCGGGCTTGAAATGGGCGAAGTCTTTTTACAAATGGGGGCGGAAAACAGCGGCGGCTGTCAAATGAACGGCACTGAAGGAAACTTCGGCGAAGTGGCCGGCACCGAGTTGGATTCAGAGATACTCAGCAACATTTTATCCACCGTGCGCTGTTTTAACAACTCGTCAGTCATTATGCCGTCAGTCGGTCGCGCTCTGATGTGCCATGGTTGGAATGCCGAATGGTTACCCGATTTAAGTATGTCGTTTTCCGGTCTGGTGATATATATTTTCGGCCTGATGATTTGGCTGGCGATTACGTTTTATTTGATAGACTGCACCGTTCAACTTGGCATGGTTTGTGCCTTAATACCTTTGTTTATAGCGTGTTGGCCGTTTAAGATGACCACGCGCTACACCACCACCGGCGTTAAAATGATTTTGAATACATTTTTCAACTTTGTGCTGATGGGGGTTGTCGTTTTGGTCGGACTGGAAATTGTCAGTTTTGCACTGTCGGGCGGCGACCCGGAATCGGATATGACCAAATATATCTCTATTTTGAATTTGGGTGACCCGAAACTGGACGATTTGAAAAAAATGGGTGAACTGGACGGCGAAGGCGTTTTAATTTTGATAATTTGTGCCATTATGGCGATGAAAATGATTGCGATTGCCAACGGTGCAGCCAATAAATTTTCGGCCGGCAGCGGCTCCGGTATTGGTGCCAAAATGGGTGGCACGGCAATGTCGGCAATACATAAGACTGTCGCAGAACCTGTTAAACAAGCTAACCCATTCTCACGAGGAACCTTTGCAAATAATATGGTGCATACCATAGCTAATGAAACTCAAGCCGGACGCACTTTGAGAGATGCAGGAAATACCGTGGGGAGAGTGGTTTCCAAACCGTTTAAGGCTATGAACAAATTTGCTACCCAAACCGCACCGGCCGCCATCGGTCGCGGTGTCGGCTTAGGTCGTTTCCAAGAGCGCGGCACTCAAGGCGGTGGCAATAAGGCTCCGAAACAGCTTGATGATAGAGCACAGGAAAATTTAAATAATTTAACCGGTCAGGGACAGCCTGAACCGATTTCAGAGCCAAATAATGAAGGTTCCGGCGGTTCTTTATTCCACCGCAATGAGTCCGGCTCCAAGCCGAACAGTAGTGCCCAACCGAATGGTGCTCAGCCGAGTGGTGCACAACAACCAACCACCCCGCAACCGAGCGGGGCACAGCCGATGTTTCCGCCGCGCCAACATAACACAGGAATTGCATCCTTAGATGCAAGACTAAATAGTCTTGAAGAAGAATTGAAAAACGGCTATAATACCGGCAATAAAGGCAAAGATGCAGAATTGAATGCCTCTCATCAACGCGGATTGGAACGCGACGAAGAAGCAGGCCGCAAATATGGTATGTCCGGCACCGAATATCATGATTCCGAACAAGCCAGACATACTTTTGCAGATACCAAAGAACAAAAAGAACTTTGGCAAAAATATGAACAAACTTTTGAAAAAGACCTCAACGGAAAACATGCTACCGCAGCAAGTCATGAAGCATGGAAAAATTATGTTCAGGCTGAAAATAAATATATGAAAGATAATTGCAACAAACAAACTTATGATAACTATTGCAAAATCAATAAAGAGCGTTTGAGCGTGCTTAATCCGGAACAACCGAAGTAATCAATTTCATTGCCTATCATCCTGAGGGGATTCCCTTTCTCTGTCATCCTGAGCCGATAGGCGAAGGATCCATATTGGATTCTTCGGACAAAAGTCCTCAGAATGACGCAAAAAACAATGCGCCACACTATGCGGTAAAAAACAATAAAAGTCACCCCTCCAAACCGCAAGGTTTGGTCAAGGGGGCTACCGTTTCTTTAATAAAGAATTTGTAGATGCCTTGACCGCGCAAAGCACGGAGGCATGACAGTTTTTTTCATTTTACCGCACGCCAGTGCGACAACTGAGTGGATTTGCCGAACTGAAGTTCGGAGATTATTACGTCACTCATTTCATTCGTTCCTCATAATGACAAGATAGGCTTCTTTGTCATGAGAAAAAGTTCCTCTGCATAACGTATATTATAGCTGTAAAATTTAACCATATTGTAACAATTATTTCATAAAATCTATGATACAATAATTTATGGACGAATGTGGGCTTTTTTCGGGGAACTATGCCGATGAAAAAAATTAATTTTTGGAACATATGCAAAATTTTTTGCTTATTGCTCTGCACGGCATTTTTACTTACAGCCTGCGGCGGCGATAACGGAAGCGGCGACTTAATGCACGAAGAATGCATTCCCGAAGACGGTGCCACCACCTGTGCACCGGCCGATGACCAAGATTTGGCACACGCGCAACAAACCTGTTGGCAAGGCTCTCTTTTAGGCTTATTATACAAAGACATTGGCAAAATGACTACCGGTGTTTATAAAGCCTTGACCGATGAAAAACTTTTACCATTGATTATTCTTGCTTTTTCGGTATGGATGGCTTGGCAAATTTTGAAACACGTGGCCTCACCCACTCCGGAAGCTATTGGCGATTTTTGGACTAAGATTATTCGCAAAGCCGCCATCTGCATTGTTTGCGGCACTCTGGCATCTTCACCGGCCAATTTGCTTTACACCATTAACAATTTTATCTTTCCGGTATATGTGACGATTTTGGAATTTACCGCCACGGTTTTACATGAGTTAGAAGCCTCACCGCAAGCCCAGACTACCGCCATTAAATGGCCGAGTTTTCAGTCTGACGAAGAAATTTGCGAAGCCTACGTTCATAACTTAAAAAAATGCAATTTTCCAAACATGGATAACATCAAGATGACTACCGAAAGTTTTCCGACAGAACCGCTTGAGTTGATGAGCTGTATGACCTGCGTGGTCAGCGACCATTTAGGCATGGGCTATAGCATTGGCATACGTCTGTTTACCAAAGGCCTAACCGGCACCATGGTCGGAATCTTTTTGCTGGTAGCCTTTACCATTGCTAAGCTCTGTTTTGCGCTATATTTAATAGACAGCATTTTCCGACTAAATGTCATGATTATCTGTTTGCCGTTCCTTATATTGTTTTATCCGTTTGAACAAACCCGAAAATGGACCGTTAAAGGTTTTCAGATTATTTTAAGCTCGGCCGGCATTATGATGTGTCTCGGCATTGTTGTAACCATGACCATCTTTGCCATGGAAAAACTTTTGCTTGATAAAAGTATGGGGTTCTCGTTTGGTGATCCGGACAGTTACAGCGGATTCGGTATTATTGCCATGGCGTTGATTTTTATCGGCTTTATTGTTATTAAAGCCTGTGGTTTAGCATTAGAACTGGCCGGAAACGTTACCGGATATTCCGGTGAAGCCGGTTTACAGAAAAAACTTAAATCTTTGGTGCAGCTTGTTGCCGGAACGGCATTCGGACTGCTTACTGCCGGCGCGGGTAAGGCTTTAACCGTTGCCATGCGCTATTCGGAACGCGTGCGTGCCATTGTTGAAAAAAGCCGCAAAGCGCAAGCTAAATTACAAAAAATCAATTCGCGTATTCAGCATTTGGCAGGCCGCGATAACACCGGAGAAGGAGAAGAACAATGATGAAATATTTATCGCACATTGTTTTTCTGATTATGCTGAGCTTAGGCGGCGTGTTCTTTGCTGTTACGCCGGCACAGGCATACAGCTGTCCGGACGGTTGCGATGCCGCACAATGTAACACGGAAAAATGTGCAAACTGTTCATTTTGTGACGGTGAAGATCATTGCAATTTTACCAATATAAAAAATTCATATTTAAAAGACGGCAGCACCAGTTTGTGCTGGTATTGCCGCATTGTCAGCATTATGACGAACGCTTATTTGACGGCGGTAGATACGGCGATGAAAGTCCTTAAAACCATGGGCGACATTATTTTGAAATACGGCTTTTTGGTTTGGCTGGCTTATTACATTTTGCAACAGGTCAGTTCTATGGCACCGACCACTCCGGGAAAAATGTTACAGGAAGTGGCCATTATGGGCTTTAAGGTTTTGATTGCCACTGAAGCGGTGCATAATGGCATTTCGGTTTTAACCACTTACTTTTTAGACCCCGTAATGATGACCGGTGTAGAATACGGTTCGCAGATGCTGTCGGGATTGATTGGATAAAGAAAGGAGCAATAAAATGAAAAAATATCTGCATATTGCATATTTGCTTATTTTAATGCTCGTCGGCATATGCTCTTTATCGGCGCATGCATTTCAATCATCCGGCACCTATCGCGGCAGTGATGCGTTTATGTTGGCCACCATAATTTATCACGAAATCGGCGGTTATTCCGAAGCCGATATGCAACAGGTTGCCAATGTTGTGATGAACCAATATAACATCTTCCGCAACGGTAAAGGCGGCGAAAATGTGCAAATCGGCGATATTTTAACCAAAAAAGCGAACTTTTCTTTCAGTGAAAAATATTTAAACCGCAACATGACCGATGCGGAAATTTATGCTAAAATTCCAAAAGATGCGGCTAGTCAGCGTGTTTGGGAACAATCTATGAAAATTGCCAAACTGGCTATTTCCGGTCAGCTTGCCGATATTACTCAAGGTGCGACACATTACCGCACTTGTAATCGCAAAACCGGCGCCCACACCACATTCTGGGGAGCTTCAGCCTTAAATCTATCGCATAACGGCCCGCACTGCTTCTTCAAAAACATTAAAATGGGCGCCTTAAGAATAAATGGCAAAACCATTGCTCTTGAAGGTAAATTAACCGGCAATAACAGCGGCACATACGTTGGCTCAACCGAAGGCGGCGGCAGCGGTGGCGGCTGGGGCGATTTAGGCGTGGGCATGGCGGCTTATGACAGCGGCGGTTTTACCGACTTAGCACTTTCAGATCAGGCCTATATTGACGCTTGCGTCAATGCTAAAATGGAGGCGGATTCGTCCTTTGAAACACCGCCGAATGTGTTCAATACCAAAATATTAACCGGTATTGAACTGATGATGAAAAAAATCTATACCTCTTTAGGTGCATTATATGCTTTAGGCCAAAGTCTGATGTGTTATGCCACCGATATCGGTTACCACTGTGTCGGCTTAAAGGTCTTCGGAGTTGAAAGATGCGCGATTAAACTCGTCAACTTGACAGTTTGGTTGTGCGGTGTTGCAATTTTCCTGACCGCCTTTTTCATGAGCATGAGTGTTGGTATGTATTTCATTGATGTGTCGTTCAAAATCGGCTTTGCCCTGTTGATGTTACCGATTAGTATTGCCTTATGGCCGTTTGAAGTAACCCGCGGCAAATTAAGTGAAAACTTTTCCATTATCATTCGTAACGCCATGTTGTTTGCACTGGTTTCCATCGGCGTATCATTTGCCGTTATCCTCATTGAACAAGGAGTGTTGCACGGCATTGATGAAGAAGCATTTAATGCTGCCCTAAAAGACGAAAACAGCCGTATGATGGCCGAAGATTATTCGCTTGATTCCATGCGTATTTTAGTCATTCTTTTCTGTCTGATATTCGGCTTAAAAATTATCACTTCAAGCGTCACCGATTATTTGAATAAAATCTTTCCGGATAATCTTTTTGGCGGATCCAGCCCGATGCACCACATGGGCACGCAAGCCTTCGGTTATGTGCAATCGCGCACCGTCACACCGGCGGCAGCTTTGGTCGGTGATATGGCCAAAAACGGGGCCGGACACCTGATGATGGGGGTTGGCAGTGGCTTATCCAAAATGTCGCAAGGTGATTTTACACCGCTGAAAAATATCGCCTCGTTCGGTAAAAAAGCCGGTAATTATGTCGGTCATAAAGTCACTCATCCGCGCGAAATAGTTCAAGGCGGCGTTAATATTCTGCGCCGCGGCGCTCAAGCGACTGCTTCCGGCATTGCCGCAGTAGATCGCGAAATGACCGATGTCGGTCGTTTGATAGCACCGGGAATATATTCCGAAGAAAATCGTCAGGCACAAAAGATGGAATATGATAATAACAGTCAACGCCGTGAAGATAAGGCAAGAGAAATTATCGGAGCCGCTGCCGATTTTACCAACGCCGGTATTGATTTTTTGGGTGACGGAGCACAAAAACTGGCCGCAGCCGGTGCCGCTAAAGTGGCCAATTCAAAGGCAGGCAAAGCGGCCGTTGCCGGTGCACAAGCCCTCAGTCACGGTGCACAGGCTGCAGCAGTCGGTGCGGCAGGCTTAACCGTTCAGGGCGCTCAAGTTGCCGAAGAATTTGCTAAAGATAAAATTACCTCCGGTGCGGCGGCCGTATTAAATGCCGTGTCCGATGAAGAGGTAAGCACCGAAGATATGCGTGCCACACTGCATGATGCAAAAGAAAGCACTAAAGAGACTGTTAAAGGTTGGGGAAAAGCCGCTATGGCCGGTATGAAAGACGGTGCAATCAATTATGATAAAGGTTCATATTCATTGTCGCCGGGCACCATTTTAGGCAATGCCGCCAAAATTGTAACGGCACCTTTGCGCAAAGAAACGTATCAACAACTGGCTAAACTGCCGGAGCTTTACAAAAAGCGAATGAGCACCGAAGGAATACGCGAAAAACAACAAGCGGAAGACAAACACAAACGAGACAAAGAAGCCGCCGATGCACAAATTTTGCCAAACAGCACGAAAGCTCAACGCATCATTATGAAATCAACACGCGGCGTTACCAGATTATTTGTCCGCACCGGTGTTGATACCGCACAAACCGCCACCGCCGTAACCGGCTCGCTGTTGCAGAAATTCGGCAAGAAACTGACGCAAAACAAACCGCGCGATAATGGGTATTGGAAAAAATATTGGGATGAAAAAGACAAAGAAGAAAGAAGACAAAAACTCGCCGAACAAGAACAACGCGAAACCGACGCCACTTTGGCCGACCAATTTGAGGAGCGCAGATAATGAGAATAATAATCACCGCTTTTGCCTTTTTATTTGCTCTGGTTACGCCAATCAGCAGTTATGCCGGCAGTTGTTCCGGTCCACAAGAATGCGGCAGTATGAAATGTGGTATTGAAAAAGACTTGAATTCCAGTAAAGTTTTTAAATGGACATCAAAATCTAACCAAATTGACGGCAACTGCGTTAAAAACAACACCGTAAAATCAGGCGGCTGTTTCAACTCTAATCCGACCAGTTCTTCCGGCTCCTACGGCGGTCTGGGTTATCGTCCGAACGGCGCCGGTGGCAACCCGAAACCGCGCAACCACTATGGTGCCGATATCGGTGGCGGCGGAAAAACCGATATTGCCGTTTATGCCGCAGCCGAGGGCACGGTTAAATGGGTAGGCACATCGGGCGGCGGCGGACGCACCGTGGTGGTGGAACATGAAAGAAAATGCACGGGCAAAGGTGCCGGCGGCAAATATAAAACCATTTATCGTCACCTGTTTCGTATCAAAGTTTCGCCGGGGCAAAAAGTTAATCAAACAACGGAAATCGGTATAGAAGGCGGCTCTAACGCCACCAAAGCCGGCGCTTCGGTTTGCGACAACCCGTCACAGCGCAATCTCGGCACCGACGGCTATGGCGGCCGAACCTGCGGCCACGCCTATGCCATTCATTTGCATTTTGAGGTGGTTAACAGCGCCATGAACGGTTCCACATGGATCGGCGGCGAAAAAAATAACATTTTGTATCCGAATTGCGGCGGTTTGCAAACTTTGTGCGGCGGCTGTCCGGTTGATACCACAAAATGTAAAGGATTCGGCGCGGTCAATGACGGCTCGGCAACTTCCATGGATGGAGTTGGCGGTGTTAACGGTAACGGCGGCGAAGGCGGCGGACAATCTTTCCAAGATGATTGCCAATTCGGCGCTTATTTAGATGACCAAAATTGCACTTTCTGTGAACTGTTCAAAAAACTTTTTAATGCTGCCAGTAAAATGGCTAAAGCTTCCAATGACGGCCTTGCAATTCCAAGCAAAAATGTTGTCAGTGTGGCCTTTTTAATTTGGCTTGCGGTTTATATTTTAAAGCAAATTTCATCATTTTCGCGTGCTTCCACCGGTCAAATGCTCAAAGGTATTTTATTTCAAGGCTTTCGCGTGGCCGTTGTTATTATCGCTCTTAACGGCGCCATTTATCAGCTGATGGATTTAACCTTAAACCCCATAATTGAAACAGGCTTAGACTTTGCCCGAACCGTCAATCAAGATTCAACCAATTCATGTGATGAAACGCAACCTTATATGCAGGGGATTATCGGTTATGATGCCAACACCGGATTTCCGAAATTAAATGAAGGATCAAGCGAAGCCAACGGCGGTCTGTCCAAAGGCATCGGCCAATCAATTATCTGCAACATTAAAACTTTGGAAGGCACCACCGGCTTTTTGATGAATTTGGGTAAATACAGCATGTGTCTTGCATGGGATCGTTATCCGTGGGCTGTTGTTTTGCCGCATTTCGGTTATCTGACAACCGGAATTGTTCTATGGATTACCGGTTTAATGTTGCTCATTTCCTTCCCGTGGTATTTGATTGATTGTATTTTGCAATTATGCATTGCCGTGGCGCTGATTCCGTGTGCGGTTGCAGCCTATGCCTTCAAGCCGACCACCAAATATTTGCGCCTGATATGGAGTATGTTTATGAACGCCATGTTTAACTTTGTGTTTATGGCGATTATTATCTATATCATCAATACGCACTTAAAAGAGTGGATTGGGTATGAACCGGGCACTAACCCGAACGACAAAATTTTCGTAACCGGATATAGCGCCAAAGGTTTGGCTTGGTGGGGTATCGGATGCTTAAAAATCTTTGCCATATGCCTGCTGTCTTGGTCATTCTTTGACGAAGCAAAATCAATGGCCAATCACTTTACTTCGGGTATCGGCTTACACAACATCGGCGGCAAAATCGGTGGCACCGTTACCTCGGCGGCAATTAACAAAGCTATCGTTCCGGGCGCGCAACTTGCTGCCAAAGGAACTTGGTCGGCTGCCAAAGGTGTCGGGCAGGCCACTAATTCGCTTTTGGGCAACCAAACCCGCAACGGCATAAACTACTTACGCGGTAAAGCCGTAGGCGCATTGGGCGGTAAACACGGTGTTAACGAAAACGGCGAAGAGTATGTTGAAAAAACCTTTAATGTTTTGGGGTTCCGCCACACAAGACGCATTACCCGCGGCGCAGACGGTATTTATCGCCAAGATAAAGAAACGCACGAGCGCGATAATTATGAGAAATATTTCAAGATAACCACTGACGAAAACGGTAAGCAACATGTAGCGGCCCGCAAAACCTTTATGGGTATGACCCTATTCGGCGCACTCGGCACGCAGGAAATGGAATCTTCTACCGATGAAACCGGACGCACCATCTGGCATACCAAAGATGAAGACAGCAACGGCAACGTGCAAAATCGCAAGCGCAATATTGTGTTTGGCGCCGATGGAAAAGTGGAAAGTTTTAATAAATATGAAAATTTAGATGAAAAGAATGCCCTTACCCGCGCTTTGCACGATAAAAGCGGTAAAGAACACGCAATTTTGCATCACGGCGGCACACGCACCACAAACGATGCCTTTATGCAAACGCGCGAGCTAACCGACGCACAAGGTAACTCGGTGGGCCGCACATTTGATTTCCGTAATGTTACGGCGGCAAATTTGCAAAATTCGGATGGCACAATGAATATGCAAGCAGTCAGCCAAATTATTAACGGTGCCCATGATAAAAAATTAGCCATGGAAGGTATGGTGGCCTTTACCATGCAAAAACGCGGCATGCGGTTGGACGACCATTATCAGAGTCGTAAAACCCAAATGACAAAAGATGGTCTGACAATAGAACAGGTCAATTTGGACGGCACCAAAACCATCGTGAATGCCAAATTAATGGACGACCAATTTGTGATTGAAAACACCACCAAAGATACGCACGAAATTGTAACCGGCAAAGATGCCACTACCGGTAAAGACATTAAACAAAAAGTAGAATATATCAGCCGCTATGAGAAAAACAACGGTATGCGCACCAAAACAGAAACCTATCACTACAACGCCGAAACCGGTCAATATGATACTAAAACACGTCATGATATCAGCGATTTTTGGAAAAACCGCAACAAATATCTTGGTGCATTAAGTGCAAACGGTCAATGGGGCACGGATATTGACTCCGCAAAAGTTATGAAAGGCTTTACCGACAAAGATTTTCAAGAACACCTACAGATTCTGAAAAATCCAAAATCAAGTGTGATTACATCTTCGCTGTCGTCCGAACAGATTGCCGCGCGTATCAGCGGTAAAGATTTAACACCGCCGCAACAGCCAGAAATTCCGACCGAGCCGAAAACACCTGAGCAACAGCAACTGGAATTACAACGTTTGCAAAATGAAGATTTAAAACATCTGCAAGACGAAATGGAAAAAGCCAAAAAAGAGGCGCAAACCGATGCCCACAAAGCTACCGAAGACTTTAACGCCGAAGCTTCGCGCGGTAATGCGGAAGGAGTGCAAATTGACAACAAAATTGCCGAAATCAATGCACAAATAAATGAGTTTAATCACAAATTATCTGACGCCAAAAGCAAAATTGAACGCACAGATTTATCGGCTGAAGAACGAGCCTTAGCACAACACGAATATGAAGCATTGCAATCACAAATAGGCGCTTTGAACGAGCAGATTACACGGCAAATCAATGAAACTCAGACATGGTTGGCTGATTGGCAAAAGCGCCGCGATGCGCATAACCGTGAGATAAAATAGCCCTATATATTATATTGCGGCTGATAAGCACTTTACCTGTCCTTATTTTCTGACAGAAAACAGCACTTTCTGTATATAATTTTCTTTTTTGTCTTGCATTTTGTAAAATAATGCCTATGATAACGCTTAGTGTATCAGGTTATTATATAGAGGCTTAACATGGAAGAAATTATTTTCCCAAACCAAATCAGAATGCATAGAAGACTGCGCGGTGTGCCGATGCAGGTTTTGGCAGACCATTTAGGTGTCAGCTTATCAGCTATTTCCAAGATAGAAAAAGGCTATCGCCGTTTAAATCAGGAACAACTGATTCAAGTGGCAGAGCTTTTGGATTGCGCGTTGCAAGACTTATACGTTAACGAGCAAAATTCCGAGCAGGACGTTGTTCAGGCATGGAAACGCGAACAAGATCGCCGCAGCAAAATTAACCAATCTGCCGGTTTAAAAACTTTGGGTGCCGGCTTGCGCCATATCCGTAATGAAAAAGGCTTAACTCTGATTGAGGTTTCGGAACATGCCGATATGACTTTATCGGTTTATCACCGTATTGAAATGGGCCAACGTGAAGTTTCCGATTTGGAATACAAAAATATTGCCCGTGCGCTGTCAATGTCGGTTGAAAAACTCAGAAATGAAATCAAAAAGTTAGATTCGGCCGGCCAGTTAAGCGACATTATTGAACACAATGATAACCGCTATAAAGTTTTGAACAACACGCGTTATGCTCAGTTGGGCGGAAACATCGGTAACGATGATGATGCAGCAATGATTCCGATATACGGTATCGGCAACGCCGAAGGTAATATTGTGATTGACCGCAACGGCACTTTTAAAGAAATTGCCTGCCCGCACCATTTACAAAACAAACAAGATGTTTATGCGGTTAATTTATGCACGCGTCGTTTGGGCTCATTGTTGTCCAGTCGTGCCGTGCTGATTATGGATCCGAGCGAAGTTGTCAGTGCCGGTGATATTGCTCTGTATTATATTTCCGAAAACGAAACAAAATTGCTCAGCATTCGTGAAGATGAAAACGGTCAGCTCTATGGTTTGCGCTGGAATCCTGATGAACGGATTAACTTTAATAACAGCGATTTAACCAAATTGCACAAAGTGGCGGTAATTAATCTTTAATTTTGCGCAATTTATTGCTAATTTTAATAAGAAATTTACACTCTCTATCCTAAAATAGAGGGTGTAATTTTATAAACAATAAGGACGTTGATGGCAGAAGAAGAAAAAAAAGCGGATGGAGCGAATGTTGAGGCCGATGACGAAGAACAAGAAGAAGAAAGCATTATTCTTGTTGCTCAGCGTTATTTAAATATTTTCCACCAAATTCATATTTTTAACGCCGACCGTCGTGCCGAATTTGATGAATCCCTCGTGCAAATGCCCGACAAAGTGCGCATTACCATGGTTGATATGCCGGGCGGACGCGTATTGCTTGAGCATGTGCGCGATTTAGAGCGTGCCCGCGGTATTAAGTCCGAGCTTTTACAACGTTTAATCGGTAAAAAAGACGAAAACAGCGAATTTGCATTACTGGCAAAATCTGAGGAAGAAAACAAATCACAACCGGAAGCGCAAGTTGCTGTTGCTCCGGTTGCCGTATCCGGCCCCATCAGCTTAGATCCGGATTTTGCAAAAAATCTGGCATCATCGTTAGCCACGGCTTTTCGCAGTAACAATTTAACACCGCGCGAAGGCAATTTGGGCGAGCTTTCCGACGTTTTGAGTAAATCGTTTAATTCTTATGCTAGCAATATGCAACAGCTAACGGAGAAAATGCTTGACCAAAATATGGCGCATTTTAACCAAACCCAAAAGCAAATTCAATCCAGTTTAGACCAACAAGCCGGTCTGCAAAATAAAATGCAAACCGATTGGAATGACCATCTTTTGGCCAATATTCAAAAACAAGAGGATTGGCAAAAACAGCTGCAAACCAAGGTTACCGAACAAATTGAGTTACAAAATCAAATTCAATCACGTTTGGCCGAACAGGTGGATCAGCAAAATCAGATTCAATCGCGCTTTGCCGAACAGGTTAATCAGCAAAACCTGATTCAATCGCGCTTTGCCGAAAACATGGAGTTACAAAATCAGTGGCAAACTCAGGTGCAAAACCAAATGCAATCGCTGTCCATGACAGCGGCCAATGCTGCAAGTGCCATGCCGCAAGCTGCTGCTCAACTCAATACGCAAAACAACAATGCCAATTCTACAACCATAAACAATATCAATGTGGATTCTTCATGCTTTAACGGCCTAACTCAAACCATTAAAGAAGCCGAAGAGAAGCGCAATGAAGATTTCAAACAGATTATAGAAGTGCTGAACAAAAATTTCGCCCAACAAAATAAACCGCAAAATTTACCGATTACGGCAATTACGGATTCTATTACCGAAGCTCTTCGCGAAAACAGCAAACAGCAAATGGCTGCTATTAAAACATTTGGCGATATTTTAGCCGCTTCATTGCGCGAAACGCAAAAAGAACTGGCCAAAACACTCAGCCAAAATGCCGCAAAAGAAAAAATCTATGTGTTACCCGAACAAATTCAAGCGCCGACATCGCAACCGAGCGCGCCGCAGGAAACACCTCAAAACCATGGTAAGAGCAATTTTATCAAAAATATCGGCGATAAAATTTCGGAGACAACATCTAAATTGGCGCAAAACCTGAATACACCGAAGAAAGATAAAGACAAAGTTGATACCCCGAAGAAAGACAAAGTTGATGCCCCGACACAAAAATCGGAACAAAAAGAGCAAGTGCCGCAAAAGCAAGAACAAAAAGCCAAATCCGAGCAAAAAAACGAACCGGTAGCACAAAACCAGAAAAAGTCAGAGGAAAAATCTGAATTTAAACCCGAAGTGAAGATAAAAGCCGAAACCAAATCAAAAACGCAAACAAAGTCGGAACCGGAATCAGAAGAAATTGACTTAGCGGCTCTGCTTAAAAATGAACCGGAACCAATAACAGATTTAGCGTTACCGGATACTAAAGAGATTATTGAAGAGCATGATGCGGAAAATTTGTTGGATACTATTTTTGATGATAAAGAACTTGATAGCGAGCCGAATTTGGCGGACGCCTTTTTAACTGATGTGACAAACGAAAATATAGTTGAACAACCGACAGTAAACCATGAACCTGTTACAGAACCGGTAGATTTACCGCAACAGCAAAATGAGCCTGATTTAGCGGATGCGTTTATAGACGATACGCCAATACCGGAAACTCAATTACAAGATGCGCCGCAAGCAAAACAAAAAGAAACGCAAAAGCATACCAAACGCGCAGATACAAATGAGTTGTTATCCGAGTTTTTGCAAATGACGGAAGAATTAACCGGTCAATCGCACACATCTTCGCCGACACCGGAAATAAAACAGGAAATAAAGCCGGAAGTTAAACCTGAGCCTGTTCCAACTCCGAAAACTAAATCGGAAAACAAACCAGAGCAAACTTCGGTTCCTAAAACAACCGAGGTCAAACCTAAACCGAAAAAAAACGAACCAAAACCGAAACCCAAATATCAGCCATCAAAAGCAATGACCAGCAAGTATGATGATGCGTTGCAAAAAATCAAAGATGCTTTGCAATCCGATGAGTCTGTTACACTAAACGAGCTTGATGATATTAATGCCGTTTCACTCAATAATGATATGCCGGAACCGCAAGAGGAAATAGAACAAACCTTTAATGATGTGCCTTTAGAAAATAGCGATTTTGCTGCTTTGTTTGATGAGACACCACCTGTAGCGGCTGAAGATGATTGGGAATATGTGGATGAAAACGGCAATCCGTTGCCGGATGATTCTGCTGATGATGAATGGGAATATGTGGATGAAAACGGCAATCCGTTGCCAAACGATTCCGCTGATGATGAATGGGAATACGTGGATGAAAACGGCAATCCGTTGCCGGATGATTCCGCTGAGCAAGATTGGGAATACGTGGATGAAAACGGCAATCCGTTGCCAAACGATTCTGCTGATGATGAATGGGAATATGTAGATGAAAACGGCAACCCGTTGCCGGATGATTCCGCTGAGCAAGAATGGGAATACGTGGATGAAAACGGCAATCCGTTGCCAAACGATTCTGCTGATGATGATTGGGAATATGTAGATGAAAACGGCAATCCGTTGCCGGAGGATTCCGCTGCTTCCACAAACCAACCTGACGTTCCTAAAACCCCATAAGTAAAAACACAAAAAATTATTTACAAACGCGCACCGCTTGATTAAAATAGCAAAAAAAGGATAAGAAAATGGCCGAAGAAAATAACACCGTTGTTTCAAAAGAAATGCTCTGGTATGTTGATAATTATATCGTGCTGATAGATTATTATGACCGGACCATTTCACGCATTGCCGCACGTTGTGTGCGCTCCGGCAATATTGCGCTAGAAGAATATAAATTTTATCCTTACATATTGGACGTTTTGGAAGAAATCTGCGACACCGGTAACTATATCTTAGAGCATCAAGCTTTATATCCTTATGTTGAAAAACGCATTGCCGGCGGTGTTGAAGCCTTGCGCAAAAATTTGGCGCTTTATCAGGAAGAGTTGACCAACAATCAATCACCGGATATGGTGCGTGCCGATCCGAATGAGGCCAAAAAAATCAATGAAGCATTGGGCAATTTTGACAAAGCTGTTGATCCGACGGCCGGTGCCGGCATGAACATTGATGAACTGATGGAAAAACTGATGGCTGAAAATAACAGCGAGCAAAGTAATGAACAGAATAACGAATGAATCAAAGAAAGTCGTGGCTATGAATAAATATTTGAATATGCTAAAAATTTTAAGCTTTTTACTTATTCTCGGCGGGTTAACCGCTTGCGCTTGGATGTCGGCGCAAGGTGAAGAAGCTTCATCCGAAGATGCAACTGACACTTCAATGACGGCTGAACAAATTATGAATGCCAATGCACCGGCAGAAGTGCCTGCACCGGTCATTACCGATGTGGTTATTGACGCACCGCAAATTGTAACCGCACCGGCTGAACAGCCGGTTGTTCGCCGCGATCCGGAAGATCCGAATCAACCGATTATTCGCACACCGGAAGGAGCAAATGAGCTGGATTTGGAAACCCCACTGCGTTGTGATGTAAACTGGGAAACTCAGCAAATGGTGCTTACCCTTCCGTATTCAAAATCCGCATTTAAGTTAGAACGCAACGGTCAAAATGACCCTCTGCCACGCTATGCCGTGACCGGTTTTTCGTTTGATATGATGCCTGCAGAACGTGCTATTGTGAAGCTCTTAAAAGAGGCGGATATTCGCGTTTCTTCGGCCGACGGTCCTTATACCAGTATTTCCGCCAATGATTTGAAGGGCGAGCTGTCTGCAGTTTTAAAGATGATTACCGATTCGGCCGGCATTTATTATTCCTATAACGCCAAAGACAAAATTTTAACTTTAAGCCGCCATGCCAATATGACACTGTATACACCGCACGCCAAACCGATTATGCTCGGTTTGCTTGACGTAATTCGCGGTGCCGGCATTACCAACATCGTTGCCAATTGGGCCGATTTTTCACTGACTTTTGATGCCGATGTTGAAACCAAAAATAAAATGATTGAGTTAATTAACTTCTTTGAAAACAGCCCGACTTTGGTGACCTATGATGTTAGCGTATTCCGCTTATATCCGTATGATCAACAGCACGATATTGAGTGGATTGATATGCTCAAAGCCTTTGATTTTGGCACCATTACCACCGCTCAAACCGGTGTTATCGGTCGCATTTTGACCACCACAAATGATATTACGCTTGAAAAGTTACAACAATTCTTAGGTTCGCAAGCACAAATTGAAGCGGTTGCCGAAGGAAAATTCGTGGTGCCGAATTTATGGTTATCGCGCTTTGATATCGGCAAATGCAGCAATAAGAAAAACCGCGACAATTACGGCATGTCTATTTTAGCCAAAGCCTCACTTGAGCGCAATAACAACATTTTCAGCGATATTACATTGGAAGAGACTAACGGCCAAATTACCAGCTTTAAAATCCGTAACAAATTGGGCGAAAATTTCTTGATTATCGGCTTGCCAAACGAGCTTTTTGGTATTAAATCGCCAAAATCGGAAACCGTAATATTTATGGTGCCGCGTTTGGTGCGCACCTTGAAAACCAATGAAAGAATTAAAAATAAATTATAGAGGATATAAAAAATGGAACAAATGCAAACGCCACAAAATCCTAATGCACCGCGTAAAATTCGCAAAATAAAACGTGTGCGGCCAATTACACAGGCTCCGACTTCTTACGGTATGCCAAGCAAAGTAAATGCCGCTCCGACACCAAGTGAGCCGCAATATCCGGAAGGTCCAGTCGGATTTGAGCCGGAATTACCGCCGCAGGTAGAAACCAACGAAAGTTACTATGCCAATAACGGAGATGCGGAAAACATTCGTTTTGTGACCGAAGAAGAATTGCAAGGAGCTAAAACAGAAACCATTGCCGATTTGCTCAAAAATAAAACCGTAATTTTAATGCTGATTTTGGCAGCCATTATTGGTATGATTTTAGGCACGTTTATTTTTGCCGGTAAACAAACTACTAAAAGCCGCGGCTTAGACGGTGTGGTGGTTAATCCCGATGTGCCGGCCGGCCGCAGTCGTTGCGGTCTGGTGGAACCGCATCAAGGTTGTGTGCTATATATCATGAATGCCAGCCGTCAGGAAGTAACCGGCAAAACGTTTTATACTACAGCGGCCGAATGGACCAAGCGCCAACGCTATTTGATTGAAACCGGCAATATGAATTACAGCAGTGTCCGCATTAAACCGGGGTATATTGCACAAATCAATATTCCGCCGCTGTCATCATATTAAACAAAGTAACAAAAAAACGCCAATCCAAACCGGAAAGGCGTTTTTTAATACCCGAACCAAAATGCTTGCTCAAATAAAAGGATATTGATTGCGAAGCTTTGTAAATTGCCGATAAGCTTCATTATTCGGAATACCGAGCCGCTCCATACACTTCTGCAGAGCGCCCCAATTCGGCACGCCGAAGCGGTTCACCGAACAGAAACAATCGCGATCATTATCGGCATACAGCACATAACGCACTTTGGCCGAGTTTGTCGGAACAGGCACCTCCTCGCGGCTACTATAGGCTTTTTGCGATTCATTCGGCGAGGTCTTCACGAAATATACATCTTCATGGAAGAAGCTAATCTTCATGCCGTAAGTATATTGGGCACGCGCCAGCATTGTCAACGTATCGTCAATGTCTTCCATCACCATCGGATGCCACAGAAGCTCCAAATTACTGGCCGTCGGCAAGGCAAATGAACGCTGTCTGGCTAATTCCGGCCCGAAAAATACGGCAGAGTCACCAAAGGCCTGCGTAACCATATAACCGTTAAAATGCTCTTCCGATTTACGCTCTTCAAGCGAGAGGTAAATGCCGTCAACCTCCACTCCCCAAATAAGCTTGCTCAGTTGCGGCACAAAAAACGGCAACACCACCATAGAAACCGAGTTTGGCTGGTGATATACAAGACGGCACGGCATACTTGTCCACTCACAATTTTTAAGAGCTAAGTGTGTCAAATAACCTTCATACAAATTTCTCATTTCATTCGGCGCAATTTTAGCGGCGGATAATTGGTCATAAATCTTAAAAATATCCATAAGCTTAGGAATTAAATTAATAATAAAAAAACTGTTTTTTAATATAACAAATTACAAATTTTTGTCAAGTTAAAATCGGAAATACTTCTAAGATTATAAACCTCGGATAATGAGCTTAATACGAAGTTGTTTTTAGACGACGTGTAGAAACTACTACACGAGGAGAAAAACAACAAGTAGTAAGCCATTAGACGAGGTTTACCATGAGTAAGAGGAACGACGAATAACCTTACTCAACGCCCTATAAGGGAAGGCTGATGAGAACTCTCAAACCTCCTAAATTGCTGTCTTCCAGCTGAATTGAACCACCATGCGAAACAATAACATCTTTAGCGATGGAAAGTCCCAAACCGACTCCGCCGGTTTCTTTGTTGCGCGAACCTTCCACACGATAAAACGCCTTAAACACATCTTCGCGTTTATCAGCCGGAATACCCGGCCCGTCATCTTCAACCGAAAGCTCCAGACGTTTGTTATCGCTTTCTAACTTTACGGCAATGGTTTTGCCATAGTGGAAGGCATTTTCTATGATATTAGTCACGGCACGCCGCAAAGCCTGCTCACGTCCCTGCACTGCGCTGACATCATAATTGGTGGAATAACGAATCATGGCGTTTGAGTTTTTGCGATATTTGTTGATGATGCTGGTGACCATCTCATTCATATCAACAAACGATGTTTTTTCACCACCCTCACCGCTGACAAACGCCAAATAGCCGTCAAGCATTTTTTCCATTTCATTGATATCTTGCACAAACTCGTTATTTTCCTCATTTTCCGGTAACATTGCCAACTGAAGTTTCATGCGCGTCAATGGCGTGCGTAAATCGTGCGAAACACCGGCCAACATTTGCGTGCGCTCGGAAATTTGACGCAAAATACGCTCTTTCATTTTAGTAAAGGCTAATCCGGCACGACGCACTTCAATGGAACCATACGGTTTAAACTTGGTGTTTATACCTTTACCAAAATCTTCGGCCGCTTCAGCCAGCTGTGCAATAGAGCGAACTTGCACGCGCAAGAACATAACCGCCACAATAAACAGCAACAATGATGTGCCGACCATCCACAAAACAAAACCAAAAATAGATGAACTGAAGATATTTTTTATTGATGTTTTATATTCATATAAACCCTTATCGGTATCAACCAAAATAACCAAATCAGAATGATGATTGCTCAAGAAAATTTCGGTATTGGCCAGTGGAAATTGGTGTTTAAGCGCCTCTTCCAAATATGTTGTCATAAAAGACGGCTTTTTCTTATTTTCGCGCCAAGCCGAATGCTTTACATCATTGTCATAATATTGCACCTGAAGACCATATAAGGCTTCGGACATCTTCTGCACGTGCGCGTAATCGGCCGTTTCATTATGCATTTGCATTACAAACGCCATATTGGCTGCCAAATTATCCGACAAACGATGACCGATTCGCTCCCAACTGCTGTTGAAATAAGCATAAATTGAAACAATCTGCACCACAATCAGCGGCACAAAAATCAACAACATAGTTCTAAAAAACAATGAGCGCGGCAAAAACTTCCTTTTTAAAAAGTTCAAACCTCGTTCAATTTTTGACGGAAACTTAATATGCATTTTCTTCTCCTATTCCGTTAATAACATATACCCTTTGCCGCGCACGGTTTGTAAATAGCGCGGATTTTTTGAATCTGCTTCAATTTTTTTACGCAAACGCGTGATTTGCACATCAATAGAACGCGCTCCTTGTCCGGCACCAAGCAATTCAGCTAATCTTTCACGACTGAAAATTTGCCCGCTTTTTTGCCCCAATACGCTCAAAATAGCTTGTTCAATCGGCGTAATGTGAATAATATCGCCCGTTTTATAACGACATTCTTTCTTGTCTAAATCAAAATAACAATCACCGAAATGCAAAATTTTATTTTGGCTCTTTTCGGCTTGCGGCACACGACGCAAAATACTATTGATACGCAATACCAATTCTTTCGGCTCAAACGGCTTTGGTAAATAATCATCAGCGCCGGCTTCCAAACCGGCAATACGATCCTGCGTTTCACCCATTGCCGTTAATAAAATTGCCGGAACCATACTTTCCTGACGCAGTTTTTGCAAAAATTCTATGCCGCTTTCATTTGGCATCATCACATCTATAATCAGCAAATCAAACTGATATTGCGTTAAAAACAGGCGTGCAGTTTCTGCATCTTTGGCAGCAGATACGGCAAATCCGTTTTCTTGCAGATAGCGTTGCAATAAATGCCGCAATCGCAAATCATCGTCAATTACCAGAATATGCGCGTAGTCCGTTTTCATCTGACAACGCCTTAATTAAGCTTTCCTTATCGTATTTTTAGCTGCACTTTTTTTGTTGCCGGTTTTATTGCCGGCGGCAGTTTTTTTCTTTGTCGCCGATTTTTTCGTTGTTCTTTTAGCCGTTTTTTTGGTATCACTTGCTACTTTTTGAGCTACCGGTTTCGGCGCAGATTTTACAACTGCCGCTTCTTTTTCGGCATTGCGTTTACTTTGAATTTTTTGCAACACATTATTCATCAACATCCGAATACGATTTTCGCTTTTTTTGCTTTCGGTGCCGCGCACATAATCAAGACTGCGTTGATAATATTGATACCCCGTAATAAAGGTTAAAACCGCAGCCACCCATAATAAAACTTCGCCGCAATAGCTCCAACCGATCCATAATTGGCGAAACAGCATCATCGCCAATGCCGTCATTTGAAACGCTGTTTTCCATTTAGCAAGCTTTGTAACCGGCAGTCCGACATTTACCTCACGCAAAAATTCGCGCAGCCCCGAAACAAGAATCTCACGACATAAAATCACAAATATCGGAATAACTGACAAGCTCCAGTTATACATGCTGCCCTCACCTTTAGCCAAAATAACCACCAGTGCGGTTGCCACCAGAAGTTTATCGGCAATCGGGTCCAAAAGTCGCCCGAACGCCGATGTTTGATTGCGTGCACGCGCCAAATAACCGTCCAAATAATCGGTAATTGAAGCAGCAATAAACAATGCTCCGGCAAACATTGCCCAAGCATAAGATGTCCAATAAATAGAAACGAAAATAAGCGGAATAACCGCAATTCGCGATAAAGTTAAGATATTAGGTAAATTATACACGCGTTTTCTCCCCAAAATATTGTTTTTTTCTTAGTATAATCATTATTTTTAATTATGGAAGTAATTATATATTTTTTCCGCCACTTTTTTACTGATTCCCGCCACTTTGGTTAAATCATTGATTGAGGCGCCTTTAATTTGCTCTACCGAACCAAAGAAATTAAGCAAATCATGCTTACGCTTGGCGCCGATCCCCTCAATCTCGTCAATTTGCGATTTATAAATGGATTTGGCACGCTTTTTACGATGTGTGCCAATGGCAAAACGGTGTGCTTCGTCACGCAAATTCTGCATATAAAACGCTATTGGTGATTGAAACGGCAATGCAAAACTTTCACGCCCAATGACATGGTAAAACTCCTTACCCGCGTTGCGCTCCGGTCCTTTGGATATGGCAATAATCGTTATACCGCTTAAATCATAATTTTGAAGCGCTTCGTGCACTGCATGTAATTGCCCCAAACCGCCATCAAGCAAAATCACATCCGGCCGATTCTCATCACTCATCCGCTCAAAACGGCGCAACAAAACCTCGCGCATCATGGCAAAATCGTCATGTGTGTTTTCGGTATATTTGATATTAAACGTGCGATACGATTTTTTATCAAATCCGGACGGCGTGGCTACAACCATAGCCCCAACGGCAAAACTGCCCTGATTGTGCGAATTGTCATAAATTTCAATGCGCTGTGGCAGATGTGCCAAACCGAACACTCGTTGCATTTCAAACAAATTTTCTTCAACCGAGGCCGTTTCGGCCAACTTTCGTTCTATAGCCGCTTTTGCATTTTCTACCGCACGAGCGATTAACTTAGCTTTATTACCTTTTTGATAAAAGTTGATTTTACATCCCAAGGCATTTTGCAAAAAATCGGCATTTTCCAACGGCGTTGATACCAAAATTTCTTTTGGTGCCGCATGTTCGGCATAAAATGAACTTAAAAACGCTTCTAAAATCTCGGCCTCACTTGTTTCGGCCGCCTGTTTTGGGAAAAACGGCAGATTACCGCAATTTTGCCCGCCGCGCACAAAAAACACCTGAATACACACCATGTTTTTATATTTGACGGCTGCTACCGCATCAACGGAAACGATATCGGCATATTCTACATTAGCGCCGCTTTGCACACTGCTCAAAGCACGGATTCTGTCGCGTAAAATAAGCGCCAATTCATAATTTTGCGCTTGACTGGCCGCTTCCATTTGTGCTGAAAGCGTTTCTTTTAATTCACTGTTTTTACCCTCCAAAAAGCGCACCGTTTCACTAACCAAATCATGATATGCGGCTTTGCTGATTTTACCGACGCATGGCGCACAGCAACGTTTAATTTGATATAGCATACACGGTCGCTCGCGATGTTTAAAAACACTGTCGCGACATGAGCGCAACTTAAAAGTTTTTTGCACAATATCCAACACATCATTAACGGCACCGGCATTGGCAAAAGGTCCGAAATATTTACCCTTATCTTTGCGGGCTCCGCGACACTTGCGCAAAGCCGGAAAATCTTCATCTGGGTTAATTGTCAAATGCGGAAAAGTCTTATCATCTTTAAGCAAAATATTGTATTTCGGCTCCAACTTTTTGATGAGATCATTTTCCATTAACAATGCCTTAGCCTCATTTTCAACCACAATAAATTCCATACGGTCCACTTCGGAAACCATACGCTTAATATGGTCCGGCAATTTATCAAAATGCGTATAGGCAACGATTCGTTTTTTGATGCTTTTGGCTTTGCCGACATACAAAACTTTGCCGTTTTTATCAAGCATCCGATAAACACCCGGCTTAAGCGGTGCAATTTTAACATTGTTTTGAATAACCTCTATGCCGTGCTTAATATTGCTCATTGGCACCTACCCGTTATGCCCCGATTAAAACTTCGGCCGCCGCACGTGCCTCATCACTGATTTGAGCACCGGACAGCATACGCGCGATTTCTTCTCGCTTTTGATTAGCATCCAGTGTGCGCAAATACGTTGTTGTCACATTATTTTCGGTGCGTTTTTCAACCTTGAAATGATGTGCGCTTTGTGCCGCCACTTGCGGTGAATGGGTAACCACTAAAACTTGCGTTTTCTGTCCGAGCTCGGCCAATTTGGCACCGACCGCTTGCGCCGTTGCGCCACCGATTCCGGTATCAACCTCATCAAAAATCATTGTGCCGGCCGCCATATTTTGCGCCAAATTGACTTTAATGGCCAACATAAAACGCGCCAATTCACCGCCCGAGGCAATTTTGCTTAATGGTCCGAGCGGTGTGCCGCTGTTAGTAGAAACCGCAAAACAAACATCTTCGGCTCCGTTTTCATTCCATTGCTCTGCAGGCTTGGCTTTAAGTTGCGTCACAAAACGCGCTTTTTCCATTTTTAAATCCGGCAATTCGGCCATAATCTTGGCATCAAGTTTTTTGGCGGCCGCTTGCCGTTTGGCTGTAATTTGCTCAGCTTTTTTAGCATAATCAGCCCATGCTTGCTGCTTTTGTTTTTCAAGCTTTGCCAAATTTTCTCCGCCATGTTCCAAATGCGCCAATTTTTGCGCCATATCCTGCCATAATTGCGGCAACTCTTGCACCGCCACCTGATGTTTGCGCGCCAATGATTTCAAAGTAAATAAGCGTTCTTCAATGGCATCCAAATCATTTTGACTTAAATTGACTTCCGAAATAGCGGTATTGATTTGTGTCTCGGCTTCTTCAACGTTAATCAGAGCCACATCCAGAACCTCAGCTAAACCGGAAAATCGGTTTTCTAAAATGGCATTAACCCGCGCCACCGCTGTTTGTGCCTGTCTGAGTGATGATCCGACTCCGGAATTATTCAGTGCTTGATGTGCCGTATTCAAATTATTTATGATTTTCTCGGCATTCATCATTTGCCGACGACGATTTTCCAAGTCTTCCGTTTCATTTTCCTGCGGTTTAACTTTTTCCAATTCCGCTACCCAATGGTGCAGATTTTCTTCATCTTGTTGAGCAATAGCATATTGTTCCGCCGCTGTTTCATACGCGCGTTTTTGTGTTTGATATGTTTGATAAGTCTCTCGCATTTCCTGCAACGCCGCCGTATAACCGCCGTAATTATCTAAAACCGCACGATGTGTTGCCGGATTAAGCAGCCCCTGATTATCAAACTGACCGTGAATTTCTACCAAACAAGCACCGATTTCTTTAAGCAATTTTTGCGTAATCGGCTCGTCATTAAAAAAAATCTTACTTTTGCCGTCGGCTGACAATGTGCGCTTAATCACAATTTCCGGTGAAAATTCAAGCTCATATTCCTGACATAGATGTCGTAACTCGCTTGCATCATCGTCAACCTCAAAACAGCCGATAACTGATAACTTATCACATCCGGAACGAATCATATCGGTTTCAACCCGTCGTCCGAGCAACATGCCGACACTATCCAATAAAATAGATTTACCGGCACCCGTCTCACCGCTTAAGACACTAAATCCTGCCTGAAAATCTAAATCTAGCTTATCAATCAACACCACATTGCGAATAGACAGCGATTTCAACATCAGATTTGCTCTCCGTCGGCTTTGCCTTTTTTATTTAGCGCCGTCATCGGCATGGGCAACAAACCAAGAATTAAGCCATGATTTAACCCCTGAACCGGAACGATCCTCATCAGCCTTTTCTTCTGCGTCCGCTTTGGCCTCTTTTACCGGCTCGGCCATGGCTTCTTCGGCATTTTCATCACTGCCGAACCAACCGCTGAACCACGATTTACCCTCATCAGCCTTTTCTTCTGCGTCTGCTTTGGCCTCTTTTACCGGCTCGGCCATGGCTTCTTCGGCATTTTCATCACTGCCGAACCAACCGCTGAACCACGATTTGCCCTCATCAGCCTTTTCTTCTTCTTCCGATTTGGCTTCTTCTACCGGCTTCGGCTCTGTCATGGCTTCTTCGGAAGTTTCATCACCGCCGAACCAACCGCTGAGCCACGATTTACCCTCATCAGCCTTTTCTTCTGCGTCTGCTTTGGCTTCTTCTACCGGCTTCGGCTCGGTCACAGCTTCTTCGGCATTTTCATCACTGCCGAACCAACCGCTGAACCACGATTTACTCTCATCAGCCTTTTCTTCTACTTCCGATTTAGCTTCTTCTACCGGCTTCGGCTCGGTCACAGCTTCTTCGGCATTTTCATCACTGCCGAACCAACCGCTGAACCACGATTTACCCTCATCAGCCTTTTCTTCTGCGTCCGCTTTAGCTTCTTTTTTATCTTTCCACTTGGAATACCATGAAGTTTTCTTTTCACCGGTCACTTCCGGACCGCCGATTTTTTCCATTACCTTTGCAGCTTTAGCTGTCCATTTACCGTCCGGATAATTTTGCTTTAAGATTTTATAATAACCGTTGGCATAGTTGTTCATACCGAAAATGGCATAAATTTCTACCTGACGATATAAAGCTTCTTCAATTTGAATGGTGGTTTGATATTCATTCAATACCACATTAAAGCGGTTAAGCGCTGACAAATAATTGCCTTCTTTCAAATAAAAACGCCCGATAATCATTTCTTGGCCGGCTTTATAATCTTCGGCTAAATGCAATTTGTTGCGCACATCATGAGCATATTTGCTCTCCGGATATAATGCCACCAAACGTGAAAAAGCATCTTCTGCTAACCGTGTATCCCCCTGATCTTTATCTGCCGACGAAATTTGGTCATAATAGCACATACCCTTCAGATAATAAGCATACGCGGCATCTTTGTTGCCCGGATGATAGCGCAAGAAACGATCAACGGCAATAACCGCATCATCATATTGCTCGTTTTTGTAATAAGCATACGCGCCCATTAACTTAGATTTAACTGCCCATTTGGAATAAGGGTGATCGGTTTCCACTTTTTCAAATGCCTCCGCCGCCTTTTTATAGCGCGTAGCTTCAAGTTCATCAAACGCATGATTATACAGTTCTTCCACCGACATTTTATCTAAATCCGGCCCTGACGAACACGCCGCCAAAACCATTAGAACACTGCAAATACCATATATTTTTTTCATGTTTATTCCTCAACTATTTCATAATTATCCGCATCGGCGAACACTTCTTTCAACACTTCATTATTATGAAAATGCCCTGTGCGTTTGGCCGTTATTTTTGCGACCAACCGATAGCCAGAAGTGAGCATATCGCCAATGCAATCCAACACTTTGTGATTAACACATTCGTTTTGCACACGAAAACCGCCTTCATTCAAAATTGTTTCGCCGTCAAGCACCACGGCGTTTTCCAAACTTCCCCCTTTAATCAGACCGATTGAGCGCAAATAGTCAACCTGATATTTTTCGCAAAACGTGCGAGAAGGAGCAATTTTATCGGCAAAAACAGCTTTGTTAATATTACCTTCAAACACCTGATGACCGACAATTTTTGATGGAAAATCAATTTCAAAATGCACACTGAGCATGCTATCTTGCGTTGGCTCAAGCCAAATTTCATTGCCTTTGTCATCAGCAAAAAACACTCGCTTTTTAATGTGTAAATATTTGCGCGGCGCGTTCTGCTCTTTAAGTGGCACATCTTTAAGTTCTTCATAAAAAACTTTGGCACTGCCGTCCATAATCGGCACCTCCGGCTGATTAACTTCTATTCTGACATTATCTATGCCTAAAATATATAACGTTGCCATAATATGTTCAATAGTGCTGACAATTTGTTTATCTTGATTTCCTAAGCATGTGCAATTTCTGGTATCAACCACATGATTGTAAAGCGCCGGAAATTCAGGCTGTCCGGTTATATCGGAACGCACAAACACTATACCGGTATTTTCCGGCGCCGGCAAAAATTTTAAGCGGCTTTCAAGCCCGCTGTGCAAACCGATTCCTTTAATTTCAACGCTGTGGCTCAAAGTTTTTTGCATTATTCCTCCTAAAAAACAATAGGCAGCCTATAAGCCGAGTTCTGTTCACAATTTGCTTTATCGTTACCGACAAAGATTTTGCTTGATAGCTATTCATCTGCGCCAAACGTCACCGCTTGGCTGGTGCGACCTACCTCTGGGGCGGATCGGAAACACTCCTTACGCTTTTAACGGCGTCCCCTAATTTGGTCTTACATCAGATAGGGTTTGCCTAAAGCCGCGAACATTACTGCCCGCGCGGTGAGCTCTTACCTCGCCTTTTCAACCTTACCGAAAACAAGTTCGGCGGTAATTTTCTGCGGCACTTTCCCGTGGATTTCTCCAGCCGGACGTTATCCGGTATCTTGTTTCCGTGAAGCCCGGACTTTCCTCATCATTGGATTTTACCTTCCATGACGCAGCTATCCGGCTGCCTTGTGCCATAGGCTAAACTGTTTTAATATCAAAATCAATGCTTTTTAAGTATTTTCACACTTTTAATTAAATATTAAGCTTTTTAGCCTATAACTTTTTGTATAACAACTGAAAATACTGTAGAAAAGGAGCATAAGTATGAATAAATTGTTATTAACAACCACGGCTTTAGTTTTAGGCTTGGCATTTACAGCTGACGCTTTGGCCGACTGCAACGGCGTTTATTTAGGCTTACGTGGCGGCGTTGTCAAACACAAATTGGACAATCCGAAATCCGGCAATACTGCAAATGGCGCCGATGATTTTGATAAAAATCGTTTTATGATGAGCGGCGCTCTGGGTTATCGTTATAACTATGTCCGCACCGAGTTGGAATATGTTTGGCGTAACAAAGTTAACCAAACCTTAGATGCTGAGGACGGTGATACAATCAGACAAGAGTTCAAAACGCAATCTTATATGTTAAACGCTTATATTGACTTGGCACCGTATTATTGGATTACCCCGTATATTGGCGGTGGTATCGGTTACACCAAGCTGAAATATAATTCTCGTTATACAACTGCTGGCGGCGGAAGTCTGCCTGATGCAAGCGAAAGCTTTAATAAAAAGCGCTTCACATGGTCTTTGGGCGGCGGCTTGAGTGTTAAAGTCACCAACCGTTTCAATGTTGATGCCGGTTATCGTTACTATGACATGGGCGACATCAAACATGACAGCGGCAAAAAAACCGGTGTGAAAGCTCACGAAGTTTACGGTGGCGTTCGCTACGTATTCTAAAATTATTTAGCTTTACAAAAGCCGCTAAGCTCTTTAGCGGCTTTTTTTATTGCCGAGATACCACGGTCAAAGCCGTGGTATGACAGAGAAAATGATTTTATAACGTCATCCTCGTGCTTTTCCATTTTATAAGTCATCCTCGTGCTTGACACGAGGATCTCAGCAAATTAAAATTATCACATAATAGAAATAAAGGAATGGAATATGAAAAACAAACAATTATTCGGCACCGACGGCGTGCGCGGCATTGCTAACATTTATCCGCTGACCATTGATTTTTGTACCCGTTTAGCCGCAACACTGAGCACCCAAATTTGCACCAAACAACGCCGAGTCGCTATTGCGCGCGACACACGCATTTCCGGCCCGATGTTATTTTCAGCTCTCTGCGCCGGTTTCACCGCACATGGCATAGATGTGCTGGACTTGGGTGTTATTCCGACTCCTTTATGCACCACTTTAACACCGCAGCTGAACGTGGATATGAGCATTATGATTACGGCTTCGCATAATCCGTATCAGGACAACGGGCTCAAGCTGATTGCAGCCGACGGCAACAAATTTTCCGATGCGCAAACTGCGGCATTGGAAGAAACATTGGCCGCAGACTTTGCACCGGCTTATGACAGCGCCAAAATCGGCACCATAACACAACATGAAACCGGCTTGGCAAACTATCGGGCAACCATCGCAAAAATTGCACCGCAAAATGCCCTGCACGGCATGAAAATTGCTTTAGACAGCGCCAACGGAGCATTTTCAGGCATTATGCCACAAATTTTTGCTGACTTGGGCGCTGAGATTATCAGTTTGGCCGATTCGCCGAATGGCACAAACATTAACCAAGACTGCGGCTCGCAACACACCGAAAATTTAAGCCGCACCGTAGTGGAAAACGACTATGATTTGGGGATAGCGGTTGACGGAGACGGTGACAGAATCATCATTTGCGATGAAAACGGCAAACGCTTGGACGGCGACCAAATTATCGCCTTTTTAGCCACATATCTGCATAAACACGGTATGCTTAAGAACAACGCGGTTGTCGCCACAATCTATTCCAATCTGGGGCTTGGCAAATATATTCGCTCGCTCGGGCTTGATTTTTACGCCACCGCCGTCGGTGAACGTTATGTGATTGAAAAAATGCACGAAATCGGTGCTAATTTAGGCGGAGAAGAGTCCGGACACATGGTTTTATCTGACTATGCCTTGACCGGCGATGCTTTGATTGCCGCTGTCATGGTTTGTTTGGGTGTTAAAGAATTGGCGCAACCGGTCAGCCGCATTTTTCCGGTATTTACTCCATTTCCGGCCAAGGCCTATAATCTGCGATTTGAAAACAAAGAAATCATCAGCGCGTTATTGGCAAAACCGGAAGTTGAGCGCTGCATTGAGCAAATCAAAACCGATTTAGAGGGACATGGCACGATTTTGGTGCGTAAATCCGGCACCGAACCGGTCATTCGCCTCAAAATAGAGGACGAAAATGAGGCAACAGCCGAGGCGGCTGCACAAAAGATATTACCGCTGTTAAAGGAATAATGAAGACTTTTATCATTTATTAAACATTCTTGCATAAAATCAGTTCCAGTTATAATGTATCATTAAGGAGAAAATACTATGGGTGGTATTCTTGCAGGCATAATTCGCGTTTTTCTCAGAAATCCGACAATTATTTTCGGTATCGGTTTGGCCACATATTATATGACCAAATTTAATATAAATGTTGTTTTGCTCATATTTCAAACGTTCGTGCCATATGCTATAATGTATGGCATAGCCTTTTTCTATGTGATGTTGGTTAAACACATCTATAAGCCAAACAGCAAAACAGTAGATTGGTGGGCAACATTTATGAGCTCGTTTACGCAATTTTTCAGCATTTTAATTGCAACAGCTTTAACTTGCGTGATTATTTTTGCTTATAACTATGCATTTACCGACAAATTAGACGCTTACCTGCGTTATGAAAAACAATAACAATCATTAACACAAAAAAACGCCGTCTGTTCAGTCAGGCGGTTTTTTTAATCTTATTTCTTATCGGCATAAGGATTATCTGCTTTGCGCACCGTTAGACGCAAAGGAATACCGCCCAAATCAAATGTTTGGCGCAAACTGTTGGTTAAATAGCGCAAATACGATTCCGGCAAGCCTTCCGGATTGCTTGAAAATATATAAAATGATGGCGGACGCGCCTTTGCTTGCGTCACATATTTAAGTTTAATGCGGCGCTTATTTTTGCCGAGTGGTGCCGGATTCTGTTCCTGCACAGCCTCAAACCACTTATTGAGCGGCGCGGTCGGAATGCGCGTATTCCAGCGCTTATACACTTTCAAAACCGCACGCATTAACTTATCCAAACCTTCCTTTTTAAGCGCCGAAATTGTCACGGTCGGCACACCTGCCACTTGTGTCAAAGATGTTTCTAACTTGTAATTAAGCTTCTCTAACGCCTCTTTACGCTGGGCTATATCCCATTTATTAACGGCAATAACCAAAGCACGCCCTTCATCAACCACTTTACGGGCAATCGTCAAATCTTGTTTATCCAAAACCGCATCGGCATCTAAAACCAAAACCACAACCTGCGCCATATTGGCGGCATAAATTGTGCTTTCCACCGACATTTTTTCCAGCGTATCATTCACACGCGCCTGACGACGCAACCCGGCTGTGTCAACTAACTTAAAGGTTTGTCCCTGCCATTGCCATTCGGTCGTAATCGCATCACGCGTCATACCGGCTTCAGGCCCCGTCAACATACGTTCATCGTCTAAAAGAGCATTCACCAGTGTAGATTTACCAACATTCGGACGCCCGACAAACGCAATTTGAATCGGCCGTTTAGATTCCGTCTCGGTCGTATTTTCATCTTCCGGTTCCGGCTCCATTGAAGCCTCAGCAGCTTGTTTTTTTTCATTCAGTTCTTGTAATTCCAAATAAAGTTCATCAAAACCTATGCTGTGTTCGGCCGAAAAAATCAGCGGCGCGCCCAAACCTAATTTATAGGCTTCACCAATGGCATTTTCCTGTGCTTTTCCTTCACATTTATTGGCCAACAAAATTACCGGCTTATGGGTTTTGCGCACCAAATCGGCAAAAAATTCGTCATACGGTTGCACACCGGCTCTGGCATCAAACAAAAACAGGCAGACATCCGCTTCCTCAATAGCCATTTGCGTTTGTCGCCACATACGGCTTTCCATATTATCCGTAGTAGAATATTCATAACCGGCGGTATCTATAATCAGCAATTCTAAATCACGCAACTTTGCCGCTGTCATTTTGCGGTCACGCGTCACCCCCGGTTTGTCATGCACCAACGCCAGCTTTTTGCCGGCTAAACGGTTAAATAAAGTAGACTTGCCAACATTCGGCCGTCCGATAATCGCCACTGTTAACACAAAAGTCTCCTTTATTCATAAACCATCAGCTTGGCATTAGCCGAAACCAACAAAATGCGGTTATTGGCCGCAATCGGCGCCCCGTTCAATTCTTCATCCGTATCAATACGTTGAATTTCATTGCCGGTTTTGGCATCATAACAAACAACAAATCCGTTTGACATGGCGACTACCAACTGATTGTTAATCATAACCGGTCCGAATATACGCGGCATTTTATCGTCTTCGCCATAATCAATCGGCTTAACCCATAAGATGTGACCATTGCTTTTATCCAACGCTACCAAATCGGCTTTATCGGTAATGACAAATAACGTATTACCGCTCAATAGCGGCGTGTTTGAGCCGCTGATTTCTTTTTCCCACACACGCAAACCGGTGCGCATATCAATTGCCGCCATCACATTTGAGGCACCCAAAGCATAAACTTTGTTGCCTTCAATTACCGGCGCGGCCTTAACGGCATGCAAAGCCGTAGAAGAATAAGCATATTTACCGGAAATCAACATATCTGACCATAATGGCGTGCCGATATTGGCTTTAAATGCTTGCAATTCGCCGTTGGAAAAACCGGTAACGACCATATCTAAATCGGCATTATAAGCCGCAGCTGCACCGCCGACCATGGTGGTATCTTCCATGGCAATATCATATTGCCATAAAACTTCACCGCTGTTCACATCTAAAGCCCAAAACTTATTATCAACACTTTGCACCAAAACTTTGCCGGCAGCCAAAACCGGTGCAATTCTGAGCGGAACCTCGGTATCATAATACCACAGAGGATGCCCGTCTTTAGCGCGTATGGCAAACACTGCACCAAAACCGGTCGTGGCATAAATTGCATTGCCGTCTGTCGCTAAACCGACACCTTTAATCGCCGTATCATTAACATTGCGCTCCGGCACCCGCAATTCAACTGCCCAATCAACTTCACCGTCAGTTAATTTAAAGGCGCGCAAAAAACCATCTGCATCTAATGTATAAATATGATCGCCGTTCAACAGCGGTTCGGAAATCAAAAATTCGTGCTTGGAAGAACCGGTCCCGAAGTCAGCTTTCCAAATTCTTTGCCATTTTGGTGTCATTTTTACATTTGGTATGCGATGTTGAGCATTGGCATCAACCTGCCGCCAATACGGGTTAACCACCGCTTCACCCAAATTGATTTGCGAGGCTCCGTTTGCCACTTCAGATTTAACCGCGGCAGCTTGCTCTAAAATTGCCACACGTTTGCCCTGCGGAATAACCTTATCTTTTGAGCAAGCGCTCATCAATATTGTGGCCGATAAAACGCAAAAAAGTCCGAAAGATTGTTTCATAATCATATTTTACCTCTTTATCTTTTCAGCTTACATATCGTTCAATGATGTTAACATGTCTTGAATTTTTGTTTTAAAATATTCCGGTAAGTCTTTGATTTTTAAAATATTTTCATAAATGGTGCGTGCCGTATCAACATCACCGTCTTTTATTGCCGACATTGCCAACAAATCTTGTGCCAACGGCGTCCAAGAATTATTGGCCTGCAAAATCGGTTTTAACATTGCTTCAAATTCGGCTCTCGGCAATTCATCTACCTTATAAGTAGCCAGCTTGATTAACGCAATATTTTTAACCTCTTCGTTAACCTGCGTATCATCCAACAGACTTTGCAAAGCGGCTTTAGCCTCTTCATCTTTATTTTGGTTAAACAACACATTGGCTATCTGCAACTTGGCAAAGTCACCGAAAATACCTTGACTGCTTTGGTTGATTTGCTGCAAAGCGGCAATGGTTTCTTCCGGATTTTCTCTAAGTTGCGCGGCCATCATATAATTTTCGGTAGCAGCCTGATTTTGCGCCGCACGCCAACTTTTGAATTTTTCAAAAGATACCGTTGCCGACACGGCCAGCACCACAAATAAAATAATTAAAATACCATATTTATTCCACAACAATTTTAAATTGTCGTTTTTAACATCTTCATCAATCTCTTGAATAAACGCATCGGTATATTCCGGATTGATATCGGCCGTATCTTTTGCCAAACGGCGCATTCTGGCAGCTGCCGACTTATCAGTCATTGACTTGTTTTTTGCCGGTTTATCGGTTGCTGTTTTGTTGATTGATTTTTTTACATTCTTAGCCATGGTATTTTATTCCTTTATAAAAATTTGCTTTATTTTTGTTCTTAACAAAAAAAACGTCCGAAAGCAAACAATTTTTTTTGTCTGTTACATTTGTTTATTGCTGCGTTTACTCGGTAACTTCTTTAATGACTAAACCGCGCACCCAACGTAAATCATCAAGCGGCATATTTTTACCGAAAATAATACTGCGCTCATCGGCAATAATGGTTAAATAATAGCGATCTGTTGTCGGATTGTGGCCGATATCAACCGCGGCAATATTGTCTTTGGCTAAATATTCCACATCCATTCGCAAAAACAACCAATTATGCCCCAGCACAATTCCTTTGCGCGTTATAATCAAAACATCTTTACTGAACGTGACAATAATTGCCACAATAAGAGCCGCCGTCAGCACCGATAATAAGCCGATAAATCCGCTCCATTTTATATATGGCAACAACAACTGATAATTCAAGCCAATACTGATAATCAGTGAAGCCAAAATCATTACCCCGAAAACCGCTAAAATGCTGTAGATATCAAAAAACAAGCGTCTTTCCTTAATGATAACCTTGTTTTGTTTCTTTCTATATTTAATGGTGGCCGGCACATGGTCTTCCGCACGATACAAAGAATTAAGGTGCCACTTTTGCGCCATATCTTTCAGTGTTTTATTGAGTTCGCCATGATGACGCGATATCAAACCGTGATCAGTCATAAACAACGCCGGCATTTTCAATTTTGCCGCATACATTTCCCACATTTGCCGCACTTGCTGTCCGCTGGTAGAAATATAAAGCGGCACGCGTTTATTTCTGTCTTTGTGATAAAGCTCAATAATATAGCGGTTGCGGCTCATTAAACCGAGTTGATAATATTCTACCCGTAAAAGCACCCCCAAATAATTGTGCAACACTTCGGTTTGCGTGTGTTCTTTGCCGAACATCGGGCGATAATCAATTTTAATGTTTTCTCCGTCAAAAAAAATGGTTTTGTGCCGACGCCACACCAAAACGGAAATTGTAACAATTAAAATACCCAAAATCAAAACCAACGCATCAAAAACATAGCGCCGCCACATCAAATCGCTTGTTGATAACTGATTAGGTAAATCAAAATCATAGTTTTGTTCGGCACCGTAATAAAAATAAACTGCTGCTTCAAACAAGCCGAGGGCAATAAAAATCATACCGAAAAGAATGCCGCAAAATGCCAGCCGACGCGACAATCTGTCGGTTTGCACGGTCGGTAATTTATCTATGTTAAATTTGAACTTATAACTGTAATGATTATACGCGGCTTCCGTCATTTTTTTCTCCTTGTCACAAAAACAACACTGTTATTTTACACATTTAAAAAAATTTTTCATCATTTTTTTTAAATAATATTTGTTTTTATCGGATTTTGATTATACTATAGGCTAACTTTAGTTAAAAATGGTGTAAAGAATGCTCGGAGCCAATATTTTTTATTCTGAATACAATATTCTGTTTGCAATTTTATCTTTGTTTATCGGGATTGCATCGGTTTTTCTAATTAAAGATGACAAAGATTTTCGCGGCCTTTTGTTTTTTCAAATCGGCGGATTATGTTTGCTTTCGGCCACTTATTTGACCGGCAATGAACACTTGCTTTACAAAATCGGCTTAAACTATAACTTTGTAACTTTTATTGAAATGCTGATTACGCTTTTGGCCTCGGTTATGTGGATTAACGCTGCTTCGGAATTACATGACAACAGACCGGCTAATCGCGAGTCTTTGACTCTGTATATTTCGCTCGGACTGACGGCATGCGTCTATTATGCCTTTATATTTTATAATCAAACTACGGCGATTTATGTCAGTGCCGCTTTTGCACAAATTTGCTTAGCCCTGCTGTTTTTAAGCAGTTTGCTGCGTTTTAACCGACAAAAAAACATCGGTAACGGTTTACTTTGCTTGGCTATTTGTATTTTACTCGGCAAATTGTTGATTTCCGCATTTTTATATAAATACGGTTGGTTGAACTTAAACATTTTGAATTGGCTGTGGATTTATGTGTTCGTTGCCGCCGTAATTTTCACCAAATTTTCTATTTTGCAAAATGACTTACGCAAAAGTTGGAATACTATTGATAATTTAAACATCCAAATCAACAATATGATTGATTCGTCACCGTTTCCGATTATTATCGCTAAAATCACCGGTGATAAAGTTTTGATGATTAACAGCACTGCCTCTGCCCTTTTCGGTATCAGTAAAAAAGAAGCCGACTATCACAAAATAAGCGATTTTTTTATTGATGAAGTCAATCGCAAAAACTTTTTTACATTACTGGAAACCAAACACGAAGTGCACGACTTTGATTTGCTGGTTTGCGATTTGATTAACACCGCACCGTTTTGGCTTTCGGTTAGTGCCAAAACCATTCAATATAATAACGAAATGGCCATATATATGGCGTTTCAGGATATTACCTTGCGCAAAGAACGTGAAACGCATTTGCAACAACAAGCCGACAAAGATCCGTTAACGCAAACATGGAACCGTCGTTATTTTGAAAAATTGGTGCCGGAATATATAAAAGAATGTATCAAAAAATCACAAAATTTCAGTTTGCTGTTGCTGGACGCCGATAAATTCAAAAACATCAATGACACCTATGGGCACAAAACCGGTGACAAAGTGCTGATTGAACTGGCGCAAATTTGCCGTTCCTCATTGCGGGAAGATGATGTGGTGGCGCGATTCGGCGGCGAAGAATTTGTCATTTTCTTAAACAATACCGATAGCGTATCCGCTCTTAAAGTCGCCGAAAGACTGCGACAAAATATTGCTGCCGATAAAATTTTTGATGATAAAAACAACGCCATCACGTTTACGGTCAGTATCGGCGTAGTTTCTTCCGAAAAAACAGATAGTTTAGAGATATTGTTGCGCCAAGTGGACGATGCCATGTATTTGGCCAAAAACAACGGTCGTAACTGCGTGGCTTTATATAATGAAGAGCAGGTCGGCGCCTTAATGGCGCATAAGCAAGGTAACGTCAATCGCAACATTCATCCGGTTTTTGAAAACGAAGAAAGCGAAGAAATCTCTTTGCTTGACAATTATGACAGTAAGTTTTTATAATGTGCGCCATGATTTGTGAAATAAACCATATATGCGGCGGTTGTCCGTTGCGCTGTTTACCCGAAGCGCAGTATCGTCAACAAAAACTTGAGCAATTTGATAAATTGCTCGGTGCTGTTAAACAACAAAATATTACACGCGGTCAACCGGTATTTATTACCGACGGCCAAAGAAGGCGCGCCGAATTAACTTTTTTGCGCCGCAAAGGTCAATTGTTTTTAGGATTTAATGCCGCACAAAGCCACGATATTGCCGACTTGCAACAATGTTTAGCTTTAACACCGACATTGAACACTATGCTCCCTGATGTGCGCCGGCTGCTGGCAGATTTATGTGCCGTGCAATCGCATAAAAAAGTTAAAAACAAAGTGCTGACTGAACAAATTCTGCAAGGTGAAATCTGGCTGACCGAGGCCGAAAACGGCGTGGATATTTTGCTGGAAATTGACAATGAGCTGAATTATGAGCATCGCGTCATTATCAGCGAATGGATGCAAAACAACACGGCGGCAATCCGCTTTTCAGCCGGTAAAAAGAACTCTCGTTCCGAAACCATATTGCAAAAAGCACCACCGTTTATTACCATTGGCGGATACCAAATATTTATTCCGGCCGGCACGTTTTTGCAACCTTCAGCTGCCGGCGAAAAGACCTTGGTTGATTTAGTGTTGAAATACATCGGTTCCTCAACAGGCAACATTGCCGATTTGTTTTGCGGTGTCGGCACTTTTTCGTATCCGCTGTCAAAAAACATCAAAAACAAAATTACGTCTGCGGACAGCTCGGCCGAATTGCTGACAGGTTTTCAAAAAACCGTTAATGCGCACAGCATACCGAACATTAAAATTGTGCAAAAAAATCTGTTCAAATATCCGTTTGACGCTACGGAGTTAAAAAATTTTGCTGCTGTTGTCTTTGACCCGCCGCGTGCCGGTGCCGAAGCGCAAGTAGCGCAAATTGCCGCTATGCCGCACCACGATAAACCGGCCAAGATAGTGGCTGTTTCATGCCATCCGCAAACATTTATAAATGATGCCAACGCACTTATTGCCAGCGGCTACGTCATCAAAGAAATAACCATGGTAGATCAATTTGTATATACGCGCCACTTTGAATTGGTGGCACTTTTTGAAAAAGGAGAAAACAATGAGTCTTAACAGCCAAAAATATCAACAAATGGCCAACGCCATCCGTTTTTTAAGTGCCGAAGCGATTGAAAAGGCCAAATCCGGCCATCCCGGTATGCCGCTTGGCATGGCTGATGTGGCCGCCGTTTTGTTTGGCAAATATTTAAATGTGAATCCCGATGCCCCGCGCTGGTTTAACCGCGACCGCTTTGTTTTATCGGCCGGACACGGCTCTATGTTATTGTATTCGTTGTTTTATCTGTTAGGTTATCGCGATATTACAATTGAAGATATTAAAAACTTTCGTCAGCTGGGAGCCAAAACTGCCGGTCATCCGGAATTTGGTCATTTAAGTGGAATAGATATGACAACAGGCCCTCTCGGACAAGGTATTTCATCGGCTGTCGGTATGGCGCTGGCTGAACGCGTTATTAACGCCAAATTCGGCGATTTGCTATGCAATCACTACACCTATGCCATTTGTGGAGACGGCTGTTTGATGGAAGGCATTTCCGAAGAAGCAATTTCGCTTGCCGGTTTATGGAAGCTCAATAAACTTATTGTTTTTTGGGACAATAACAACATCACGATTGACGGCACCGTTGATAAAGCCAGTTGCACCGATCAAATTGCACGTTTTAAGGCAGTCGGTTGGAATACCATAAGTATTAACGGTCATGATTATGCTCAAATTGAAGCAGCAATTGAAACCGCGCAAAAATCAGATAAACCGACACTGATTGCTTGCAAAACCACTATCGGATTCGGCGCGCCGAACAAACAAGGCACATCTAAAGTGCATGGTGCACCGCTCGGTGCCGACGAATTGGCAATGATGAAGCAAAACTTGGGGTGGACGGCCGCACCGTTTGAAGTGCCGGTTGACGCTATGGCTGCATGGCGCGCCGCCGGACAAAAGGCTGCCGCCCGATATGAGCAATGGGAACAACTGGCCGCTCAAAATGCCGAATTTTTAAAGTATATCAATAACGAATTACCGCAAAACTGGGATAAAGTATTAAACGAGCTGAAAAAACAAACCATTAAAGAACAAACCAAAGTTGCCACGCGTAAAGCCTCGCAAATGTGCCTGAATGATTTGGTGCGTTTTGTGCCGCAGATGATTGGCGGCTCTGCCGATTTGGCGGCATCAAATTTAACCTTTGCCGACGGCATGAAAACCATTACGGCGTCCGATTATAACGGCAACAACATCATGTATGGTATTCGCGAACACGCCATGGGAGCCATTTTAAACGGGCTTGCTCTGCATGGCGGCGTTATTCCTTACGGCGGCACTTTCTTTGTGTTTTCGGATTATCTGCGTCCGTCTATGCGCTTAGCGGCACTGATGGGGCTGCGTGTGATTTATGTTTTAACTCACGATTCCATCGGTGTTGGCGAAGACGGTCCGACACATCAACCGATTGAACATTTAGCTTCATATCGTGCCATGCCGAACATCAATGTTTTCCGCCCATGCGATGTAGTGGAAACGGCCGAAGCCTGGCAACTGGCTGTGCTAAATGAAAAAACGCCGAGCATTTTGGCTTTATCGCGCCAAAGTGTGCCGACATTACGCGAAACTGCCGATGAAAATAAAACCGCCAAAGGCGGCTACATCATTTCGGCAGCACAAGGGGTTATTAAAGCCACATTGATTGCCACCGGCACGGAAGTTTCGCTGGCCGTAGATGCCCAAAAACAGCTTAGAAATTTGGGAATTGAAGTTAATGTTGTATCCATGCCGTGCTGTGAATTGTTTGACCGACAACCGGAAGAATATCGCCGTGCTGTTTTAGGCTCGGTACCGCGCATTGCCATAGAAGCAGGTTCCACATTCGGCTGGCATAAATATGTGGGGGATAACGGTGCTGTTTTGGGCATAGATTCGTTTGGTGCCTCGGGCAAAGGTAACGAAGTTTACGCGCACTTTGGCTTAACCGTTGAAAACGTGGTAAAAACCGTGCAGAAATTTATTTAAAAAGGCTGAATAAAAATTGAACATTCATCATATGTCTTTACAAAATCAATATTTTTGCCTGATTAAACAAGGCAAAAAAAGTATTGAACTGCGCTTATGGGATGATAAACGAAAAAAGATTAAAGTTGGCGACATCATTGTTTTTCATAACGTTGATAGTGCCGAAACCATATTAGAAACAAAAGTTGTTCAATTATACTTTGCCGCTGACTTTCAAGAACTAAGTAAAATAACAAACATTACACAGACCGGCTTTAATGACACAGCAACCATGCTACAGACACTGGAAAAAATTTATCCTCTATCACAACAGAAAAAAGACCAAGTTGTCGGCATTGAAATTCAGTTAATGAAGAAAACATAGTTTTAGCTGACCATCATATAGTTCGCATAAAGTCAAATCATTTTTTCTTTTCTAAAGCGGTGACGCCGGAAATAACGTCAATCAGCTCGTCGGTAATTTGTTCTTGGCGACTTTGCTGATATTTTTTATCAAGTTCGGCCAAATTGTCATCAATATTCTTTTCGGCATTTTGCATATTTGTCATACGGGTCCAATGTTCGGCCACTAACGACTGATTTAAAAGTCCAGACATACCGATAAGCAACATTTCACGCACCAAAGCCGAAAACATTTGTTCTACCGATAACGTTAAAAGCGGAATGTTGTTGGTCGGCCACGGCTTATCTTTAAGCGTGCGCAAAGCGCTGAGATTAAACGGCAAAAGCTGACGATTTTCAAGCTTAACCGGCTGATTTTTACCGCGTTGATGAAACCATGCAACCACATGGCTGACTCTTGGTGCTTGCGTTGCCTCATCAATTCGCAAAATAATACTTTCGGCTAAGGTATTAACGACTTTAACCGAATTAGATAGCCCGTAACGCGCATAAACCGGCCATTTCTGTTGCTCTACCAACATATTCAGGCGTTTTCCGACCACCAAAAACAGCGCTTGTTGCGGCGACACGCCCTTTTGTCGCAAATCGGCACGCACTGCTTTGATAATTTCTTGATTAAACTTGCCGACCATACCATTATCTGAACCGATGAGAATCAACAAATATTTGGGCTGAGCCTTTGATTTTGCCGGATGCGGCAAGCCATAGCGGCGAATAAGCGCTTGAAATGCCGTGCGCAAATTGCGACGATATTTTTCAAGTGCCGCTCCGGCTTGCTCATATTGCAAAATACTGACCGACGACAGCAACTTCATTGTGCTGACAATTTCGCGCAATTCTTGGGTAGTTTTTATTTGACGTTGCAATTTTTCAAGCGACATCGGCATCCAATCCTTCGTCTGTTAATGCAATGCGCCAAGCCGACAGCATTTCGGCTGCTTTTTCCGGTGCAATTTTTTGCCTAGCCTCCACTTGAGCAGCCACATCGGCAAACTGTGCCGCCAAAATTTGAATAATTTTTTCTTGCGCCGCTTTATTAGCCTCACTGTCCAAACCATCAAGCAAACCGGCGTTTGTTGCCATAAATATCGCAACTTGCTCGGCCGCTGACATCGTTTGATATTGCCGTTGTTCCAAAACAAGACGAATAGCCTGACCGCGCTTAATCCGTGTCATTGTTTCTTTATCCAGCTGAGTGCCGAATTTGGTAAAAGATTCCAATTCTTCAAACTGAGCATAAAACAATTTAAGCGGTCCGACTAGCGCTTTATAAGCCGGTAACTGAGCATCACCGCCAACGCGTGAAACCGAACGCCCCGTATCAATCGCCGGCATAATACCCTTTTGAAACATCGGTGCCGACAGATAAATTTGTCCGTCGGTAATGGAAATAATATTTGTCGGAATATAAGCCGAAATATTACCGGCTTCGGTTGTTACAATAGGTAGCGCCGTTAACGAACCACCACCTAACTCGGCGCTTAAGCATGTAGAACGTTCCAAAAGCCGCGAGTGAATATAAAAAATATCGCCCGGAAAAGCTTCGCGTCCCGGCGGCCGTCTGAGCAAAAGCGACATTTGCCGATATGCTCTGGCATGATTGGTTAAATCGTCATAAACAATTAAAACATCTCGCCCCTGATGCATAAAATATTCGCCGATGGAGGTTGCCGCATATGGTGCCAAATATTGCATACCGGCAGTATCGTTAGCACCGGCAGCCACCACCACACTTTTTTCTAAAACGCCGAATTTTCCTAAATCTGCAATAACATTGGCAATCGCCGATAAACGCTGTCCGATGGCACAATAAATACAAATGACGTCCGTATTCTTTTGGTTAATGATTGCATCAAGCGCAATCGCGGTTTTGCCGGTTTGTCGGTCGCCTAAAATCAACTCTCGCTGACCACGCCCGATTGGTGTAAAAGCATCAACTGCCTTAATACCGGTTGAAAGCGGGGTTGTTACCGGTGCTCGGTCCATAATCGGCAAAGCTTCAACTTCAATCGGGCGCCGATGCGTTGCGCCCAATGGCCCTCGCCCGTCTAACGGAGCACCAACCGCGTTAATCACACGCCCAAGCAATTCGTCACCAACCGGCACATCGGCCACACGACCGGTGCGTCGCACCCGATCTCCGGCTCTGATTTTATCGGCCTGATCCAAGAATACCACACCGACGCTGTCTTCGTTTAAAGTTTGCACTATGCCTAACACATCGTGCGGAAAAATCAGCATTTCATCCATCTGCGCATTTTCTAAGCCGCTGACAAACGCCGTGCCCGAAGAAATGGACTGCACTTCACTGATTTCTTCCTGCTTAATATCGGCCTCAGTATTTTGAATGCTTTTTTCTATCGCTTTGAATGTTTTTTCAATGTCTAACATTTTTAAGCACTCCTTTTCAACAACTGTTGCATTTCTTTATCGGTCTGGCGATTAAATTCTTGCATATAGTCAGCCAAATGCCATGATATCAACTGTTCTTTAGCTTGCAACACCAATCCGCATACCAGCTCCGGCTTAATACTGATGAAAAATCCGATACGTTTCGGCAAATCTAATTCCACACGCAAAAAATGTTCTAAATCGTGCGCTATGGCTTCATCTAAAGGTTGTGCCGAATGTATCTCCACCATATCCGACTCTGTCAGTGTTTGTTTAAGCCTCGCCTTTTGCGCGGCAGGCATCTTTTTAACTTTATCCATAAAATGCGTAATTACCAAATTATTCAAATCAACGTCTGCCATTTGTCGCAATGCACTTTCGGCAAACTGCGTAAAATGCTTTGCCAACAAATTTTGCACTGCCGTCACAAAAGTTTTTTGTTCTTTGATTAGCTTTTGTTGCCATTCCATGCGTTGTTTCTGATATTCGGCTTCGGCTTCGGCACAAAGTTTTACGGAAAGTTTTTCTGCTTCTACTTGCGCAGCAGCCAAAATTTTTTGTTTTTGCCGTTCGGTTTGCTTATTTTTGCGCGCAAACTCCAAACTTAAAGCCTTTGCTTTGTTACGTTCTTCGGCCGCCTGAGCCAACTCGTCGGCAATCACCTTTTGCCGTGCCTCAACGGCTTTCAGCACCGGAATATATAGAAATTTGCGCAACAAAAACAATAAAATCACCAGATTGATAATTTGCGCAATAAATGTCCACCAGTCTATCTGCATGCGTGCATTACCTTATTGATTGATTGCATAATTCCAAAACGGGTTGGCATAAAGTGTCAGAAAGGCAATGAGCAAGGCATAAAGTGCCGAAGTTTCAATCATCGCCAATGACACAAACATGGTTGAGCGAATGCGATTGGCTTCGTCCGGTTGTTGAGCCATTGCTTGCAAAGCTGACGCCGCGGCATTTCCCTCGCCGATGGCCGAGCCGATACTCCCTATGCCCATGCACAAACAAGCTGCTAAAACCGAAATTGCTCCGATAAATGCATATGAATCCATTTTTTATCTCCTTTTAGTTTAAGTTATCTCTTGCGGCACAATTTCTTCCTTAACGCTTGACGAATACACCACGGCAAGCAAAGCAAAAATATATGCCTGAATTGAACCGGTCAGAAGCCCCAAAGTTTGCATGACAAGCGGCGCTACAAACGGCACAAATGCACTCAAAATGCTGGCGAACATAACGCCGCTTAACATATTGCCGAACAAACGTAATCCCATTGCCAAAACCGAAAAGAACTCGCTGAAAATATTCATCGGTAACATCAACGGGATCGGGTCTATAAATTTTTTCAAATAGCCTTTGATACCGGCATTTCTGATTGAAAAATAAGGTATGGCCAAAAAGACGACACCGGCTAATGCCATTGTGGTGCTGAGCGAAGCAGTCGGCGGTCGAAACCACGGTAAAAAAGTCAACAAATTAGCAGTCAAAATAAAGCAAAATAGCCCCATGGCCATACCTAAATATTGATTGGTGCGCGAACCGCTGGTCTCATTGGCTTCTTTTTGCAACCACAACACCAGTGCTTCAAGCGCAATTTGCCAACGCGAAGCCTGCTTATTTACCGATAAATGACGCGTAGCAAGCCAAGCGCCGCCAACAATCAATAATATAATCAGCCAACTGTTAAAAATTGTCACGTTAATATATTTATTACCCCACTCAATCAACCTGATAGCATCATAATTTTGCAACGCCAACTCATGACCTTGGAGCGGCACATCAAACCAGTGCGAAAAATCAATCCGCAGCATCGGCGCCTCCGTCGGTGCTATGCGATGCCGAGTTCACATCAATTTGCGCATGCCACTGTTTTTTGGCGCGCCATAAAATAAAAAATTTGGTAACAAAAAATGCCACGACATATAAGGCAATGAGCAAAATATTTTTTTGGGCCACTAACACTAAAACGCCGAAAAACAGCGCAATTCGCAACACCGCCGCACCTGCAAACAGTTTAATGCGATGCCGAGCCTTTTCGTTTCCCAAACGGTTAACACTCCATTGCAAGCTCATAAAATAAATCACGCTGACAATAACACCACAGACCAACGCCAAAATAAAACGCCCGACACCGGCTTGCTGCCACATTATTTGCCATAACTGACTATCGCTCATTTATCCTCCTTGTCTGATGAACAATTCAAACCGGCTATTTTACGATCCTCTGTTTTAATCCAAAAATAAGCGTTGATTATGCCCCATAAAAAGCCCAAAAACAAACCAGATAAGCGCCACGAAAAATGTTGCGGATAAACTTCGTCTAAATACCCACCACCGAACAACCCGATTAAAATCGGCATAATAATCACACCGCCAAGCGAGGCAATCATGCCAAAATTAGTATGCCAACGCCGAAACGGCCGATTGGCAATCTGCTCGGCTTTATGCTCCAGCACGCGGTTAATCTCATTTTCCGGCTCTGAATTATCAGTCATAAGCGCCGCCTTTCAACTGCTGAAAACCTCGTGCCAAACCAAGCTCCAAACGCGCCATGGCCGCCGAAAGTTCCTTACGATGTTCTTCGTTTTGCTTATAATCATGCTGAATATGCTCTTGCAGTTCTGTCAATGTATCGCCGGTAACAGTTCCTTGCGCCGAAATTGTTACTTTATCACCTTGTTTAACCACAATTCCCTGATGGCAAGCCACATATTTGGCTGTTCCTTTTAGTGGAACATAAGTAATAATACCAGCACCTAAAGCCGACACAAAATCTACATGTTTCGGCAGCAACGTGCGATATCCGTCCACCGCTTCAAATGTAACCTTTTCAATTTTGGTCTGCACGACCGTATCTAAAGGAGAACAAATCAAAAGCTCCATCAATTGCCCTCCTCTGCCAAAGATTTTTCATATGCGGCCTTCTTATCCTGTGTTTTAGCAACCACTTCATCAACATCACCAACCATGAAAAAGTCATTTTCATTCAAATAGTTAAATTCTCCAGCCAAAATGCGCTCACATCCGTCAATGGTCTTTTGCAAATCTACCGAACGCCCTTGCATACCGGTAAACTGATGAGTGGTAAAGAACGGTTGCGTTAAAAAGCGTTCTAATTTGCGGGCCGTCAAAACCGTTTGTTGGTCTTTTTCCGGCAGTTCATCAAAACCGAGCATGGCTATAATATCTTTGAGTTCTTCATATTCGGCCAAACATTTGCGCACCGCCACCGCCACACGATAATGACGTTCTCCGACAATTTGCGGCGTCAACATATTAGAGTTGGAATTGAGCGGATCAACTGCCGGATACAACCCCTGTGCCGCACGTGCTCGCGAAAGCACAATGCTGGACGACAAATGTGCAAACGTATGCACTGCCGACGGATCAGTAAAGTCATCGGCCGGCACATAAACGGCCTGAATAGAGGTTATGGCCGCATTTTCGGTAGAGACAATGCGTTCTTCCAAATCGGCAATATCGGTGCCGAGCGACGGCTGATATCCTACACGCGACGGCATTTGCCCCAGCAAAACCGAAACTTCGGAACCGGCTTGCACAAAACGGAAGATGTTATCAATCAAAAGCAGCACATCTTTTTGTTCATGGTCACGAAAATATTCGGCCATTGTCAACGCTGTCAGCGGCACCCGAAAACGCACACCAGGAGCCTCGTTCATTTGCCCGAAAACCATCACGGTTTTATCTAAAACGCCGGCCTCCTTCATTTCACGATACAGCTGTTCGCCCTCACGTGAACGCTCACCGACGCCGCAAAAAATACTGGCACCGTCATAACGCCCGACCATGTTGTTAATCAGTTCGGTAATCAAAACCGTTTTTCCCACACCGGCACCACCGAACAAACCGGCTTTGCCGCCGCGTTCCATCGGTGCTAACAAATCAATTGCCTTAATGCCGGAAATAAAAATTTCGGGATGATTTTGCCGTTTATTTAATGTCAACGGTTGAGCGTGAACCGGCTTAAGCGGACTTTTCTTAAGCGGCTCGCCTTTATCTATCGGCTGACCGAAAATATTAAACATTCGCCCCAAAACCACGTCACCGACCGGCACTTCAATCTGATGACCGCAATCAACAACTTCCATATGCCGTTGCAAACCGCCGGTTGGTCCAAAAGCCAAGGCACGCACTGTTTTTTCATCAATATAGCCTTGCACTTCGGCCGATAAATCGCCGATTTTCAGCTCATTATAAATATATGGCAACGTCTCGGTAAATTCAATTTCCAAAACGCCGCCGTTAATTGCCTTAATGTATCCGATGTTTTTCTTTTCTGCCATATTTTAACCTGCGTTATTCAGATAGTCATAAAAATAAATATTTCATCTGCCACCATAGCATCGGAATATTAAAATAATCCTAAAACAGACCTAAAATTGCCTCAATAATTGCTTTATCGGCCGGTGCAAAATCGTATTGCGGCAGTTCTTTGGGGTTAATCCATTTATATTGTTCGTGTTCTAAAACCACCGGAATATCTTGGCTTTTGCAGGTTGCCCAAAACGAATGCAACACAATGGTTCCGAAATCATAATCATAAGAAGTGGTAATAAATGGTTCGCGCACAAAAACTTCCAACTGCATTTCTTCCATCATTTCGCGTTTGAGACACTCTTCCAGCGTTTCACCCGGTTCCAGCTTTCCACCCGGAAATTCCCACTTATATTCCAAACTTTTGCCATGTTTACGTTGGGCGATTAAAAGCAACCCGTCGCACATAATTAAACCTGCTGCAACATCTTTTTTGGATTTTTCTTCAGTCATTATTTTTCCCTTTTATTATGATAAATCACTTTTTATTTTGAATTTTGGTATCTTTGTATTTATTCATATCACGTATTAAATTTCTTTCATTGGTCTGAACAATTTTATGCAGCGACGGAATGATTATGCAAATGCGTGTTGCACAATTATCCATAATAAAACGCCCCATTACATCAGTAGGATTAACTTTAAACGAATTTTGCAAAAACGGACGATGTATATAATATTTATCCAGTTGATTTTCTTTAATTACTTCATCCAAAGCCTTCTTTTTGGACCGGCTTACCGAATTATTGGCATCAAACCAAATCACTCGGTTAGATGAATAATCAAATATTGATTTGAAAAAACTGGCATGACGCGTGGCATAAATATCATCGGGAATTGTCACAACTTTCGGTGCCGTAAAATATATATATCCTAAGCACGCAATAATTACTATGACAATCATTTTCAAATATCTTTTGAGATAAGAATTTTTGGCCTTTTTTGGCAGTTTAGGCACCTGATTTTGATTAACTTGTTGTAATGATGGCATTTATTGTCCTCCGTCGGCAAAATTTTTCTATCCTTATAACATCAAAATTTTCTAACTTGCTTTAATAATAGATGCATGCCCGTAAATGTCCAGCATTTTTTTATAATATAAAAAACTAATCTGTCTTAACTAAAAATCGCCATAATCAGCAATATACTCAAACCGAGCGGTGCAATATAGCGCAACGTCACCAAAAAGTAACGCGTAAAAGCACTGGAAACATGGGCACTGCGACGAATGTTATGGATAATCGGTTTCATTGCCTTATAGCCGACAAACAGCGCCATGGTCAAAGATACAATCGCCGCCGTATAGGTAGAAACCAACCAATCGGCCAATGTAAATAAGTCGCGACCCCAAATTTTGATATCTAAAGCACCCGAAAAAGACAGCGTAACTAACGTAAAACAAAATCCGGTAATAAACATTACGACAATCGCGGCACGATAGCGTTGCATATTTAACTTGTTCATCAGCAGATTTGTCAGCACTTCAAAGATGGATATGGTTGAAGTGACGGTTGCCAAAATAAGCAGCAAATAAAATATCAATGCCCAGAAATGTCCACCACTCAGATGTTGAAAAACATGCGGCAAACTGATAAATGTTAATCCCGGACCGGAAGATGCCGACATGCCGGCCGAAAAAATCGCCGGTATAATAATAACTGCACTGAGCAATGCCGCCAAGGTATCAAAAAATTCAATGTGGCGGACCGCTTTAAACATATTTTCTTTGGGCGAAAAATAAGAACCGTAAACCAATAGCGCACCAAACCCCAATGACAACGAAATAAAGGCCTGCCCCAGCGCCGCCGTAAAAGTTTCGGACAAAAGCTTAAAATTAAAACCATTCTCCGTCCACCCCAAATATTGCGGTTGCAACGTCAGTAAAAAGCTTGTGCCTTTTTCGGCTCCGTCTAATGTTGTTGAGCGCAAACAAAGCAAAATAAAAATAGCAAACAATATCGGCATTAAATACAAACCGGCACGTTCAATTCCTTTTTTAACGCCGGCAATAACTATCAAGGTGGTGGTGAATAAAAAAATCCATCCGCATATAAGCTGTATAGAAAAACTTTTTGTGAGTTGTTCAAATTCTGCAACCAGTTGCGACTGTTCAATCTGCAACAACTTACCGCTCATCGCTTCCAAAAAATAATATAATACCCAACCCGCAACCAAAAAATAAAAAGACAGGCACAAAGTAACACCGATAACAGCAAACCAACCGCCGAAAAATGACCACAAGCGCAAATGCTTTAAACCGACACTTTCACCAATAATCCGATAAGCATCAACGCAATTACTTTTTGAAGTGCGACCGATAGAAATTTCCGCCACCATCAACGGATTGCATATCAAAAACAAAATCAACAGATAAACCAAAATAAAACTCAAACCGCCATGTTGACCGCACAAATACGGAAAACGCCAAATATTACCGAGCCCAACGGCCGAACCGGCTGCAGCTAAAATAAATCCCCATTTACTACCAAAGTTTTCTTTTTTCATTACTGTTCCTGTTTTCTGTATGCTTTAGCATTTTTGCGGCTTAATGCGCTCGCTGATAAATTGCAACAATTTATCCGGCTCATCCCAAACTATGGCAATTTCCAATACATTGATATCTTTGTGAAATTGTGTTGGAATTTTCACAAAATCTTTGCTGGTGGTATAAATATCGGCATTTTTTGCCCGCGCTTTTTGAATAATTTGCTCCAGCTCGGTTTTACTGTAAAAATGATGATCCGGAAAATCAAACGTTTCCATCACATTAAAACCATGCGCACTCAATGTGTGATAAAATTTTTGCGGATGCCCGATTCCGGCAAACGCAACCACATTCGGATTATTTATAATGGTTGTTTGAACTTCGGTATGTCCGAAAAACACCGGCAGATGGCAACGCGCAGCTAAATTATGTTTATCTTTGCCTAAAATAATCAGTGCATCGGCACGCTTTATGCCGTCTTTAAGCGTTTCACGCAACGGACCGGCCGGAATAATTTTGCCGTTACCGATACCGTAATGACCATCAAAAACCAAAAACGACAAATCTTTATAAAGGCTCGGATTTTGAAAACCGTCATCCATAATAATGATATCGGCACCTTCGTCTACTGCGCGTTTTGCCCCTTCAAAACGATTAGCATTAACCACTACCGGTGCCTGTTGTGACAACAAAAGAGGTTCGTCACCGACATCAATTGCCGAATGTTTTTTATTATTAACAAGCACATTTTGCATACGTCCGCCATAACCGCGCGTCACAAAAAACGGATGCCACAGTGCCGTTGCCAACATTTTTGCCACCGACAACGAAACCGGTGTTTTTCCGGTGCCGCCTGCTGTAATATTACCGATACAAATAACCGGCACTTCGGCTTTTGGCGAACATGACCATTTCAAACGCAACTGCGTTATAGCACCATAAAGCCACCCGAGCGGTTGTAACAGCTTGGATTTCAGTGAATTAGATTGCCAATATTTAGGAGTCTTCATTAACCATATATCCTTGAATTTTTTCCACAATACCGTCCAAAACTTTGGCTTCGCTGGTGGCCCAGTTATAAGCCAAACTGCGCTTGGCTTCCAATAACTCTTTATTGGAAAGCAACTGGTCAACAATATCTATCAATTCCAAAACATCGTTAACCTGAATAATGCCGTCAGCGTGTTTGGCACGATTCATGGCATCGGTAAAATTGTGCATGTGGGGACCGACAATAACGGCATCGCGGCAACGTGACGGTTCCATAAAATTTTGACCGCCGTGCGCAATAAGCGAACCGCCGATAAATACAATCGGCGATAATTCATACCAAATACCCATTTCACCGATAGTATCGGCCACATAAACATCGGTTTGCGGCGTAATTTTTTCATCGGCCGAACGCAAGGCCACATTCAAACCGTAATCTTTTTGCAATTTTTCTTTAATTTCTGCGCCGCGCTGCGGATGACGCGGGGCTATCAGCGTCAGCAACCCCGGATGTTTAGCCTGCAACTCTTTTAAAAACCGACCGATTTTGAACTCTTCATCATTATGGGTTGAACTGACAAGCCAAATCGGCCGCTTACCGATTTGCTTTTCAATTTCTTTTTTCTTATCGGCATCAACCGGTATCGGCAAGCCGGCATATTTCAAATTTCCCAAACACATGGCATCTTTGGCACCCAAAACACGCAAGCGATAAGCATCTTCTTCCGATTGTCCCAAGCAGGTGGTAAAACAACCGAGCAATTCCTTAATAATAAACTCAAACTGTTGCCAACGTTTGAACGATTTGTTGGAAATGCGACCGTTAATTAAAATCAGCGGAATATTCTTACGTTTAATACTTGACAGCATTGCCGGCCAAAATTCAGATTCAAACCACAAAGCAATCGTTGGTTGCCAATAGCGAATAAAACGCGTTGTAAACACCGGATTATCAATCGGCAAATATTGATGAAAAGCGCGCTCCGGCAAGCGTTTGGCCATTACCTCGGCCGAAGTTGTGGTGCCGGTGGTGACCATGATATGCACATCTGGATACAGTTCCAACAAACGGTTAATCAGCGGCAACATGGAAATTGATTCGCCGACCGAAGCACCATGCAGCCAAATCAAGCGTCCTTGCGGGCGCGGCATTTTCGGCCGGCCGATACGTTCATTAAAACGTTTGATATCTTCTTTGCCGATTTTTTTGCGCTTATCAATATAGCGCCGAATGGCAATCGGATACAAAATTCGCACTAAGCTGTTATAAATTCCTATATACATTTTATTGTTCCCCTGTAGGTTGCGCCGGTGCAAATTCGGTTTCTTTACGACTTTTTTTGGCTACCGAGCCTTGTTCAATAAACGGCAATCCCATTTCTTTATCAAGCCGCCACGTCAGTTCATTAAGCGTTGTTTCAATTTGCAGGCGATATTTTTCCAGCTCTTCCGCAGAAGCATCGGCCGGAATAAACACCGGCTCGGTAATGGCATACATGCCTTTATGAAACGGCAACGGCACCAACATTTTATCCCAACTTTTATTGATAATCTTAGCACCGGCGATGCTGTATGTAATTCCCATAATCGGTTTGCCCGATTTTTGCGCATAAAACAAAGGGCTCATACCAAGCTTCATGCTTGGTCCGCGCGGCCCGTCCGGAATAATGGCAATGCTGTTACCCTGTTGCAAATTACGCATCAATTCTATTGCCGCTTCGGTTGATTTTTTATCGGTGGAGCCGTTAACATTACCGATACCGAATTTGGCCAAAATATGCACAATTAAGCGTCCGTCATGGTGCGGCGAAACCAGTGCGTTTAGCGGTCGTGATTTATTCCAAAAATATGGCATCATTAAAGTGCGTCCGTGCCAACCGATAACGATCATACTGCCATATTTATCAAGCGCCTCATAAGTTTCTTTAACGCCGGTAACCGATTGCCAACGCGTTGTTAAACCGACAAACTTCAAATAGTAATAGGCAAAATTGCCGATGAGTTTTTCTCCCGTCGGTGATTTGATAAAATTTTTCAGCCAAGTTAATTTCATTTAAGCCATATATCCTTATTTTTTCCTAATCATACAAACTTTTTTACAAAATACAACGGAAAAACTTAAAATATAAGGTGTTTTTTTGCAAAATTTATGCTTAAATATATTCAAAACTGGTTTTAAGGAGTCATTTAATGAAAAATCGGTATTTATCTGCACCACAGTTGCAAGCCGAATTGGAAAAATGTCTGCAATGCCCGACCAAGCCTTGCTTGAAAGCCTGTCCGGCACAAGTTTCGCCGGCCGATTTTATTGCTTTGGCTAAAAAAGGAGAATGGAACGCAGCAACCGCAGAAATTGAGCGCCAAAATCCGCTCGGCGAGGTTTGTGGCCTGATTTGCCCCGACAAATTTTGCATGCACGCCTGCACGCGCAGACACATAGATGCACCGATACGTATTCCCGAAGTGCAAGCCGCCATTATGCAAAAAGCGCGGTTGGCACAAACCGTCAGCGCGCCGCAAACCGCGTCGGCAAACAGCAAAAAAGTTGCGGTAATCGGATTGGGACCGGCCGGCATTGGCGCCGTTATTGCTTTGTTAAAGCATGGTTTCAGTGTAACGGCGTTTGAAAAATCGGTCACCGTCGGCGGCGCGCTCAATTATATTCCCGAGGTGCGATTACCGCGTGAAGTCATTGCTTATGAATGGCAAAAATGGCAAAATCATCCTTTATTAACCGTGCTTTTCAATCAATCCGTGAGTGATTATGGGGTTTTGCTGGCGCAAGGTTTTGACGGCGTGATTGTGGCTACCGGCGAACAAAAAACGCGCACTTTAGGTATTGCGGGCGAAAATTTGGCGGTGCAGTGGACCGATTATTTAGGCTCGCCGCAAAAATATGCCGATACCAAAAATGTGGCGATTATCGGTGGCGGTGCAGTAGCGGTAGATTGTGCCGCAACGGCAAAAATGCAAGGGGCGCAAAATATAGAAATGTTTGTGCGGCGCCGTTTGAGCGATATGCGGATTACACCGCAGGAACGCCGACAACTTTTGACTGATGAAATCAATATTACCACCATGACACGCCCGACAAAAATTGAACAAAACGCGCATAAACTAACGATTTGGACAACTAAAACGCAGTTTAATGACGGCGGAAAACTGGAAGACGAAGCTCAAACCGAAGTGGCGCGGCATGGTTTTGATTTGATTGTTTTGGCTTTGGGCAGCACGCGCGCCGAAGAAATTGTGCCGAACAAACACATTATTTATGCCGGTGATGTGTTAAACGGTGGCTCAACCGCCGTTGAAGCGGTAGCATCCGGCAAAGCGGCGGCCGAAAAGCTGATGGATAAGTTGGCTTGATAAGTGTTCCACAATAGATATCCTATGATCCACTACGTAGCAGCATAAAGTCTGTTATAGGATGACAATTCAGAAAAGATTGCAAGGGATGTCATTGTTTTTTACGATTCAGAGAGGTGACTTTTAGATTTAATCTGTTGCACAATGCAACTTAATCTACCGGAGAGTTTTCGCGCAGTTTTTGCTTGACTGCACCCATTTGCCAACGCAAAGTTTCTGCACTGAATTTTCGGATATAATAGATGTATCCGACCGCTACAAGTGAGCCTGCCGCCGCCCATGAAATCGGGCTGGCATAGAAAATGCCGCTGTATCCCATAAGGCGCGCCAAATATATAGCGGCAAAAGAACGCATCACCAACTCGGTAATGCTTGACAGAAGCGGCAACAATGGTTTTCCCATACCCTGAATGGTATTGCGAAATACAAAAATCAGCCCCAGAAAGAAATAAAACATGGTGCTGATCACCAAATATTGACTGCCGATTTCTATAATCAGCGCCACATCGCTACCGCCGGATTTGCCGGTGTCTATAAACATGGCAATCATGTCATGCCCGATATGTCGCACCAACAAAAACCCCAATAAACTGATGGTTGTTGACAATAAAAATGCATATTTGACCCCGCGGCGAATACGCGATAACAGATTGGCGCCCCAATTTTGTGCCGTAAAAGTTGCCATGGCTAAACCAATCGCCAGCAACGGCTGTGTGGCAAACATCTCTATCCGCAGTGCCGCGGCAAAGGCCGCAATCACATCCGGTCCGAAAGAGTTGCACACACTTTGCACAATCATAATGCTGAACGATAAAATGGAAAATTGCAACGCCATCGGAAACGCCATACGCAGATGTGCACGCATCACATCAGATCGGTAGTGCATAAATTTTCTCTTTAAGCGTAACAGCGGAAACTTATACCACATATAAATCAGGCAAATAATTACCGAAATTGTGTTTGCCGCCAAAGTGCCGGTTGCCGAACCTTCCACGCCCCAGCCGAATTTGCCGATAAACAAAAAATTCAGCGCGATATTGATTAAAGTGCAAAAAATCAGAAAATAAAGCGGGGTTTTGCTGTCGCCGACTGCGCGCATCAAACCCGAAAGCAAATTATACATCACAATCATAATTGTGCTGAGAGAAAGGATAAACATAAAATTATATGCCTGCTCAAAAATTTGCGGCGGAATATTGGTTAAATGCAACAGAGGGCGCAGAAAAAATGTCAGACAAAATGTTAAAATCACACTTAAAATCAATGCCGCCAAAAAACAATGAAATACCGAGGTTTGCACACCGTCGTTATCATGCGCGCCGAAGCGTTGCGCCGTAATAACCGTCAGCCCGCCGGTAAAACCGAAAGCAATCATTAAAAACACCATATAAATCGGTGCCGAAGCGCCAATCGCCGCCAACGCTTGCACATTGATTAAGCGCCCGACGATCACCATATCGGATATTTGATAAAGCTGCATAAACAGGTTACCGATTAAAAGCGGCAAGGCAAATTTTATAATCAGTTTTATCGGACTACCGATGGTCAGGTCGTTTATCATATTGTTCCTTTATTTTTTTACCATTTGCTTTTATAGTGTAATTGTTAAAAAAGTCCAGCAAAAAAAAATATAAGCAATGTTTTTAAATATTACCATTAAAAAGTAAAGCATCGGCAGTTATAATATTCGCTCGTCTTTTAAAATCGTCATGTTCGTGCGTCAGCACAAACATCTCATCCGCTTCTCTTTATTGTATTTTAACCAAACCGTGCTATATTGACCCCAGAGGTGCAAAAATGAAAAAACTGGTTTTGATTTTAGTATTTTGTGTAGTGTTTAGTATAAATGCGCAAACAGATGATATTACTTTTTTACACCCTATATTTTATCAACAATTATCCGGAGAAAATGGAGACTATTTTTATATACTGCGACCAAATTCTATTTACTATGAAAATTCTGAGACAGGAACTACTCAATCTGTAGAATGTATTTTATTAGAAAACCAAGAATATTTTATAAAAATGCTTTGTAATGATTTGATGGATTTATCTCATGCTTCAAAAATTAATACTTTTTCCTTGTTAAAAAATAAAACAGCTGATAATGGTTATATTATCAGCCATAAAGTATTTGATAAAAATGATTCTGCGGAATATGAGGAAATACTTATCAATGATGGTTTAATAACCATTCCGCCATATCAATAAGCATTCCAAAAATTTCTCGAAATAAGATTAAATTGTTTTTTAGTCCATTTATCACGGTCTGCCATATTGCGCATCATTTTTTCTCGAAATAGTTTTGCATCTTTTGCATCTAAGGCTTGTGGCAGTCCGGGTTGATTATAGAAACTACCTTTATTATAGTAGAAATCTAAAATAATTAGCTTTAATGGAATTGGATATGTATCAAAATCATTTCTCTTTTTTCTTGCTCTATGCAGGTCTTCTCGCAAATGTGTCATCATTCGTTGAACCATATATTCTTTAGATACACGGAGAGAACATTCTTTCTTAAAAGATTCGGCTAATCTATTGTGATTTTTAAATTCTCCTTTATCGTCTTTTTCAAATCTTTTTGCCACAAAATAGCGATAAGCGGCATCGACTTCAGCTTCCGTTGCTAACCTATCACCAATCTTCCACGGTACACTCTTGAAAGCCTTTTCATCATCCAGTAAGGCTCCAACACCGGAAGTAATATGGCCAAATTTATCAAGATATATATAATCTTTCATTTTCTCGGTTTCTAATAAATTATTTGCCATAAGCTCTAGTAATTCCTCATCGGTTAACATATTTTTGAAATATAAAACATCGCTTGCCACATTTGCTTTGTCGTTTGCGGCATATAAGGTAGCATCTTTGCTATCAAATTTGGTCGGTTTCAGCTCGTCTATCGGATGAAGGCCGGATAAGTCTATTTGTAACCGCTTATGCTCGCTCTTTTGTGGCACATACGGCTCCGCCCAACAGCGGCAGTTATAGTCCTCACCGGGATGCCTCTTGCTTTGTAAATTCTTGCTGCACTTCGTTTGCAATCATTAACTGCGCTTCGGTCACTCGTTTTCTAAATTCTCTGCGCGTCGCTTATGCTAGCTTGCTTATTAACAAAACTTCGCCGCTTGCGGTAAAAACAACAGGAGCAACTGTTGTTTTTCTCCTCGCGCCAACTTTATCGTCTCCCTTCGTGCGCCAAATGTAATAATCATCGGGATTCTTTTGCATGTCGTCGCTTAATATTCGCCCCAGCCGCGGATTTGGTGCCTCGCCGTCAAGCACATCTATCTCTTTTTGCGCATCGTCATCTTTATAGCGCGGATCCAAA
>JAEEGL010942871.1_pt1 | contig 62636 bp, 61 predicted proteins | sample 9134231 | NCBI WGS metagenome assembly JAEEGL01 (sample SAMN16246548, study PRJNA631951) | gut metagenome | biome: gut microbiome; feature: rumen; material: fiber-attached | host: Bos | place: Iran: Karaj | collected 2018-10
AAGATATGATGGATTCATGGGAAAGTCCAATAAACTTACTGTAAAAAAGAAGATTTTACCAATTGCAGCTCAAAACTAAGTTAACAAGTTGGTTTAACCCCAAAATTCGACTAGAATTTAACTTAGTTTTTCTACCTAACTTGTCATTATACTGTAGAAAACAAATTTATAAAATGGTATTATGTTGGAGGCAAAAGTTTATAAAAAAAGGAGATTATAGTGAAGATTTTTCGTGGTAAGTTTTTATCAATATTTATAGTTATTTTTTGTTCTAATTTTCTTTATTGTGAAGATCTCAGTATCGAAAAGTTTTATGGCGAGTATGAATACAGTTATTTTGTTGCACCATATAAAAATATTGACAACGATAGAATTAATTTTTTAGTTGAAACTGGATTTAATAAATTGATTCTTTCACAAGAAAAAATTATTGTCGGTGGAACTAAACATGACAGGCCGTCCTTCAGGATAGCTTTACCGAATGAAGATGGGGTTGTCAATCTGAATAATAAATCGAAGAATAATAGAGTATATAGATGTTCTTATTTTATAGATTTATTAACAGAAAACAGAAAATATAAGTATGTAATTGTCATTGATGAATTTTTTGGTATTGAAATTATTGATGATGATACGCTTGCATTTGATGGAGAAGGCGGATGGTTTGTCTATAAGAGAAAATAGTTCTTTCATGCAATATTTACAAACAGTAATGTTTATATACCTTAAACATGGGGCCGTTGGACCGATCCAAAAGGTAGATACTGTTGAAGGAGATGTATCATGAAAAAAGTCTTGCTTATTTTACAATTAGTTATGTCAACAGTTTTATATGCTCAGAAAAAAACAGACATTACTGACGGGTATATCATTTGGGAAACAGAAGATTTCAAGAAATATACACCCATAATTTGATTACTAGAAGGAGGTACATAATGGATGAAAGGAAAAAACAGATTAGTCTTATCTTAACTATTCCATTTTGGACTTTTCTTTTAATTTTTCCTATATGGTGTGGGACACGACATTCAGAAGTTGGAACAAAAGAATCTAATCAGAAATTATTGGAAATAAAGAATACTATTACAGGTGAGTTTTTGAAAAATTGCAAAATTATAACAAATAATTGCGATTTTGATTTGGAACATGCAGACATGAATGAACTTGCAGGGTATATAAGGAATGCAAGACCAGTATATGCAACTGGCCATAGCGTTCCATATGGAGAGATATCATTTAAGGAAAATAAAAATGATGAATATTTTACCATTCGCATTTGTTTTTTTAATAAATTAAATAGTTACGGAGTTGCCATTCTAGATTACATATTGTATAAAGGGAAGAAACGTTTGGCAAGTAAATATTTTTCATCTCCAGAACTAACTGACTGGAGTGTCAGATTTTTTCCAGAAGTATTTGATAAAATACAAAAAGAAAATGAAAAGAGTTTCTATATGGATATAAAAAATGAATAAGATGCGTAATTATATATTTGGTACCATTTTTGTTTTGGGTCTTTTTGTTATAAGTCTTGTTTGTTTCCCTTTGGATGATATTATTGGCATAGGGATTTATTTACTCTGTATATTGGTTTTTTCTTTTCTCTGTACAGTGTTTTATGCAGAAAAGTTTAAACCACGTTATTATATGGTAATAGTATTATTAATAATCTTTAAAAGCTTTGCTATCTATTTGGATGATCTATATGATCCAATGACATTATTAATTGGTGTGCCAATTGATATTGTAATGACAAGTTTCGGAAGCTCAGCGGGTTTCCTGATGGGAAAAGCAGTTTTATGGATAATCTTTAAGATAAGGGAAAAAGTAAATTCAGGTCAAATTAAAAGGTAGATCAATCCCGACAGGCGATTAATCTACTTGAGAATTAACAGGAGTTTAATTATGTATAGGATAAAATATTTGTTTGAATTATTTATTCTTGTCCTAATGATATTTGGCTTTGAGTATATAACGGGTATATGGGGCACTTTAATACCATGGTTTTTATTGGGTTTTATCATTGTGTCGCTAGGGATCTTTATATTTTGTGCATTAAGGAAAAAACACATAATAATCCCAATATGTATTTTGGAAATAATCTTATTGATTTTTACAGTTTTTATGCTAAGTATTTCACTTTTCTATTTTTTTACCGTTCCAAATGGAGGAATATTGATTATAAATATTTCTTTTGAATTGTTTTTCATTTTGATTACAGTATTGTTGGTTATAAAGAATATAAAAAGAATAAAAAACGAAATGTTAAAACAATAGTAAAATTATGTTGCATCCTGAATTGGAAAAATATAGAATTAATACTGCTTCTAAGGGAAAAAAATGAATTATGACGAGATATTTGCAAAACTAAAAACAGAATGGAAAATAAAACTTTCAGAAGATGAATGGTATTTATCAAATTTTAATGAATCATTTGTCTCGCAGCTGGAAAGTTTTGAATGTATTGATGCCATAAATTTTCTAATCAATTATATCCTTTCAGAGACCGACATTCAATATCTTGACGAATTAGCAGATTTGTTTTTGTTATTGGCGCGAAAAGCTAATACGACTGAATTACCAGAAGAATTGAAAAAAAATAAAGAAAAAATTGAATTGCAATTTTCACAAAATGATTACCAAAAAAATATTTGGGTGGTTATAAAAAGGATTTTTCTTTTGGATGTTAAAGAAATATAAATGAGGCCATTGCTTTAAATATTTCTTGCATTTTCCAGCCACCAAATGTATAATAATACTTAATGATGTATAAAAGTGGAGGATGAAAAGAATGCATTTTAACCAAAAATCCTTAATAAAAATGCTTGTTATATAATGTATAATGCGCTTGTAAAACAACACAGAAAAGGGAGCGGATTTAAGGTGCAAGCGGCCGATAAAAAAATAAGGCAGTTAGCATATGATGGTGTAGGTCATGAATAAGTTTTTATATATTTTGTTTGTTATTCTCATTTTCTTTTCTTGCAAGAATAAACAGAATTTTCAAGAATCAAGCAAAGTCGAAGTAAACAATGATGAAAAGAGTCAAAATGCAGACGGTCTTTTATTAGATGAAAATGATTTGGATAAAACTTCAAAAGATGGTTTGGAAATTTGGAAATTAATTGTAAATCAAGAATTTTCAAAGCTTTCAGAATATATTGATGAAGAAGCTGGTTTGATGATTTCTACAGAGGCTATTTTCAATCCAAATTTAGATTTTACCATATCCAAAGAAGAAGTGGCAAAAATCGATGAAGACGATACTATCCATGACCTCTATTTTTCAGCTCCAGGGGTATTTTTCCCTTATACAAATAAGAAAGTCTTTGACCAGTTTTTCTCATTTCAATTAAGCAGAGTTTCAGAGATTAAAACAAATACTATTGTTGAAAGAGATTACATATATGAGGATTACAGCATTCCAATTCTTTTGGCACCATTCCCTAAAGATTCAGAATTGGTTGATGTTTTTATTGAGCCAGAACTTGAAGGTTCAAGTGATTGGTACCATATTTTTTTAGTTATTAGATATGTTGATGATAAGGTATTTCTGTATGGCCTAGGTATTGCTTATATGGATTTTTGAAAAAATCAACATGTGGGAATATAATAGTTCAGGAAATCCATTCCATAAAAAAATCAAAATCCCATCAGGCTGCCTTTTTGAAACGTCCATTCTGGTGTTTTAAGTACGGAATCTTCAACATAATACCATGGGCTTATTTTCTCATAGCTTTTTAATATGTGGAATTCCTGGGACGGCATATAACATTGGCCCAAAAGCATTATTTTCCGGCCTGTAGACTCATCAACTGCAATGTCCAGGACTAGCACGACATGACCTGGGCTCCCACCATAGATAAAGAAATCACCTATGGTTATGTCAGAAATATTCTTTGGTTTTGCTTCCTGGGAAAGTGAATAGGTTCCCGCATAGGTGTAAATGAACTTAAGGTATTCGTCAAAAACATCCCTGCCATAGCCGCTTTTGTAACCGGCTTTCCACGAGGTTTTGTTCCCAGAGACAATGACGCGTTCTCCCTCCGCATATTTGGAAAAAGGCACAAGCATTCCGTTTGTAATATGAAACTGAATTTCTGAATAACGCTTTTTACTGTAAAGATATTCTGCCCTTAACTTGATTACCGCATCCGCACATTGAATAAGATCAGAGTTCAGTAGTGGCATGTCAAAGACAGATACATGGACCTTGTTGAATTTGACATTACCGTTATAAAGCAAAACCGGGCTTCCATAGTCCTTTAACGGGTAAGAGCGCAAAAATGAGGCGAATGAACTGTCATCTGCCTTTATCCTCTTGTAGTTTGCAGGAGGAATAAACCTTTCCTGAATGGTGGCCCCGTTTTTGTTTATCTGCTGGGAGTGCAGCTGGAGGATACAGGATATGAAAAAAAACAATGAAAGTATTTTTTTCATATCAGGAAACCAAAGACATCATGTTAAATGACATCCATAGGGAAAGAACAACAATAAGAGTGAATATCACGAGTATAAAAAGGGAAACAAAGAAAAAAACAGTAAAGATCAGGCGCTTGTCCCTTTCTTCTTTTGGTAAGGTAACCATCTTTACAATACATACTATCATGGTAACAAGTGCGGCCAAAATAAAAAGAAGAATTAATACTGGTAAAATAAATGCAAACACAGGCGTTTCCATAAGCAACCTCCAAATAAATGCTTAATTAAATTATTACATTTTTCCATAACTATTTCAACCGTCAGGTTACACTGTAATCAAATGCAAGTCATTAAATCATAAAGAATTATACAGGTTTTTAAATAAATTTAAAAAGAAATTCACAATTGCCTTGACTTAGTATTGACACCATTTTAAACAATTCTTATAATAGAAACAGGCTAAAAAGTGTTTGCTTATTTTTTTAACAGATCAAATTAAAGGTAGGGGAAATATGAAGAAAGGTATTTTTCTATTCTTGTTTGTATTGGCTTTTTCAAGTGTTTTTGCAAAGCAGTTTTCAAGTGTGTATAACGGAGCTGATGAAAAGACTCTGGAAATAATCAATACGTGTGACGAGCAGATTGAAAAGAAACAGTATCAGTCAGCCGTTTATACGGTAGGCGGTTGCGAAAACGAATACATAATCTATAAATACATAGAAGTGTGTACTCAATATTTTGCACAGAGCATAATGCACACACTTTTTGCATTTAAGAATCTTGAAAAAAATGAAACCCTTTATGATGTAAGGACTGGTGAAGGTTCCTTCAACATGCAATACAGGGATGAACCGGATACAATTCTTGACAATTACGAAAAAGAGCATGGAAAATCAGTTGTGATTGACCTGGCTCGTGCAAACTATTATTTCGATGCCATTAACCGCTATGGAAACCAATGGCTCAAACCGACCGATGAGGTTATTGCATATGCAAAGAGAGTATATCCAGTAGCAATTGCAGCAGGTGTCTATGACGAAAGGGTTCTAGACAATCTTGCTTCGATTTATCTGAACGAAGAAAACTTTTCTGGTGCGGAATCCCTTTACAATATGCTTACTTCTCTTGATGGAAAAAACGGAACATACTGGTATAACCTTACAGTGTCAAAAATGTGGCAGGACAAATATGCAGAGGCAATAGAGACTGCCAAAAAAGCTGTTGAATATCCAGAGGAAAACCCGGAATACCATCTTGACGCCTATTTGATTCTTTCCGATGCATATGCCTATACCGGAGACTTTAAGTCAGCAGAAAAGACCCTCAACGACTCCCTAAAGAAATTCAAGAACCAGCCCATCGTTTATCAGCGGCTTGGGGAACTGTATGTATCATTCCAGGACAACGTTAACTTTGACAAGGCTAATACATTCTTTGACAAAGCCGTAAAGACAGTTTGTGACGAGACGGTAATATTTAACTGCATAAAACTGTACCTGACCTATGGCACGCCTCAGATGGCAATAGATTTCTGCCAGCGCAACATGAAAAAGTACAAGGACAAGAATAAACCCGGACTCTTTAACTTTTTCCTTGCACAGATTTATTTTATGACCGGAGATGTTGCCAGTTCAAATAAGGCTCTTGATGAGGCTGAAAAAAACTTCAAGAAACAAAAGGATGAAGAATGGCTTGCAAACTGTGAGCAGCTTAGGTCTGACATGGGTAATGCCAGATAAAAATTAATAAAGTAAGCCTCAAAAAACTGCTGTTGATTGGGGCATAATATATTTAAAGTAGTTGGGAGGCAGGTTTCATATTTGATTTGTTGCTTTTGGGAAAACCTGAATGCAAGACTTGAAATATGAAATCCGGCTGTTATGGAAAAAAGTTGGAGACATTATGAGAAAAAGTTTGTTCATTATGGTGGCACTATTGTGCCTGGTTTCCTGTGCCCATGAGGTTACGGATACGGTAATTCTTAATGCGGGCCAAAGCTTGACAGCGCAAATAACGGAATCTGAGCGTGTTTATGTTGTGCGGGATACTTTTGACTTGCATGGAGAGGAGCTAGTCATTCCGTCAAATTGTATTCTGGAATTCGCCGGTGGAATAATAAAAAACGGAACCGTAAATTTCAATAATACAAAGATTGCCGGTTATGCCTGCTTTTCCGAATGCAATTACAAGGGCATCATCTTGAATGATGAGGTTAACCTAAGCTGGTTCAAATTTGAGGACGGAGGAACATATTCGTATACTCAGGAAATCGACAGGAAATATGTGACAATAACCATCAACTCCTACCATTCAGATACCCTCCAGCAGATAATAGACTGTTGCAAACAGGGCGCACAACTGAATGTTGACAAGGTTTATGGAATAAGGGATCCAGTTACAATTACAAAAAAAATCTACCTTAAAGGCTTTGACCGTAGCGAAGGAATCTATGCGGACAGAATAATCCAGAACATGGAATATGGATTCCATAACTGCGGTGGAATAAAATCACTCTTTATTGTTGAAGAAGGCGGAGAAGTTTCAGTTCAGGGGCTTTCATTAGTCGGATACACAAGCCTTTACATGGGTGGTCAGCTTTGGGAAAAAAGCTATGGCAATGGTAATGCCCTGCGTGCACCGTATGCTCTTTGCGGCATAGACGTAAAACGCGGTGGAAAAATCAAAGAGGTTCATGATTCAAGTTTTGTAGCCTTTACATATGGAATACGAAGTGATGGCGGTTCAATTGGTTACATAAGGAATTCTTATTTCAGCTTGTGCCGTTTTGGCTTTTGGGCAAACAACACATCCAATTTTGAATGCCGTGGATGCCGCTTTAATTCAAATGAGCTGAACTTTCACTTTTACGAGAAAAACTTGAATTACGTAGGACCTCAGTCCAACTGGGAACCGTTAAAGGAAACAGATGCTGACCAGATTGCAAGAATTGGAGGCGGCGTATACCTCAGTAACTGCGAGAACGTAAAGATAATCAACAGCCGCTTTGAGTTCAACTTTATCCAGGCAATAATTGACAATTCGGCAAGGAACATCACGATACACAACTGCATCATGGACACTGCCACCTTATGTCATGTTGCGGTAAACAACCAGGGGAATACCATTCCTTCCGGATATGCCAGGGCAATAGACAATTTTACCCTAAGCTCGTGTACATTGGCACGCGGGGCAAGGTGTGACATACGGGATGAACCCAGTGTTCCTGGATTTGGCATATTCTACATCGCAGATCTTGGAGACAGGGGATGCCTCCTGAACTTTAAGAACATAATCGTCTCCGATGACATGGAAGTTGACAAGACGATAGATGCAAATTACGAAGACAATATATTTGACATCTTTACAACATCTTACGTAAATCCATGTGTTTTGAACCTTGAGGGAAACTCTTTTTACAATTCCGATGCCACAAAGATATTCAATGCAGTGGAAGGAAGCTTCGGTTCATTCAGGATAAATGATTACGGAAATGATTATGGGGACAAAACAATAAAGTCTGGCGTTTCTTCTGTTATAACTATAGTGGAGAAATAAAATGAAAAAGTTTATAAAAGTAATATCAGTAATTGTATGTTTGACGGCTTTGGCCAGCTGCAAGATTGACCTGGAGTATGAGGGCGGCAAGATATATACAGATAAGTCGCCGGAAAACTCTTCCATGGGATATAAGACGCTCAGGTTCGGAACTTCTTTTGCATCCCAGGTTTCGTCCCAGAATTATGTTTACATAGTTGATTCAAGTTTTGATTTGGGGGGTGCAAGTACTGCCATTGGAGAGAATTCGATATTAAAATTTACGAAAAACGGAAGCATTAAAAACGGTACGGTAACTTTCAACAATACATATCTTGATGGGGACCCATGCTTCAGGAATGTTGTCTTTGAGGGAAACCTTCTAAACAGGACAGTAAACCTTTCTTGGTTTGGACCGAACAGGACAGTACAGGAAGAAAAAGATGCCACAAGGAAAAACACACAGATCATTTCCGAGGTATTGGAATGTATGGGTGACACCCTGATTGTAGATGGCTTTTACCCGGTAAGCTCAATAATCAACATCAAAAAGTCCATAAACCTAAGGAGTCCGGACTGGAACGAAAGCCTTTGCACCAGAACCTACGACAATCCCTATGAACCTACAAACGGTTTTTATTCAACAGACGGAAACAATTCTATTTTCAAATTCTTTCAATATCAGGATGAAAACGGAAAGGACAAGGTGAAGGGCAGCATGAACATGTTCGGTATTTATCTTAAGGGAAATCCGGAAAAATACCTGAATGCCACAAAATATGAGACAGATGAATCAAAGCTTACTTGCGGTGTTTTCCTTCCATGGGGTGGATCACTGGCCGCCGTGTATAACTGTAAGTTTGAGGGCTTTACTCAGGGAATCAGATCCTTGGGCGGTTTCATAGAAAAGCTTCAGAATACAACGTTCAATGCCTGTGAGCTTGGTTTTTATGCCATCTATGCATCGGACTTTGAAGTATTCAGCTGCAAATTCACAAACTGCATGCCTAATTACAAGCTGAATGTTGTCCCTGACGTTTCTGGCCTTAGGCAGGTTGGATGCGGCTTTATGATTGAAGGCTGCGGTATGGTCAACTGTGCCAATAACCTTTTTGAAAACAATTTCATAAACCTTATAATAAATGAGGTTGCTATAATCATAAATATCTCAAACAATGAATTCAGGAATCCCGTTTTCAATGACATCTATGTATATAATGATTACACTTATGTAAGGGGGCCGTTCTACTTTACGACGGGAAAGGAAGACATGCACCGCATATGCATAGATAACGTTGTAATAACGGAAAACAATTTTACAAGAGATAAAAATGCCCTTGGAAAAAGCTTTGTGATGTTTGCAAACGGATATCATGCGCTTTATAACCATGGCTTTATTGAAAGTGACAGGACAACAAACCTGATAATAGCAAATAATGATTTTATTGATAAGAGGCCTGTTGTTCCAGAAGACGAGGCAATCTTTGTGGTCTCAAACAAAAAGGAATTAAAAAGCAAGATAACATGCAATAACAATAATTTTGCATCTACAAAAGCAAATTACTATGCGAACCTCATGGACGGAAGCTATGGAAAATTTACTTTTGTAAACAGTTCGAATAAATTCCCAATAGGAGTGTCAGAGTCAAAATTGTATAACAACAATTCAAACGTAATTGTTTGTGAATAGAAAAATTTTAAAAAACGGAGTTGCGTATGAAAAAAGTAATTTGTGCAATGGGATTAATCATGTTATGCTTTACGGCATGTCAGATTAATGTTGAAAATCTTGTGGATTATGTTCAAAGGGAAATCTACAAGCCTGCGTCGGGAGAGATAGTTCTTGATTCATCAAAAAACATCGAAAGCCAGCTTACGGAATCTGGAAAAACTTATGTAATCCGCGATGGATTTGATCTTGGTAATAAGGAAGTGACCATTCCTTCAAATTCTGTCCTTAAATTTTTTGGCGGGACACTTTATAACGGAACAATCAACTTTAACAAAACAAAAATCACCAGCCTTACTGATCAGAACTTTGAGCTGTTCAACAATTGCTCTTTTAAGGGCAGTTTGGATAATTCAGAAGTGAACCTTGGATGGTTTAATGTTGAGGACGGCAATACAACAAAATATAATGGTGCCACATTAAAAACACATGATGCGACCAAGATTCAGCAGGTGTTGGATATCTGCAAGTCAGGCGCACAGTTGAATGTTGGAAAAATCTACATTATAAGATTGCCTGTTTCAATTACAAAAAAAATCAGCATTAAGGGAGTGGACAGAAGCGAGGGAATCTATTCAACAATGATTCCACAGAATATGGAATATGGATTCTATCAGTTGATGTTCAAGTCTGCTTTTGTGGTTAAAAATGGCGGAGATCTTTCCATGCAGGGAATATCTGTTGTTGGAAGCATAAGCACGTATATCGGCGGTCATATTTACGAAAAATACTATGGAAGTACCGGTGCAGCTCTTTCCTCTCCAGTATGCATGTGCGGAATTGATGTGGAGCAGGGCGGAAAGATTTCGGAGATACATGACTCAAGTTTTGTCGCCTTTACTTATGGAATTAGAAGTCAGGGCGGAAAAATAGGATTAATCAAGAATTCCTACATGAGTTCCAACAGGTTCGGTTTTTGGGCAAAGGACAGCTCTGATTTTGAATTAAGGGGATGCCGCCTGAATACAAACCTTTTGAACTTCCACTTTTATGAAAAGTCATTGAACGATCCTTCCAAGACACAGTTAAGTCCTACAAAACAGACTGATGCCGCAGACATTGCTCGTCTTGGTGGAGGTCTTTACATTAACAACTGTTCTAACGTGAACATAATTAACTGCCGCTTTGAGTTCAACTTTATGCATGCCATATTGGACAATGCAAACAAAAACGTAAACATCCACAATGCCATATTTGATACGGGCACCTTATGCCAGCTGATGATCAACAATCAGGGCTCAGGCTCTTATTCTGCATCAAATCCGGCTTTTTCCAACGTAAAGATAAACTCATGTACTTTTGCACGTGGAGCAAGATGTGACGTCCAGAACGAGAAAAGCCATTCAGGATTCGGAATTTTCTATATCTGCGACAAGGGAGACCGTGGTGCAAACATAGAAATAACAAACAACATTGTCTCGGACAACATGGAAGTGGACAAAACAATTGATGTAGTATACGAGGATTATATTTTTGACATCTATAACACTTCTTCAAACGGAACAAACTACACTGTAAGGGGAAATTCTTTCTATAATTCAGAGGCAAAGAGTGTTTACAACATTGTGGACGGAAGTTCAGGAACCTTTAACATAAAGGCTTCAGGTAACGATTACGGCTCAGTTAAAAAGGTTTCCGGAACAAGTTCTGTGTTAAAACTTTCAGAATAAAAAGTGGAGGAATAAAATGAAAAAAGTGTCAAAGATTTTAATTGAAGTTTTAACAGGCTGCCTGATATTATCCTTAACGGCATGTACCAGTCAGATTCCCTTAGATCATGAGGAAAAAGTCATCTATGTGGAAAAAGCTCCTACTGAACATTGTCTGGGATATGCAGTACTTGAACCAGAGGATGAGTTTAAGAAAATAGTTACCAGAGAAAGAATGATATATGTCCTGAACGATGAGTTTGACCTTAAGGGTGGCTCCGTTTCCATTCCTGGGAATTCAATCCTTGTTTTTTCAGAAGGCGGAAAAATCGTAAACGGAAATGTGACCTTTAATTCAACTTATCTTGAAGGTGAAGTAAAATTCAAGGATGTAAGTTTTGCAGGAACATTGATCAATAAGACTGTAAATCTTTCATGGTTTGGAGCTACTACGGTTTTGTCGGAGGAAAAGTCTAACACAAGAAAGAATTCCGCAATAATCGCAGAGGTTCTTGGCTGTATGGGCGATACCCTGATTGTAGACGGTTTTTATCCTGTAAGTTCAGTAATTACTGTCTCAAAAAGCGTAAATTTAAGAAGCCCGGACTGGAACGAATCACTTTGCAAGAAAAATTATTATGATGACAATTACAAGCCTTCAAATGGTTTCTTTACAAACGGAAACATAAGCATTTTCAGCTTTACCACAAAGGGAAGCATGAATCTTTTTGGAATATACCTAAAGGGAAATCCAGATCTCTTCAAGGGAAGTACCATACCGACAAATGCGGGTACCGCCGCCCTGTCAAATGAAACCTGGAGTGGAGGTTCCATAGCGGCGGTATATAATTGCAGGATCGAAGGTTTTATGGAGGGAATAAGAAGCATAGGTGGATATATAGAGAAGATTCAAAACACGACCTTTGACTCATGCTGTGTGGGTGTTTATGCACTTTATGCCTCTGACTTTGATATATTCGGATGTAGATTTACAAACTGCATGCCTAATCTTTCTGCACCGGCAGTAAACGATTCAACCTTTACAAATTCAAATATGAATGACCTGAGGAAATGCGGCTGTGGAATTATACTTGAAGGCTGTGGAATGGTAAATTTTGCCAATAACCTTCTGGAGAATAACTTTGTAAACCTTCAGCTGATAGAGGCAGACATCATCATAAACATAAGCGACTGCACGTTCAGGAATCCTGGTTTTTGTGACATGTATTTTTATAACGATTATGCGGGCTTTGGAACAAATCTTTATTTCACCCTGGGAGCTAGTGACCTTCAGAAATACTGCATGGATAATATCGTTGTCCACAATAATACTTTTGAACGCTCAAGCAAGGCTGCAGGAAGATGTGTCGTGCTTCTTAAGAACCGTCAGATTGCCCTGGGATCAAATGGAAGGGAAGTGGAACATGACCGTGTTACAAATTTTGTATTCTCAAACAATACTGTAAAGGATACAAGACTTTTAACTACATCGGATGAGTCAATTTTTACTGTTGTAAACAAGGATGAAACTCAAAGTCATGTAACATGCACTCAGAACAGCTTTACAAACAGTAAGGCAAGTTACCTTGTAAATGCCGTCACAGGAAGTACTGGAAAATATACTTTCCAATGTTCAAAGAATTCCATGCCATCAAACATACAGGAGAAATCTGTAAAAGGTGAAAAAGGAATAATAAGTTTTGAATAATAAAACAAATATGACAAGGAGTAAAAGATGAAAAGGTTAATGACAATTGTTTTAATGTCTGCTGCGATCTGTTTTAATGCCCTTAATGCAATGGCACTTGAATCTGCTGCATATGAGGGAACTGCCCATACTGTCGAAGACAACACCTATGCCATGATGAACGTTCTTGACTGGAATAAGCTTGAATTTGACAAAACGCTGGTATTCTCAAACATGAATTCAACAAGTTCAGGAAATCTTGCAGGAGTTTTTCACATAAACAAGCAGAATGTCCTGGGACTTTCATGGGAAGGCAATTTATGGTCGGAAACATCGTATAATTCTCTTACTGGTTTTTATGGATGGGATAAATATGCATTTACATTGAACTTTACGGAATACATGAGCCCGGCATGGTACATGGATTCTGACATATGTTCGGACTATAAGAACCTTGGCGGCAAGGCGGAATTCGGATATTTGATAAATCAAATGTTTGCGGCAAAGCTAGGACTAGGTTTTTCCAAGGTTACAGGAAGGATAAATACATCGGACATCAATTATTCAAATTTCACTGTAGTGGCAGAACTTGTCTATAATATGAAGGATGAGGAGAATTTTAAATTCAAGCTTTTGTTGGGATATGACGGTGATTTTGCGGCAAGAAAGGCAACTGTAGGAAATACACAGACAGAGACAAATTACAGCAAGAACGTCATAACAAACGGTGCAAAGCTTTTGTACAAGTCAGGGAATTTCTCTTATGGCTTGAATGCTTCCATCCCGATAAGTTTTGTTTCAGGAGACGGCATTTCAAAGGATGTTACCTTTGACTTTAATCTGTCCAACGGCTTTTCCGTTACATTGCAGCCAGACAAGCTCTTGTTCAATACAGGCGCAGAGATAATGTTCCCGTCAATATACCTGCACGAAAATGCAGATTCTGAGACAGGAATATTCTATACGACATTCTATGCCGGCTTCTCATTTATCCTGAACAATTATATAAAGGTTGATTTGTGTACAGGACTTAATCCAAATAACGGAATAACTTTCGACGACTTATGGCACCAGAATTTCAACATCAGCCTTTCTGCAAGATTCTAAACCTTTAACGAATTGGTTTAAAAAAATGCCACCGTCAGACTGCAGGCATCTGTTGTGGGATTTCTGCAGTTTAACGGTGGAATAAAGAATCACATGTAAAAAAAACTATTTCTTTAATATCTTTTTCATGTTCGTGATGACTTTCTTTGTCTTTACATTTTTTGAGTTTGTAACAAGAAGGACAAAATTGTCAGCAAGGATTTCTTCTGCATGAATGATGTAGCCTGTGTTTTCTCCTACAAGACTCAGGTAATTCGGTATCTGGTTGAATGTATACAGTGCATAGTTGTCATTCACTTTCTTGACCTTTGTATTGTCTCCGTTTTCTTCCAATGCACAGAAAGCAAGCATCATGTAATCAAAGAATTCTCCACCCTTAGCCTCGTCATAATCGCCTACAGCAAGCAGAATCGGCATTACTTTTTCTTTTTTACCGTTGATTGTTGAGTTGAAGTAATATGAATTGCTAACGGAATCAGGGTTCGTTATCTTATACTGTGCCATGGTTGATTCAAATTCAAGTTCATTTGTCTTATAGAAGCCGATGCTGTTATAGAGTTTTTCCCTTACGTCAAGATTGTTCTTGGAGAAAATGTGGAAGATTTCATGAATCATAAGTTCCTCCATGGCATTAAGGTCTGCCATGTTGATCATGTTCTTGGAGAAAACGATGACATTATTATGCCTGCAATATGCCGAATCTCCTTCTTCTTCTCCTGTTGTCTTTACAAGATAGATTTCTTTGGGAAGCATTACCTTGTATTTCTTGAACAAGGGTATGATTTCACCAAGAGCGGTATTGAGGTAAAGCTTTTCCTCATCCGTCCAGTCCATGGCCTGTTTGCCAATAAAGTCAAGATATTCCTGCTTTGTAACCTTTTTGCTTGTCTTTAATCTGGCAGACATGTCAAATTCAGAAAGGTTGTTTGTAAAATCATCTTCGGTCTTAAGGAGTTCGCTTCCCTTGGCCTTGTCCGCAAAGATGAATTCCGTTTTACTTGAATCAACACAGTCATTTGCAAATGCAATCCCGGCTGCAACAAATGCAAGAACCATAAATATAATCTTTTTCATTTCTCTTTTTCCTTCTTATGTGAAATATTTTATTTGTATGTGCTGGAGCTAACAGTTTCAATCTTGCCATCAATAAGCAGTTTCACATCCTTTATGAAATCATCGAACTTTGGCATCTTTTTGTATGAAACGGTGGTTGTAGAATGAGTATTTGTTTCGACGTCATCATATCCAAGATAATAAACATCATAACCCAGCATAGCAGTATAACCGTCATATTCAAGATTGATTCCCCTGATGAGTTTTCCATCTTTATATTGGTAGCAGGTTATTGAATTGTAAAATTCTCCGCTTTGGTCAATTTTCTTGTATACTGCAAAGTCATAACCCTTGTAATCAAAGGAATATATGTTTATGTATTGATAGTTCTTTATTTCTTCGTCATCAGATTTCTTCCAGAGCTCTACAATCTTTTTCTCATATTTCTCTGCTTTTTTATAATCACCTGTGGAATAAAGAATGACAACCATAAGATTGTTCATTGCAAAAGAATCCTTGTCATGCTTAAGGTATTCTTCCACATAAGGTTTAGCCTTCTTGTAATCCTTTAATTCATATAAAACAAAAGCCATTGCATATGCGGAATCAGGAGATTTGTCCAGCTCGTAGAATTTTGAGTAATTTTCGTATGCCTTTTGATAATCACCCATACCCTCATAAATCACACCCAACATTTCATAGGGCCTGACTTTCTTGGGATCCAGTTCCTTACATTTGTTCAGATAAACAATGGCATTTTCATAATCTTCGGCGAAGAAGTACGTACCGGCAAGATAATCATAGGCATCGTAAAATTCAGGATCCATCTGAATAACAGTATTAAAATACTTTTTGGCCTCTGCATCTTTTCCCATCCTGAAATTTGCAAGTCCCAGATAAAAATAATCAGAAATGGTATATGAGGATTCATCATTTTCCTGTATGGAAGAGATAATGGCCTCATATTGTTTGTTTTTGTCCATCGCATCATACTTTTCATTTTTGTAGTCAACAGTTTTTGCAAAACATACAAAAGAACACAGTAAAACAAATAATAATGTAATCTTTTTCATATTTTACCTCCTAAGTTTTAATCAAGAGACACGTAACCGACTTTTTCAACCAGCTCCTGTCCTTGTGAAGACTGTATCCAGTCTATGAATTTTTTAGTATTCTCCGATTCCCTGCCTTTTACAGTTATGGCATAGAAATTGTCCATAATGGGGTAGGTTTTGTTCCTTATTGTTTCTTTGCTTGCCTCAACTCCATTAAGCTTAAGTATTTTTATGTTTATATTATTATTCATGGTTTGGACGTAATATCTGAATGAATATCCTATTGCATTGCTGTGATTCTGATAGTCCGAAACTTTGTCCATCAATCCACCCATTCCGTCAATGACCTGGTGTGTTTCCGGCTTGAGCAATTCCACATCTTTCCCCATGACCTTAAGAAATGCTGTCTGGCTTCCACTGTTTGTATCGCGCTGGAATGGCCTTATCTCCTTGTTATTGCCGCCTAGTTCCTTCCAGTTTGTAATTTTTCCGGTGTATATGTCCTTTATCTGTTCGATTGTGAGGCTGTCTACGGGATTCTCTTTGTTTACAATGAAAACAAAAGCCTCATAACCAATGGGATACATGTTGAATTCTATTCCGGCATCTTCTGCTGCCTTAAGCTGTTCTTTGGATGGTTGCGCCACAAAAATAATGTCATTCTTTCCATTGATCAACCAATCATAGGCTCCAGTGGTCGTGTTATAGTTGACCAGATTATTGACATCACAGTCAGAAGGATAAACCGCTTCCACAAAAGAACAGTAAATCGGAAACAGGGCTGTAGCTCCATCAACAACGGGAAGCTTGTCGTCATTTGTAAACTTTAAAGAAGGTTCTGCATCCAGATGGGCAAGATTCTTTGAATTTGAAAATGGCCTGTAGCTGTAATATGTAAGAGTTGGCTGATAGATTGTAATGGAAGGTATGTAGGAATTCTTATAATACTCTTCTGCAAAAATTGAACCGGTCATTAAAAGTATAACGATGAAAAGACCTATTATGGTTTTTTTATAGAAAATTTTATTTGCAATACTGTATGTTATGAATCCGATTAAAACAACAAGAACAATTCCAATAAGAGGAACAAGTAAACTTGAATCCAATCCGGTAAACGCAGCCATAATCCATAATAAAAAAACAGGGATGATAAGGACCAATATGGAAACAATGACGGCAATAATTGTACTTGTTTTTTTCATGTTTTATCTCCACAAAACCATGTCACAATATAACAGGGAAATCCAAATATTTTAAGCTACAGCCTGTATGGTACCTGAACAGTTTTTTCCATGCCGTTCCGAACGACTGTTATGTTCCAGGTGTCACCTATACTGGCAGTTTCTATGAAATTCAAGTAATCGTCCACCGAATGTATGGCAGTTCCGTTTATGTCTGTAATGATGTCACCATGAAAGAGATTTGCATAATATGCTGGAGTGTTGTTGTAAACTGTATTTATAAGGCAGCCTGTATTCTGCTTGTAGTGATTCCTGTCTTCATTTGTAAGGTTAGAAATTGAAAAGCCTGGGGCATAATCAATCCTGTTTTCCTCTGGAATGGAAATAAACAGATATGCGCAATAATCAAACCTCTGAGTTGAATATGTCTGTGTCGTGTAGTTTGTGGTAGTATATGCGCTTACAGAACCAAAGGGACTTACAACGGTGTGAACGCTTGTATATGGAACCATGTTGTAGGAGATTCCTGTGCCTGTGTAATCCTTGGTCCAAATAGCGATTTTAGCACCGTTTTTCTTGCACAAATCCCTAAGGGAAGCATTTATCTCTTCAATTGGAAACTGTGTGCCGTTGAATTGTGTATAGCCTATGCAGCGATGCCAGTCTGAAGAAAGCTCCCAGAATTTAGTGTCCAGGTCGGTCACTGCGATGATTTCGGGTTCTTCATCTGCCTTTAAATAAGATGCCTCAGGAAAATAGTTTGCCTCATACCATGGAGTGAATGAAGTGTTGAATCCAGTAATCACACATCCAGATAAAAAAATGGAAGCGGCAATCAAAAACAAAAATCCTTTTTTCATAACAATTCCTCCTGTTTTCATCTTTTATAAATCTTAAAAAAATATATCAGGACTATAAGTATTATGGCACCCAGTGCAATAGATCCCAATACAATGAAAATCGTTGACAGAACCCTCATGGCTTTTGAAACTGTTTTCCCTTTTTTTATTCTGCAGCGGCCAATGACATGAAGGATCATTCCTATTATTCCAAATAACAGTCCAAGCAGCAAGCCCAGAAAAATGAACAAACCTAAGATGTCAACAAGCAGAATGCTTATAAAACCCATTTCTATGCTCCACCATACCTGTATATGCCGTTAAGTGAACACAAGTGACATTAAAACTTGGCATATCAGGCTTGTGTTCGCAAAATTCCGGCTTTAATTCTTTCATTAAAAAAGAATGTGTAGAATGATTATTTTTTGAGCCTGTCTTCAAATGACTTGAAAACGATGTTTTTGTCAATTGTCTTTAACTGCTCGTATTTAGATAATTGAAACGCAATGCCTTCTTCTTTTGCATTCTTATATACTCCGGACTTAAGCTGTTGTTCAATATTGCCGGCGATAAAGGCTAACAGGAAGATGGATCCATATTTGCTATCTGATATTTCTTTCGGCAGGGCGTCATAATCGACATTTACACTTAGGAGGTCACTTTCTACTGCATAATTAAGTATGTCAGAATATTTCTTAAAAGTCTTCTCAGAGAAATCCTTTTCCTTCTTAAAGCTGCTGATGAGTTTAAGCATCTGGTCCTTTTCCTTTTTTGTAATCTCTGACGGCCAGATTTCATCGACTAATTCTGTAATACCAAAAGATGATGCGTTCTTATGGCTTTCAATTACATCTTTCCATTCCTCAGGAACAGGCAATACTTCGTCAGGATTGTCCAGGTTGGAAATGGCAAAAACTACGGAACCGCCTTGAACATGTGATGGTGCAATTGAAAGGATTTTGTTTTTCAGGCTGTTAAGGTTTTTCTTTCCCGTTACGTCGAACCAGACATTTGACTTTCCGACAGGCCTTAAGGCAATGATTACATAGCCTTCGCCCATGTCATTGTTTTTCTTGTTAAAGGCAAAGATTTCTTCCTGGACCTTTTTAATGTAGTTGGAGAATTCCTGTATATCTGGGCTGCGTTCACTTAATTCTTCATTTGACTGAAACAGAATGATCTTGTCAAAAGCCTTGCTCTGTGAAAAAGCTGACATGACAAACATAAAATTGATTAAAACCAAAAAAACAGTTTTTTTCATACTTTTTTCCTCCAATGCCACTGTTTGGGTGTGGCAATAACAGTTTTTAATATAATCAGCATAAAGCACTTTTCATCATAAAGCGTCATGCAGATAACCATAAGAATAATTCTAACACAGCAATAATTAAAAATCAAGTTTCAAGTACTGATTGCAGGAATATACAATTTACTTCCTGCATCTAAAGAAAATAAAGTCAGGCTGATGAATGACGCCTCCAAATATATCCGGATATTTAAGGCGGATCTCTTCGGGCAGTGATGATTCCTGACATTCCTCAATTATGAATCCGGCTGCAACAAGCTCGTTTATCAATGTGGAGAATTTCCTGTGATAAACCTCATAGTCGTCAACAACCCAGCGGAAATGCCTTAGACCTTCAATTCCATAATTATGAAGGTTTGCATAAAGCCTTTCACCTTTTTCTGTCCTCGTATATCTGTCATAAACTCCATCGTATGCAGTTGATATGGGATGAGACATTGAAAACACGCAATAACCGTTTTCATTCAGCATGTCATGTATGCGCTTCATCAGTTTGCCAAAGTCTTCTACATAATCAAAAGCCAGCGAACTTGTAATCACATCAAAAGTTTCATCAAGCTCCTCCAGATCTTCAAATGCCATCCGTCTGTATGTTATGTTGGCTGCCGAATTGTTTTCCCGTGCATAAGAGAGCATTTTTTCAGAGATGTCAATTCCAAGGACAGACAGGGCACCGCTTTTTGAATATTGAAGTGCATGCTGGCCCATACCGCATCCGATATCAAGAACCTTCTTTCCCTTAAGCTCAGGCAGCATCCTGGTTATTATGGGCGTTTCTATTACATCATTAAAATTGGTTTCAGATGCCCTAAGATTCTTAAAGTTTTCATAGAATGAATCATTGTCATAAATGTTCTGCTGTGCCATATTTCAATTTCCTTAACTCAGTGTAGAGTTCCTTTATGTCATAATCATAACTTTCCGGTATGATAAAAGATCTGACAGGGCTTATGCGACATCCAGCTCACTTTAATTTCTTGCGGTGGTACTCTTCCTTGGATTTGTACATTATCTCGTCTACTTCCTCTATGGCCTGCATGAGCTTTGCGTTTTTGTCCGGAAGAAATTCCTTTATGCCCATGCTGACGGAAAGGGAATAGGGCAGGGACATTGTCTTGGTTCTTTGAGCAAGGTCTTTCTTGAGCTTGTCCTGATAGTCAATTTTTGCGTTCCCTGTTTTTGTTCCGATTACTACAAATTCGTCTCCACCATAACGTATTGCAAGAAATGATTTTGGGAAAATGTCCTTTATCGCTTCGGCAACAGTTTTTACGGCAAGGTCTCCGTGAAGGTGACCGTATCTGTCATTGATTACCTTCATGTCGTTGATGTCGACAAACATTATGAGGGTGTTTTTGTTCGTAACATTATTTTTGAAGAAAAGGTCCTGTGCAAAAATATCAAGTCCCGTTCTGTTCAAAAGGCCTGAAAGGGCGTCCTGGGTTGAAAGTACTGTAAGCTGTTCGCTCATCAGCTTGTAGCCGAGTGTCTGCCTGAATTTTTCTATGCTTGCTCCAAAATCCCTGCTCCAGTTATATCCAACCTTGTCACGAAGCATCTGGAATGAATCTTTTGAAACATAATACCCCTGAAGGTACCTGAGGTTAAAAATGGGAATGAAAAGATATGTGCTGGGGTTATCATCTTCCATTGATTCGGGAATAAGGTTTCTTGTAGGTATGACCTGCTTTGAAGGATCTTTTGGCTGAGCTTTTCCACTCTTTATGTTGACCAGGACATGCATCTTTTTTCCGTAGTCTGTGCTGCTCTGGTATGTATATTTGACGTTTACAAGGGATTTAATGACTTCTTCCTTTATCAAGATTGAAAAATCCTTTCCCTCAAAGTTATTCCTTCTTTCAAAATACTTTTGAAGTGAATCCTCCAGGCCTCCGATACTTTCATTCTGGATGAATACGTTCTCTATATGGCGAAGGTGGCTTGCAAATCTTGGAGATGCGTCAATTTTCTGTGGAGAGAACATGCTGTAGATTTTCTGTTTGCCCGTAAGTTCCTTCATGCATCCGCAGCTTTGCCTGTAATAGGGGATGGCCCTTATTTTCTTAAATACAGGAGTTTCACCCCCGTCAAGTACAATTTTAGCCGCTTCTTCTCCCATTTTGTCCGATTTCATGTTGACTGTGGATATAGACGGTGTTACACAGCTTGCAAATGATATGTCATCAAAACCGATTACCTTAAGGTCATTAGGGACATCCACCTGATGTTCCAAAGCCGCCTTGATAACAGCCATGGCCGCCCAGTCATTTATGCAGACTACAGCATGGGGCAGTTTTTTCCCTTTGGCAAATATCTTCTGGGCTTTCTCGTAGGCAAAATCAAAGGTCCAGTCTCCATTTAAATATACATTGTTTTCCGGAATGGGCAGGTTGTGCTCGGTCAATGCTTCCTTGAATGCCGAAAAATTTGATTCTGCCCCTTCTTCTCCGTTTGGACCGCCTATATATGCGAATTCTGTTATACGGTGCTTTTCTATAAGATGTGATACAAGTTCCTTGAATACGCGGTGGTTGTCGCTGCCTACATACTGCAGGCCTTCCATGCGCTCATTTATGGATACGGCCGGAACTCCTGATTTTTGGATTCTGCGTCTTTCTTTCTCTGCCATTTCCCTGTCATTCAGGAGATTGGGCATAAAAACAATGCCGTCAAAATCTGCCGGATTGATCAGGTCAAAAATGGCAAATCCTGTCGTGTTTGGGGATCCGTCTGACTCATAAGATTTGTAGGTTGTAAAAACATACAGGTCTGCGTTTCTTTTGCGGCATGTTTTCTCCAGTCCTTCAAGAACAGCGAGGACATAATCAACCGCCCAACCGGATGTTAATACTGCTATTTTTTTCTTTCCCATTAAAAATCCCTTGTCAAAAGCCTTTGAAATTCCAAAAAGACCTTACATATATTGTAATTTTTCATTTAAAAAAAGTCAAATTCCTTTTTTAACTTTTTTCGATAAACCTCTGTGGTATTGACTAAAAGGCTTAAAATTGATAGATTTATTTACCCCTTGGAGCTGCGTATGTGGCTCCCATATAATGTCCATAAGGAGAAACGTACAAATGAGAAAGTATGAACTTATGACTATCTATCCCGTTGAGGATGATAAGTACAAGGCCGGAATTGAAACACTCCGCGCTGACCTGGCAAAATTCGGTGCAGAAATCGAAAAGGAAGAGCCGTTTGGTGACCGTGACCTTACCTATGTGGTAAAGAAGCAGAAGAGAGGACGCTTTGTTCTCCTGAACATCAAGGCAAATCCTTCAAAGATTACAGAACTTGACGCACAGTTCAAATTCAACACAAATCTCTTGAAGTATCTTTTTGTCGTAAAAGAAGAAAAGAACGCATAATTTAATATCGAAATCTATTTATAAAAGGAGGTTTATATGAGCAGTGATTTAAACAGTGTAATTCTGATTGGACGTCTTACACGAGATGCAGAGCTTTCTTATCTGCCGTCGGGTTCTGCCGTGGCAAAGATGAGCATCGCCGTTAACCGCAGCCGTCGTGAAGGTGAGCAGTGGGTAAATGAAGTCAATTATTTTGACGTCTCATTATTCGGCAAGCAGGCTGAATCACTCAAACAATACCTCCTTAAAGGTAAACAGATTGCGGTTCAGGGATCCTTAAGACAGGACCGTTGGGAAAAAGACGGTCAGAAATTCAGCAAGGTGAGTATCGTGGCCAATTCAGTTGAACTGCTTGGTGGCCGCTCTGATGGTGGAAGTTTTGGTGGAGGATCAGCTCCTTCAGGCCAGTCTTCCGGGGGGTATCAGATGCGTCCGAATTACGGTCAGTCAACAGGCCCGGCTCAGGGTGCTTATGACGGACCAGATGCCGGAGATTCATTTGGCGGAGATGGAATTGATTTCCCAGAGGATATCCCGTTCTAAAATAAAACGTGACAAGAGGTCACACGTGACAAAAAGTCACAAGGAGAAACACTATGTCTGATGAAGTAAACGTAGAAATGAAAGATGAAGATGTAAATACAGAGCAGCTTGAGGCACAGGGTCGTGAGGATGAAAGCCGTGCAGGCCGCAAGGGAAAGGCATTTTTCCACAAGAAGGTATGCCGCTTCTGTGCAAACAAGGCAAAGATTGATTACAAGGATGCAGATGGACTTCGCCGCTTTACAACTGAACGCGGAAAGATTCTTCCACGCCGCATCACTGGCACATGCTCAAAGCACCAGAAAGAGCTTGCAGTAGCAATCAAGCGTGCCCGCTCAATCTGCCTGTTGCCCTACGTTACGGAGTAAGTACGTTACAGAGTAAACAAATCAATTAAAAGGCCTGCGATCCAACTCCTGGTAACGCGGCCATAAACTTAAACTACAAGAGGAGCTTGTTATGAAAGTAATTTTGAATGATGATGTAAAACATCTTGGTGAAATGGGCGACGTAAAGAATGTTGCCAACGGTTATGCAAGAAACTATCTTTTTCCACGCATGCTTGCAGTTCCATACAACGATGAGACAGTAGCTTACTTTGAGGGTAAGAAGGCTGAAATCGAAGAACGCAAGGCAAAGAAACGCGCAGACAGCCTGACTCTCAAGGAAAAACTCGAGGCCATGACTGTAGAGCTTACAGTTCCTGCCGGCTCAAACGGAAAACTTTATGGTGCCGTTACAAACCTTTCACTTGCAGAATACTTTGCAAAGAACGGCTTGGAAATCGAACGCAAGCGCATCGAAATCCCTGGCCTTACAATCAAGAATGTAGGAAACTACACATTCAAGGTTCACCTGTATGAAACAAATGTTGCAGAAGTAAAGCTTTCTGTTCTTGCCCAGATCGACAAGACCGCTGAGGCAAAGAAAGAAGGTAAATCAGGAAAGTCTTCAAAAGCAGAAAAGACAGAGGAAGCCCCTGCAAAAACAGAGGAAGCTCCAGCTGATGCTCCTAGCGCAACAGAAGAAGCAAAATAATTCTAGCTTAGCTTGACAAAAGAAGGCTGTCGAAGAAAAACTCCGGCAGCCTTTTTTATTTGCATTAGGATTTAGTTATTCATGATCCTTTGATTTATTCTCAAACTTGGTGTAGCTTGAAATAAAGAGGACATCGACATCACCGATAGGACCGTTTCTCTGCTTGGCCACTATAAGCTTTCTGTCTTGAACTGGATTGTATTCTCCTTCCTCTCCATCGGCTTTTTGACCTTTTCGGTTACCGTGTATGAAAATAACCATATCGGCATCCTGCTCAATTGAACCGGAACCCCTGAGCTCGTTCAATCCAGGCTCATTACCTTCTGCGGAACGGGCAACCTGACATAATACAACAATAGGTATGTTGAGCTCACGTGCAAGATTCTTAAGGGATTTGGATATTGCCGACTGCTGTTCATATACAGGCGCATCTTCGTTTTCACTGGAAATAAGTCCGATGTAGTCTATGAAAATGATCTTAACGTCATTCAGGGCTTTCATGCGGCGTGCCATGGTGCGCAAGTCAAGCAGCTTCATGTTCGGTGTGTCAACTATGTAGAGGGGTGACTCATAGCACAAACCTGCGGCATTCTGAATTGCGGTAAAATCTTCAAGACGAAGCATACCGTCGCGGAGTTTGCGGCTTTGTATCCTTGATATCTGGGACAAAAGACGCTGGCATATCTGGTTTGCAGACATTTCAAGGCTAAAGAAACCGCATGGAATTTTCTTTTCGATGGCAATATGCTGCATCATGGAAAGTGCAAGGGCTGTTTTACCCATGGAAGGGCGTGCACCTACGATAATCATTTCGCTGTCCTGGAAACCGCTTGTCATGCTGTCCAGCTCTGTTATTCCTGAAGGTATGCCGGAGAAAGAGTTTTTCTGCTTGTAGCGCTTGTCGATCAGCTCAATTGTCGGAGGAATGATGTCCCTCATGTTGAATATGCTTGAGCTTTCGTTTGTATCCGTAAGCTTGAATATTTTCTGCTCTGCTTCCTCAAGGATTGAACGGCTTTCTTTTGTCTCATCAAAGCTTTCTGCCTTTATCTCTGAGGATATGCGGATGAGGTTTCGCCTTATTGCCTGATCAAGGACTATGTTTGCGTAATAGTCTATGTTGGCAGAGGTAGGAACCATGTCCGTAAGTGAAGAGATGTATGAAACTCCTCCTGCCGCATCGAGCTTGCCTCTTTTGGTAAGGTCATCGATAAGGGTAAGCATGTCACCCTTTACGCTGGATTCAGAGAGGTGTACCAGAGAGTCAAAGATTATCTGATTTCTCTGGTCATAAAAATGAGACGACCTGATGTACAGGACTACCTCGTTTACAGATTCCCAGTTAAGGAGCATTGCACCGAGAGTAGCCTGTTCAGCCTCCAGATTGTGCGGAGGTATTTTGTCTTTCAGTTCCATAAAACCTACTGGTTTAATGCTGAAAGTGTATCAGTATTCAGCAGGATAACCTTGTTGGCAGAGCTTGTTGCGATTATACCCTTGTCTGTGACTGTAATCGGGGTTGTATTCTTAACAGTGGCTGTACTCTTTTGGATCAAGTTCATGTCGCTGTCGTACTTTGCAATGTAATATGAATTGCCAGATTTAATCACACAGTAGTAATAGTTGCCGTCCTTAACCAAAACGGAATCCTGATATACAATTTCCTTGCTTTCGGCTGTTACCTCAAGAGACTGTGCGTCAATGTAGCAGAGCCTTATGGCAGAGTTTGCACCGGCTGTATCACCACAAATAGCAACAAATCCTACAGTCTTTGCATTTGAGCCTGAGCCTTGTGATACGGGAACAATCGTTCTTCCGCGAATGACTTTAACCGGAGACTGAGTGATGATGTTTCCGGTTGTAGAATCAATCTTTACAAGAGATGCCAGCTGCTTTTTCTCGTCAACTATGATCATGCCGATGGCGGCGTTCCTGTCCTGTTCGTCTGCGAGTGCCTGAGAAAGGAGCTTCTGCTTGTCCTTGGCGATTTCGGTGCGTTCTGTTGTGGCTTCTGCAAGCTTTTTGTCTGCAACTGCCTGTGCCTTTTCCGCATCCTTCTGAGCCTGTGCTGTCTGCTGCTTCTGTGCCTCTGCCTTTTCCTTTTCGGCTTGTGCTACTGCCTGTGCTTCCTGAGCTTTCTTCTGTAGATCTGCATCATCAGGGTTTGCTGCTGCCTGTGCCGCTGCCTGTGCCGCATTCTCATTTGCCTTGTTTGCGGCTTCCTGCTGCTGTGCAAGCTGCTTGTTCTGCTGTGCTGCTGTCTGGGCTGCTTCCTGAGCTTTGTTTGAATAGTCGGTTGCTTCCCTTTGCTTTATGTCTGCAAGATTTTTCCTTTCGTCAACACCGAAGTCATCTTCCTCCTTGATTGAGGCGATAACCTTTTTGTCAGAGATTACAGAGGTGTCTACCGCAGAAAGTGAGCTGGACATGTCAAAGAGGGGAATGACAATCTGTGTGTTTCCCGGCCAGTCGCTCCAGTTCGTGCTTAAACCACAGTCTTCCTCGGTAAGGTTGCGTGTTACCACTGACTTGTATTTTGCATTGAAGACAGAGAGGTTCTGCCTGTAAACTGCATTGTAAACCGTTATGAACGTGGCGATTGTTGAGGCATCGCTTGCATTGTATCCGTAAGCGTCGATAAGGTAGCCTGCAATGATGCGCCTGAGGTTTGTGATATGGTCTACGGTTGCATCCTCGTTTATGAAAAGGATGTCTGCGTCCATTTTCTTGTCATCGCTTGTGTCAATTGCATGTATGACTGAGTACTTTGTGTTAAGCCCATAGGCTCCGGCCTGATTAAGGTCAATTGCAACCTGACGTCCGAGATTACCACCAATTTCTGTAATTGAAGCGGCTGATTCAATAAGTGCATGTGGTCCGGAATAGCTGTTGAATTCAACGACTTCGCTTCCTGTACTCTTGATCTCTTCCTCGTTTACACTGAGTGCAGATGCGTAAAAAGCACATCCTGTCATGACGGCCATTACCGCAAGCCATTTATACTTTTTCATAAGTCCTCCACGATTCTACGATTATGTCAAAAATTATATCACATATTGTTTTTTTTGTCATCTATAAAAGGCAAGCCAAACGTCAAACGGCTTTGTACGGTCTTTCCGCTTCATTTCTCAAAAACGGCAAGGCTTTCTATGTGGCTTGTCTGGGGATAAAAGTCCAGCAAATACAGGGCCTTCATCTCATATCCTGCCCTAATCAAAAATGAGGCATCCCGGGCATGGGTCGCAATGTCGCAGGAAAGGCTGTTTATGCGTGGAATTGAGGATGAACACAGCCACTTGCATACTTCCTTTTCCATTCCGCTTCTTGGAGGGTCAACTACCGCAGCATCATATCCTCCGTTGCTTTTGATGCATGTATCCGCATGGTATTTTGCCCATGTCTCACCGCTAAGGCCATAGCTTTCGTGCCTGGAGCCGCACAGGTTCTGTTCTGCCTGTACAAGTGCATCCCTGTTGTGCTCAACTAAAGTCAGTCTGTCAAAACTGTCACAAAGGAACACAGAGAAGGTTCCACATCCTGAATACATGTCAAGGCAGGCATTTCCTTCCATTCCTCCGGTAATCAGGGGGATGGCCTTTTCCAAAACCGTCATGTTCGACTGGAAAAATCCCTTTACGTCAAAGCTTATGTTCTTGCCGCACAGGGATACGGTGCATGTATTTTCGGGGACCAGACTTGTACCTGTAAAGCGTCTGGCAGGTTTCCTGTTTTTCTTGCCTTTTGGACCCTTTTGAGCTTTTTGTTCCTGGATGAAGTTTTCTTCCTTGGCGACAATCACCTTACCACCGGATTTATCGCTTCCAAATATGTGGCATCTTCCTTTAGGCCTGTCTGATACAGGGACCGTCCTCAAATATCCGTTAATTTCGTCAGTTGCACAGGGGCAGGAGTCAATCTGGATGATGTTGTTTGATTTTTTCTGCATTAAACCGCCGTCATGGAGCTGGAACCTGGCACGGTATCCGAAAGCTGGACCTGATACGACCTGAATCTCAGGGGGTGTGACACCGGCCCTTAAAAAAGCGTCCTTTAAGATGGATGACCGCAGCTCCTCCTGATGTTCGGCACTGATATGCTGCATGTTGCACCCGCCGCACAGTCCGTAATATGGGCATATGGGTTTTACCCTGTGTGGACTTGGCTCAAGTATGTTCACGATTTGTGCTGTTGAATAATCCCTTGTGGCCTTAGTTATTTCTACCTCAAGCTTTTCACCTGGAACGGCATATGGAACAAATACTGTTTTACCGTCGATTTTTGCGATGCAGTCCCCGCCAAAGACCATTTTTTCTGTTGTAATAATTTCGGTTGACATTTAAGGCAGTATATCAGAAAATACATATGATTGGAACCACATGAGATGTAAATAAGGAGTTTTTATGAATTACGAAAAAAGTTTTATAACTATGAGTGATGGAAAAGAAATCATGTTCCACAGCTGGACTGGGGAAAAAGAACCCAAGGCTGTCATTGTCCTGAGTCACGGAATGGCAGAGCATGTTAGCCGTTACAGCGATTTTGCAAGCGTGCTGGTTTCTAAAGGTTTTGATGTATTTGGAGAAGATCACCGTGGACATGGCGAGAGTGCTGTTGGAAGATACGGTTATCTTGCCGATAAAAACGGATTTTTCAGGGTGGTGGAAGACATTCACGAGGAAATCCTTTCTTTGCATGAACGTTATCCAGGCAAGAAGATATATCTCTTTGGCCACAGCTTCGGCTCATTCATCTCCCAGTGCTATATTGAAAAATATGCCTCATCAATTGACGGCTGCATCCTGTGCGGTACAGCAGGTCCAAGAAAGGCCCTTATATCTGCGGCTTTGTTTTTGGCCCGAATTGTATCGTTTTTTGGTGGCAAAAAGCGTCCGTCAAAATTCCTGAACATCCTTGCGTTCGGCTCATATAATGAAAGGATTACAGACAAAAAGACGGACTTTGACTGGCTTAGCCGTGACGAAAAGCAGGTGAACGCCTATATGGGTGATGGTGAGTGCGGTTTCCTGTGCACAAGCGGTTTTTTCTGCGACATGTTCAAGGGCTTCAAGTATATCCACAGGAATTCCCACATCAAGGCAATCCCGGAGTCACTTCCGGTATTCTTTATAACAGGAACAGCAGACCCTGTAGGCTCATACGCTGAGACAGTCAAAAATCTTGTTGAGATATACAAGAACAACGGCATTAAGGATGTGGAACTCAAGTTGTATGAGGATGCCCGCCACGAGCTTCTAAACGAGACCAACAGGGAAGAGGTCATGTCAGACGTAGTTTCATGGCTGGAAAATCACTGTTGATAATGGAAGTCTCACGACCAAACTAAAACTCTTCAGCAAGCATCAGCATTGACGTGTCTTGATTAGTCTCTGTTAATTATATTTTTATCAGAGTTTTACTGTTTTTTCCGAAGGAAAAATGGGAGCCTTCGCGACCAAAGTAAAACTCCAAGAGCAAGCGAAGCTTGCGACGCGACCATTTTCCACCACCAGGAGTTTTAGTGTTTTTTCCGAAGGAAAAATGGGAGCTTTCGCGACCAAAGTAAAACTCCAAGAGCAAGCGAAGCTTGCGACGCGACCTTGACTAGATTTGCGTTGAACATTAAAATGGGTCCACTGTGTTAATTAGATATTCTACCGACAGTAAGGGAAAACCGGTTCAAAAGGCTGTCATATATACAAAAAATGAACATAAAATCTCTCCCGATGTCATAGACCCGGATGCCGTTTATGTGATACGGCGCCTCAGGGAAACGGGTTTTGATGCCTATCTTGTCGGTGGAGCGGTACGTGACCTAATCGTAGGCCACACTCCAAAGGATTTTGACATAGTAACCGACGCCACTCCCAGCAGAATCAAGAAAATCTTCAGGAATTCCCGCATAATCGGCAAGAGGTTCCGTCTTGTACACGTATTTTTCGGACAGAAGATATTTGAGGTAAGCACATTCCGCTCTATAGTGGACGGTTCCATAGGAAATGCATTCGGCTCAATGGACGAGGATGTCCAGAGAAGGGACTTTACCCTTAATGCACTTTATTATGATCCCGTAAAGGAACAGGTCATAGACTATGTGGATGGCTTAAAGGACATAAAGAAGGGTGTTGTAAGGCCTGTTATCCCCATGGACAGGATTTTTGTTGAGGATCCGGTCAGAATGCTTCGTGCCGTAAAATACGGAGCCACAACGGGATGCCGCTTGCCTGGAAAACTAAAGAAAACGATAAGAAAAAGCTCTCATCTCCTTTCTCCTGTTTCTCCATCCAGACTCACGGAGGAATGGCTCAAGATAATAAACGGCGGTCATTCTCATGCCATTGTCATGGGGGCCCTAGAAACTGACCTGTACATCTACCTGCAGCCGGCGGCAACAAATATGATGCTTGAGGATAAGAAATTCAGGCAGAATTATCTTCACAGGCTTGAGGAGCTTGATCAGTTCAACGCAAGGAATCCAAACGAAAGGCTTGGGGAAAAGCTCTATTTTGTGCTCAAGGATTTTGTATTTGGACTTACAGACTGGAAAAGGGAGATAGAGGCAGGTACGTCAACTGCGGACCTGTACAAGCAGACCTGGGCCAGGTGCCGTAATTTCATTCTTCCGATGAACCCACAGAGGACAGAGCTTGAATTTGCCGTAAGGAAAATACTTGCTGAATATGGAGTCCACTTGAAGTCACCTAGAAAGAGGACCCGCACAAAAATAATGCTTCCGCCTGAGGAATAAATACTATATTTTCTTTGATTTGTTCGGAGCCGATTCTACACCGGTGAGCTTGTCGATTATTATGCTCACTTCTTCTATCAAAATTCCAGTATAGCGCTCTATGTTCTCGATTGTGTACTGCTGCATGTTGTGGATAAGGCCTGTAAGCTGCTTTCCGAACGGAACGTCCTCCGTAATTATGAGCCTGTAACCATGGGAATCCGTCTTTATGGTAAGTTTCTTGACGCGTATCTCAGGATCAAATTCGTTGACGCAATGCAGGGCCATCTGTGACAATGCCGCCTCCGAGATTTCAACACGTCCCCTGTTTTTGCTGAATTCCGGGGTGACTATTGATTTCTCCGAAAGAGCGTCATTTTTCTTTACAAGTACATTTTTCTGCTTGTTCAGAAATTCCCGTATAGACTTGTAAAAAATCTGGGGATAGCTTTTCTTAACCTCAATGGCAGGAACCGGAATGACATGTTTTCCCTCTATCTGACGGCTTCTGATGGCTTTTTCTATCTCTTCTTTTGTTGCGATGTCTTCAATTTTGATGATTTTTTCAGGCGGTGGAAGCTGGAGTCTTTCTGCGATTTTTTTTACCATTCTCTCGCTTGTTCCAAGGATGAGGATTTTCTTAATTTTGTTTTTCTGCAATACACGTGCAACCTGATCCCGGTGCTCCTTGTCATCAAACAGGGCCACACGTACAGCCCCCATATAGGTTTTCTCGTGCTTGGCAGATCTTCCGGCCAGGATCTTGTCATCATTAATCAAAAGGCCGTCGTCAATCAGGGCGTGGATGCCGTATTTTTGTGCGAGCAGCTTGGCCCTGAAACTTTTTCCTGTTCCGCTTTCCCCTACAAGAGCATAAACTGAGATGTTGCGGTGTAAAATATTAGCTATAAAATTCATCGTATGTTTAAAGTATAATTTGACTATTCCAATTTATCAAGTTTAAACTTAAGAATTTTTCAAAGTCATGGGGAACTGGAGCCTCAATTTGCTCTGGAAGTGAAAGGGGATTGTCTTTGGGAAATGACAGCCTGCAAGCATGAAGGAAGAATTTTTGCTGGGATTTAGACCTGGCGCCAGGGTTATATGCGCTGTCGCCGTAAAGAGGGTAGCCGTGATGTGCGCTCTGGCAGCGGATCTGATGCTTTTTCCCTGTGTGGATCTTGAATTGGACAAGAGTGAGTGGCCTTGCCTGGGAAATTGCCAGGGGAATTGCCTCGGTAACGGCTTTTTCTCCTTTCTGGGATACTTTTACCGTAAAAAAAGCGCTTTTGCCTGAATCCGTATCCTCAAGGAAATCTGTCCATGTTTCCTTTTGATTTAGTTGTCCCTCCGTGATTCCAAGATAATCCTTCTTAATCTGATGGGTTTGCATTGCATCTGTAAACCATTTTGCACCCTCAAGACTGAGTGAGAATGCAACAAGACCGCTTGTGAACCTGTCAAGCCTGTGAAGTGGTCCCGGTTTAAATGAAATTGAGCCTGTGCCAACTTTTTCCCTGTAAAACTGAACGACTTCCTCCCAGAGGCTTTCGCCTTTTCCTCCAGGCTGAACGCTTATGCCGCTCTTTTTATTGACAATGAGTATGTGCCCGTTCATGAAAACTATGTCTGATTCATCCAAAGGTTTTACCGGATTTGAAATAATCTTGTCTTTTGAATAGTTGTCTTGCGGATTCTGCTGGGGATTTATTAAAAAGCTTGCAACTTGAATGCTGTCTCCCTGGCAAACTGTCTGATTTCCTTTGCATCCCTGGCCATTTATGCGGATAAGTTTTTTCCTTATGGCGGAATAGATGCCGGAATTTGAGTTTTTTGGCAGAATTTTCTGTAAAATCCTGTCCAGCCGGCGTCCGTCATCATCCTTTCCAGCTATAAAATCAGTGAAGTCCATATTTACAAATTATAGAACAAAAAATGCTGTTAGGCTACTAGACAAAACTCTATAATAAAGTAAAATAGAGGTTATGGAAAATGCGAGAGGACAATTACTTTTATTTTTAAAAAACCCAGTATTACTATCTTGTATTTCCAGTTGGTTTTGTGCCCAGCTTCTCAAGACTTTGATCAAATTGTTCTCAGGTAAGGTTCACAGCCTCAAGGAACTGTTTGAGCTTTTACTATGGAGAACAGGCAGCATGCCGTCCAGTCATGCGGCTCTTGTTGCCTCCTTGTGCACTTCAATTGGTTTTAGGTCTGGAATCAATTCCGACATTTTCATTCTTTCTTTGGGATTCTTTCTGGTTACGATCCGTGATGCCGTGGGAGTAAGGCGTGCAAACGGAATTCAAGCCAGGACATTGAATAAGGTGGGACGCGTGCTAAAAGAAAAAGGACTCATTGATTTCACTCCCATAAAGGAAGTACAGGGACACAGCCCCGCTGAGGTGGCAATAGGTTGTGTGCTCGGATTTTTTATAGGATTAGCGTTCAGCGTGTTAAAGTAAATGAAGTTTAGGTTCAGTTTGTTTTTTTCACTTGTAGTTTTTCTCGTGCTTTGCGGTTTTCTATATGGCTTAAGGAGCATACCTGTCGCCAAAATCTGGAACAATTACAGTGTAGCCTATGTCAACAACAGCGTTTCCGAGGATCTTGTAGTCTTTTATCTTGAAAATGAAGGATGCCAGGACGTAATCAGCCTTTCAAGACAGGTTGTGCCCTTTGTATCATCAATATCACCGGTTGCCTCATATGATTCCGAATACCTTGACCAGAGGCTTAAGTATTTTTCTGATGAAAGCAGTGCATACCGTCTTTTTTATATTCCGGAAAAATATCAGGACAATGCATCAAGGGCAATTGCAAGGCTAAGCCGGGAGTTGAGTGTTGAGGCCGGAGTTGATTCTGTAGAACGTTATCCGTGGCTGGTGCCGTTAATCTGTCTTGCGGCATATCTGCTTTTGTTTTTTGCCTCAAAATACAGGAGCGTTTTTGCCCTACCGGCCTTGTTCCCTCTGCTTTTGTCACTGTCTCAGCCGTTCTATTCTGTTGCCGCAGGTGTTTGCCTCATGCTTCTTGCCGTTTATCTTATCAACGGACTTTGGACAAGACGTAAATTCATTTCGGCGGTTTTCCGTTCGCTGTATATCGACATACTTGTTGTTGCCTCCCTTATGATCATGCTTGCCGTTTCTCCAACGGTATTCCTGCTGGCTCTTGGTGTATGTGCCACCGCCGCATGTGCATTTGTTTTCCTGGGGGCTCTCCATGAGTATAATGAATACAAGCTTTCATTTACATATATCCCGATTTTCTCCGCATGGCAGATACCGGTCATATACCGAAAAACAGCAAAATATCTTGTTGGAACATGCCTTCCGATTCTTGCACTCCTGATCATGTTCCTGATTTCAACTACGACTACTCCTGCGGCATCCATACAGGGAATTGCGGTTCCATCTCCATCAGACGGAACAATTCCGAATGCATCGACCTACAGCCTTCCCAACATGAATTCATTTTATTCATGGGCATGGAAACAAATTTCATATCCATACCGTACTCTTAATGATTTGAGCGAAGTAAAGGACCCAAAAGATGGTGACAGCGTGAATGTCGCCCATTACACAAATACCGATGAAGGCATAGTTGTCACGGAGGAGCCTGTTCTTACATACAATGATGAGTTCAGGAAAAAAGTAAAAGAAGAAAACATGACCCCCGTATCGGTTGAAAAACTTCTTGCGAGCCAGGATGACGATGTTGTCGTTAAATATTCAAGCGGCATAAAGAGCAAATCTGACTCACAGCACAACGGAATCAATCTGGCGTTATTATTGACGGCCTTAATCATACCGCTTGCTTTGTTTGCGGCATATTTAGGACTTGGACGAAAGAAATATGAAAACAGTAAGTAATTTAGTACCAAATGAGAAAAAACAGTTTGAAAGCTCCGTCAGGGCTTTTTTGCCAAGGTATGCTCTTGTACCGTTCAGGCAACATGATGAGCTGGAATATCAGTGCATTGTGAAAGAGGGCGATGTAGTAAGCGAAGGACAGGTTATAGCACTTTCCCTAAACGAAAAGACTCAGAAAAAAGCCTATATCCATGCACCAATTCCCGGTACAGTGATTTCGCTTGAGGACTGCATGCAGCCGGACAATGAGATGGGGCCTGCAGTAAAAATCCGAATGGAAGGAGCGTTCTCATATCTGGGAAAAAACATTCATCAGATGGAATGGCAGTGGTATTCAAGGAATGAGCTCCTTGACTTGATAGCAGACAAGGGAGTCATAAATACCTTTGATTCCTCAGCCCCTTTATATCAGCAGATAGCAAATCCTGATGTAGAAAAAAGCCGCTATATTGTTGTCCGTATGTTTGACGATGATCCCAGCCACAAGACAGATTCATTCGTAGCCCAGGCGTTTACAAAGGAAGTGGTGGAGGGAAGCCGGATTCTTGCCAAGGCTATTGATGCAAAGGGTGTAGTATTCGTCCTCTCAAAAAAGATGAATGTTCAGATTGAGGCAGAAGGACCTCTTCCTGTATTGATCGTAAAGACTGACGGCAAGAAATATCCTTCTGGTTTTAAGCAGAATCTAGTTCATATTATCAGAAAGGCAGCAAAAACATCGGAGCAGGAGTCATTCAATTCTGTGAACCGTTTCAGCCTATTTGTTGACCCGGAGACACTTTATTCTGTCTATGAGGCTGTTGTATTTGGAAAGCCTGTTTTGGAGACTTTTGTTCATGTGGAAGGTTCATGCCTTCAGACAGCGGCAATGCTTCAGGTAAGAATCGGAACAACAATCAAGAGCCTTGTGAATCAGTGCGGTGGTTTCAAGACCAAGCCTTCAAAAATAATCATCAACGGAATGATAACAGGTTGTTCAGTGGAAACATTGGAGACCGCAATTACCCGCGGTGTAAAGTCTGTGGCATTTGTTCCTGCAAAAGAGCTGAACGATCATCGCCAGAACCTTTGCGTAAGATGCGGAAAATGCCGTCTTATCTGTCCGGAAGAGATATATCCTGATTTGATGTACAGGCACTGCAACGGAGGAAAGAAAGTGGGCAAAGACATGATTGCAACTTCAATCCTATGCTCGGGTTGTGGATTGTGCAACAGCATCTGTCCGTCAAGACTCCCATTGTGCCAAACTATAGAACAGTTGAGGAAAAATGAATATGACAATAAATAAGATCTTTAAATATTCACAGCCGGCTCCTTCATTAAAGCCATACATATACATCACTCCGTCAATCGGCAGGGTGCGCAATGCTTTGCTTTTATTTTTGGTTCCACAGCTGGTCATGCTTTTTATCACACACACATATTCCGCTTTGTTTGTGATACTTGCTGCAGTGCTTGCTTCCATAGGAGCAGAAATCCTTTCACTTCTTTATCATGAGGAGAAAGGCATAGAAATCATGTCTCCGCTGGTGCAGGGCATTATAACAGGAATGCTTTTCCCTCAGACTTTTTCTCCCATAGTTGCCTTTGTGCTGACTCTTTTTGTCATGACTTTGGGAAAATATTTCTTTGGCGGATTTGCTTCCTCATGGATTACGGTTCCTGCACTTACCATAGTGGTTGCCTATGTCCTTAACATCAACGCATTCCCAGCCATTCCACTGAGTCTTGAAGATCTTCAGTCAAGGAATGCGGCCCTTGTCCTGATACAGAACGGTTCCATTCCTATGCTGGAAGTAGATCCTGCCATTACAGGATTTTTTAACAGGACAGTTTTCAAATTATTTGGAATTGTAGTTCCCGACGGTTATGTTTCTTTATTCTGGGACAATGGTTCTTTGATTCCGGCATTCAGGTTTAATTTTATAACTCTTATTTCCTCTATTGTTTTGATTGCAAGCGATATGGTTGATTTTGTCATTCCGTTCATTTTCATCGTGCTGTATTCACTTCTTGTCCGTTTGATAGGACCTCTGGTTATTCACGGTGTGCCGATGCAGGGTGACATGATTCTTGCCCTGATGACAAGCGGAACTCTTTTCTCTTCACTTTATCTTTTGCAGTGGTATGGTACTGTTCCTATATCAAGGGCAGGAAAATGCGTATACGCTGTGATAGCGGCAATTCTTGCATTCCTGATCATGGGATACGGAATGTCTTCTGCAGGTTATGCCTGTGTAATTCTATTGATGAACATCATCTCAACTGTAATTCAGGGGATTGAAAGCCAGAACGTCAGAAAGAAAATTGAAACAGTTCTTGTTCCCCGCATAAATTCATTCCAGGAGGCAGGAAATGTCTGATACACACGATTCTGATGAAACCGGAATTGCAGACTACAACAAAACCCGAATGATGAAATTCGGAATCTTTACTTTGATTGTAGTTGTCCTGTTTGCGATTCTGCTTTTGTTTACATTACTGAGCCGGAATTCCTGGAACGAAGGAATGAAAGATCAAATCAACTCTGCACTTGAGGCAAATGAGCTGCAATATAAAACTGGAGAACAGGACCGTTTGCACAGTTCAATTTCAATGAGCTGCGTATCTTATACTGATGCGGAAAATCCATCCGTTCATATAGTTCTGTTGAGGACACCAACTCTGTACGGACCTTTCCCTGCATTATATGTTTATGATGAGTCATCCGGTAATGTTGATTTTATTGACCTTCTTCTGATAGATGGAAAATCAAAAGAGGCTGTTGTATCTTCTGCAAAAAACATGCAGGTACAGTACTGGAAAAACAGGATTCCACTTATCATCAGTACCTCTGACAAAAATCAGGAGGAAGAAAAATGACAAAGAATATATTTACCTATCTTTCAATCCTTCTTATGCTTTTGATAGCAGTTCCAGGACGTTTTGCCTATGGACTTTGCATTCTGCTGATTTTATTTTTGATCGTACTGTCAGGCTCTCTTTTCAAGAAACTCATATACAAGCTGGGCATTCAGGAACTTCAGGTTGTATTGATTTCGATCTTCCTTGTGGCTATGACAATCCTTCTTAAGCAGCTTTTGATTTTGTTCTGTCCGATTATGGCACTTACAATGGGTTATGCGATTTTCATGCCAGCTCTTTCGGCATTCCTGTTGAATAATCTATATCAGGATAAAAGGATTTCTTCTGCCGAAATAAACAATACTTCACGTCAGGCTTTGTTTTTCAGCGGCTGGATGCTTTTGGTTTTCCTTTTGCGTGACATTGTCGGTTTCGGTACAATCACTTTCCCAGGATATCAGGACCTTGCAGTCATACACATAATAAAAACTGTTCCAAACGGCGTGTCAGCGGGAACTGCCCTTGCTTCAATTCCAGGCTCATTTTTCCTTGTTGGTATTGGAATTGTCATAAGCAGCATGCTCAGGAAACGCAACATAAAGAACACGATGGTGCGCAAAGCTCAGGACGAGGAGTTGGAAAATGTTGAGTAATATCTTTTATTATATGTTTTATGCCTCCGCCGTTTTTGTATATGGAACAGGTACAATATCTGCAATACAAAGCAGCCTGAAACCCAAGCATCTTGTACTTCAGTTCTCAAAAATGCTGATAACAGTAATTGCCTCCCTGATTTTCACATATCTGCTTACCATTCAGCTGATTAAATTGAATCTTGGTGAACTGGCACCTTTTGTATGTGTTGCAATGTTCTTTTTGGTTTCTCTTTTTGTGGAAAGGGTCCTGCGGCTTTCTTCAAAAACAACGGTTGCTGAATATGGAGTTTCAATACTCTGCATTTTGATTGCTGTAATAGAAAGCGTTTCGTTTGTAGACTGCCTGATCAACGCAATAGCATGCCTACTTTCATTCTTTGTCAGTGTTCCAATAATGCATGCAATCAGAAAGAAAATAGAGATGAACGCACCTGCAGAAAAACTCAAGAATCTGGGACTTCTTTTTATAAGCATCGGTGTCCTTACTCTTGTTTTAATTTCATGGGGGGCATCATGGCTTAATCCTGGAGTATTGGGCCGATGAGTGTAAACGTAAGTTTTATTCTGGATCTTCATGAAACAGACTTGCTCGATACCGACAGACTGAATAATCTCTATGAATCCGGTTTAAAACCTTTGTTGACACTTCTTTATGCACATCCGCGTCTTTTAATGGGTATTTCTGTTTCCGGTCCAATGCTTTCTTATTACAAGGAGCATTATCCGGAGGCAATTCAAATTCTGGGTGAATTAACAAACCGCCATCAGGTTGAAATAATCAGCAACGGTTATTATTCACCTATTTTCCCTCTTCTTTTTCCGATAGACCGCAGTGCTCAGATAGAAACTCTGAATACACTTATGCGTGATACAGTCGGTAAACGTCCTAGAGGCCTTTCTTTATTTTCCAGTATATGGGATCCGTCTCTTGTTACGACATTCCAGTCTTGTGGAATTGAATACGTTCTGTTGGATAAATCGCTTGTTCCTCAATCAAAGAATTCATTTTTGCCGATTATATCAAGCGAGCAGGGAAAAAATATAAAGATACTGACAGTTCACAATGATCTTTTACCTCAGCACGGAGAAAATGGCAATCAATGGTCGGTAAGGGTAATAAAAAGCTTGCCGGAGAATTTTGAAGAAGCGCGTTCTCTAATTGTCTGTCTAAAACTTACATTGGAAAATTTTGTTTCTGTACGTGAAGATCCAGGATTCCATTCTTTTATTGATTATATCGAGTCAGAGAATACTTTGATTCAACTTACGATTCCACAATCGTATTTAAAAAACGCAAGGCATTTTATCCCGTATTATATTCCGGCAGGAATGCATGAAAAACTAAGCGATAGGACATCCGTTCAATTTGCCAATCAGCATAATTCAAGCCAATTTCCATATACAATACATGATTATCTTAATACATATGTACAGACACGCCATCTTTATGAAAGGATGATGTACATAAGCATGCTTATATCTTCCTGTCATGGTGGCGACAAGATGAGGAAAAAGCTGGCTCAGGAAAAACTCTGGGAAGCACAGGCTGGAGATAATTTTGTCTCATATAACACCGCCTTACCATCTGTAGCCGCAAAAAGACAGCAGGCATACAAACTGCTTAATGAGGCGGAAAGATATATACGTGAAAGCAAAAGTCAAAATGAGTCAATAACTTCTTTTGACTATAACGGAGATGGCCTTAACGAATATGTCTGCCAGATGGAAAAATTCAATGCAGTAGTATCTCAAAATGGAGGCCAGATAGTTGATTTGAACCTTCTTTACGCAGGAGCAAATCCCGCATCAAGTCTTTCCAGGATAGAGCGCTTTGATGGTGTAAATGATTTTTATAACCGCGGTTTCTTTGTGGACCATCTTCTGGAATATGACCAGTTTGATTCTTTCCTGCAAAACAAAAATATTCCAAACACGCTTTTCCCAACATGCAATTATGAGGAAAAACGTTTTGACAATAAACGTCGTGAGATTCAGCTTGAGGCTCATGGAAATTTTTCATCAATGAAGCTTCTTGTAAGCCTGAAAAAGAATTTCAATTTTTCTTCTAATGGAGTGTCTGTTCAGTACATCTTGAAAAATGAAAGTCCGTTTTCATTAAAGGGGATTTTCGTTGTTGAACTAAACTTGACTCAAACTCATTTTGAAAAAGACATGAATTATACCCAATATGAGGTCGAACTGATTGTTGACAGCACAAAGAAGGCCGTAGACGAGAATTCCGTATTCAAGATTGACAGTGGGCTTTCCCTTTTGCAGATTTCAGATAAGGCGGACAAGCAGCTGTTTTTATTTGAACCCAACGAAGAGTCAGGATTCGTAACGTCAAACATAGCATTCAGACGTGATGTTGGAAGTTCCGAACCTGAGGTTATCTCAAACACAAGATGTGCTCAGTTCTGGTGGAATGTAGACCTTGCCGCAGACAGGGCAATGGAAAAGACAATAAATCTTAGCATAATTCCATCTAAAAAATCATAAGGCAATCAGTTGCCGTTAAGTTTTTTCAAAGCCTTTTTATGCCACCATGCCCTGAGTTTTTCCGCAAAAGAATAAAATGGATATAAACCTGAAAGCTTGTAGTCAAAGCTTCCCGGCCTGTGAACAAGGTTTCCGCCAAATCCTGTCTTGAACAAAAATAGTCCGTGCATCGGATGGTTCTGGTCTTCTGTAGGAGGACATCCGTAAAAGTCATAGACAGGACAACCGGCAGCTTTTGCATCTTTAATGGCAGTCCATTGCAACAAATATGCGGGCATTAGGTTTCTCTTTATGTTACCGCTTGCACCGTAAAGATAAACGGCTTCCCTAGGACAGAATAAAGTTATTATGCCTGCAAGATAATCATTTTCATGTTTTGCAAGATAGAGGGTAATTTGGGGGTTCCCTCTGTCATCAGGGCATCCCTTTTCAAGGAGATCCATATAATAGGCCTTTCCGTGAAAACTTACACCATCCCTTTTTGAAGTCTGTTCGAACAAAGAATAAAAATTGTTGAATGCTTCTTCAAATCCTTCCTCTCCTGCAAAATGTCTTGATACCTTTACATCCTTCTTTTCGGCAAGACGAACATTGTATCTCCATTTGCTTTTCATGGAGGAAAGAATTTCTTCTTCACTTCGGGTAATGTCCAGTAAAACTGTGTCAGGCGGCTGAATGTCTACAGCACTCTTTTTAATACCCAACGATGGGTTAATTTTATCATGTGCAAAACTGTCGCGTTCAGTTAAATCAGCAAAATCAACAGGAATGTCAAAACGCAGGAATAAAGTGCGTTTGGGGAGGAGGGGCTTAATTTTTTTTGCAAGCTCAGAAACCCTGGCAAGATATTTCTCTCGGCCTTCATCTGAATATTCCGGTGCCATCGGAATGTATGCAAGATTAAACCCCTTGATTTTCCGGATCAAAAGAGTCAGTGAATTCTGTGAGTTTGCATCAGGCGAAAAATGCTCGGTTTTCTTAAGGTTTCCGTCCGGCAAAATGTTGAAATACATTGACGACCAACCATGCCTGCATTTAAACTCAGCCCAAAATTCTGTCTGTAAAAAACGCTGTTCATTGTAAGGCACTTTAATGTACCCCGCCGTTTTCTGTAAACACAGTTGTGATTGCCTTGTCCTTTACAACAAGCTTTTTGCCAGAAATTTCAACAGACTTGTTTACAACATTCACCTGAACCTTAAAGAATTCATCTGCGGTGATTTCGGCCGGCTTTTGTACAGTAGGATCTGCTCCCTCAAGAACAACTTGGGTTCCAGGTTCCGCCCACGGTGCCTCAAGAACTTCTACAGCATCCTTTCCGTCCTTGTCCTTGTAATCTGCCGCAAGAAGCATGCCATGGCTTTCTATTCCACGCATTGCTCTAGGTGCAAGGTTTGAGGCAAGGATTATGTGTTTTCCAAGAAGGTCCTCGGGTTTTAGGAATTCACGGAGGCCACTCTGGATTATGCGTGGTGTGCCGCTTCCGTCATCAAGAGTTTCTACATAGAGTTTTTCACCTTCAGGGTTGTTCTCGACTTTTATGATTTTTGCGACCTTTAGCTCAATTTTCTCATTAAAGAATGAAACCTGATCTTCTGCAAGCTCAATTTTCTTGCTTTCTTTCTTTGATTTTTTCTTGTCTCCGGCTTTTTCTTGTCTGTCCTTTTGGCTTCCAGAATATCTTTCCCTGAAAGCATCAGCTGTTTTCTGATCAAGAGGTGAGAAGAATATGGCTGTATCGGCTACAGTGTCAAGTCCTTCTGTGTTTCCAAGATCGCTCCAGTTTAATCCTCCTTCAACTGCCGTTTCACCAAATTTAGGTTCAGAGATTTTTTTGCCAAGATAACCAAGAATTGTCTCGCTGAACTGTGGCAGATATGGATGTGCCATAATCATAAGGTCTTTTATCATGTAGCAGAGATTATGAATGAGCTTGGCGGCCTTGTCTGGATCTGTTGTGCGTGTCTTCCAAGGTTCTCCGTCCTGGAATGCCTTGTTTCCGATGTCACTGATGGCAAAAACCTCATGGAATGCATCCTTTAGTTCCGCCCATTCAAGATATTCGGTCATCTTTTTTTCATGCATGCGGACTGCTTCCCACATTTCTTCATCAACAGGTGCATCCGGAATTTTACCTTCATAATATTTGTTTACAAAAAGGAGGGTGCGGTTCACAAGGTTTCCAAGGTTACCGATGAGCTCTCCGTTGTATTTGTCTCGGAATTCCTTCCATGTAAACTGGTAGTCCTGCTTTTCCGGGCGGTTGTAGAATATGAAGAACCTCCATGCATCCGCCTTTATGCCGCTTTCCTTTGCGTCAGAGCCGAAGACACCGATTCCCTTGCTCTTGGAGAATTTTCCGTCTTCGTAATTCAGGTATTCGGTTGAAGACATGTGGTAGAGTTTTGTCCAGTTGTGGCCGCTACCAATAAGGCTGCATGGGAATACAACAGTATGGAACGGAATGTTGTCCTTTCCAATGAACTGGAAGAGGTCTACCGGTGCCTTTCCCTTTGCCTCTTCACTTTCTTCCGGGAGCCACCAGCTTTTGTAATCAAAAGAAGGTTTGCCCTGAGCCTTAAGTTCATTTTCAAGCTGCTTTGTAATAGAAATATAACCGATTGGTGCGTTAAACCAAACATAGAAGACTTTATTTTCGTATCCATCCCTTGGAACTGGAATTCCCCACTTAAGGTCGCGGGTAATGGCCCTTTCGTTAAGGCCGTCGCGGATCCATGCCTTGGTAATCTTTATTGCATTTTCAGACCAGTTTCCTTCCTTGCTGGCCTTGTCCATCCATTCGTCAAGTTTGGAGGATATTGCAGGGAGGTTTATGTAAAGATGCTTTGTGCTGCGGATTTCAGGTTCAGCTCCACAGGTAGAACAGCGTGGAGAAATCAGGTCAACAGGATCCAAAAGGGAACCGCATTTGTCACACTGGTCGCCGCGTGCATCATCACTGCCGCATTTGGGGCATATTCCCCTTACAAAACGGTCGGCAAGATAGCGCTGACATTTTGGACAAAATGGCTGCTTGTTTTCGTGTTCGGTAATGTATCCGTTTTTCTCCAGGTCCTTGAATATTTCCTGAGTAATTTCCGTACATTCATCGTTTGAAGTGCGTCCGAATTTGTCAAAGGCAATGTCAAACCATTTGTAGATTTCATCGTGCTGCTTGAAATAATAGTCGCAGAGTTCCCTGGATGTTTTTCCTTCTTCCAGGGCCTTGGTTTCTGTTGCAGTTCCGTATTCATCAGTACCACATACATAAAGGGTTTCATAGCCGCGACTCCGGCAAAAGCGTGCAAAGACATCTGCACTGAGCACTTGAATAAGGTTGCCCAAGTGGGGGATATTGTTAACATAAGGTAATGCGGATGTAATTAATCTTCTATTCATGGCTTTATTATAGAGTTTTAACGTATAATCGTCAATTATCTTGAGGAAACAATAATTATGGCTTTTTTTGTCAGCTTAGTTTATGCCTTTTTCCTTGATTTTCTTTACAAGGTTCCTCATCATGTTGCTGGAGGATTTTTTCATCACAAGGGCATTACCGTTCTTAATGACGACAATGAGGTCATCAACTCCGCACAGGGCTACCGGAATGTCCGAATAGACAAAATTATTGCTGGCATTTTCAGAGGCAAGCTCGCCTGTATTCTGGTTAAAATGCTGCTCAAATGCATCCCAGCTGCCTACATCATCCCAACTGAAAGTAGCCTTTACAGAAGCCGCCTTTGATGTCTTTTCTGCCACGGCATTATCCACGGCTATTGCAGGAACTGTCTGATATGCCTTTATCATGGGCTCCCAGTCGTCAATGAACTGTATTCCGTTCAAGACTTTGCTTTGAGGCCCAGATGCTCCCGTAAACACATCAAATGCCCTGTATACGTCGGGTTCGAGTGCTAAAATCTCTTTCTCAAAGAATGAGCAGGTAAATCCGAACATGCCGCTGTTCCAGAAATATTCTCCGCTGTCAAGATATTCCTGTGCGGTTTTCAGGTCCGGCTTTTCCTTGAACTGGGCAATCTTAAAGCATGAGCTGTCTCCGTCCAATATTTCACCCTGCTTGATGTATCCGTATCCTGTAGATGCCTCTGTTGGGGGAATGGAAAAACACACAAACGAACCATCTTCTGCAAGTTTGGCGGCTTTCTGACAGTCTGCGGCAAAATCTGCAATTGGATTTATGACATGGTCGCTTGCCAGAACTAGAACTGTTCCATCGTCCCTTCCTGTGGCCTTGATGTAACGGCAGGCAAGTAAAATTGGGGCGGTTGTGTGGCGTGCAACAGGCTCAGCAATAATGCAAAGATCTTTTTCCAGCTTTTTTCTTTCTTCTTCCGGAAGAGTTTTCATAAGTTCGGCACATTGACTTGACATTGGTTCAAGCAAATCTGCCCTGGTAATGATAAGTATTTTACCTAGTGGTTTAAGATACAGACCTCTTTGAATTGAGGCCTGCAAAAAAGAGAATCCATCATTAAATTTAATGAATTGCTTGGGATTATCCGGGCGGGAAGCAGGCCATAACCTTTCTCCAATACCTCCCGCCAGAATTACTATGTCAGTAAATGAACCGTTTTTCACTTGAGCTTATCCTTGTTTTTGTTGAAAAAGAAGGTACAGAAAGTCTTTATGCGGTTCATGAAAGAGGTTTCAACCCTCTCACGAAGGAAGAAAATGCTTGGTGCATCAACTGCTCCGACTCCGTACAGAACCCAGTAATCGCCCTGCTTGACAATGACGACTATGGATTTCATGTTCTTTTCCTTTACGCATGTATATTTGTCATAATATTTGAGCTTGTTCAAGTTTGTTGACTCATAGTAAAAATAGTCTGAGCCACGTTCAGTGTGAATTGATGTATTGATTATTCCAAAAGGCTCCATCTCAAGGTCAGCGACCACATCATAGCCGTTTGAAGTCTTTGTCTTGGACTTTACCTTTGCGCTGGAATAAAGGTCATACCATTCTTCGGCACGTTCAGAATAATATGGGATGCCTACATAAGTTGAGACATCAAGGATTGACTGTTCGAAGCTCTCAAGCAGTTTTTCATTTCCTGCGTATGGATAAATCTGGATTACCTCTGCAAGATAGGCAGGCTTAAGCTTCTTTACAACGTCAAGTGCCTTTTGTACGGAAGGAGCGCTGCTTTCTATGCTCATGTTCTTTGGGGCCTTGAGGTTCTTGATGACCATTTCGCCATTTTCAAGTTTTGTACGTTCTGCAGCAGTAAGGTTACTATTGAATGCAGCAGGAAGAGCTGTAAGTGTATTCAAAGCCAGTGCCAATGTTCCAACAAGTGAAAGAGTAAATTTGTTCAAATGCATCATAATACCTCCAATAATACCATTTTTTAGGACAAATGGCTAGAGTAGCCAATAAATTGACCTTCAATCTATTGACATTTCATTTGTACAAACCACCAAACTGTGATATAATTACAAAAAAAATAAATATCAGGAGTTATTTTTATGCCTATTTCACCATATATAAAGGAAACGATGACCAGCAAGGGTGCCGGTGTAATCAGGAAAATGTTTGAGGAGGGGATTAAGCTAAAGTCAATTCATGGGGACGAGAACGTCTTTGACTTTAGCCTTGGAAACCCGGACCTGGATCCACCTGCAAAAGTAGCGGAATCAATAGAAAAACTGGCCAAAATACGTGAAAAAAACTTTCATGGATACATGCCCAACGCCGGTTATCCGTTTGCACGCGAGGCCATGGCACAAAAGACGGCAAAAGAGCAGGGAGTTCCTGTTCAGGGGGACTGTGTAGTAATGTCCGTGGGTGCCGCAGGTGCAATAAACGCCCTTCTAAAGGCCATTTTGTCTCCAGGGGACAATGTTGTGGTTCCATCTCCATTTTTTACCGAATACCGCCATTATGTTCGCAATTTCGGAGGAACTTTGATTGAAGTGCCTGCCAAAAGTGATTTTTCACCGGACGTAGAAGCCATAAAAAAGGCCCTTACACCGGAAACCGCGGCCCTGCTTATAAACAGCCCGAATAATCCGACGGGTCGCGTATATTCAGAAGATGAATTAAAGCAGCTGGCAGACGTGCTTACCGAGCATGGAAAAAAATGTAGAAGAATGCCATATCTTATTTGTGACGAACCCTATCGCGCCATTGTATATGACGGAATAAAGGTTGCCCCGGCATTCCCTGTTTATCCCAGTTCTGTGGTTGTGACATCTTTTGCAAAGAATTTCAGCCTGCCTGGAGAAAGAATCGGTTATATCTGCGTAAATCCGGCCTGTCCTGACAAAGATGACCTTGTTTCGGCATGCATATTCTGTACACGCATTCTGGGATATGTAAACGCTCCTGCCCTGATGCAGAGGGTTGTTGCGGAAACATGGGATGCGGATGCAGACTTCAGCCTGTACAAAAAGCGCCGTGATGAGCTTGTGTCAATTCTGGATGATGTGGGGATAGAGCATGCAAATCCGGAAGGAGCATTTTATCTTTGGTGCAAGGTCCCGGAAAAATACGGTGACGACGACATGGCATTCTGTGATTACATGAAAAAATACCTGATACTGGCATCCCCGGGTAGTGCGTTCGGTGGAAAAGGGTATTTCCGTCTGGCTTATTGTGTCAGTGAACAGAGCATAATCAATTCAAGAAAGGCATTTACAGCCGCTATGAAAGATTTATAGAAATATCATACGAAAGTAACAGGAGGTTTTACATGAAAATTCTGATGGTGAGCGCGGAAGTTGTTCCTTTTGCAAAAACAGGTGGTCTGGCAGATATGGTCAGTGCCCTTGCAATTCAGCTTACAAAAATGGGACATGATGTAAAAATCGTCATGCCGCGTTATTATAAGATTGACCGCAAAAAGCTCCAGTTGCTTTCAGGCCCGATGGCTGTTGCGGCAGGTCAGGTAGAGACATGGACTGCGGTATATTATACCTCAATGCCCGGATGTGATGCACTTCCTGTATATTTCATTGATCATGAACAGTGCTTTGGCCGTGATGGTGTTTATGGAACAAAAACAGAGACAGATTTCCATGACAATCCCTATCGTTTTGCAGTTTTGTGCCACGGTGCATTCCAGCTTTGCAGGAAAATCGGCTGGTATCCCGACATAATTCATGCGCACGACTGGTCAACCTGTCTGGCTCCGGTTCTTCTTAAGCATGTATGCCGTTACTGCGGTTTTGAATCTACAGCATCCGTACTTACAATCCACAATCAGGGTTATCAGGGACAGTACGGTAAGGAACAGTTCCCCGCTTTGGGCATTGACTGGGGCCTTTATTATGGTGCTGGATTTGAACATCTTGGTGGAATCAATTTCCTTCAGGCTGGTGTTTCTTCTGCAGACATGATAACCACGGTTTCTCCGACTTATGCAAAAGAAATCCAGACGATGGAAGGTGGATTCGGCATGGACGGTCTTCTTAGGATCAGGAGCGATGTAATAAAGGGAATTTTGAACGGTGCAGATGTTGAGCAGTGGAATCCCGCGATAGATAAGAGGATACCATTCAATTATACTCCAAAAGACATGTCTGGAAAAGCAAAATGCAAGGCAGCCCTTCAGGAAAAGATGGGCCTCCCTGTAGATCCCGATGTTCCGCTCTTTGGAATCGTTACACGTCTCGTAGACCAGAAGGGTATTGCGGAAGTGTTTGCCCCGACTTACGGTTCAATCTACCAGATGTGCACTGACATGAAGATTCAGTTTGTAGTCCTTGGCAGCGGAGAAAAATGGTGTGAGAGCGAAATCAACACCCTGCAGTCAAAGCTTCCAAACATGAAGGCATATATCGGATATGATGAAAATTTGAGCCACCTGATAGAGGCGGGAAGTGACTTCTTCCTTATGCCGTCAAGATATGAGCCTTGCGGATTGAACCAGATTTATTCAATGCTTTACGGAACACTTCCTATTGTAAGACGTACCGGAGGACTTGCTGATACTGTAGAAAATTACAACGAGCAGACAGGTGAGGGAACTGGATTCCTCTTTGACCAGCTTACTCCACGTGCCGTATATGATACGGTAGGATGGGCGGTATGGGCATACTACAATCGAAAGGATCACATCAAGAAAATGCAGCAGGCAGGAATGAAAAAGACATTCGGCTGGGACAAGGCTGCACAGGGATATCTTGATGTCTATAAAGAGGCATTGGCAAGAGGATGTGGAATAAATTAAAAAAGGATTGGTTTTGATTATTTTGCAAAAAGATAAAAGCTTGTGATTACAAGACCGATCAAAACGATTATGCTTGTAATCATGAGCCATACAGGCGTATCTCCGGAGATAAATGCAGAGCTTCCGGTGCTGGAGGCAAAATGCCTGAATGATCTGTTTCTTTTTGGCAGGGAAATTGAGGGCTTGCGGTTCTTCTCATGAGGAACAGTTTCACCCCTCAATTCTTCCTCGCTTATTGCGTAATGACATGCCGGACAGCCTTTTTTAAAACTATCAACTGATCCGGTATGTCCGCAGTTAGGGCAACGTACAGAAGAAAAGAATTTTCCGCAATGTGGACAAAAACGCGCTTTTGCGTTTACTTCTTCGCCACAGTTTTCGCAAAAATATTTAGGTTTCTTTTCTGAACTTCCCATAATTATTAATTCTCTGTTCCAAGATTATCTACAGTATAGTTGTAAATCTGCCAGATTCCGTCACGCTGACGTACATAGTAGGTGTAGCGCTTTTTCTCTGTGAAGGTTGTGTTCCTGAACCATTCAATTACCTTTACTGTACCCTGAGTCTGAGAATATGTGGTTGTCTCAATCTGGAATTTTGATGGAATAGAAACGATGTCAGTGTCAATCCTGCTCTGCATCAAGTCTGCCTTAAACTGCTGGAGCATTTGGATCCTTTCGTCTGCGCTGGCTGCATTGTAGCGGCGGTTCCTGCTTGTGTTGTTCTTGAGAATTGCCTCAACATCCATGTAAAGGAAGAATTTGTCCCATGCACCCTGCTGGCGGGCGATGATTGTCTGTTCAACTACCTTATCCGGGCTGATTGCTTCTGCCTCAAGGATTGAAGCTGTTCCTGTTTCTACCGGAATGTATGATGATGCAGCAATTGTTGGAGAAGGACGAACTTCAAGAGAAAGCCTTCTTGATTCGATTCCTGTGTTCTTGTTGCGGAAAAGATCCGGATAGAATGTAGCTGTAAGATAATAAATTGAAGGATTTGTGATGTCCAGATAATCCTTGACGTTTTCTACAAAAGAGTATTCCTCGGCAGGTTCAAGTGCTATTTCACGGAAATAAACTGTCTGGCTTGTTGTTCTTTTTTCTGTAAGGGCGGCACTTTCCGGAAGCTTGATGTTTTTGGCGTCAACAGCCTTAAAGTCAAGGCTGAATGCCCTGTCATCTGCAAGCTTGAACCTGAGTGTATCAGATCCAGTATTGCGGATCGTGATGTGAACATATATCGGGTTTTCATCTCCGCTTCCAGGATAATACAAGGTCCTGTTATAGAATTTAATAGAGATTTCGGCGTTATCAAGCGTCTTATTTGACTGAACGTAGGTTTGTGCGCTCAGGCTCTGTGCAAAAAGACAAAAAACAGTTATAATGCTTAACAGTATTCGTTTCACGATACAACTCCCGTCTGATTATCAGACAATGTAGATTGAGATGACTCCAAGATTTAATATAAATTCTGGACGTTTCTCGGTATTTCTTTATATATCGGTAGATTATGATAAATACATTATCAACAAATTCAATTATTCCCTTAATCTCCTCATGGAAAGAGCTTAAACAGGCTGTACTTTCAAGTAATGATCAGAAAACGGTGTTTCCGATAAGCATACAGGGTTTGTACGGAAGCCTCCCTGCATTTTTCATGAGTGAATGGCTCAAATACCAGAACTCTCTCTTAATACATAACCGCCAGTTCAACGAAAAGATACAGTCAAATTCTCAGGATTATGTTATTTTTGTTGCCACTCAAAAGGATGCCGAGGAATGTGAATCAGACCTTTTAACGGTTTTTGGAGATAATTGTGAGGTTTATGTATTCCAATGGTGGGGAATGATGCCGTATCGTGCCGCGGGAAAGGGGTCTGCGGTATTTGGAAACAGGGCTGGAGTTCTTGCACGTCTTTGCCAAAAAAATTCCGGCCAGTCAAAACCAAGAATATTCATAGTTTCCCAGAGGGCGCTTCTTTCTCCTTTGCCTCCTCCACAATATTTGAGGAAACAGATTTTCAGGATAAGGAAAAACCAGAGTTTAAATATAATGGATTTGTCCGAGCATCTTTCCTCGATGGGCTACCTGCGTGTTCCAAAGGTAGGGGTAAGGGGAGAATATGCCATCCGTGGTGAAGTATTGGACATCTTCATGCCGGGAGAAGAAAGGCCTGACCGAATTGTCTTTGATTTTGATACGGTTGAGCAGATCAAGTCATTTGACGTGGAAACGCAATCCTCAAAAGAAAACAAGGATTCCCTTTTGGTTTACCCGATGAAGGAAGTCTTATGGACTGATGAACTTGTGTCAAAACTGGAGGAGGTTCTTGAAAATCAGGAAAAAGGCGGAATAGTAAATAATTTTGCAGAATACGATGAACAAAAGAAAAAGGGCGGCACGGACCATTCATTTTCTTCTGGTAAAATAAAAGAAAAAAAAGATGATGATAAAAGCAGCGTATTTTATGACAAGACGGATCAAGTGCACCTTGCCTTTACTCCAAAAGGAAAGGAAGAAAAAGAGCGCATCCTGACGGAACTTGCCGTAAACCGTGAGAGCGAGGGAGAGGAACTTTTCTATCCGGTTTTATGGGACAGGCTTTATTCGTTTATAGATTATATTGATGATGACGACACCATTTTCTGCTACGACTGGGAACGGCTTTCAAATACCCAGGATGTCTACCGGAATGAATTTGAAGTCTCATACCGCACCGCAAGGCAAAACCTTCCTGTCCTTCCGCCATCCTACATGCTACTGGACTTTGGCACCCTAATGGCCCAGCACGAGAGGCATCTGCGTTTTTGCGCACTTCCATCTTCTGAAAAGGCTGAAACAGAGGGTACAGATGAAACGGGAACAGATTCCACAAGTCCCGCAACATTCCGCATGCACAGTCAGCCTGCCGAAAACTATCTGGGAAACATCAATTACTTTAAGGAACAGCTAGAACAAAAGCAAAAGGACCATTGGCATGTTTACGTCTTTGCGGATAACCCGAACCAGGCGCTTCGTCTGCAGGAAGTGGTAAGGCAGTACATTACCCCGGAGGATACAAGTCTGTACCCTGTGCAGGTTTTGTCACAGCCGCTTACGGAAGGTTTTTGCATAAGCGATGAAAAGCTTCTTGTAATCCAGGAAAACGAAATCTTTGGACGCAAGAAACACACGCCAAAGAGCCTTAGGAAAGTAAGGTCAGAGGCAATCAACACCTTTGTCGACTTGCACACGGGAGATTATGTCGTTCACGCAAATTACGGAATCGGCCTCTTTAAGGGGATTGAACGCATCAAGGCGGCGGGCACGGAACGCGATTACATCAAGCTTGAATATGCGGATGAGGAGTCAATCTTTGTACCCATTGAACAGGTCAACATGGTACAGCGCTATATCGGAAATGAAAATTCAACTCCGAAGCTGGACAAAATCGGTTCCAAGAGCTGGAATGCAAGAAAGGCAAGGGCACAGCAAAAGGCACAGGAAATTGCTGAAAAACTCATAGATCTGTACTCCAAAAGACAGTCTTCAAGGGGATTTTCATTCCCAAAGGATACAGAATGGCAGGCGGCATTTGAAGCGGCGTTCCCATACGAGGACACGGCAGACCAGTATTCTGCGACGGAAGAGATTAAGGCAGACATGGAACGCCCCGTACCGATGGACAGGCTTGTGTGTGGAGACGTAGGATACGGCAAAACCGAGATTGCAATGCGTGCGGCCTTTAAGGCGGTGATGGGAGGAAAACAGGTGGCATTCCTGGCTCCGACCACAATCCTTAGTGAGCAGCACTTTGAAAATGCAATTGAGCGCTTTAAAAACTTCCCCGTAAAGATTGCCCAGCTTTCACGTTTTGTAAGTCCGTCGGATCAGAAAAAGACATTGAAGCTTCTTGAGGAAGGCCAGATTGACATTCTGGTAGGCACGCACAGGATCCTTCAAAAAGACGTAATCTACAAGGACCTGGGGCTTTTGATAATCGACGAGGAACAGCGCTTTGGAGTAAAGGACAAGGAAAAGCTCAAGGTGATGAAAAACAACGTGGACTGCCTTGCCATGAGCGCGACCCCGATTCCAAGGACCCTCCACATGAGCCTCTTGAAAATCCGCGACATATCGCTTCTGGCGACTCCACCGCAAAACAGACAGGCCATAGAAACTTCCGTTGAGGCCTATTCAGAGGAAAAAATAGCGGCCGCGATAAGGCATGAGGTTACAAGGGGCGGACAGGTCTTCTTCCTCCACAACAGGGTGGAATCCCTTGAGGAGACCCGCATAAGGCTTCAGCATATGGTTCCCGAGATGCTGATAGAGACCGCACACGGACAGATGGAGGCCGAAGAGCTTGACGACATTTTCCGAAGGTTCAAGATGGGGGGCTTTCATGTTCTGGTTGCGACTACAATCATAGAAAACGGAATCGACATACCCAACGTTAACACAATCATAATAGACCGGGCGGACATGTACGGTGTAAGCCAGCTTTACCAGCTCAGGGGTCGTGTGGGACGAAGCGACAGAAAGGCATACGCATATCTTTTTTATCCCGAGCACAAGGCTTTGTCCGAGGATGCCATGAAGAGGCTTCAGGTAATAGGCGACTTTACGGAACTTGGCTCCGGATTCAAGATTGCGATGAAGGACATGGAAATCCGCGGGGCAGGTGACTTACTGGGGCGCGACCAGAGCGGTGAATCCATTCATGCGGTCGGCTTTGAGATGTACCTTTACCTTGTGAATTCCGCAATACAGAAGCTGAGCGACTCCGACTGGATGGCACCCGAAGAAGTCCTGCTTGAGCTTGAATATTCAGGATACATACCCGACACATACATCAGCGACGATCAGACAAAGATGGAAATGTACAAGAAGATTTCGGCAGTCAAGAAGGACCAGGAACTTGAGGCAATAAGCGAGGAACTGAACGACCGCTTTGGACCTGTACCGGCGGAGGTAAGCAGCCTTTTGAATCTGGCGGCCATAAGGATAATATGCACCAAGCTGGGCATCACTTCCCTTGTCGAAAGAAAGCAGACGGCAACGGTGGAATTCAGCAGGGTGGCAAAGGTGAACGTAGACAAGCTGCTTGGAATGATAAAGTCAGATCCGTCGTCAATATCACTGGATCCCCAGCATCCCAACCGACTTATGCTAAAGACAAAATCCATAGACTTGAACACCAAGTGCGAGTTCATCTGCGGAAAACTGGGCCAGCTGGTGTAGGGGGAGGCTAGAATTGATACAGTCTTTAGCTAAGTTTTTCCATTAGCTACATGAAAAGTTTAGTTTCGTAGAAATTCCCAGGCTCTTTTACCTGTATGCGGAGCACCACCTGTTTTTTTAACCAGAAAATTCTGTATTTTATACATAAAAGGTTCCATGGCATAGTCACAACGTGAGACAAGCTTATATTTTCCATTGATATTTGCTTCACAAATATATTCATTAGCGTCGGATGCTTTTACATCGTAGCTTGTTTCCTGATTGTAAAAATCACATTCATCAAGCAAATCAATCAGTTCATCCAACTCCGATTTACTGATTTCAATTTTTTCATGTCTGGCCGGACTGTCTTCCACTATCACTTCCATGCTTCTTGAAAACCTTGTCCAGTTGACTTTAATGACATACGAATATGAATCTTTCATCATTCCTGAATCAATGCAATAAAACCTGATTTCGTTCTGTCCTTTTTTCATGGACACAATACTGACGGGATCAAAATAATCAAGAAAACTAGATAGAAATTCATTTTGAAATTGACTTAATACTCCTTTTGGAAAATAATTTTGAGCATCAGAATCATTGTTTTGTTTATCGTATTCTGTAATTTCTTTTACTGGTGTTATGGAATGATTTTCGCAAAAATAAAGATATTTATCATATTCATCCCACTCGATACAATACTTTCTGAATAAATCTATGTAATCGATTTCTTTATACTCCAGGATTCTTCCTTTTTCTTTAAGGTTCGAAAGACTTTCCGGGTGCTGCTCCAAAAACGAATTATAATCCGTATCTTCTCTGATTGTTTGGTTTTTTATCAAAAGATGATAAACCTTATTGTTGAGTTCCCCGAACAGACAATCCCTCTGAATTTTAATGTAAAAATAAAATGGAAAGTCTTCCTTGTAGCGTTCTATGTATGAATCAATGTTTTCCAATTCTTTTTCAGCGGTTTTAATAAAATCAATGTCATTTTCCTTATACATCAATTTATAAAATTCGGACTTATGTACCAGCGAAAGCTCTTTGTTCTGTTGATATGTTATATTGATATTAAAATAACAGAAGAAACCTAAAAGAATTAAAAAGAAAATAAAAATTATTGTAAGGCTTATTTTACTTCGTTGGAAATCTATTGTTTTCATTTTACTTCTCCATTTAATTAAATATCAAAAAAGACCTGGATTATATGGTATATAACTGTCTTTTCTGTAATAAATTGAATCCCAAGAAGTCGTTGTTTGTGCATCAACATATTCATTATATAAATGATACATTTGAGGATTGATATATGAATTATTATGTGAAGAATAAAAAATACTTTTGGGATCAACTGGTAAGTCAGAATTTATTGTAATAACGTTGCCATATATATCAAAAGACTTAAGATTTCCATCAGGAGTAACCAGATATTCTTTTCCAATATGTGAATTACAATAGTTTGATTTATCTTTATACATGGAATCATAATCAGCATCTGAAGGAATATCGTCTAAATGATTAGGATCAAAAGAACCGTGACTGTGGATTTTTGAAACGAATCTCTGTCCTTTTTCAAGTTTCATATTTGCTATAGATTTTTTTCTTTCCCCCTGCAAAGGTATATTGTAAGAAAACTTTGTTCCTTCATCGGTTTCGTACGAATAAATGACAGAGGCATATTCACGATCATCATGAATAGAATCATCTGCATAAGTTTTAGCCCAATCTTTTGCAGCTTCTTCAGGAGAATTAAAAGGGTCTCCTGCAAATCTTCCATCCGGATCCACATACCTAATCGGATTATTCCCCGCATAGTGATATAAGTTTCCGTTAACCGAATTATAGATGCCACCCATACCCGGCAGATTACCTGCATCGCTGGCATTTCCCTTACACGCAGAGGGCACATACTCGCCGAGAGCCGGATCCGTACTGATCCAGCGGCTGTACTTGGGGTCCAGGTATCGTGCACCGTTCTCTCCATTTTCTTGAGAGACAAGGAAATAGGTTGTTTGTAAATTGTGATTTGATAAACACATATTTCTCCTCAATCATAATGTGTAATTATCATGTCGTTAATACAATTCTTCATCTTCTATTAATGCTCGATTACAGTTTTATTTGGCATTTTCCAAAAGTTTAAGTTCATCAATTAATAAAAAATTACATAATATACTGCCAGCATCACATACATACTCTTTATTTTCATTTACTATATATATATAGTTCTGGGAATCAATTTCAATTCTGTTATTCATTAAAGTTATAACAAAAAAACCATAATCTAATAATTTTTTCTTTTGTTTAAATAAATGTACTTTTTGTTTACAATTTAACGCTTCAACTAATTTTCCCTTTTCAAAATCATTAAATTTATAGGTTATTTCTATTTCACCTCTTACTGGAGAAATAAAAAAGATTTTTATGTTCTTTTTAGAATAATCTAAACTGTTTTGCCCGTATAGATTACCTAACAAAAACAATAAACATAATGATAAAATTTTTGCTTTATTCAGCATAATTCTCCTCCTTTTGTTTGTTAGTATGTGTAATAACCTCATCAACCAACTGATTTAAAGACTGTTTCTGTCTATCAAACCAACCACTATCATTAAATCTTATTGATTCATATTTAGTTGTAGATCCTTTCCAACCAATAAATTTAATTTTTGCTCCTAATTTATCACGCCATTTAATACCGTTTTCATTTTTATACCATTTTGACCCTTCCTGACAACAATTTTCCATTACTACAATTTTTAGATTTTTACTTATTTCAGCCGGTAAGTCATGTGGATAAAAATGCAAACCTCCTGTAGTTTGAATAGATCCATCTTCATAACCATGTCCACTTGTAACAATAAGAATAGCTTCTTCATCTTTAAAGGCGTTTATAATATCTTCTTTCGTTGCTGCTAGATTTACAAAAACAGATATTCCATTATCCCTCAACTTTTTTACATCATCCATAATTGAAGACCACTCATCTCGAAGCATCTTTTGATCATAAAAACTATGTTTCTTATATGTATATAAAAAATATACTTGAGTTTTTCCATCCGGATCCGTATACTTCACTGGATTGTTCCCCGCATAATGATACAGACTCAAGTTCACAGAATTGTATATTCCACCCATACCCGGCAGTTTATCCGCCTCATTAGACTTACCCGCAGCAGGCACATACTCTCCGAGGGCCGGATCCACGCTGATCCACCGAGAATACTTGGGGTCCAGGTATCGTGCACCGTTCTCTCCATTTCCTTGAGAAACAAGGAAATGGTTTGTTTTTAAAGTGCATGTTTTTTGGGTTGTGTCCTTGTTTGAAAACAAGAATGAGTATTGTAGGAGAAAGATAAAGAAATCAAATTTAAAATAAAATTCTTCTTGATGGGCTGATGTTTCAACCACGGTGAAAATCTTTTTATTAGTTAACATTTCAAGATCGTTCAACTTTTCTCCTTCTATTTTTTTATTCTAGTAAATTTTTATCTAAATGCTCAAGTTGTTTTCGTTATTTAAGCATCATATTTATTGAAAGAAAACAAAACTTACTGTATAAATATCAATGTTTCCATCGTATTGTTTTAGGTCATATTTATCACACAAATTTAATTCAAGTTTGTTTTGACCTTGATGTAAAAAATCCAATGAATTGTAATAAGAAGCTGTTGTGTAATCATTCCGAGGAACTTTTGGGCGGATTAAATACCTGTAATCAACATCAGAGTATATTAAATATGGATTATCATGCAAATCTGTTTTTTCTTCAAACAAACAATTATTCAAATCAATTTGAATATTTTTTCCTTTTTCTTCGATTTGTATATTTGCAGTAATTAAATAGTAATCATTTTCAAATTTTATAGAAATATATCCTATTTCTCTTTCGTTGTAAAACAGACTAAATCTGCCTTCCTTAATAGTAAAATATTTTAGAATCATTTCTCTCCTATTTTTTTCATTTTCGTGTATCTTAATATTATATGCTTTTAACGAATATATCAAAATTAGAACAAAAGACATCAAAATAAATGTATAAGATATAAAGTAAAAGGAAGATTTTTTTGAAAACATAATTTTTTTAGCAAAATAAAAGATTTTATTCATTCGACAATCCTCAATTTTTATATCTTAAATAATCAATACATTTATCAGGCAATACAGTTCCTTGAGAATCTAATTGCCAAAACTCAATTCCTGATGCATATGTTTTAGAAAAATTATTCCATTGTTTTTCATAATTATCTATTTTTTCACATAGAGATTCAAACTGTTCTCCATAATATTGAGCTTCACAAGTTGGAATATAGTTAGAGTAAATTTGTAGCTTGTTTAAATAATATTCAGACTTCAATAAATCTCTTTGAGTAATTAAATGAGATTTATTTAAGTTTAAACTTTCTGAATTATTTATAAAATACTCCAATCTATCTAACTCAAATTCTGCTGTTCGCAGATAACTGAAAGGATTTTCAGCAATAATCTCATCTGATAAAAAAGCTGGAACACATTTTTCATACAGTATTTGAGCTGCTGTTATTGGTATTCCTGCATAAGGATTAATTAAACATAATGCCGATGAACCTATAGCTCCGACAGTTTTTACAACTTTTGCCTTTTGTGTTATAAATATATCGTACTCAGATTTAAACCCTTCTGTAAAGGCTGAGGTTCCATAATAAGATTTTGTGGGTTCATATGAAGGTATCCAAGTATCCAACACTTGAATTGCTATATTAATTCCTACAGATTGGCCTGAATTGATATCAACCCTTCCATCCGGATCAACATATTTTATAGGATTATTTCCCCCATAATGATACAGACTCAAGTTCACCGAGTTGAATATTCCACCCATTCCCGGCAATTTATCCGCCTCATTCGACTTCCCGGCAGCAGGCACATACTCTCCCAAGGCCGGATACACGCTGATCCAGCGGCTGTACTTTGGGTCGAGGTATCGGGCACCATTGGGATTTTGGGTCGACATGTCCCCGAGTGGGGAAATTTGTCGCTTAAAAAAATAATTTCCAACTTTATTTTCAGACAAAATAAATTCATATCTTACAAGGAATAATGCAAGCTCAAGAAATGAATCGAGAAAACAGTTCTGGTATGCAGAATCATCTGCTACCAGCAGCGTGAGGAAGTTTTTCTTTTTCAACATTCTAAGCTCGCTCAATCTTCTTCCTTACAAATGGTTTTTCATGCTAATTGTTAATATTCTGAATATTTTTCATTCAAGACTTCAAATATACCGTTTTGATAAAGGGTATAGACTTCTAAATATCCTCCGAACCAGTCTATATCAATTTCATATTCTGTATTATCCTGTAACTTATCAATTAAATCAGTTATATTTTCCTGGATTATTACTTCATCGTTATTTCTTTTATAATTTCGTATATAAATTCTTTGTAGAAAATCTATAGCACGAACTTCTCCAATACCTTTTCTTCTGTTTGTGTTATCTAGCTTGATGATTATTTCATTGTTTTCAATACCTATATATTTAACCACTTGTTTGTTTCCTGAACAAGCGGTTAATATAATTAACAATGATACCATTAATATAATTATTCCATTTCGTTTAATACCCATTTTACGGCTCCTGTATCATATCCAGAATTTTTCATAATTGTAGCCATTTGCTTTAACAAGTCTTTTTGATGTTTATCTAATCCATTATTATAATATCCCTCATAAACTAAAGATCCGAAATCTCCTACAAACTGAGCCTGTGCTTCATAATAAGGTAAATCAGATAAGGTCATTAAATCTGATAAAGTATATTCATTGTATATATAAGTGAAACCTTTAATCGGTCCAACGGGAGTAATACTAAAACTTCCTCCCATTATGCTATTGGTATCATAAAACTTTATATCTGGCTTTAAGCCAAATTTTCCGACTCTTTCATTTAACACAAATTCATCTACTAACTTTGAAAATATTTTAGGATCAGTATCATATTGAACTTGATGCCAGATTTCATGAACAAATGTATTTACTGTCTTCCGATTTTCAAAAGGATTGATTACGACAGATTCTTCATAAAAAATAATATCGCCAATAAAGGAACCGGAGCGATCTCCTGATGTAGTAAAAATGCTCGCATTCCAATATGCTTTTGAACCAGCATCTCCCAACAAAAACTGTAAGAATTCAGCATGCTCTGTTTTTTTGACAAACTGAGGCTTCTCTTTTCTTTCATAATCACTTCTCCCATCAGGATCCGTGTATTTCACAGGATTATTCCCAGCATAGTGATACAAACTCATATTCACTGGATTATAAGCCCCACCACATCCCGCATCAGAGCCGCTCATGTACTCTCCCAATGCCGGATCAGTACTGAGCCAGCGGCTGTATTTGGGGTCCAGGTATCTGGCACCATTGGAATTTTGAAAAAAAATTCCCCCGTGAGGGTAAAAATCTTGTTTTAAAATTTTCCCCTCGGTTGCATTGTCATTTAAAATAAAAGAATAGTTTATGAGGAATAAGGTGAGTTCCAGGGGTGTATATAAATACTCAATATGGTCTGCTGGTTCTGTGATCAACATAAGAGTGAGAATTTTTTTGTTCTCTGACGTATCTAATTCTCTCAATTTTTCTTCTTTCCTTTATAATTTTATACAGTTAAATGGTTTGTGGTTTCACTTCACCTGTGGCTGCGACTCCGCAGTTTTCTTCGAAAACTACGGAGTTTAATGAAATAAAATAATAATTAAATTTTATTTTTTATTTGCTGCATTTTCATTTCTAATCTCTGTTTATCTTCTACTTCAAAAACGAATTCATTAAAAATAATCGCTTTCTGATATTCCAACAAGCAACATATGTTTTTTTTCTGTTCGATGTTTTCTTCATCTTTTGTATTTTCAAATATCTCAAGAGCTAAATCTAGTAATTGTTCAAAACTAACTGGGAAAGCTTCTCTAGCATATTGTTGAATATATGTTTTTATTCTTATTGCTTCTTTTGAAGTTACACAATCGTTATGAAAAGATATAATATCTATTGGTTCCATTATTAAAAAATAATCAATTTCTCTTTGTTTATTTGAATCAACTCTCATTAAACCTGTTGGTTTTATATCTTTTTTATCTAATATCATATCAGAAGAGATATATTCATATTTTTTATTTTGAATATCAGAATTTGATCCAAGAACAAAATGACCGTCTTGATTTACTAAGAATCCAGCTTCATTAAGTTTAAAAAAACCATTTCGTGTGAATAATATTTCATTCTTCTGATTTTGTAAGACAAAAAAACCTCTACCACAAATACAGAAAGCATATTTGTAATCAATTTGTTTTATACTACCTTGCGCACTAATATAATATTCATTTCCATATGATTCCAACCTATATCCTTCTTTAGGATAATTCATTACATCCTTCTCAAGAGTGCTGATATCCCCTCCATAAAGAAGAATTGAAATGAAACTTAATAATATAATTAGCATTATTTTATTATTCATTTTCTGCAACCACCTTATGATTCTTATCAAGCAAATATTGCTTTCCTGATTCTTCATCTATATAAAAATAATACTTTTCTGATACATAATAAAAATAAATTGAACGCTGTTTATTTAAATACTGATCAGGAGCCTTTTGATCAGAAAAATAAATGGTCCCTTTCAAATTTTGAATTAATTCTATATCTTCAACAGTATTCTCCAAATTACTCATTGATAAAAAAATTCTAGTATCTTTTGTAACAGTTGTTCTGCCTCCATTATACTGATCATACTTTTGAATTTTTAGATTTTTAATTTCTTTATCTATTTGAAAACTATCCCCAAAAACTATTTTGTCAAAACTAAAACCATAGCCATCGAATTTTGTATCAATAGTTCCATATCCAAAGAAATATACTTCTTCAAGTGTATACTGGGATTTATTATCTTCCCTTCCATTAGGATCTATATAGCGTATTGGATTGTTTGCAGCATAGTGATAAAGATTCAAATTAACTGGATTGAAAACTCCACCAAGACCAGGAAGATTCTGATTATGTTTTTTAGCTTCATCGTTTATTGGAGCCTGTGGCACATACTCGCCCAGGGCCGGATCCGTGCTGATCCATCGGCTGTACTTGGGGTCCAGGTATC
>JAEEGL010777321.1_pt1 | contig 62632 bp, 89 predicted proteins | sample 9134231 | NCBI WGS metagenome assembly JAEEGL01 (sample SAMN16246548, study PRJNA631951) | gut metagenome | biome: gut microbiome; feature: rumen; material: fiber-attached | host: Bos | place: Iran: Karaj | collected 2018-10
CGGGGGGAAAATTGATATTTTATTTATATTCAAACCGGGGTAATAGTCCATTTCATTTATGGCCATAGTGGCTGCGGCGGCTTGACATGTGCTTCTAAACTGGGTTGTAAGTTTTCAGATAGGCACATTTCAGGCATCATGTCGTGTTGGGAGTCTTTAATAATTCTAAGGCAGGTGACGGTCTATGGCTATTAGACCCCATGCACCGGCGCCGAGCCCTGCCGCTCGCGAGCAGCAATTGATTTCGCTGGCCGTAGACTTGGCCGAGAAGAAGTTGAGGGACGGCACGGCGTCGAATCAGCTAATATGTCATTATCTCAAGCTTGCAACAACCAGGGAGCAGCTTGAGAAAGAGAAAATTGAACGAGAGATATTACAGCTTGACGCGAAAACGCAGGCTATCCAGTCTAACGCTCGTCTTGAGGAGCTCTTTACAAAGGCTATCAGTGCAATGAAGTCTTATGGAGAGAGCATTAATACTGATGACAGCGGGGAGGCGTACTGATGCCTGGTTTTTTTCGTAAATACTATCATGAGCTAATTCGTTTGAACACTTTTAAGGATCGCTACGAGTATTTAAGACTTGGCGGGTTTGTCGGGAAAGAGACGTTCGGCTTTTCCAGATATTTGAACCAAGTTTTGTATACCTCTCCCGAGTGGAGGAGTTTCAGACGAGAGATAATTATTCGTGATGGCGGACGCGATTTAGCATTTGAGGGCCGAGACATTTTGGCGGGCCGAATTCTAATCCATCATCTCAATCCGCTTACGCTCAGTGACGTTGAGCAGAGATCCGACAGTATATTTGATCCGGATAACGTGGTATGCGTTTCGCACAAGGTTCATCAAGCCATTCATTATGGCGACGCATCCCTGTTGCCGGAAGAGCCAACCATCAGACAGCATGGAGATACTTGCCCATGGGCGTAGGAGGTAGTTACATGAATAAGGAGTACTGGGATTACAGAAATTTTCTTGCCCATTATGGCATCAAAGGCCAAAAGTGGGGTGTTCGCCGTTACCAGAACGAAGATGGAACCTTGACAGAGGAAGGGAAAAATCATTATTACAATAAGCACGAGTATGGTGATATTGAGGTGAACAGATCGGTAGACTCCTATCTAAGTGGAGACTATCCTGTGTATAATATTAGGCGGCGTGGCGGAAAAGCTTCATCCGGTTACAAGATTTCAGAAGAGAATTATTTAAGAATGCATAGAGAAGCCGAAAAAGAGGCTTTTGACTGGGCTAGTTCTACGATGAATAGGAGCGTCAAGGATTTGCGTAGGGACGCAGATCGGAATCCTGAGGATGCCAAAGGTGCAGAGATGTTGATAAACACGTTCATGCACATGAAATTGGATGAAAATTTGAAACGCGTTGAAGACATAAACAGAAGAGAGAAAGAGGAAAAGAAGAGATCCAGGGAAGCCAGAAAGAAGTCTGGAAAGACGTTGAAGTATGATAATCGGAATTTCACGCAAAAGCAGGCCATCAATCAGGTGTACAAAGATCTTGAGAAGGCTCATCCGAATTTTAACAAATTACCGCAAGATAAACAGGACGAGTTGTTTTGGAAGTACGCCAATTCTTCCGGTCTGGGTCAATACTTCTAAGAAGAAAAACGGAGGGATATTCTCATGGAAGATAGCATTCTAGTTACAATCAAGAAACTGCTAGGTATCCATGAGGATTACCTTGCGTTCGACACGGATATTATAGTTCTTATCAATTCTGCGCTTATGACATTACAGCAACTTGGAGTTGGTCCAGATGCTGGCATGATTATTACCGGATATTCTGAGACTTGGGACGATTTGATTCCGTCTGGAATTATGATGGATGGAGTCAAGCATTACATCTTCCTTTGCGTCAAAATGGTGTTTGATCCCCCTGCCGGATCGTACGTCCTTGACTCCATGAAGCAGCAGAAAGAGGAGTTGGAATGGCGTCTTCGTGAGCAGGCAGAATTCTATCCCGGTGATGGCAGTCGGCTTGGATATTGGCAGCAGGTTGCCGCAGACGAAGAAGCCGCCAAGGACGGAGACGGTGATGGTTAATGCTGTCAAACACCGCAACTCCGATTTATTATGGCCAGTTTCGTGAGGCTGTGATGCAGGGCAGGATTCCGGTATGTCAAGAAATCTCGATGGAGATGAACCGGATAGATGCTCTCATACGGGATCCGCATTACTATTACGACGATCAGGCGATTAACGGCTTCATTCAGTTTTGCGAGAACGAGCTTACACTGACCGATGGCGAAGATCTTCATCTGATGGATACGTTCAAGTTATGGGCTGAGGAGATATTCGGTTGGTACTATTTCGTAGAGCGAATGGTTCCACGCCCAGGCCCAGACGGACAGTGGCATTACGTCAAACGTAGGATCCGCAAACGGTTGGTCAATAAACAGTATTTGATCATTCCAAGAGGTGCGGCAAAGACGATGTATGGAATGTGTATTCAGGCATACTTCCTCATCGTTTATGCAAAAACCACGCATCAGGTCACGACGGCCCCAACGATGAAGCAGGCAGAAGAAATGCTTTCTCCTCTTCGTACTGCCATAGCTCGTGCACGTGGTCCGGTGATCCAATTTATGACTGAAGGGAGCTTGCAGAATACTACTGGCTCTAAGCTCCTTCGGGCGAAGTTGGCAAGCACTAAAAGGGGGATTGAAAACTTCCTTACTGGAAGTTTGCTCGAGATTCGACCCATGACCATCGACAAGTTGAATGGTCTTAGAAGCCCTTACAACACTATCGATGAGTGGCTGTCTGGGACCGTTCGTGAAGACGTTATGGGCGCTCTTGAACAAGGCGCTTCGAAGAATGAGGATTGGCTCATCGTCGCCATGTCTTCAGAAGGTACGGTTCGTAATGGTCCAGGAGATGACATCAAAATGGAGTTGATGTCAATTCTTCGTGGCGAGTATCAGGATCCGCATACTAGCATTTGGTATTACAAGCTGGACGACATTAAAGAAGTGAATGAGCCGGACAAATGGCTGAAAGCCAATCCGAATCTTGGTTTGACGGTTACTTACGAGACTTACCAGCTAGAGAAAGAGCGTGCCGAAAGAGCCCCGGCGGCAAGGAATGATATCCTCGCAAAAAGATTCAACATCCCGATGGAGGGCTCAACCTATTTCTTCACATATGAAGAAACACTCCCGCATCGCAAACAGGAGTTTTGGCAGTTGCCATGTTCGCTTGGTGCTGACTTGTCACAGGGTGATGACTTTTGCGCTTTCACATATTTGTTCCCCCTTGGGCATGGACGATTTGGTGTAAAGACACGATGCTATATTACGGAGCTGACGTTCATGCGGTTGACCCCGGCAATGCGTCAGGAGTATGACAAGTTTTTAAATGAGGGAAGCCTTGTCATCATGCCGGGGGCAGTTCTTGATATGATGGAAGTCTTTGATGAGTTGGACGCTTACAATACCAAATGCCAGTATGACATCCGTTCGTTTGGCTATGATCCCTATAACGCTAGAGAGTTCGTAGAGCGTTACATTCGTGAAAACGGCCCAATGGGTGTAGAGAAGGTCATTCAGGGTGCCAAGACCGAGAGTGTTCCGATTGGCGAGATTAAGAAACTCGCTGAAGAACGGTTGCTGATCTTTGATCAGGAGATCATGAAATTCACGATGGGAAACGCGATTACACTAGAAGATACGAATGGCAATCGCAAGCTTTGGAAGAAGCGGTATGATCAGAAAATCGACAGCGTCGCCGCATTGATCGACGCATATGTGGCATACAAACTTAATCGCGATTTCTACGAATGAGGTGATTGAAATGACCAAAGAATACTCTGACTTCCTAGCCCACTACGGTATCAAAGGTCAGAAGCACGGCGTTCGTCGTTTTCAAAATGAAGACGGTACGTTGACTCCGGAAGGTCAAGATCGTTATGCTAAATACAGCAAACTTGGCCATAAAACGGTTAATCGAATGAAGATGTATGACGCTATTCTGGATAATCGGGATGATCCTCGTGTTAAGCGTTTGTATGCCCCTAGGCATATTCAAAGAATCGAAAAGGCTCGAGATAGACTTAAAGAACGTGCTGACAAAATGGTAAGCCCGGAGCATCAGGAAGAGCAGCGGAGGAATGCCAAGAGGGCATGGGGAATTATTGGTGCGGCCGCCGCTGTTGGATTGGGGGTATTGGCTTCCACCGCGTTGCGAAATAAGGTTCGCAACTCCGAAATGGAGAGGTTCAAAAAAGCCGTAGGACGTATGGCGGTCGACGATCGTTTCACAAATGAACATCTTATGAAATTCTCAGCAGCTGGCGCTAGGCGAATCGCTGGGATCAACCGTCGCCAAGCATTTGGAATTGCTGCTAAGTCGGCCAGCGAAAGGGCTGGAGACTTCTTTAGACGCCGATTTAGGAGGTAATCGTCATGACAAAAGAATACTCTGACTTCCTTGCTCATTACGGTATCAAAGGTCAGAAGCACGGCATTCGTCGTTTTCAAAATGAAGACGGATCGTTAACTGACGAGGGCAGATCCCGTTATGGCGTTGGAGACAAGAAAGATTGGAAGCGGCTTGATCGCGATGCCAGAAAAGATGCTGAAGAATACGTTCGGGCGAAAGCATTTTACGGTGAAGGGGCTGGAGTTCGTCGTAGAAAGATTAATGGTATCGTCAACGAGCGGTCTCGCGACGCCGACTATAAAGCGGCATTCGACAAATATGTTTCGCAGCAAGATACGGAAAGAGCCAAGGTTGCTGCAGACAGAAAACGTGGGTTCGAGGATACCAAGAACGCTATAATTCACAACCCATTCACCCAACTAGCTGCCACAGCTGTAGCCGGTTTGGCCGTAAGCCAGTTTATTCGAAAAGGCGGGCCCCAAAAAGTTGCAAAATGGGGGCAGCGCACTATTCGATCTATCGGTTCTAAAGTTGGCGGGGCAACTTCTAGAGCCAAGACTAGATTTGAAGGCTGGAAGCTCGGTCGTAGAATTCGAGTAATGAGGTGATAGCAGTGACAAAAGAATACTCCGACTTTCTAGCCCACTATGGTGTCAAAGGCCAGAAGCACGGTGTTCGTCGTTTTCAAAATGAAGACGGATCTTTAACTGCCGAAGGTAGAGCTCATTATGGTGTTGGAGATAGGCGTCCAGAATCGGACACATGGAGTGCGGATGATGCCCGGTATTTGAGCGATGAAGAACTAAACCGTAGGAACAACAGGATGAGCCGGGAACAGAATTATCGGCAGAATATCGAAAATCGCCGGCCACAAGCAGCAAAAGATACCCAAGATTACACCAAGAAGATCATTGTTGGATCCTTGGCAATTAGTTTGGCCACGATGATGCAAGAAAATTATAAGAACATTGCGAAAAAAGCCTGGTCTTTCCTAAAAGGGTCTAGAGGAGCTTCCATGTTGCGTAGTCGAGTCAAGGGCGTTCGGCTTGGTCTCATGATGCGAAATGACCTTCGTAGGAGAAGAATATTTTAGTAAGGGAGTGGCCATCATGACCAAAGAATACTCCGACTTTCTAGCCCACTATGGTGTCAAAGGCCAGAAATGGGGTCGTCGTCAGTATCAAAATGAAGATGGATCATATACACAAGCCGGCGCCGAAAGATACTGGGGTGGATGGCATGGAAGGCAACCCGGGATGGGAACCGCCCCGATGCAGCAAGTTCGAGCTCCTGGAAGAGTACCTAGCCAAAGGGCTTCCGATAAGCCCAAACGGCATGACTACAACAGAGACATAAAGAAAATGGCCGATAGACTGGACCGCGAGTCTAAGGCCCATTTTATTATGGCTGGCGTTGGTGCTTTGGCGTTAGGAGCTATTGTTGGAACAACGGCTTTGAGAAATCGTGTTAGGGCAAAAGAAGCTGCCAGATTCTTGAAAACTGCTTCGTATCGTCCTGTTAACCAAAGTGTTAATAGTAATGCTCTTGGAAGAGTGTTTAAGAGTGCTCATGGTCAAGGCTATCACGGGAAACTGTTTAACGAGCAGTCTCAAAGGTTTATGAATGCAGGTTTGAACCGGATTAACAATATTAATCGTCGCCAGGCGTTTGGCATTGCCGCCAGGGATGCTAGAGAAAGGGCCGGAGAGTTCTTTAGGCGTAGATTAAGAAGGTAAGGTGATGCGTATTGGCTGAGTATCATGGCGATGGCATGCGGTTTGGAGAAAGGCTAAGGCATGCTTGGAATGCCTTTACCGGCCGCGATCAGGAAATCATCCAACGGGGTGATCTTGGACCGAGTTATTCCGTTAGGCAAGACCACGTCCCGCTTCGACGGAGCACCGAACGTTCCATAATTGCTGCTATTTACACTCGTATCGCAATTGATGTTTGCTCTATCCGGATTCTTCACGCCCGTCTTGATGACGATCGGAGATTTGTCGAGGAAGTTGACAGTTATTTGAATTATTGTCTAACGACAGAGGCGAACATCGATCAGACATCGCGTGATTTTCTTCAGGATCTTGTCGAAAGTATGCTGGACGAGGGCGTTATTGCCGCTGTTCCGGTTGACACGACCAGCAATCCAAGATTAGGAAGTTTCGATGTCAAGACACTTCGTGTTGCTAGGATTACTCAATGGTATCCGAAGCATGTGAAGCTGAAACTGTACAGCGAGAAAAGTGGAAAACGAGAGGAGATCATCCTGCCCAAAGAATCCGTGGCAATTATTCAAAATCCTCTCTACAATGTGATGAATGAGCCGAATTCAACGTTGAAGCGGCTTATTCATAAATTGAATCTTCTCGATGCGATTGATGAGCAAACCAGCAGCGGCAAGCTGGATCTCATTATCCATCTGCCATATATGACAAAAACACAGCTTCGCAAAAACGAGGCCGAAAGTCGTCGGAAGGAGCTGGAGCATCAGCTTTCCTCCAGCAAATATGGAGTGGCATATACCGATGCCACCGAGAAGATTACTCAGTTGAACCGCCCAGTCGAAAACAACCTCATGAACCAGATCGAATACCTGACGAGTATGCTTTACAGCCAGTTGGGGATGACGAAAGAGGTTTTCGAGGGGACCGCCGACGAGCGTGTGATGCTGAATTACTATAGCCGCACGATTGAGCCAATTGTGTCAGCCATTGCCGACGAATTCAATCGGAAATTCCTGACCAAGACTGCTCGCACTCAGAAACAGAAGATCGTGTTCTTCAGAGATCTGTTCAAGTTGGCTCCGACCGAGTCCATTGTGAATCTCGGCACGCAGTTCACGATGAATGAGATCTTGACACCGAACGAGGTCAGGCAGCTTGTCGGCTTCAAGCCCGCCATTGATCCCGGTGCGGATGAACTCAGGAACCGGAACATTAACGCGAGTCCCGGCCCTGAAATGGGAGGAAATCCCGAAGAAGAACCGGTGACTAGCATCGCGGACACGAAGGTTTCTGAGATCTGATCAAAATGAAAAGGAGGACACAGTATGAAGAAGCCTAAAACTTATGACTTCAGCGGGTGGGCGACTAAAAACGATCTCCGCTGTGCTGACGGTCGTACGATTCGCCGCAACGCCTTCAAAGACGATGACGGCAGAACGGTTCCGCTGGTGTGGATGCATCAGCATGATGATCCGGAGAACGTGCTTGGGCATGCTTTGCTTGAAAACCGTCCGGATGGCGTTTATGCGTATTGCTCGTTCAACGATACGCATACCGGAAAGCAGGCCAAAGAGATCGTTCGTCACGGCGATGTGTGCAGCCTCAGCATCTGGGCTAATAATCTGACCCAGAACAAAGGAGACGTGCTGCATGGTACCATCAAGGAAGTCAGCGTCGTTCTTGCCGGCGCGAATCCTGGGGCTGTAATCGATTATCCGATTCTGTCTCATGGCGAGGAAAGCGAAGACGAGGCGTACATCCGGGTCGACGAAGATATCGAGTTGTTCCATGCGGACCCCGATGACGACGATGAGGAGGAAACCCCAGCGTCTAAAGCCCCGGCGAAAAAGCCCAGCAAGGAACGCACCGTTCAGGACGTCCTTGACGAGATGACCGACGAACAGCGTAAAGTCACAGAATTTCTTGTCGAGCAGGCTGTAGCTTCCAGAGAGAATGGTGGCGAACTGCCCGAAGAAGACGACGAAGAAATGTCTCACGCCGATGAAGGCGGAGATGGTGATCGCACTGTTCAGGACGTTCTTGACGAGATGACTGACGAACAGCGTCAGGTAGTTGAGTACCTTGTTGCTCAGGCCCTCGATGGCGCCGGCGACGAAACTAAAGACGAAGTCCCCGAAGATATGCAGCACTCTTATGAAATGGAGGAAGACGAAATGAAGCATAATGTGTTTGAAGACCGCGACGACCGCGCTAGCACCTCTCCTGTTCTTAGCCATGCGGAAGGCATGGAAATGGTCAAGTATGCCAAGGAAAACCATGTCAGCCTGAAGCAGCTGGTTCTTGGTTGGGCTGAGGATAATAAGCTTGACGTTGACACTCTCAGCCATGCTGATCTGGGCATCAACGACATTGCCACCCTGTTCCCGGATTACAAGCTGGTAAACGGTCCTGAACCCGAACTGATGACCACCGATCAGGGGTGGATCACCAAAGTTATCAACAAGACCCACAAGAGTCCGATGAGCCGTCTGCGTGTTCGTTTTGCTGACGTTCGCGACATCACCGGTCGTCGTGCCAAGGGTTATAAGAAGCAGGACCAGAAAGATCTTGCCGGCAACATCGATCTGCTCGGTCGTACCTCTGATCCTACCACGGTGTACATCAGCTCTAAGCTGGACCGTGATGACATTATTGATATCACCGATTTCGATGTCGTCAACTACATGTACAAGCTGGATCGGATGAATCTGAACGAAGAGCTCGCCCGCCAGATCATGATCGGCGATGGCCGTAATGGTGAGCAGGAGAAGGCCATTGATGCCGACAAGATCCGCCCGATTTGGACCGACGACGATCTGTTCTGCATTCACACCAAGGTCGATGTTGCCGGTATGCGCACTACCATGAATGGCAGCAATTCTACTGCCAACTTTGGTGATAACTATGTGTACGCCGAGGCTATTATTCAGAGCTTGCTGTACGCCCGCGAGCAGTATAAGGGTTCCGGCAACCCGGACTTCTTCTGCACGCCCCATCTTGTGAACATTATGCTGCTTGCTCGCGATCTGAACGGCCGTCGTATCTACGACAATGTGAATGATCTTAAGGCTGCGCTGAATGTCAACGAGATCATTACTGCTGAGCAGTTCGAAGGCAAGACTCGCATTCATGACGCTGGCAAGGTCACTCAGGAAACCCGTAGGCTGCTTGGCCTGATGGTGAACCTGTCTGACTACACTGTCGGTGCGACTAAGGGCGGCGAGATCACGCACTTCACCGATTTCGACATCCGGTTCAACCAGGAACTCAGTCTGCTGGAGACCCGTTGCTCTGGTATGCTGACCAGGCCGTATAGCGCCATCGCGCTGGAAGAGGCGGTCACAAACCCTTGACCGGTCTCGCCATTGAGCCAGAAGATGACGAGACAGATGTGTTGGGCGAGTATGTTAGCGATCTCCAGTCCGATATTGTGATTGGTGACGGCCTGATTACAGGCACGCTCAATTATGTAACTGGCTACACCGGTTTCTCCGGGGATCCCGCGGAGCAGGAAGGCAATTATCTCGCCATGCGGGTCGACACCGATGAAGCGACTGATGTGATCACCGTCGAGCTTGTCGGAGGCAGTGTCGGCCATCCGGTAACGCTTGATTCCGATCGAAACATTGTAATCCGTATCACTGATCCTGTGCATCAGAAGATCAGGGTTGTAGTGACGAACGCTGGTGGCACAGACAGTAAGACCTTCACTTATAAGCTGTATAAGCTGAATCTTGAACCTAAAACCTGAGGTGAATCAAAATGAAGTTCTCCGGAAAAGTCGGATACTGTTATAGCAAAGAAGGTTCTGGAGAACGGGTCGGGATTTGGGAGGACGTCGTCGAGGAGAAAGAACACTATGGCGACGTCCTCTCGAATTCTCGTAGATGGGATTCAAATCAAAATGAGAGTGTTTTGGATGAAATGAGCGTTACGAATCGCATCAGCATCGTTGCAGACGAATTTGCCATGGCTCATTGCGGGTACATCAAATACGTGAAATGGCTTGGCCAGTATTGGAAAGTGACTTCATTTGAAGTTCAACGTCCGCGCTTGGTCTTGCAGCTAGGAGGCGTGTATAATGGACCGACGGCTTGAGCTTCACGAATTGCTTGTTGATATTCTTGGTAAGATTCGCGACGACCCTGCCGGTAATGTGTATTACCAGCCTCCAGACGGAGCAAGGTTGACATACCCATGTATCGTGTATAAGATGTATGACCTGTCTTCAATCCATGCTAATAACCGGCCTTATCATCTTAATAAATGCTATCAGATCACTCTCATTACCCGTGCACCGGACCCTGCGATCCTGACGGATTTAGCAGAGCTTCCGACATGCCGCTACGAGCGGTCTTTTGTTACCGATAATCTGAACCATTATGTGTTCAGACTATATTACTAAACCATAATAGGAGGAAAACAACATGGCAGTTTTGACGTGGGATACTCAGGGTACCAAGAAGTATGAAAATGGCGTATCGCATGGCGTTCTGTATAAGAAGAACTCCGATACTCCTGTCAAGTGGATTGGCTATGCGTGGAACGGCCTGACGTCCGTGACCGAAAGCCCTGAAGGCGCCGAGAAGACCGACCTGTACGCTGACAACATTAAGTATGCGTCTCTTCGCTCCGCTGAAACCTTTGGTGGCACGATCGAAGCGTATACCTATCCCGAAGAGTTCGAGTCCTGCAACGGCGAAGCTCAGCTGATTAAGGGCATGAACATCGGCCAGCAGGCTCGCGAGTCGTTTGGCCTGTGCTATCGCACCGAGCAGGGCAACGACGAAAGCCCCGAACTTGGCTACAAGCTTCATCTGGTCTACAATTGCACTTGCTCTCCGTCCGAGCGTGCGTATGAGACGATCAATGATAGTCCCGATGCTATCACCTTCAGCTGGGAATTCGATTCTACCCCTGTGAATGTCACCGGTCATAAGGCGACTTCTCTCATCACGATCGATTCCACCGATTTCGAGACCGTGGCGGAGAAGGCGCTTCTCAAGACTCTGGAGGATGCTCTGTACGGCACTGAAAATAGCGATCCGTATCTTCCTACTCCTGACAAGGTTGTGGAGCTGCTTACTCCGTCTCCGTGAACGGTTAACTACTTTGTGGGACGTTGGGTTGCCTGACGTCCCACCCATCTTTTTTTATTTTTCTGAAAGCAAGGAAGGAGCCACAATAATATGATTAAGAAGACTATTCAGTACCATGATTTTGACGGCAATGCTCGTGAGGACGATTTCTATTTCAACCTGACTCAGGTCGAACTTACTAAGATCAATGGCGATCCGTCTCTTCCCGGTGGTCTTCAGGAAAGTGCTGAGCGTGCTACAAAGAACAATGACGCCGGTGAAATGATCCGCATTATTGATATGCTGATCAGCCGTTCGTATGGCGTTAAGCTTCCTGACGGCAGTTTCGTTAAGCGTAACGCTGGTGGTCTGCCGCTGTATGAGACTTTTGTCAATACTGAGGCGTATGACAATCTTCTTACGGAGCTTATTCAGAATGAAGACGGCATTGTCACGTTCCTTACCGGTTGCCTCAATAAGGAAGCTCAGGATCGCGTAAAGGCTGAAATGGCCAAGCGTAAGGAGAATGAGGCTTCCGTGGAACTCACCCCGATTGACAAATAATGGAGGAACAGGAGAATGCTCCAGTTAGTGTTCAAAAGCTCAGAATTCTATGATGAGCGAACAAATAAGTTTATAACGGTTAATGGCCAAACACTTCAACTGGAGCATTCTCTCGTTTCCGTATCAAAATGGGAGTCAAAGTGGAAAAAACCATTCATGAGTCCAGAAGCGAAGACTCAGGAAGAAACGATAGATTACATCCGGTGTATGACCGTTACACAGAACGTAAATCCTATGATCTATTCCATGGTCACAAAGGATCACATCGATAAAGTGATGGCCTACATCAATGATCCGATGACAGCCACAACCATTAAAAAGAAAGAAGGGTCTGGCGGAAGTCGGGCTATAGTTACCAGCGAAGTTATATATTACCAGATGACAGCTTATCAGATACCATTTGATCCGTGCCAGAAATGGCACTTGAATCGATTGCTTATGCTGATTAGGGTTTGCGACGAGAAGAATGCTCCTCAGAAGAAGATGAGCCGTGGCCAGACAGCAAAGAGTAATCGTAGTCTTAACGCCGCTAGGCGAGCAAGAATGCACACAAGGGGATGATCCCGATTGTTCAAGATTCGTAGCAAAGGTAATTTTAGTAAAACTGAAGAATTTTTCAATCGGGTTCTCGGAAAGAATTATCTTAACATTTTGGATAAGTATGGCCAGCGCGGCGTTATGCTCCTTAAAAATGCCACTCCAGTTAAAACTGGTGGTGTGGCCTCGGCATGGAAATATGTGGTTGAAGATAATGGCAACGGAAAGTACACGTTGGCATTTATCAATAATGCTGAGAATGAAGGGCGAAATATTGTGCTTCTTACAATGTACGGCCATGGCACTGGTGGTGGCGGTTATGTGGAGAGTAATGATTTCGTTAATCCGGTTATTGCGCCGTTGCTTGTGGATTTGCTTGAAGATCTCAGGAAGGAGGTGGCACGTTAATGTCAGATTACGATACTCGTATTGTTGAGATGCAATTTGACAATCGGCAATTCGAACGCAATATCGCCCGGAGTCAAAAGAGTCTCGAAAGCTTTAAGAAAGAGCTGAATTTCGAGGAGGCTTCTCGTGGTTTAGCTAGCTTTTCATCTGGGTTGAACAGTATAACGTTCGATGCTCTTTCTGATAATATTCAGAAACTGGCTGACAAATTCACAGGTCTTGGAGATGCTGGGGAATATGTTCTGTCTAGAATTCGGTACAGCCTCGAAAGTGCCGCTCTCCAATTGGAAGGTTTTCTGAAGAGTTTTACTTCCATGCAGATTAGCATGGGTCAGAATAAGTATGATAGTTTGAATAAGTCCGTTCAAACGATCATTGCTGGCGGTAAATACACCGAGCAAGAGGCGTATTCGATATTTGAGCGTTTGATGGCCTACACTGATCAGACGAGTGCTAATTTTATGGATATGGTCAATGCCATCACGAATTTCACATCCGTTGGTCAGGGGCTTCAGGAATCCGAAAATGCTCTGGAAGGCATTTTCAACATGGTATCTAAAGCTGGTCAAGGCACTTATCAAGCCAGCGCCGCAATGAACGTGTTCTCTAAGGCTATGGGCCAGGGATATTTAAGCAACATTCAATGGCTTAGTTTGAACAATACTGCCCACATTGTCACAGAGGATTTCAGAAATACTATTATTGAAGTAGCAACAGCTGTTGGAGATCTGACCGTTAAGAACGGAAAGTATTTTACGAAGGCAAAGAATGGTTTTAAGTCGGTTGAAGTAACCGCAAAGAATCTTGAGTCAACATTGCATACCAGATGGCTGTCGAAAGATACCATGATGGCGTTATTCGACAAATACCATTTTGCCAAGTTGGTCGGTGCCACGGATGAAGAATTGAAAACATTTGCTGGCACAGCATATGCAAGTGCTCAGAAGGCGTTAACTTTTGCCGATGCTATGGGCGCTATTAGGGAAGCGGTGTCATCTGGTTGGCTGACTTCGTTCCGTAAGATATTCGGAGATGTCAGCGATGCTATGAAGCTGTTCACAGATCTTTGCGAAAGGGTTATCGAAGGGATCGAAGGAATTGCCGAAACCCGTAACGATATTTTAAAGGTATGGGTCGACACTGGCGGAAGAGATTCACTCATCAGTATTATATTTGGCGATTATGGAAAAGAAGTAGAAACAGGGGCTTACGGTCTTTTAGACCTTTTTCAGAGCGTTGGAAATCTTATTTCAACCGGCTTCTGGGACATGCTAAAGATATTCGCTTCCGGTGGCGAGCGAATGCTTTGGGATCAGAAAGGCTTTAAAGAGGCGTGGCTCGGCGTCCAGCTTTCTAGGTTCACCGAAAAGATCAAGGAATTCGTCGAAAGCATTAAAAACTTCTTCACGGCTGAAATTGAAGTTGGCGGAAAAGTTACGACAAGGCTCGAGATGATCCACAACATCATCAATGGCATTGTTGCTGTTTTGGCCATTGGGTGGATGATCGTAACAGGTGTAGTTCATTTCATGGTTGGTCTTAAGGATAAGCTGCAGCCTAGTATTGATATGCTTGCTTATGTCTTAAGCACCATTGGCGACACTTTGAGGGAAGCGGCTGAAGAAGGTAGCGACAATAAAGGGATTCTTCATTTCTTCGACCAGTTGCTTGAAGATATTACGCCATTAACAGATGCGATTAACGATCTAGTGATTACGCTTGGTTTGCTTCTAATCGACTTTATTGAGTGGGGCAAGAAGAGCGGATTTTTTAAACAGGTAGGAGACGTTCTGACCGGAGTATTCAGAGGACTTGCCAAGTTTGTTTCTGGTGTTGGAGCTCCGGTACTAAAGTTTATAAAAGATTTCGCAATTGCATTATCCGATTTAATTAAAGGCGGGATAACTAAAGAGACATTTGCCAAATTTGGAGAAAAGATTGGCGCGGCATTTAAAGATATGCTAACCGGAATGGTAGATGCGATACCGGATGAATTTGCTGGAATCAGGGATACACTTAAGGATTTGTTCGGATTGTGGGGCGACGATGTCAAGCGTGATAACATTTTCACCAGCATCCACAATTTCCTTCAAGGTGGTTTTGATGGCATCTTCAATCTGATCAGTGGCATATTCGGCGGATTCAGCCAGTTTAATTTCCATGACTTGTTCGTTGTGAAGATGGGAATTGGCGGACTCAATGGGTTATTTAGAAGATTAATTGACCTTTTCAAGAATGGTAATTTCTATGGCGTGCTTATGGCCATGCTCGGCGTAGCCGTTGTGGTCGAGATATTCCGCCTTGTTCATAATATTCGGCAGGTTACGACAAACATTAAGCAAATGATCAGCGAAATTCGCTTTAATGATTATGGCGACTATTTCCTTAAACTTGCTGAAGGTTTGGCGTTGATCACCGCTTCGATCGCTGTTCTTGGCGCCATGAATCCGGCTAAAGTATACTTTGGGCTTGGCATCATGGTAGTTATTATGGTATCCGTTGTGTGGTTCGTAAGGGAAATGCAGAAAGACGCGGCTGCCCTTAAGAAGGAGAACATCGGAAATCAGCTTTCCATGGGCGTTCAGATCATTGCCGTGGCGGCTCTGATCGGTGTTATTGCACTGTCGATTTCTCTGGTATCTTTGGCGATTATCCCTCTGGTTTCTCTCGGTTGGGGCGCGATGTTCAGAGCATTGATAATTGTTGCTGGGTTCTTGGCTGCCATTGGCGGGTTCATTTACCTGATGCTCCAGGCAATAAAAGACCTCGTAGGGACTGATAAAGAGGGCAAGATAGATACCAAAGAGATGCTAAAAATCGCGGCTATGATGGCTATTATTTCGTTCTCCGTAATGATTTTAGCATCTGGTATCTCGGCATTAATGATCGCCGTTGTTCCGATTTCTTCTCTCGGATGGGGTGCAATGCTTCGGGCCATGTTGCTCGTTGTGGTGTTCCTTGGTGCCATTGGCGGATTTATGTATCTCATGATGCAGGGGCTTAAGAAGATTGCCGGAACCGACAAAGAAGGCAAAATAGATGTTAAAGAGTTGTTAAAGCTGTCAGCAGTATTGATAATCATGTCTTTTGCTATGGTGGAGTTATCCGTAGCGATTGGCGTGTTGACGCTTGCCGTCGTTCCTCTTTCTTTGCTTGGTTGGGGAGCGCTTGCTAGGGCCATGATAGCCGTTGTTACGATTTTGGCCGGCATTGGTGTCTTCATCATCCTCATGCTGCATGCCCTTAAGGACTTTATTAAGGGCAGTGGAGGCAAGGACGGGCAAGTAAGCGCCAAAGATATAGCTAAGATTTCTGCGTTGATGATAATGATGTCAACCTCAATGGTGATTTTGTCAGCAGCTATAGCCGTATTGTCGATCGCAATGATTCCATTTGCGCTTATGGATATGTCTGCATGGTGGAGATCTATCATTGCCTTGATTACGATTCTTGGTGCTATTGGCTTGTTTATCGTAGCCATGTTGAATGCCCTTAAGGATCTTGTTGGAGGTAAAGAGGCCAGTTTCAAAGATATTGCGAAGATGACAATATTGATGACCGCTTTCTCCGTCATGATGGATTTGCTTGCTGTGGCCGTTTTGGCTATCTCGTTGGCTCTTGTGCCATTTGCATTGATGAGTCCTGAGTCTTTCCAGCAGGCAATCGTGGCATTCATCGTTCTTATGGCAGGAATCGGCTTATTCATAAGTAAAGTGACAGATCTTGTAACCGGCGTCGGCAAGGAAAGCAAAGTCGGGAAGATGATTGTCCAGTATTTGGGCATTATCCTCTTGATATCTGGACTTGCTGGGGCAATGATGCTCTTCTCCATTGCCATTTCAATGATCGGTGGTCTCGATCCTTGGAAAACGGCCACGGCGGTTTTGGCAATGGGCGCCATCATGATGTTGATAATTGCGATGATTGACAAAGTTACTGACAGTAAGATGAAAGTGTCGCAGGTACTCCTTGCTACAGTTCTGATGTTGTCGGTTGCTGGAATGGCATTGTTGTTGTCGTTCGCACTAAACGAGGTTAAGAACATTAAGTGGGAGATCATCGCGGCATTCACGGCCGGTCTTAGTGTTCTGATCATCGCCGCAGCTGGAGCTCTTAAGATCGTTTCCACGATTCCGTCGTTCGGATCTGGCATCAAAGCTATCATCTTGATCGCTTTGGCAATTGCTGCTATCGTAGGCGTTCTTGCCCTTGTTGTTCCGCTGTTACTCAACTCGATTGGTGGCTCTCTTGAGAATTTCGCTGCTAAATTGGCTACAATTGGCCCGATGCTTAGCGGATTTACGAAAGATATGAGCGAAGTCGATGAAGGCGGAATGGACGACGCCGACAATACTCTTGACCGGCTGTTGGAATGGGTTAAGAAGATCGTAGCAGCCGGAGACATTGTGACTCCCATGAGGAACCTTAACTCTTCAATCTTCCAGCTGTCATCCGCTATGGATACCATTGTTCTGCAGTCGCAGAAGATGCCGGATCCTGAAAACAGCTCGATGTTCAAGACGATTGATAAACTGTTTGAAGTGTCTGCTAACTCCCAGACCATGGATTTCAACGGCCTTGCATCGAAGATATTTGATCTCGCTGTTGCTTTCGCCGTGTTCAATCATGTTGGCGGGGAAATTGACGGCACGGAAGAGTCTCCGATTGTCAAATTGATCACGTCGCTTTCGAGTTCTTCAACTGGGCTTCAGACTCTTGCGGATCTTCAGCTTGGAGATTTGATAGCCCAGCTTAGAGGACTCGGCGGCGCCATGGCAATTTACGCTCTGGGCGCTAAGGAAGTAACCGGTGTCGATATGGACGATCTCCCGGATACCACGAAAGCTGTCGGGTTCCTTAACGACGTTATCGCTACTATCGCTGGCGAAGACGGAGAAGGCATCACGCTCCCAACCGTTCCCAGTTCTGAATCGCTTGGGACATTTGGCACAGATTTGGCTGCTCTTGCGCTGGCGATGAAGGAATTTGTCGATGCAAGTTCCGGATTCGGTGCAGGAACGGATAAGGCGCTTGCTCTTATGTCATTCTTGGCTAAAGATGTGAAGCCTTATTTGGAGGGAAACAATCTGGATGTGACCAAAGCATTTGACAAGGCTGGGGTTCACGACACGGCTCTCGGAATATTCGGTAAAGATATTGCAGCTCTTGGCGTATCTTTGGGGACTTTCATCACTGAGACTTCAGCCTACAATACGGAGACAGATCAGATCGAAAATGCGATGAAGACTCTTTCAGCATTTGCTCAGTTGAAAGACAATATTAGCTACACGGATGTTGAGAAAACATGGGGGATTTTCAAGCCGATTCACGACTTAATCAATGGCAAGGAATACACGTTAGAAGAATTTGCCAAGGATGTTAAAGACCTTGGGTACGCGCTGTCCCAATTCGCACAGAACACGGATTTCGAGGACCCTGCGAAGGTTACCGCGGCAATCAACATGCTCGATCTCCTGGCCAAGTTAGCCGCGAAGATCCCTGAACAGAACGGCATCGCTCAGTTCATCGGTGGTGGTAAGAACCTTGGCGACTTCAGCACAGGGTTCCAGATCTTTGGTCAGAATGTCGCCCTTATGATGAAGGCCGTGATGGGTATTGAAGATCCAGATTACAAATTCGATTCCGGCGTGCTGAATGGCATCATTTCGATGATTCGTGCGATTATGGACATGTACACTATGACAGATCAAGTGTTGTCCCATTTCCCAGTGACGGATGCTGGGACTATAATGGAGAAATTTGATCAAATCGCGACCGATGCCTCGGTGTTGTTTGCTCTTCTGTCAAAGAAGCTTACTGAGGCTGATATTCGCGGCACGTTGTGGAAATTGTTGAAAGGGTTCGTTGCCGATATTCAGGAGATTAAGAAACTGTATGGCGATGTAGACTTCAACGATCTGGAGAGTTTTGCTGTTGCTATTGGATCGCTGTTCACCATGTTTGGAACTCTTGTGAAGACAGATCTGGTAGGTAACATTTCGTATGTTGTTACGGCATCCGATTTCGAGGTTATCGGCGGATCCATTCCGCAAGGTATCGCCCTTGGTATTACCAATGGTACTGCCGCAGTGGAGGTTGCATGCGTTAACCTTGGCATCGCCGCAAGAACAGCTTTCCAGCAGAGCATTGATTCCCATTCTCCTTCAAGGGTATTCCGTGACATCGGTGCGTTTATTCCTCAAGGTATTGGTCTTGGTATTAAAGATGACGAGAAAACCGTCACAAATGCCATTACTGGTATGAGCGAAGACGCCACGAAAGAAGCGGGATATGTTCTCGGAGCGATTGCAGCATTGCTGGCCAGTGAGACGGATATGAATCCGGTTATCACGCCGGTTCTCGATCTCACCAATATCGAATCCGGAGCCGCAATCATGCGTCAGATGCTTGGTATCGAAACGCCTCAGACTATTGACACGCGGTTTGCAAGTAGGTATACGGCAAACAGCATGCCAAGAAGTAGCAACGTTGCAGAAAATCAAAATGGCAGTGACTATAGTGGAATTTACAATCGAATGGCTCAGATCGATACAACGCTCACTGAACTCGGCGCAAAGATCGAGCGGATGAAGCTTGTTCTTGACAGCGGAGCTCTTGTCGGCGGTATTATCGATCAGGTCGACGTTGAACTTGGAGCAAGGGCATCATTTGAAGGAAGGAGAGGTTAAATGTACCATTCGATCACATTTGGCGACGGCACGCTTTACCCTGCCGGGCACCCAAAGGAGGGGCAGTTTGCAGGCGTCAATACATGGGACGACTGGCATTTGATTCCTTCCGAACGGCCGAGCGTTGCGAGCCCCGGGGTCACTACGAATTTCGTGACGATTCCGGGCCGCGATGGCTCGATCGACATGACGAACTATTTGGTTAACCGACCGGTCTTTTCAGATCGGTCGGGTTCTTTTGAATTTATTGTAGACAACGGCCATGAATACTGGGAAACCATTCGGATGAAGATCATGAGCTTTCTGCATGGCAAGCGGATGAAGATGGTCCTCGAAGACGACCCGAACTGGTATTGGGAAGGGCGGTTCTCGGTTGACAGTTGGAAGAGCGAGGCCAGCAACAGTAAGATCACGATCAATTATGCCGTTGGTCCTTATAAGAAACGAATTTCCAGTGACGGCTTGACCGATACTATTTGGGATCCGTTCAATTTCGAAACCGATTACGATTACTATCTAGCTTTGAATTCGATCGAGTTGTCCGGTCAGCCATATCAGACCGAATTCCAAGGTGGCGATTGTCCGTCTCCCGTGTTCGTTGATGCTACTGTGGCAAGCGGCAATCAGATTGTGGCCACTTTGAACGGAAGCTCCACAACCATCACTAGTTCTGGGACCGTGCAAATCGGTAAGTCTATTCAGGGTACGAACACGTTGTCTCTGACCGGAAACGGCACCGTGACCGTTCATTTTACTGGAGGATCGCTGTAATGTTCGATATCTACATCAAAAATTATGTGATTGACGGCGCCTACCAGACAAATGAGGCGCTGATGTTCGCTATTCCGATGGCCCCGGATGAGCCGAACGCCGTGATTGATCCGAAAGTTAGCGTCGAGATGGGAAAATCCGGCTCTTTCGATTTCAGCATGGCGTTCGGCCATCCTTTTTACGATGCTCTTCTTCAGATGAAAACGATATTTCGCATCGAGTATGATGGAGACACGATTTTCAGAGGGAGAGTTCTGTCCATTGATACTGGTCATCTGACCGGCACTCGGAAAGTGAAGTGTGAAAGTGATTTTTCTTTCTTCCTTGACAGCCAAATCGAAGGTGTTAAGGAGGAGAATCGTCAGAAGACTGCTGTCCTCCCGTATCTCCAAAAGATCATTACGGCCCATAACGCACAAATGACCGAGGACTTGAGCACTGATAAAACATTTGTGCTTGGCGAAGTTCCAGGGGCTTACTCGAATGCAATTGAAGATGAGCAGAAAGTAAAGCCTGACGTAAGTTACAAATACGGAAGTAACAGCTGGAAAGATTCTCAGGGGGCTCTAACGGATCTTTCAAACTCGTTTGGCGGATATTTCAGGACGAGGTACAGCAACGGGGTCACCTATCTCGATTGGCTCGACGGATATTACAATTCGTCGGTCAATGTCCAAACGATTGAGCTTGGCGAGAACCTTATTGATATTACAAGCAACCAAACCGTGAATAACGTGTTTACGGCTTTGATTCCGCTTGGAAGCGCTAAGGGAAAGTCGCTGACGATCAAGGGGTATCGTAATGATATTCACGGTGACAACGATCGCATTCTCGTTCCTCAAATTGCTCAGGTGTTCAGCGACGCGGAACTGAATTCCGGATATCACCATAAGCAGGACTATCTTGATGCCGTTAGCAAGTATGGTATCATCTACAAAACTCAGAGTTTCAATAATGCAACAACGCAGGCGAAACTTTGGGAGTATGCCACGGATTGGATCAAGAACAATTATATTGGTGGCGTGCATGAGTTCAACATTTCAGCTCTTGATATGCATGTTATCGGCGAAAGCAGCGGAAAATTCCTTGTCGGTGATAGGGTGACCGTGGCTTATCCAGATGAAACAGCTCGCTCGACTGATCCAACGGCTTTGATTCGGAGAACGCTTTCTATTATCAGCATCGAATATGATCTGTACCATCCGGAGAAAAACAGCTATAAGATTGGCGTTCCTAACCTGATTCTGAAGAAGGAATATGGCCAGAAAGCCAGCAAAAACACGGCCGGCGCTTTTAAAGATAATGATAGCACCAATTCCAAAGTGAATAGCTACATGTCTGAAGAAGAGGAGAATTACTACAAATTCGTTCTCAATGGCAAATACAATGCTGAAGAATACATGGATTATCTAAACAGCTTGCCGCAAGACCAGCAGAGAGCTGTCGACGGATTTGGCATTCAAACAGCTTTTCAATATCTTAAAAGCTGGGATAATATGCCTGAATGGCAAAGAATTCTGGAGACTCGCGGTATCATTCTTGATGGAAACCGGCGTCAAATCAACGTCATTCAGAAACCCTTTATCTCCAAGAAGGGCGAGGACGTCGGACAAGCTGTCATGAACCTCATCGGAGCTTCGATTACTTCTAAGGAAGGCGCCAATACCATCGAGGTTTACGAAAATGTTGATGTAGATAAAGTGTTGTGGAAAAACGGGCAGCCATTCACCCTGAATAAACCCGTGCGTTTGACTGCCACTGCCGAAGGCGGCTCAATGACGTTGACGAAAATCTCCGGCACGCCAACGGTCGGTAAAACTGGGGACGACGTCATTACAGCGTTGACGGATGGTACGAGTGGTGTGACATCAGTTGTTGGAGCAAATTTAGGATCATGGGATCCATCGACTGGAATTGAAGGGCTTATTTCAGGTTTGGATTCACCAGTTCTTGAAATCATCACAAAAGTTAAAGAAGGCTCGGCAACGCTTGACGATTTCCAGGCGTTGGTTAACGGCAACAATAAAGACGGCACTGAAACCTTCCAGATCGATATCGGAGAAGGGGCGGCAGCGGCTCTAGAGGCTAAAGTTGGGAGTTTTGCCGAGGATCTTGGAGTTGGGGCATTAAATACTGGTGATGTGCCTGCCGCATTCAACCTTGGTACGAAGACGATTGAAACCGAAGGCGAAGGCGGAGAAGTAATAGAGAAAGTTGTCGGGCTGTTCACCGGAAAAGATCAAAATGGCACCGAAACTGTGGAAATCGAGTCTACTGAAGGAACCGCCTCAGTTGGACGGGAAACATCGTCCCCGAATTCCAGATGGTTGGTAAAATTGAACGATACCGTTACATATGAGGATGAGGAAAGGGTTTCCCACACTGTTTCTGGATTTGTTAGTGCCGACGATTTTCACATTGGATCTATCCCGAGCTTCAAAACCCAGTTCGCTGTTGTTAATACCCTGATTGCCGGTAAAGCCTCAGTTGGTGCACTGCAAGCTCTGGAGATCAGGGTTGACGAATTAACAGGTAACCGTATCGTAGCCGACACCGTACTTAAAGGCGCGAACTTCGAGTGCACGACTGGATATGCCAATAATTTCTATGCAAAAAACTATTTCTATTGGACGAGTGGGTCCGGTGCTCCTGGCAACTGCGTTAATTCGTTCCACGACGCATCGGTAACCTTTAACAATGGTGTATTTACATTGACTTTCCAGAGGGTGAAAGGCAGCGACCCGAAAGTTTTAACTTTTAATGTGGCCTCCTCTCCCTGGTTTACCGGAGAGATGGAGGCCGCTTGGGAGAATGGCGGTAAAACCGCTTGGTTGCAAGAAGTAAGTGCACAAGGGGCTCATCATCAAGGAACTTTGAAAGCCAACACGTATTATTGTCCGAGGTATGCCGATTCTGATGGAAATACCAATACATTGGATGAATACACTTGGTTAACTCCATCTTCGTCCAGTACAGTAGTGTATAGAAATGCCACTAAAGTCAGAATAACTCCTCGGTATGATAGCTCGAACACTCATGTTATTGGGTCCCGTGTGACGGTTTCCTATAACAGAGGCGGCGATACGGGCTTCGACAGCAATACTTCCGTGACAACTTCTATGACTTTCCAGTGACGAAAGACAGGTGACTATGCAATGTCCACAATCAAACTTGCAGATGATACCACATTCGAAGGCGAGATCGGTTACACCGGTCGGGAAATTCGGATCAAGGTAAACGGTGATGTCGCCAGAGAACGTTTCTTTGATTTCATGGACAAATCCAAGATGGCCACAATCACTTATACCCATGGTGCATATTACGATATTTTCCATTTGTTCGACAACCTGCAGTTCGTAGAACCTCGGAGCGATGGTCTGTTCAATGTATGGATTGGGCCGAGCGAAGGGGCGTACATCGAAAACGATCTTACCAATGTTCCCGATGTTTATCTGCCTAAGTGAGGAGAAAAATCAAAATGGAAGTACATTCGATCGATGAAGGGATCAAAGTTACGATCAATCTTCTCAGCGACATTCGGATTCCAACAAGACATGTGCGTGATGTCGGATTTCCGATTCTCACGGCTATCGACAATCTGAATACTATGCTCAACGTTCTCGAAACCGCAAGACAGCAAGAAGCCGAACAGAAGGAGGTGAACGACGATGGCGTACAGTAATGTCAATGCCAAAGACCTCGTGGCGAAATTCCAGTATGCGCTCGATAACCATTGGGGTTATATTTGGGGTGCGGCTGGCGTGATGTGGACCGAAGCCAAGCAGAATGCCACCACCGATGAACAGGCAATTAAGTACGGTAAGAAGTGGATTGGCCATACTGTTGCTGATTGCTCTGGTCTGTTTGCTTGGGCGTTCAAGCAGCTTATGAGCTACATGTACCACGGCAGCAATACTATGTGGAATAAATATTGCGTCAAGAAAGGTGAGCTTAAGGCCGGCAAGAGGGATGATGGGGAAGAACTGAAGCCCGGTACGGCCGTTTTCGTCTACAACAAAGAGAAGCAGAACCGTAGTCATGTTGGCCTGTACGTCGGTAATGATACCGTGATTGAGGCCGCTTCTACTTATAGTGGCGTGATCACTTCCAAGATCACCAACAAGAAGTGGACCGAATGGGGCGAACTGAAGTACGTTGACTTCGAGAACGGCGTTACCCCGACTCCTGCTCCGGAATCCGAGGCCAAGACTCGTCTTCTCCGGTTCGGCTGCAAGGGCGATGATGTTAAGGAGCTTCAGGAACTTCTGAGCAAAGCCGGTTACCTTGCCGACAAAATCGACGGCGTCTTCGGTAAGAATACTCTTGCCGCTGTCAGAAATTTCCAAGGCAGTCGTGGGCTTGCTGTCGATGGCATTGTCGGGCCTAAGACTTTGGATGCCCTTAAGAAGGCCGACGCTAAGGTGACTTACTACAGGGCTACAATCACCAAATTGACCGAAACCGAGCTCAAGGAACTTCAAGAACACTATTACGGCAGGATTACATCCTCCGTAGAATAAGGAGGGTGAGTCGCTTTGGCAAAACTGTCATGGGATAATGCCGGCGAGAAATATTTTCAAAATGGCATCAGTCATGGTGTTCTGTATACTCAAAGTGAACCGAATGGCACTTGGAATGGCGTTGCATGGAACGGCTTGACGAACATTACCGAAAGTCCTGAGGGTGCTGAGAAGAATGATCAGTATGCCGATAACATCAAGTACGCTTCTATCCGGTCCAAAGAGGTATTCAATGGCACGATTGAGGCTTACACCTATCCTGACGAATTCGAAGCCTGTGATGGGTCAGCCGGCATTGGGAGCAATGTCACCGCCCATCAGCAGACAAGAAAACCGTTCTGTCTTTGCTACAGAACTAGATTGAATAACGACTCGAATCCTGATGGAGATGGATATTTGCTGCATCTTGTCTACAATTGTACTGCTTCTCCGTCTGAGAGGAGCTATGAGACCGTCAATGACAGCCCAGATGCGATCACCTTCAGCTGGGAGTTTGACACGACGCCTGTAAGTATGGATGGTCGTAGTTTCTCAACAATTACGATCAATTCGACGAAAGCCGACGAGGTTGATTTGAGAAAACTTGAAAATCGGTTGTACGGGACACAAAATGCAAATCCGGTAATGCCTATGCCAGACGTGGTGTTTGCATTGATGTCCGGTTATCCTTTGTCCATGACATACACCATTCATAGAACTATGATGGGGAGCCCTTATAATCCGAAAGAAGATTTCTATTTTTACGATTTCGAAACTGGGGTTGTGGTAGATCATAAAACTGTCAGTGGCACTCTAATTTCAACCCTGAATAAAATCTTCTCGTTCTCAAAGCCTGGGATCTACAAATACATAATGACCGAAGTGGCCACTAATAGAAACACTGAACTCCAGGTGATCAAAACATTTTTGCTCGTGGCGAATGCCGGGTACCATTGGGTGGACATCACAAGCCAAGAGATTTATTTGACTGCGACGGCTTCTCCAGAGGTTGCCACAGCTCCTTCCGGAGAATTGGCGGCGTTCAGCGTTAGTGTCGAGAATGCTGTTGGAACCATCGCTTACCAGTGGCAATGCAGTACTGATAACGGGGCAACTTGGACTGATCTCGGCGGCGATGCGGCGAAAGAGGCTGATTACGAAATTCGCGCATATGACGAACGCCTTTCTTGGATCTTCCGTTGTTCTGTAACCGCCGACAATGGTAATTGCGTTTCCAACTCTGTTCACTTTGTACGCCCAACTTAAAGGAGTGATCACATGCCTACTGTCGAAGGACTTACACCAGGGATCCTGTGGACTACTGTCTATGGGATCATTGCGCTGTGCCTCCTGTTCATGATCGTCTACAAGGTGTACGAGGCCGTTCGAGACATCATTGACCGAAAGAAGAAGCAACGGGAAGCTGAAAAACCGGATTTTGCTGAGGCGGTGAGTCGAAAGGTGATTGAAAAACTTGAACCTCGTTTCGTGGAGATTGAGAAAGAACTCGGGAAAGAAAAAAGCCGCCTGGATAATCATGATGTGTTGATCGCCAACGCCCAGGCGGCGCAAAAAGAAACCCGGGAAGGACTCGTAGCTATATGCAAGTATCTAATGGCGATGACCCAGTACGGGAACGTTGGCGGGAACAGCAAAGAGATGAAGGACGCCACGGCTGAGATGACGCAGTACCTTGCGACTAAAATCGGTTGAGGAGGAAATTCAAAATGAAAGTAAATTGGAAGGTCAGATTCAAGAATAAGGTGTGGCTGACGAGCTTTTTCGCCATGCTTTTGACATTTGTCTATACAATTCTTGGTAAATTCAATGTCTTCCCGGCAGTTACGCAGAACGAGATCGTCGAGATCTTCAACATGCTGCTGTCTCTTCTTGTGATGCTTGGTCTTGTTGTGGATCCTACCACCGATGGCATCGGAGACAGTGAACGGGCTCTTGGATATGACAAACCTTGGGTGGATCCAGTGGAACCGAGCGAGTACGGTGATGACGAGTGACAAAGCATCTGTGGAAAGATCGCATCCTGTATCAGTGCGATCCGAACTCGAATGATATTTGTCGTAAAACCGGGTGCTTCCTGAATGGCGGGCCATGTCATGCTACAGAGAATCGCAATTATGCAGCATGCGGCCAAGATGGAAAGCCGATCATCATCTCATGGCGAAAAGGTGGTGCTTCCAATGTGGATAAACACGAACCCGAACCCACAGCATAAACATGTGCCTGACTGTGTGATTCGGGCGATTTGCATCGCATTTGACATGAGCTGGTATGCAGCGTATGATGACCTATGCGGTGTCGGACGGAGGGATGCCAATATTCCTTCCGCCGATGCCGTATGGGGTCATTATTTGAAGATGCGCGGATGTACCCCATTCATGCTGCCCCACAGCTGTCCTCAGTGTACCACCATCAAAGAATTTACAGAACGTTTTCCAGAAGGACGTTACATTATAGGAACCGGAAGCCATGCGGTTGCCGTTATAGACGGTGATTACTATGATAGTTGGGACTCTGGAGATGAGATCCCAACTTTCTTTTGGGCTATTCGATGAAAGGAGCGAATTGAATTATGCCTATGACACCTGGATACTACATGCCCGCAAGTTATGGTTATCCCATGAGCGGGTACCAGCCTTCGATGCCTCAGCAGAGTTACAGTCCTCAGCCCACTCAGCAGGTCCAGCAGGGAATCATCTGGGTCGACGGAGAGGTCGGGGCAAAAGCGTATCAGATGCCTGCCGGTTGGCCGGTAGGTACACCGATTCCGCTGTGGGATACGAATGATCAGGTTATTTATCTCAAAAGCATGAACCAGATGGGGATGCCGAATCCTCTGCAGAAGATTCACTACCAGATGGAAGAAATGCAGCAGAGTCAGCAAGCACTCCCGGTCAATGGCACGGTGTCCGAGTCGCACGCCGACTATGTAACGAAGGATGACCTTAATGCTATGCGGGACGAGATCAAAGAGCTTCTCAGGCAGAATCAAAATGGCAGTAATTCAAGCTCCCAGAATCGGGGTGGGAATCGGTGAATCCGCTTTATCAGCAGCTAACAGGTGGCACAATGCCCCAGCCGGTGCAAGCTCCGATGTTCCAGAACCCAATGCAGAAGATGAACTACATTATGCAGGCGATGACGAACCCGGCGGCATTTGTTCGGAGTCGTTTCCCTGATATTCCGAACAACATTTCCAATGATCCCAACCAGATCCTTGCATATTTGCAGCGAACGAGAGGGATCTCGAATCAGCAAATCCAGCAGCTGGCTGGGATGTATGGAGGTAGATAATATGCCGACGATTGAACAGGACATTGCCCAGATTCGTCAGGCTGTATATGGACGAGAGGTCCGAGAAGCTATCGCGGATGGCATTGAGAAAGGATATTCTCTGTCATCGGAAGCTTCCGAGACTGCTGAGATTGGCAAAAACACCGCCAATGCCATGTCAATCGGTCTTAGGTTGACTGGTACGGCGACCGGCAACCCAGCATCGGTTTATGATGGGGCGGATAGTGTACCGTACAAAATCACCGCTGATATGGAGCCGATGCAGGATATGCACGGGTATACCAAGCCGTGGCCTGCTGGGGAGAGTGAGAACCTATTGCAGCTCACTTTGGTTTCGAAGATTACCAAAGGTGTTCGCTTTACAGTAAGACCGGATGGTACGGTTAGGGCTTCCGGCACGGTTACTTCCGGTCAGAATATTTCGTCTGATGCCCAGTTTGGAGAACTGACGCTTCCAGCTGGCGGATATTATTTGAGCGGATGCAATACTGGCGCTGACAAATTCGATTATCAGCGTATGGCGGCACTTAACGTTGCTACTGGTAGGGCTGCCGTTGCTGTTTCTGATGGGATACCCAAATATTTTGAATTAACTGAGGAAACGCTTATCAGAGTTTATCCGATTTTGCGTGGTGGGGAGAGTGTAAGCACGGTATTCAAGCCAATGATTTGCCGAGCCGTTGGCACGGATGAAAACCTATCTCCAATTATAACCGATTTCGAGCCATATGAACATATTTGTCAAATTACGGGATTAAGTAATGTAAAAATTACCAGGTCGGGCAAAAATCTGTTCGATAAAACGGATACCAGCAGGATACTCCACAATTGTTATTTCGATATTGGTAGCACATTTGGGTATATTCATGGCTCTGCAGATCGAGATACGGTATATATTCCATGCAAACCAAATACCACATATACGGCTTCGAGACTTCGTGTTTATACAAGTGAACGATTCTGCATTGGGTATACAAAAGAAATTCCGGTATCCGAAGTGACCAAAGTATACGGAACGATTGTGGGATTAGTTCCTGGTAATGTGGGGGAACCGATCTCGGTTACAATCACTACTGGTGAAGACGCTCGTTATCTTGTCCTGTATGCCTATTGGCGCGGTCTTTCAGAGGCTCTTGACAGTCTTCAGATCGAGCTTGGGTCGGTCGCTACAGAGTATGAGCCGTATCAAGGCGAGACCTACTCTGTCACATTCTCTGATATTCAGGGAGCTCCAGCAACGGTTTATGGCGGAACGCTCACAGTGAATGAGGATGGCAGTGGCCAACTCGTTGTAGACCAAAAGCAATGCGACTTGGGCAGCTTGAATTGGCAGTATGATTCTCAGTATGATAGATTCAAAGCCTTGCTCTCAGATGCAAAGAAACCAGCTTCAAATAGTGTTCTTACAGATCCGCCTATTAAATGTGATATTTACGAAGTAGTGGCCAGTTCGGCTACGGCTTCGGCAACCGCTCCATGTATCGGTATTTCTATGCAGCCAAATATTCAAGTCAAGGATACCAGATATGACGACGCCACTGTGTATAAGAACGCCATCGCCGGTCACAGTTTGGTTTATCCTCTTGCCACTCCTGTAACTTATAATTTCACAGCCGAGCAGCTCACAACGGTTCTTGGAACGAATAACATTAGTTGCGATGGCAGTGGCGTATCTCTTACTTATGCTAGGGATCTTGCCTCTGTGATAACGAATATCGAGGCTCGTCTCGCGGCTCTCGAAAATGCTGAGGAGGAGTGACCATGGCAACAGCTCAGAAAGTTGATTTCGCTATGATGCGAGGAGACACGTTCTCTTTCGACATCGTGCTGAATGACGTCGATCCGGAGAGCATCTCCAGTTTATATTTTACAGTAAAGCGCAAGGATACCGATAGCGACACTGATGCGGTCATTCAGAAAAGTCTGAGCAATGGGATCTCTAAGGTCGAGGGCGAAGATATTCGCTACAGAGTTCGGGTTTCGCCTGAGGATACGGAGAATGTCGCTGCCAAGAAGTATGTGTATGACATTCAGATCGGCGTGACAAATGATATTTACACCCTGATCAAAGGGAATCTTTCGATCGAGCAGGATGTAACGGGGGCGATCACGTGATAGCTCAGATTATATTTCCGGAAAACCGAGAGATTGAAGTCGAGATCCCATCCAATGAGGTAGAGATCATTGAAATGCCCTCTGGCCTGACAATTAACGTTCAAAGCGGTGTCGGGCCTCAGGGTCCTATTGGGCCTAAGGGTGAGCATGGCGATGATTATATTCTGACTGAAGAGGACAAGGAAGAAATCGCCGGGATGGTGGATATTCCCGAGGTTCCGGTGCAGGATGTGCGGGTCGGTGGGGCAAGCGTGGTCATAGACGGCGTGGCGAACATTGTTGTTGGCAACGGCATTGCTATAACGTCTGGCGCGGTATCGATAAATCCCGCCACCGATGCTCGCATTAAAAAAGGAATCGGGGATTATAACGCTGTTGTCCCGCCAAAACAGCATCAATCCACCTTCTACGGCCTCGCTAAAGCAGCTGGAGATGCCACACAAAGTGCGTCAAGCAATCCTGTCGGCCAGTATACGGATGATGCTAAAGCGGCTATCCGTCAGATGATAGGTGCACCATCGCTTGATGATATTCTCGATGCCCCTGTTCAAGACGTGCAGGTGAACAGAGTCAGCGTACTGGGGCAGGATGGAGTGGCGAATGTGCCTGTGATAACAGGACAAGGACAAGAAGGCGCGGTTCGCATATATAACCGAGGATTTACATTTACGAACGACCCCTTCGACAATACGAAAAAAGTCTTAGCGATTAACATTGCGACTTCAAACGGAATTAAAAATGGGAATAGTTGGTGGGACCCGATCGTTCCTATTCGTCAGCATGAATCGGTCTTTTATGGTTTAGCTGCCGCTGCCGGAGACATCACGCAGAAGTCATCGCCCAACACCGTAGGAACTTATACCGACGAAGCCAAGGTCGCAATCCGCGCAATGCTCGGTCTGGATGATCAGTCTATCGTGGATATTGTGCAAACCGGTCTTCCTGCGGCAGAGGGGGTGAGTTTCTGATGGCAGAAGTATATACCGTTCAGAAAAGCAGTCTCGATGCCGTTGCGGATGCGATAAGAGAGAAGAACGGGAAGTCAGACGCTTTGTCGTTTCCTGAGGATTTCGTGCACGAGATCGACAATCTTAATCCTCCTGAAGATGTGTGGGTCAAGCCAGCAGATTGGCCGGACATTGAAGCCCTCCCGTTGCCTGACGGAAATGAAAGTTGTATGTACTTTTTATACGATTGCCGGACAGAAGTACGATGGGGGATGTTTACTCACACCTATTATAAGGGGCATCTATCCATCGCTAAATGCACTGATGGAGTCATTGGCGAATTTGATGATTCTGAAGAAGTACAGTTGTCTTCATCAGTTCATGCGATTCCTTTACCAGATGATTGTGACTGGGCTGTGCTCAGACTTGCTGGTGAATATGGACAATGGTGCTTTTCGAGGAATTTAGACTATGGATTGCACTTTATTAGCAACAATAATGGCAGCAATCAGCCTTGTGTTTGGATGTATGGCAAGGTTTGGGCGAGTGCGCAACTCGATTTATATCAAAACCAAACGGCCGGAATCAACACGCTGATGCTCAAGCGAGCACGATTGTATCTTCATAATATCACAATCGGATATGGATTTGGATATATTCCTGCGGAATCGATACTTATAAATGATGGAGATATGAAAGGCGATATCTTTCCGCTCAATAGCACTGCCGCAAGTGTTTTTATGCATGGCAATTTTGCACTGAAAAACGGACACATCACCCGCACAAGTACAACAAAACTATTCGGAGGTTTAAGATGCAAATCTGTAGACTTCACTGGGTTGACATGGGAAGACGGGTTCGTAATGAATATACAACAAATCGCCCAAAGTTGCGAAATGTTGGAACGCTATATAATGCCAACAAATGGCATGAAAATCAGCACAATGTATTATAGCTTTACTGGTTGCCGAATGTTGAAAACGGTTAATCTTACCGGCTGCGATTTGAGTGAGTGCACAAACGTTACAGCTTGTTTCCCCGGTTGCTATAATCTACAAGAATTATGGCTCGGCGACGGATTGAAGTTAAGTCTCGATATAAGTTCTTGCCATTGTCTTTCACACGACAGCCTCGTAGATGGCGTTATCAAACGACTCGGAACGGTAGACACAACGCAAACATTGAATCTCGCCGATGCTGCATTAGAGCGACTCACTCCCGAAGAAATCGCCATTGCCACGCAGAAAGGATGGACAGTCACATGAAGCAAGAGACTATCGAACTCAGGGTTCTTACCGCCTCGGACGGCATGGTGCTAACAAACGGGGAGACGTACAGCACACAGGTATATCTGGGAATCCACGACTCGCCGGAGAACTGGCGGGAAGTGCCGGAGGATGAGGTACCTCGAGAGGACGGTGAGAGCGAATGACAGACAAAGAGCGGTTGCTCAAGTTCATTGATGAGTTAGTCCCGGAAGCCTGTGTCTTTGGCAAGATTACGCTCACGTTTGACGATGACGGGTCGGCAATCATCCGCATTGCACCCGCCCAGGAGGACACGCAGAAGGGCTGAGTAACTGATTTAATGCGGTGGCGGAATAGGTAGACGCTTATCTGTCTAAGGGAGATAGTACGAGGACTGCGGAAACGCTCGTCGGCGACCTATAAATGCTCCCATGTGAGGTGCAAATCCTCACCCGCATTAAAGGTTTTTTGAAAAAGGAAGGATTTATTCCATGATTGAAAAGTTCAGCATAGATGGCGGTGTCAACGATTATGCTACGATCCAAGAACCTGACAAGCACGAGGATGAACGCAAGCAGTTGACCAGTGAAGGGTATCAACCTTGGAGCAGATATGTTAAAGACGGTAAGCAAGAAGAGTTGTGGGTTAAATGAAGGTTTAAACAAGCGAGGAAGTGAATCATGAAAACAAAGAAGAAAAACGCATTGTTTGGAAGGTATCCGTCATGTGATATGCTCAACAACGCATTGCGATTTATCAAGGATGGAAACATAGATTCTGCTTGCTATGAGATTATATTTGCCATAGAAAAAGCTGGTGGATATTTTCACGAGGATGTTGTGCCGATAGTTGAAAAAGTTAAAAGCTATTGGCGCGATAAACATCGTGGCTAACGGTTCTTTAAGGAGGCATATATATGACGTGGGAAGAATTTAAGAAACAGTATCCGCAAACATCATCTTATACAAATCTTAAAGAAACAAACATTGATTGTCCGAGATGCGGCAAAAAGATTTTTAAGAGACTGGATATTGTGTTGGCTTCATACCCGGCACAATATCAGTACGAATGTAAATGCGGATGGATCGGTTATGCACACACTTAATTAGGAGGATAAACCATGGACGAAAGAGCTATTCATCTTGTGCTTAACTACATAGCAGAACACTTAGACAAATCCGATCCCGAACCTGACTTTGAAGTCTACATCGTCTGGAAGTGCAAGGCATTGCAGAACTGGAAGTATCTGATTAGCACCTCCCTCTTCGACGGTATGTATTATGAACTGACATACAACGGTGATAAGAAGGAATGGTACTTGGATGCTTACAAGAAATTCCAGAACAAGGTAATTCCTGATTGAAAGGTTTCAATCTTGTAACCAATCACAACAGCACAGCGTACCACGGGAGTACGGGTTAGGTACAGGCGATGCCACCGTCCAAGGCCGCCCATGAGACTGCCCACGCTTAAGGCGATTCCGAGGTTACTGCGTTAATCCGGGACGACATCCGGTGAGGTGCAGGTTAGCAGGAACATATTTAAATACTTCGAAAGAAGGTGGTTCCATTGGGCTGATATTTCCGGTAACCATTTTTCTTTTACACTAAAACCAAAAAATCAAAATGAAAGGAAGCTAATCCTATGACGACTGAAAACAATGGTATGTACATGCCCGTCGCTCCTGCTTATGGCAATATGGGCGGCAATGGTTTCCTCGGTGGCGACAATGCCTGGTTTATTCTGATCCTGCTGTGCCTGTTTGGCTGGGGAGGTAATGGCTTTGGCGGCTGGGGTAACAATAGTAATGTTGGCAATGATATTCAGCGCGGCTTTGATCAGGCCACCCTGACAAATGGCATTAATGGTCTCCAGAATGCCATCACCAATGGCTTCGCTCAGGCTGAGATCGCCGCGAACAGCCGCCAGATGGCCGATATGAACCAGACGTTCGCCCTGCAGTCCGCAATGCAGAATTGTTGTTGCGAAAACAGGGCTGGTGTGGCAGATCTGAAATACACGGTCGCGACTGAAGCTTGCGCGGACCGTAATGCTGTAGCCACTGCTCTGCGTGATGTTCTTGAAGCCAATAACGCTTCCACTCAGAGGATCCTTGATGTTATGTGTCAGGATAAGATTGACGCTAAGAACGAGCGGATCGCTGAACTTCAGCAGCAGCTCCAGATGGCGCAGCTGGCAGCCTCTCAGGGCGCTCAGACTGCTCAGATTCTGGCGAACAACGAAGCTCAGACCGCTGCGCTTGAGCGGTATCTCGCGCCGACTCCGATTCCTGCTTATGTCGTCCAGAACCCCAACTGCTGTGGCCAGATGAATTATGGCTGCGGTTGCGGGGCTTAAGCTTCCTTTATATTTTTAATTGTCATGTAGTCCTCGGTTGACGCGGGTCGGCCGAGGGCTTACTTGTTGATTGGAGGAAATGAAAATGGCAGAATTTACCAAGAATGACGTCCAGCTCATTCAGCCCGGAGCTTCGGCGATTCTTGATACGGCTATTGGTTGCCCTAATGGGTATGTCCTGCATCGGCCTGGGAGCGGTATCCTCACTCTCCGTGGCCAGGTGAACAATCCTTGCGGTAGGTTTGCCAGATATCGTGTGGCATTTGATGGCAACATTGCTGTTCCTGAGGGTGGCACTGCTGGTGAAATCCAGCTTGCACTTGCTATTGATGGCGAAGTTATTCCGACCAGTATCGCTGCTGCGACACCTGCTGCCGTTAACCAGTATTGGAATGTTAATGGTTTTGCGATCATTGATATTCCGCGTGGGTGCTGCTATACGGTCGCTGTCGAGAATGCTTCTGTCAGTGCTGATCCGGCAACCACACCGGCCAGTGCTCTGAATGTTCGGAACCTGAATGTCGAAGTCACGCGACTTGCGTAAGGAGGATATTTATGGAAAAGTTCGAATCTCTTGAGAAGTCTATGTGCAAGGAGCTCGAGGCCATTGAGCATAAGCTCCAGGGTGGAACTGAAATGAGCACCGCCGATCTCGAAAAGATTGATAAATTGGCGCATGCTATGAAGAGCCTCGCCACTTATAAGGCCATGAAGGAAGCCGAAGAGTGGGATGAAGGCAATATGAGCGGTCGTCGTGGGCGCGGTATGAACGGCAGGTATGTAAGCAGGGATCCTGGTCCTTGGTATGGTGGATATCCTGACATGTACCCGCCTGAGCGCAGGTGGTGACAAGGTTGGGCACCATTGCTAAGATCTTGCTATTCTTCGGAATTCTCTTTGTGATATTTATGCTTGTCGTATGCTTGATTGACGATACTAAATAATCAAAGAGGGAAAGGTCGTGTGTAGAACATGGCCTTTCTTTTTTCAATTCGCGTGAAAAACATGCTCTATAATGAAGAGTCAATTGAAAAAAGGAGGTATTATTATGACAATTGATTACAAGAAGGCATTTGAGAAGCTGGTAGAGCAGATCAAGACCGAGTATGCTTGGGCTGAAGAAGCTGAGGAGAAGGCGAGAAGTGGACGTGATTGCGGAAAGCCTACACTTAAAGAATGTAGGAATTCTAATGTCAACGAGCTTGACGCCAGACTAAATGACTTTGGAAGGGCCAGGTATAACCGTGGAATGATGTTTGCTTACATGAGTATCAAGGACCTTGCGGAACAATTAGAAGAAGGTAAATTTGATTTCGACGATGACTCTTCGAAAGATGAGCTGTGAAAACACAGCTCTTTCTTTTTACCTAGCGTGAAAAACATGCTCTATAATGAAGAGGAGAGCACGTAATGATAGACCCGCGTTCTATCGATAATTGTGCATGCGGATGCACGACATACTCTCATCTTTTTTTTTTTCGCGTGAAAAACATTCTCCTTAATGAAGGAGGTGTCAATTATGGCACAGAAATTATATTTGGCGGTAAGTTCGACCCACGTTCTTGTGGAGGACGACAATCTACCGGAGACTGGTATTTGCGGTATAACAGGTATTGGAGGTGTCTTTGACAGTCGAGCGAAAGCGGAAGAAGCGATCGCCGAGGGGCTTAAAGAGCTCTGCGGTGATGGTGATATTCCGATGACAGAGGGACTTAATGGACACAAATTCGTGTATGTCGATAAAGACCATATCCCGGTAAACGCGTTGGATGCGGTGTGGGCTATCGAGCTAAATGTAATCGAGCTGGAATTGAACAAACGAATTGGACAAGGGGAGCTGCTGTAACAAGCAGCCCTCTTCATTTTTTCTCTAAGAGATATTTGAAAAGGAGGAGTTAGACATGGGAAGTAGGCGTCCATTCAACGAGACATTGTCCTGGTTCAAGCGGCAACTCGGTCTCTCACCTGGGCACACAATCCAGCACGGGGAAAAGGAAAAAATCTGGAGACGATGCGTGAGTGAAACACTGCGTGAATTCAAGGTTAGCAAATCCAAAGACCTCGACCCGGAATACTATTGCCATGCCAATTATATTCTGAAGCAGAAACTGGAAAAGTATATCCAAGAGATGACAAATGGAGGAGAATAACTATGAGCAGGCGTAGTTTTCCCATTTCTTTTGAACAAAGTATTCATGATATTGACGGCAGACCGATAACATTGTTCATGGGGTTGGATGATGAAAATGAGGACATTGCAATATTTTCATTATTTGAACAACATGAAAATAGTCGAACTGAAATGGTGATAGCAAAGATCAATCTTGATACTTTAGCTGCGTTGTGCCGAGATCTTATTCATGAATCTGAGAATAGAAAATTTAAAATGCGACTCGAGGACCGTAATGTCAGCCGAGCAGAAGCCGAGCAGCATCTTTCAGTACAAGGAATAGCCGAAATGCTGGGCGTTTGCGAAGAGACTGTGCGAAGATGGATCCGTAGTAAAAGTTTACATGCGACAAAAGCCAATAACAAGTGCGGTTATGTCGTGGATATTCACGATTTAAAGGCATTTTTAAACCGGCATCCACGCCTTAGATAAAAAAGGAGGTAATTAGAAATGCCCGACCGTAAGAAAGTAATCACAGCGATTGAACGTTGCTCGCGGTGGACGGAAGATGACTGCAACGGATGCCCGTATGATGGAGAGTGTATGAAGAGGCCGTATGCGCTAGAGTCTGATGTTCTTGCACTTCTTCGGGAGCAGGAGGCCGTGAAACCGATTGAGAAAAGTGGTTTTTACTATTGTGGGGCGTGTCGCTATGCGCTGATGACAAACCATCAGAAATACTGTTCGGACTGTGGAAAGGCGGTGAAGTGGGATGATTGAAGGATGGTGCTATCGGCATAACTGCCCGCTTCACTTCGTACCGATGAGCGGGACATGGCAGTATGTATGCCCTGAGTGCGCGAAGGAACGGCCGCAGATATATTACACGACAAACATGACGATAAGGACGAAAGCAACGCCAATCAGAGACATGATGGTTAATGGAGTACCGGAGGAGGCGAGCGAAGAATGATTGGCAGGGAGAAAGTTATCAAGGGACTGGAGTGCATTGTACAGCAAATGCAGAATGGAACGTGCAATGGGTGCGTGTATTTCAGGCCATTTACAGATGACCCGGATTACGGGTGGTGTGATAAGGTGGCGATCGAGAATGACGCTCTCGCGCTTCTCAGGGAGCAGGAGCCTGTGAAGCCGATTGACCCTTGCAAATCTTGTCAGGAATGGGACTGTAACGGTTGTGAATGGCTTAAACTTGTGAAAGGGCTATGAAGTGAGAAAGCAAGGATAATTGACATGAGCCTCTTAAACAGATATACTAACGACGAGGTCGTTCAAAGGCTCGAAGACCTTATCGCGTATCTTGACAACGGCATAGAAGACCCGGGAAATGGCATATCGAAAGGAGACAATGATATGCCAAAGCGACTTGCCGTCAAGCTTAAAGTCAACGGGCAAGACAAATGGATCCACGGATATTCGGTTCAAGAGTTGTATGACAATTATGTTCAGCTACTAGCCAAAGAAGGTATTGTGGAGTTCGTTGAGGACGACGATGCTGTTCCGTTCTTTGGCGATTACTTGAAAAGCTATTACGAGACATTCAAGCAAAAGCAGGAGCAGAACACCATCATTAACCGTGACCGGATCATTGAGAACCACATTCTGCCGGCATTCGGAATGAAGCGGATAGACAGAATCCGGACAATGGATATTCAAAAGTGGTTCAATACTCTCGGCAAGACTTACAGCAAGGAAACGATCCTGAAGATCAAGAACACCATGAATCCGGTATTCGATGCCGCTGTAGAGGATGATATTATCACCAAGAATCCTATGGCTAGCAGGCGCATCGAGATCACTGGTAAAGATACCGTCCATCATCGCGCCATACCAAAGGAGAAGATGGACAGCATCAAGCCAGAGATATTCATGCTGCCATGGAAGGAACGGGTTATGGCCGGATTGCTGTGTTACACTGGAATGAGGTTTGAGGAAATTCTCGGAGCCAGATGGGAAGATATTTGCGACGGGTGGATCACTGTAAAACGAGCGGTGGTCCATCCAAAACGCAATCAACCTGAGGTAAAGAAGCCAAAGACCAAAACCAGCGAAAGGCGCATCCCATTGCATAAGGATCTGGTTTTACTTCTTGGTCACGAATACAAGCATGGATATTTGCTTGCGACTGACAAAGACCCGAAACGCGAGACTCCACTCAGTTACACGGAAGCCAGAAGGGTATTCGATAAGATCCGAACTCGATTTAATCTCAAAGGATATTCTGCGCACGACTTCCGCGATACTTGCGCGACAGAGTGGAGGGAGAACGGAATCCCATTGGATGTTATAGCCAGACTTCTTGGCCATAGCAAAACAGACACTACCGAAAGACGATATGTTAAATACCGTGACGAAATGCTTGACGAAGCGAGGGAATTAATGTGAAGATTGAAATGGTAGAAAAAGAGCACGTTTCCAAAAACAATGTGGAATACTATAAGGATCTTCTTAAAGATGATAATGTCTTTGTGATTAGTAACGCATACGGCATGCTTAGTAGACAGAGTGAGCGTCTTGGAAAGGATCCGGATTATTTTGGCAAAGAGGACGAGTGCTTTCGGATAAGGCCGTTAAGAAACTCGTTCCATTTCGATAATGACGTTATGTTAGATATGGAAATAGTGAGATTTATTCTGAACGACCGCCGTCTGTTGGTCAGGTTTGTGTAACGCGAGTTGCCAACCGTAGCCACCTGTTAGGCCAATAGTGGCAAGGGTTTTGAAGAATTATATTTTCGAATCCTTGCCACTTGCCTTTTCTCTCGGAAGAATTACTGATATTTCAATGAAAACGAAAACCCTTGAAACTCGGCTTAATAGCTGGCTTCAAGGGCTATGGAGCTGATGACCAGATTCGAACTGGTGACCTCATCCTTACCAAGGAATAATAAGCCATTGACCCGGGTCGATTTGCATGTTAGAATGACGCTAGGAGGTGACTTGTATGTTTAGGTTTGTACTCCATTACGCTGGGCTTTTCGTGTCATTAATAAGCACGGCCTTCATCTGGAAAGACGAGAACCGTGAACATCGCAAATGGCTGGCGATGGCCATTCTTGCCGGGCTGGTGCTAAGTGTGGTATTCGAAGACTAAACCCGCGTTAAAAACATCCTTTCTAATGAGGAACGATACTGTTCCAAACATTAGAAAGGAGTTTTTTACTATGAGTGAATGCTTTGTGGTGAAGTTTGACTGGAAGGGCGAAGGACTGTTGACTACAATGGATAAAGCTAAAGAAGAATTGCAAGCAATGCTTGTGGACCTCTACAACGCTGCATCTGCAGCAATAAACGAACGGCTTGATTCGTGGAACAAAGAGTGGACCGATATGGGTTATGATTTCCCTACCGGTGAGCTGTTTGGCACGGATTATTGCAAGTTCAATATTGTGAAGCAGACTGAAGTGTTGAATGAGATTACCTGCAATGGAATGCTTCTTAGCTTTGGAAGTGATATGTTAACACTGAGCGCCTATTATGGTGACGAGCTAGAACTGCATTTGAAACTGGAAAGTAAACCGATAAATAGTTGGATCGATGTATCATTCCACTTGGAGGCTGCCTAAACAGGCAGTCCTCTTTTTTATTTTCGGGAGGGATGAAATATGGGACTTTACACAATCCATATCAGCTTTGCGGAGGGGGATCCGTATACCAGAACCAACATGGATATTCTGACTTTCGAAGCAGAGAAGGCGATCTGGGAATCCGAATATGATTTGGAACTTGACGCCGTATATGGAACTGAATTCTGGTACACTGCCTATGCAAAAGATTTTGGTCCTTATGTTTGAACCGCGACAAAAACATGCTTAATAGTGAAGACTAGATGGCCTATCTTATGCTTTATAAGGAGGACATTTGTATGACGAAGAATGAATTTGTTAGACGGTTTCTGTGGAAGGACTGGAACATTAGTGATGAAGAATTCTATCGTTTGTATATGGAGTACGTCGCGAAATGCGAGGAGCTGAACAATAAATCCGCTCAATGGATGAGCGCTTGGATATACGAATTCCAGAAATACTACCCCGATTCTGGGGAGATTAAGCCTGGAACGTTCAAGTGGGATCTCTATTCGAGATTTATGACGGATAAGCTCAACGTATGGGCCGACAGGATAAACAAACGATTCAAGGGATTCATTGAAATCTATGTCAAGAACGAAAATGGCAAACCGATGATACATGGTAAATCTAAATTATATCCTAATGTGGCTTTTTAATAATGATTAGAAGGCCGTCGGTATTCAGAGCATAAGAGCTAAAAACATAGCTCTTATGCTTTTTAGCATAGATATTTATCACTCATTCTAACTAAAGGAGGTTACCATGGAGAAACAGGACATCATCAATGCACTCAGGGACGTCGTGTACAACAGTGGCGAGTCGATGGAGGAGCTGGCATTCCGGTGTGATATGCCGCAGAACACTTTGTGGTCTTTGTTGAATCGTCCGGGAGACCCGAAGTTGGGAACGTTGCTCAAGGTATGCAATGGTTTGGGTTTGAAACTTGAAGTTGTGAAGAAGTGATATTCCATGGAAGGGTATTGGACGGTCAGCGAGTATGCGCGGGAATGCAATATGAAAAGGAGTGAAGTAGAGACAGCAATCAAACGTGGTTTGTTGGTCACGAAGAAGTTCAACCGGATCCGTTATATTCCAAAGACCATGCCGAGGTACCGAGTTGTAAGGATACCAAAGGGGTGGCACTCGAACTGGCGTTACGTGTTCATAGCTGAGACGAACTATTTGTATTTAAGAAGGAGGATTCTGAATGCCTAATTGGGAGCATGCCGAATTGTACTTCCCGAACATCACCGACGACGAATTTGATACTCTTGTCGAGAAGTTCTGCACTACAAACGAGCAGACCGGGGAAACTGTCATTGATTTTGAAAAGATCGAGCCAATGCCTGATAACGTTTATCGTGGCAAGCTTGGGTGCGAGGAATTGAGAAAATACCCTGGGGAGCTCAATTGGTACGACTGGCGGTGCAAGCATTGGGGAACGAAATGGAACGTTGTCGATGGTTCTACCGATTACAGTGCTAATTGCTTGATATTCGATACGGCCTGGGACTATCCGACAAAGGTGATAGAGAAGTTGGTCGAATTAACCGGGCATCAGATCGAATCCTGGTCCATCAACGAAGACATAACGTGCGGAATCTGCCACCATAAGTGTCGCAAGGTGGATGGTAAAGCTTATTCCGAGATCGAGTGTATCCGCTATAACACTGACGAATTCTGGAAAATAGCTAAAGAGATATTCGACATTGAAAAGGAGTTAATTGACGATGAGTAATTTGCTTAAGGATTTGACCCCTGCCGAGATCCAGTTCGTGAAAGACTGCGAGAAAGCCACGAACAAGAAAGCTGCCGAGTTGTTGGATGTTTCTCCGTCTGCTATCAGCCGCGCCCTCGGAACCAAGCGAGCCTACCATAAGGCGCCATCGTACGATGATATTGAGAAAGCTCGCAAGGAAGGCTTCACCCATCGCCAGATCGCTGAAATGTTCGAGGTTTCATTGAGCACCGTGACTCGCGTTATCGCCAATCACAAAAAGGAAGAGCCTGTCGAGAAGCCTTTGGATCCGGGATTCAAGCGTGTATCGTTGACAATGTACAAAGGCGCCATGACCGAATACCGCATCATGGATAATGGGAATGTCAGTTTCCGGCTCCCCAACAGTAAGGAACGCATCACCTTGTATGGCAATGAAGTGCAGAAGATGCTGCACGATCTCGAATCGATCAACAATTATATTTCCAGCATCAAGAACGGAGGGGATAAGTAATGTTGTTCAGGATTCGTTGCACCGAGACCTCAAGTACTGAGATCATTGTCAAAGCTGATACGGAACAGGATGCCCTAATGCGTGTGGATGCCGCATTGGACGACGAACGTGAGCGTCGGTTGCTTTTCCATTGGCTTTCCCGTGGATATTGTGGAATCGATGCTGAAGTTGTAGGTCTCGAAGACGAAGATCAGGAGCACGATGACTGGGATTTCTGTGCTAGCAAGGAGATCGTGGTTGATCCCGGCGAAACCGCCTAAAAAACACACTCTTATACGAAGAGGAACCAATTGAAAGGAGTTGGGGCTTATGAAACTTATGGACAAGATGAAAAAAGCACGGGACTTGAGGAAGGATGATATTGCTGAGACGATCAAGCGTATCAGAGAGAAGACGAAGGAGGTTGATCCTGGATCTGAGGAGTTCCGTCGGCTTCGTGTCGATATGGAGCAGGAATTGAAGAACAAAAAGTTGTTGAAGGATATTCGATTCTGCGGTTTGTCGGCAGATAAGGTGCTGATGGTGGCTGTGATCCTTGTGATTGCCGGCTTTGGCTTTGCTTTGGATCTTGAGAGTCCGAAAGCGTTGAAAATTGCTTCGTTTGTCGTGAAGCTTCCGATGTGCAAGTTGTAAAGAACCGAAAGATATTCAACACGGTTCCTCTTCTGAAAAAGGGGGTTGCAAAACGCAGCCTCCTTTTCTTTTTTTTAGAAAGGAATGATTCTATGAAGTTTGTAAAGCTTGTCTCCAGCGTGACCGAGAAGGATATTTGGATCAACATGGACATGGTGTGTGAGATCATCCGAACCAGAAGCGGCGGTTCCAGGCTCACAATCCTGTCTGCCGGAGCGATCGAACAGAGAATGGTCAAAGAGAGTGTCGAAGAGATATTAGCTTCATTGCACGCAACTACTGACACTGACGGAGATTCGCCGGTTGACGAGGACGTGTTCACGATCTACTGCAAGAATGAGAACCGCCAGAATCTAGTTGATGGAGATGCCTGATATTTACGTTAGCTTCGTGTTGGACTACTTCAGCGGGGAGCGCATCATGATTGGCGCGTTTGATACCCCGCAAAAAGCGTCAAATGCCGCAGAAATAGCGATCAACCAAGCGATTAGCATCAAGCCAGATAATACGCCACGAGAGAGATTCGGGTATTATTGGGTTGAGGTCGGCATGAACGAATTTAACACTGAGGAACTTTGCTCGCTGATCTACTGATATTCGCGTGAGGAACATACCCATATATGAAGACCTGAAAGGAGGTATTCGTATGGGAATTGTTGGCAGAATGGCGATAAGATTAGGAGTGACTGTTGTTGCCTGCACGATAGCAGGTTATGCAGAGTACCGATTGGCGGGAGGTCCGCCCATCCGTAAACTGTATAAGGAGATCAAGCAGAAGAACAAGGTCAAGGAATCATTTGGCAAGTATGCTAATGCAATTCCGGCGGAGTATGAGGTAAGGTAAAAGTATAAGGGGCTGTAAAACACAGCCCCTTATACTTTTAAGGAGGTGGTTCGATTGGGCTATAGCTGGCAGCATCGGTTCAGCACGTCTTTCTGCAAGGGAGGACCTAAGAATCCATGTGGAAAGGACTGCCCGGATCGGTGCGGCGGTTGTGTGCTAACCTGCGAGAAATGGAAGGAGTATGAGAAAGCGAGGACAGAGTACCGGAGAAAGAAAGATATTGAGAACTACTATGGGGTTCCCAAGATTCACCGCTACCCTCGAAGCTAGCGTGAAAAACATGCTCTATTATAGAGAAGAGATATTCATGGGAGTATAAACCCGACGGATGGCGGCTGAACTTGAAGAGGCCGTTTTTAAAACTACCCGTCACAATGGACTAAAGGTAAGTCGCTCGTGAGAGAGACCACGGTCCGAAGCCGTGAATGGATATTACTTCTTTTTTAATTTTTGGAAAGGATCGGTGTTCAATGAAGTACGTTAAGATCGACCTGCGTGATAATCCCGTCAACTGGACTTACGAGGACTATCTGGTATTCTACCGGATCGTGAACACTTGCGAACTAGCGGTAATTGACGAAAAAGAAGCCGCTCGTGAAGATTCTGAGCATCCTACAGGCCTGTATCTGTTCAAGGTTCAGAAGGAAGGCCGAATCGTGACCGCTAAGAAGATGATCGAGATCATGCTGCCCGGCAAGGTGGACTATTATATTATGACCAAGCCGGATGACGATTTCAAAAGGTTCGAAGAACTAAAGAAGATTCGGGATGAAATACCATCCTGAAACCGCGTGAAAAACACTCCTATTAATGAAAGGAGTGATTCTGATGGTAAAACTGAAGATTGATAATCAGGAAGAGCTGCTGGAGGTATATTGGAAGCTACAAAAGGCGGGGCTTCTTGGTAATGTAACTGTGAAGGACGTTACATTACCTGAAGAGGCCTTTCCGATTGAGGTTCCTTTGGATCTTAACCCGCTGCTGGACTTGATGAGAAATCCGATAGTAAAACCGTTCAAGAAAAGAATCGATGTAACCTTGACGAAGCACGTATTAGACGTGACAACAGGGATGGCCCAGTAACATGGGCCTTTCCCTTTTATTATATTTATTGCCTATCGTTTGTAAAGAAAGGAGTTGAGCCGATGGAATGATGAACTGGTTTTCGACCTGGGTGTTCGTGATCCTGGCACTGTTGGCATGCTTGCTTGCTGGGTACGAGCTCGGAAAGCATGTGGCTGTCCGCAAGATTCGGGAAGCCATGCAACAAATGACGAATTTGATAACCGAAAGAACCAAACAGATTCAGCAATCCAAAGGAGGATCTGAAGAGCAATGAAACTTTTCCCGGCAAAGATGTTGAAACCTATTGCCAAGGGAGGAACCAAAGTAGTTCGGTTCGTTGGAAAGAACAGCAACTGGGTACTGTCCGTGCTGGCTTTTCTAGGCTTGCTGGGTACCGCTTGGAGCTTCACTGATGCTACCATCAAAGCCGTCAAGCTGTGTGAAGAGAAGCAAGTCAAAGGCGCCAAGGAGATCGTTAAGACCGTCTGGAAATTATATTTGCCAGGCATTGGTTTTGTGGTCGTCACGACATTCTCCATCTTCGGAAATGCCATCAGCAATGCCAAGCGTATCGCTACAGCGACAGGGCTGTGGATGGCAAGCAAAGCAGACCTGAAGGCTGTCAAGAAAAAGACTGCTGAGATATTGGGTGACAGCAAGGCCCAGCATATCGATCAGGAGACGGAGAGAGCAAAGGTTGCTGCCAATCCTCCTCCGAGCGAGGACGAGATCTCAAAGACTGGTCATGGCGATAAGCTGTTCCGGTTCGGTTGGACTGGCCGGTATTTCAGGTCTAGTCCAGAATGGATCGAGTTGATATTCGAACGGCTCAACAATGAACTTCATGACGGATACGGCGATACGATCCTCATGCATCGTTTAATCGAGTTGCTGGATATGCCTCATTGTGATTCCGGTGACGCGTATTGGAGTCTCGTCGACATGAAGAAGGAAGGCTACTCGCGGATCAACGCTGATATCTGCAACTGCCAGTGGATGGAAGTGAACGGAAGGCAGGAGATGGTTTCCACGTTGCGCTGCAATCCGCCTCCGACAGGATTCTGATGAGCGAGATGGATATTGTGAACATGGATCGCAAAGAGGAGCTCAAGATGGTATGTGACCACATTTGTCTTAACGGCAGGCCTTTTGAAGTGTCGATCACTCTCGGCAGCTTCGGATGTGGAGGCAGTCTGCAAGGAGGACGGATCCTCTTCTTCCTAATCAGCGAGGAAGGAGTGGCTGTGGGATATTACCATGATGGCGGCTGGGAGATCCCGCTCGATGCGAACGACGACGAATTGGAACTGGCTGTATTATATTTCCTGGAGAAGTACAACAGGAAACGAAATATGGAGGTACCATGAAAGCAATCGAAATCTACTGGGACGATCTCACTGAAGAGAAGAAGCAGGAAATTTTGAACATGCTTGGCGACAATGGTAACTGGGACGTGATCCCAATGGCAATAATTGAAATTCAAGATGATGAAGAGGAGAGTTAAACAATGGACATGAATGAACTGTACAATTCTTTTTTGGACGATCCTAAAACCGAACACATCGCTGCAACGATGGCTAGTGCTCTGATTAAAAAGATTCGGGACACTCCGGCTGAGAGGATTAAAGCCGTTGTTCTCGACTTCGTCAACGATTTTGATGGTCTCTTTGATCTGCTCCAGCCGATGGTGGCGACCGTTCGCGCGATCGAGTCGACGAGTGATGAAGAACACGAAGAAATCAAGTTTAACGAAATCAATGATCTGACCAAGCATTCTGGCCGGTATCCTTGGGGAAGCGGCGAGAATGAAAACCCGGACTATAAGGAGGACGCTGATGGACGCGAAGATCCTAAGTGCTGATCAGTACTGGGAAAGCTATGTGATGGAGTTGCTGATCAAGAAGAAGTTCCAGCGTAAGGATGTGAAGGAGCTGTTGATTGACGCTTTCAAGAAAGAAGTCTATCAGCTTGCCCAACTCCGCACGCATACGGACGACTTCTGGGCGATTGAGGAGACGGAAGATAATCGTCGTATCCTCACGAACATTATGAAGGACATTCGCAAAAAGTGGAACAAGCTTTGTCACAGGTGCTCCCTGTACAAGGAAACTGCCGGATTGATAACGGACGAGGACCTGACCTTTGAAGAACCCGAACCCAAAGAAGCGTAACACGCGAGAAAAACACACATGATAATGAAGAACGAAAGTTCTATCACAATTAAGGAGGAAACTACAATGGCTGACAACGAGAAGAAGGTTGTGACCGAGGAGACCAAGGCTGAGACCACTACTGTGACTGCGGAGCCTGCTGAAGAGGAAAAGACCAGCTTCCTCAAGCGGATTGGAAAAGGAACCAAAATTGCGCTTGTGGCGGCTGGCGGCCTCTTGTTGGCTGGCGGAACGTGGTTGCTTGTGCATCTGCTGAACGGTGGAGACGATGATGACGAATCCGATGAGGATGTTACCAGCGACAATGACGATTCTCCCATTGATGATGAGTGAACTGTAATTCCGACCGTAAAAGGGCAATTAACCATTGCCCTTTTATTTTCTCTTTTTGACCCTGTGCAGGAGGATGCATAGATGGGTTTTAGAAATTGGATAACCAAGAACGCTTCGAAAACCGCTGAGACCGTGATTGTGCAGACAAAAGAAGCTATACAGAACAAAGCAATCAGGAAGATCGCTTCTAAAAGCAACATCTACGTCACTCTCAGCAAGGTTGGAATTCTCGGTTTGCTGCTGTGGCTTACAGGAAAAGAAGCGAAGGATGGCATCGCGAACAGGAATGAGGTAAACAACACACGACTTCCCAATCCGAACACCATCACGATTAACAATTATATTCACGAGAACAGGAAGGAGACTTAAGCATGATTCAGAGTATCGTATCCATGGGGGACAAGAAACTCACGAAAAAAGAGATGGCTAAGCTTGGCCTTGGATTTTTCATCGGGGCTTGTGCCGACTTGACCGTCTCAGCTCTCATCGGTCACCTCCTGCCCTCCTCTACCGGCATTCGCAGATTGATTCGAGGGATTGGGATATTCGTGATCGGCCTTAAGGTCGGCGAAGACATCGAGAACCATTTCTACAAAGTCTACGACGAAACCGAGTCGACCATTGCTGAGGCCAAAGAGGAATTCGCCAAGGATATTCAGGAAAGCTCTGTGGAGGAGGCGACATGATGGCTGACGATAATCGGCCTTCCTTTGAGGAACGAAAAAAGCAACTTCGTCAGTTTGATAATGTAAAGCAGATCAAGCAAAAGAAAGAGCATCCAGTCATCACCTGGTTGAGGAATATGTTCTTCTCCGGTAGGACGACGAAGGATATTCTGCTGGAAGTTGCCGAAAAGCAGATCGTCCCTCAATTCAAAGACAATCTCAGGAACAGTCTGGTCAGTGTAATTGACCTCAAGATCTATAAAAATCGTGCAACCTTGACCGGAACAACCCCAAGCAGCAACTTCATCACCAACTATGTCAGCTTCGGTAACAACAGTCAGAGTAAGTCCTCTTCTTTATCCGAAAGAGAAGAGAACAAATTGAAGGAACGCAAAACGATCGAGAGCGGCTTTGAATCTCCGGCTTTTGCATCCAAGGCCAAAGCTGATGAGTTCCTTGCCAGTATGCATGCGTATGTTCTTCAGTATACCATGAGTGTTCTTGATCTTGCGTGGATGCAGAGGAAGACTATTGATTTTGCGTGGGACAAGTGGGGGTGGGACAAAGAGGAAATCCTCGCCATCAAGGAACCGACCTATACTGGTGACCCGCAGAAGCCGTGGATCATCCAGCTTCCGAAAGCACACGTCCTGGAATGAAAGGCGGATTGATATGCCATCTGTTGAACTTATGCGCGGTGTTCTTGCCAGACGGTATAGTCAAGCCTGGGTGAACCGGAAAGAGGACCGCGAAGTCATCCCGATCTACCATCGTCTCATGGAAGAGAAGAAGAAACCGGATCCGAAGAGGGATGGCGTGCAATTGAGCATGGAATTATATTTAGAAGGAGGAGCAAAGTATGACAGGACTCGCTAAACTCTCTGCGAGGGTCGGCCGTAACCTGATGAGGTACAAACCAATCGCCAAGGTTGGTATGAAGCTCTCCAAGAACAAGCCGGAAATTCTGGCTGTGACGGGAGGTCTTCTCATTGTTGGCGGTTTTGTATGGGCGATTTGGGAAGCCATTACCGTAAAAGATGTTATGGAAGAGACGGCTCAGGAAGTCAAGGCCGTTGAAGTGGCTCATCAGGAACAGCTGGCCAAGGAAGGGCGTACTGAAGAAGAAATCGTCGCCGAAACCAAGGAGTACAACAAGGATATTAAAGTGGCGAGAGTTCGCGGATCCTACAAGATCTGCAAGAAGTTCGTCGGTCCGGTTCTGATGCTTGCCGGTGGACTATCCAGTGTCGGTGGCAGTGTGAAGATATTCAGACTGAGGAATGCGTTCCTTGGAACTGCACTGAAGAGTTCTGAGTCGTTTATCAAGTCCTATCGCCAGAATGTCAGGGATGATATTGGCGAAGAGGCGGACAAGAAGTATGCTCGCGGAATCATTGGCGAAAAAGAAATCGAAAAGAAACAGCTGGATGTCAATGGGAATGAAACCGTTGTAAAGCGTAAGGTTCCCATTGTAAAGCATGACAGCAATAATCCGTGGCGGTTCGAGTTCTCCGAGGAATTGTTTGATACTTATCAGGAAAACACCGATTCGAATCTGTTCTATCTGAAGTGTGTGCAGGATTGGTGGAATCACGAAGTGCATCGGTACAAGAGAATCTCTATGTACGACATTCTGAAGTACATGCGGTTCCGGTTCGATGTCATGCGGCAGGGTATGACCAAGAAGCAGTATGTGGATTGGGAATACTCGATGCGCAACAGCGGATGGTGGGAGCGGGATATTAAGGACGATCCTGTTGATCTTGGCATCTACAACGCTATTAACGAAGCTGCCCTCCGTCGGGAAAGCGACGTGATTTTCCTTGAGCCGAATTGCTTTGGCTCGCTGTCTGACGAATGGCATGAATAATGAAAGGAGATATTGAGTTATGAAAATGTTGTGGAAATTGCTTCTCACCGGTGTTGGTGCGTTTGCCGGGGGCTTTGCCTCCGGATATTTCATGCGGAAGAAGCTCTGTGAGGTCAAGATCGAGGAAGTCAGTGAGGACGAGCTCAATAAGCTTGTTGAGGAGATGAAGGCTACGATCCCGGAGGAGGGCGAGAAGACTCCAGGCTACGGGATTGATAATTCGACTGTCGTGCAGGACCTTGGTGCTTCGATGTCGAATGAGGAGAAAGAAGCATACTTCAAGAAGTGGACTCAGTACGATACGAAATCCGAGATGCCGCCTGAAAAGGATATTATGGCATTGAAGCGTGAGGATTTCAAGATCGATGAAGACGAGGACGAAACTGAGAACACGGAGGATGACTCAGAAGAGGAGGCAGAACAACAAGACAACGACGACAAGCTTCCGACAATCGAAGGAAAGACGATGGAGGAATGGAGATATTCCCTCAATCGTCCCGATGGCGAGTACGATACGATCGAACTGAAGTGGTTCGCTGAGGATGACATCGTATGCGACGAGGATGAAAAGCCGCTTCAGAATGCTGAGCGGTATCTCGGTTTTGATGTTGAGGAGATGTTCCGGATCCTTCCCGATGACCTGTCGGGAGATTCGGATGTCCGCATCGTCCTGAACCGCAAGACAAAGTCGATGTATTATATTGAACGGATCGGAACGTCGTATCGTTGGAAGCGCAAGAGGGAGGAATTCGGTGCTGATGGATATGACGACGAATCCGATGAGGATGTCTACGACAGATTTCATCGATGATCCGTATTTCGGCTGGCTATGCCACAAGGTTGATATTGGTGGTCCGGAGCACCCTTACAACAACATGGCGATGGCTCTTCATGAATTGAGCTTTCGCCCTGCTGTTGTGGTGCATACGGATCTGAATCGAGCGAACGACGGTCTAAGACTGCGCGTGGATTTTATGGAAAGGTATGGAGCTTCCGGATCTTCCACGAACAGAGGGCCGTGCACAATGCTCGAGTTCATCATCGGCCTTGCGAAACGCATGAGCTTTCTGATGGGCGAGGAAGACCATCCCAGCAAAACGCCTTACTACTTCTGGCGGATAATTGGGAATCTTGGTCTGATGAGAGCTACCGATTCCAATCAGTACACGATGTTTCTGGTCGAGGATGCGGTCAATCATGTCCTCGACCGGAGCTACGAAGCTTCTGGAGTTGGTGGCCTCTTCCCGCTCAAACACCCTTCGGAAGACCAGCGAAAAGTCGAGATCTGGTATCAGATGCAGGCATGGCTATCCGAGCATTGTGCAATAGATATTGAATAATTATGCATAAATATGCACGAATTCTGTATAATTATGCAAAAAAGAGGAGATTGATATGCTTAGAGTTAAGAACGGCAAGGCTATTTTGAGTGAAGGCAGTGCGCTTCCGGATGGAGAATACTGCACGATTACGGAGTTTGCTGTGGTGCACGGAGTAGGCGAACCGACCGTCCGAGCGTGGAAAAGACGGGGTCAAATTGATTTTGTGGAGCTGAATGGAAGGCTTTACATCCCGATTACCTCTCCGATTCGAGTCAGAGGAAAGTGAAACGCTTGCATCGTGTGCGTTGCAAATGGGCATTTTTAGGGCGTTTTTTGTCACGCATGCGTTGCAAAACAGGCCTTTTTTGGTCGATTTGCATCGTGTGCGTTGCAGTGGATTTTGCATCGTGTGCGTTGCAAATAGGCATTTGTGACACTTTTTTGTCACAGTGTGACACTTTTTTCGGAAAAGTGTAACAGCCGAGAGCCCAGTGTTTATGCGGGTTCTCGGGGTGTCTGTTACGTTGTGACACTTTTTTCTCTAGGTCAGCTACAGAAAGTTGTTTTTTATATATGGTAAGTAAAAGTGCTGTTTTTTTGCATTTTTGTCACACCCGGTATTTTTCGGCAAAAAGCAGCGCCTGAAAAAGAAAGGAGGTGGCATTTGATGGTATGAACTTTTATGATATTGTCGTCTCGGTCAACAAGAACGGAATCACCGAAATTGCACCCGACTTCCAGACTGGCGACAAGGATTCTGATCTCATGGTGAGAGGAAAGAATTTTTATGCAATCTGGGATGAAGCGGCCGGGATGTGGTCGACCAGCGAGCACGACGTCCAACGAATTGTGGATAAAGGTTTGTATCAGAAGAAAGTGGATCTCGAGAATGCTGGGGTGTCCGGAGTAAAAGTCCGGTACATGAAAAGCTTCCGAACGAGAAGCTGGTCTGAGTACAAGTCTTATATTTCGCAGACACCCGATAGGTTCAAGCAACTGGACGACAAGCTCACGTTTGCCGACACGCCCGTCACAAAAGATGATTACGTCAGCAAGAGACTTCCATATGCATTGAAGCCCGCCGATCATTCCGCTTACGACGAACTGATGGACACATTATATTCTCCTGAGAACAGGGAGAAGATTGAGTGGGCCATCGGTTCGATTTTAAGTGGAGATAGCCCAAAGATCGAAAAGTTCTATGTGCTCTATGGTAAGGGAGGAACTGGCAAAGGCACCGTGCTGAAGATCATTCAGAAGTTGTTCGATGGATATTGCGCTCCTTTCAGAGCTCAGGACCTCGGCAACGTCAATAAGGACTTCAGCATGGAATCTTTCAAGAACAATCCTCTCGTAGCGATCGACGAAGACGGAAACCTGAACGGGATCAGTGATTCAACCCGAATCAACAGCATCGTCAGCCACGAACGAATCCTCATGAATGAGAAGGGCAAGCCGCATTACCCGTGGACACCGCACTGTGTGATGTTCATAGGCAGCAACGAACCTGTCAAGATTAAGGATGAAGAGAGTGGTTTGATCCGAAGGCTGATTGATATCGAACCCAAGAACAAGAAAGCCTACCCGATTCCAGGAGAACACCTGAACCTTCTGATGGGAAGGGTCGACTTCGAGCTTGGCGGCATTGCATACCATTGCCTTGAGGTGTACAAGAAGTTAGGGGGAAGACATTACTTCGACCACTACAGGCCAACGAAGATGATGTACAGAACCAATGTGTTCTTCAATTATATTGAGGACAGCTACGAATACTTCTCGACTCATGATGGTGTAAGTCTTAACACGGCTTTCACCATGTGGACTACGTTCTGTGATAAGTCCAATGTGAAGAGCGAGATGCAACGGCAGAAGTTCCGAGAAGAATTGAAGAACTACTTCGATAACTTCTTTCCGGTCACGAGAGTCAATGGCGTTCAGGTTCGCAGTTGGTATTCCGGATTCAAGAAGAACTGCCTTGGGGAAGATATTGTCGGAGAGCTCGGCTTGCCAGCTGATGAAAGTCCGCCGAAGAAGACGCCAGACGAAAAGCCAAAGTCGTCTTTTTTGGTTTTGGACAAAACGAAGAGCCTTCTCGATGAGATCCTGAAGGATTGCAAAGCCCAGTATGAAGACCGAATGGTCTCATGGGACAAGTCGAAGACTTTGCTGAAAGATATTGACACAAGCAAGGTGCACTTCATCCTTCCTCCCGAGTGGATCCTCATGACCGACTTCGATCTGAAGAACGCCGACGGCGAGAAAGACCAGGCATTAAACCTCGAGGCGGCAAGTAAATGGCCCGAAACCTACGCGGAGTATTCCAAGAGTGGGAAAGGGATCCATTTATATTACCGGTTCACAGGCAATCTGGACGAGCTGAAGAACCTGTTTGCGGACAATGTGGAAATCAAGGTGTTCCATGGAAAGTCGGCCATTCGACGAAAGCTAACGTTCTGTAACGATAAGCCGATCGCGACGATCTCGAGCGGGCTACCAAAGAAGCCGCCGAAGAAGGAAAAGAAAACCATGGTAGACATGTCTGTAGTGGAATTCGAACGGTACCTTACGAATTGCATTCGCAAGGCGATGCGAAAGGAGATTGATAATTGTCCAAGCACGAAGAGCAGTTGCGATTACATCAAGTTTCTTCTCGAACAGGCATGGGACAGCGGGAAGCACTACGATGTTAGTGTTCTTCGGAAAGAAGTATATGCCTTTGCCATGGGTAGTACCAACAATAAAAGGTACTGCACTGATCTGGTCGGCAAAATGATGTGGATGTCGAGGGATGCCGCCCCTTCAACAGTTCCGGATCACCATGGAACACTCGTATTCTTTGACTGCGAAGTATTCCCGAATGTGAACATGGTGAACTGGAAGATTGATGGGGATAAGTATCCTGTGGTTCGGATGATCAACCCAACCCCAGAAGATATTAACGAGCTGTTGAAGTACGATCTCATCGGTTTCAACTGCCGAAAGTATGACAACCACATTATACATGCGATTCGGATTGGATATTCCCCGATCAAGGTGTATGAGATCAGCAAAGGCATCATCGCAGGCAACAGCGACTGCTATTTCAGAGAAGCATGGGACTACAGCTATACGGATATTCTGGACTTCTCGAGCGTGAAGAAGAGCTTGAAGAAATTTGAGATCGAGATGGGCTTTCACCATAAGGAGCTTGGTATGGACTGGACCAAGCCTGTGCCTCCCGAAAAGTGGGCAGAGATAGCTGAGTATTGCGACAATGATGTTCTGGCGACCGAGGCATTGTTCCACAGTGCCGCCAGGCAGGCAGACTGGAAAGCCAGACAGATCCTAGTGGTCCTTGCGAACGGAGGTGTATCGTGACAGTTAATGACACGACGAACAGTCTTACCACCCGAATTATATTCGGAGACGATCGGGCTCCTCAAAAGCAATTCAACTATCGGAATCTCGGCGAAGTGTTAGAAGGTGAGACCTATACTTTAGGCCCTGAAGACATGGGGTTGGATAATGACTGGACCTTATTCCGCCCAAGTGATGGGAAGCCTGTGTTCCCCGGATATGTGTACAAGCGAATCGACACCGATCCGAGCGGCTTGCCTCTTAAGAAGCCCTATTGGGCCAGCATCTACAGAGGCGAGGAAGTGGGCGAAGGCGGTTATGTCTATTCAGAACCTGGGGTCTACACCAATGTGGTCCTGTTGGATATTGCAAGTATGCACCCTTCGAGCATCATCGCTGAGGAGCTGTTCGGTCCGTTGTACACGAAGCGATTCGAGGATCTTCTGAAGGCCAGGATTTACATCAAGCATAAGGAGTATGATAAAGCCAAGAGTTTGTTTGGCGGATTGCTTGCTCCGTACCTCGATGATCCTGATGAAGCAAAGGCATTGTCCGGAGCTCTGAAGATCGTTATCAACTCCGTGTATGGGCTTACCAGTGCCAAGTTCTCGAATCCGTTCTGTGATGATCGGAACGTGGACAACATTGTGGCAAAGCGCGGAGCTTTGTTTATGGTCAACCTTAAGCACGAGGTTCAGAGACGAGGCTTCACGGTAGCTCATATTAAGACCGACTCGATCAAGATCCCGAATGCCACTCCTGAAATAATTGATTTTGTGAAAAGGTATGGGAAACTCTACGGGTATAACTTCGAGCACGAAGCTACCTATGAGAGGATGTGCCTGACCACGAAAGCAGACTATGTCGCACGGTATGCGACGAAGGAGTGGGCACAGGAGGCCTATGGATATATTCCGAGCGACCTCTATGAGCATTCGGGGGAATGGACGGAGACCGGAGATCGGTTCAAAGACCCTTACCTCTTTAAGACCCTCTTCACTCATGAGCCTATACAGACTGAGGACATGTTCGAAGTCTATAGTGTGTCAACCGCATTATATTTGGACATGAACGAAAATCTGTCAAAAGGCGATCACAACTATGTCTTCATCGGAAAGTGCGGCGCCTTCTGCCCCGTTCAGAAAGGGTGCAACGGAGGCGAACTCGTACGGGAGAACAATGGCAAGTTTGACAGCGCCATCGGCGCGAAGAACTATCGCTGGAAGGAATACGAAGTCGTCCGAGAGCTTGGCCTCGAAGACCAGATTGACAGGAGCTACTATGATAATCGTGCCATGGCTGCTAAAGCAGAGATGGAGAAGATCAAGGGCTTCAATTTCGATCTGTTCGTAAGTGACCTTCCCTACCCAATTGATGTTCCACCATGGAACTAAAACATGAAAAGGAGAAATGAATTATGGAAATGACCAATACTGTGCGCAAGAACATCGAGCCACTGATCCTGAAGGACATGAACATCCCTTACAACACTGAGCGCTGGAAGCCCCGTAACTTCCGTGGCATGCAGATGGGTCGCTTCAACGCGGAAGGCGATCGGAACTTCTGCATCTTTGTTGATCCCAAGCAGGTGGATGTTGATAAGCTGATCGAGGATGGCTGGAACATTAAGAAGAACGAAAATCCCCGTGATCCTCAGGCTGAGCCGACCTATCTGCTTCGTGTGAAAGTGAAGTACCATCCCCTTGATGACGATCTCAGCCGTCTCAATCCCAAGATTCTGGTCGTCACGAGCAAGGGCGAGATGATGATGGACGAGGAGAACGTCGGAGATCTGGATACTGCCCAGATCATCAAGGCCAATCTCACGATTCGTGGTCGGTGGAGCGAGTCTCCCACATATACCGGCATCACTGCTTACCTCAGCAAGATGGTGGTCCGCATCTATGAGGAGGAAGGCAGTCTTGACGATCTGAAAGTCGGCATTATGGACTAAGGATATTCCGTGGCCATGGTGAATTTGTACGATCACCAGAAGGCCGCTCTTGCTAAGCTGCATAACGGCTCCATCCTTTGGGGTGGAGTCGGCAGCGGCAAGAGTATCGTCGGCATCGCTTATTATTTTTCGCGTGTATGCCGAGATATGGCCGAACCCAAGGACCTGTACATTATTACAACGGCGAGAAAACGTGATACTCATGAATGGGAAGGCGAATTGGCAAAGTTCGGATTGAGCACGAATCCTGAAAACTCGATCCATAAAGTGGATATTCGAATTGACAGTTGGAATAATATTAAGAAGTACACAGCTGTCACCGGTGCTTTCTTTCTGTTTGACGAGCAAAGAGTCGTTGGATATGGAGCATGGACGAAGTCTTTCTTAAAGATTTCAGCATCGAACCAATGGATTCTTTTGAGCGCTACACCCGGCGATTGCTGGATGGACTATCTCCCTGTATTCATGGCCAATGGATATTACAAAAGCAAAAGAGACTTCCAGATGCAGCATGTTCTGTATAACAGATACAACACAAAGTACCCTCAGATACAAGGGTACATAAACGAGAAGTATCTTCGGAAGTACAGAGATGAGATATTGGTTGGCATGACCTATGAGAAGAGCACCGTTCAGCATAAAGAAACAGTGGTGTGTTCGTACAATCGTCTCGCTTATGATAATGTAATGAAGGACCGGTGGAATCCATATACCGATTGGCCGATTACAGATGCCGGAGAATTGTGCAGAGTGTTAAGACGAGTAATAGGAGAAGACCGGGATCGTTTGGAAAAGCTAACGGATCTCCTTAGGCATCATAGCAAAGCAATTATATTCTACAATTACGATTACGAACTGGAATTGCTTCGCGATCTAATGCCGAAGATAGGATGGCCATTTGCGGAATGGAATGGCCATAAGCATGAGATATTGCCAACTGGGGATCGATGGGCTTACCTCGTTCAGTACACAGCAGGATCAGAAGGTTGGAACTGCATCGAAACCGACACCGTTATATTCTTCAGTCAGAGTTACAGCTATAAGGCAATGGCTCAAGCTGCCGGCAGAATAGACAGGCTGAACACCGGATACCACGATCTTTACTATTACTATTTCACGACACACAGCAAGATCGATCTGGCCTTAAGCAGGGCGTTGTCTAATAAGAAAGACTTCAACGAATCTGCTTTTGCAGGCCAACTTGTATCAAAGACTGTACAAATGAGGTGACTATTATATTCCAAAACGCTGAGAACCCGCATAAACACTAGCTTCTCGGGCTTCGCGTGAAAAACATGCTATATTATGGAGAGGAGTAGAATGTGACCTGGTTTAAGGAACATTCCTCCTTTTCTTTTGGGAATCCAGGGGCGGCATCTGACGGTTCCTTCCTTGCCTGGCACCAAGGTCTTGGTTCTTCATGTTGCGCCTCCTTTCTTCTGCACACCATCCTCTCGGATGCTGCCCGGATTCCCATTACGGAGGGTCTCTATGTCTGATATTAAAGAACGTGATTACCAAGCAAAACTGATCAAGAAACTGAAAGCCATGTTTCCGGGGTGTATCATTCTAAAGAACGATGCCGGATATTTGCAAGGCTTTCCCGATTTGACGGTGTTGTTCCACGGGCATTGGGCGACCCTCGAGTGTAAGAGAAATGCGAAAGCCTCCCACCAGCCCAATCAGGAGTATTACATCGCCATGACGAACGAGATGAGTTTTGGGCGATTTATATTTCCTGAGAACGAGGAGGAAGTGCTCAATGATCTTCAACAAGCATTCAGAACTTGAAGGGAAGCATTCGTTGCTGGGGGCCAGCAAGCATGCCTGGCTTAATGACAGCGATGAGAAGTTGATGGAGAGATACAACAACAGCTTCTCCGCTACGATTGGGACATTGGTACATGCCTATGCCAAGGACAAGATCCTTTACAGGCAGCCCATGGAGGACAATCGAAGTGAAAAGAATGCGTTGCTCCTTCATCTCCTGAAGAATGATATTCCTTTTCAGACCATAAACCTGGATCCTTTGTTTTACAATCTTATGCCCTATGTCAACGATGCCATCGGGTTTAAGATGACCCCTGAGTTGATATTGTACTATTCCGATGTATCGTTTGGAACGGCCGATGCACTTTCCTTTTCACGCAATCAGCTTCGGATACACGACCTGAAGACCGGAACCTCGGCAACAAGCATGGACCAATTGATGATCTATGCTGCCTGGTTCTATCTTGAATACAAGAAGGAAGTCAACTTCGCCAAAAGCCACACTGAGCTTCGTATTTACCAGAATCGCGAAGTTTTGTGCTATACCCCCACGAACGTGGATATTCTTGCTATTATGGACAAGATCGTCCATGGGTCTATGGTGATCAAAGAAAATACTGTGGAGGTATAAGCAATGAAAGACCGAAGCACACTGTTGATCCCGCCGGGAACACTCGCCGATCCATACTCGGAGTTCATGGATATCGACGAGAGCGGAGCCATCATCCACTATGGCACACCTAGGCATTCTGGCCGGTATCCTTGGGGAAGCGGTGAGAACCCTTACCAAAGATATGCCAACTTCAAAGGCAATGTGGATCGTCTTCGTGAGAAGGGCCTGAGTAATACTGAGATTGCTCGAAGCATGGGTATGACAACCAGTGTGTTCAGAGCGAAACTCTCGATGGCCGAAGACGAGATGCGCAAGGAGAAGGTGGCAGAAGCCACAAGACTCCGAGAAAAAGGAATGAGCTTACCGGCGATTGCTAAAAGAATGGGCCTTCCGAATGAAAGCTCTGTTCGAAGCCTGCTGGAGCCTAAGAGTAATGCCCGAGCTGAACAAACGCAGAAAGTTATTGATATGCTGAAGAAGGCTGTCGAAGATAATAAGTATGTCGATGTTGGCGGAGGTGTGGAGAAGTACCTTGGAGTCAGCAACCAGAAGATGAAGAATGCTGTCCTTCTTCTTGAAGAGCAAGGCTACAAGGTGTCGTCGATCTACCAGATGCAGCAGGGCACCGGAATGCGTACTAGGATCAAGATATTAACCAAAGCCGACGTCCCATATGGTGAGATCGCGAAGAACAAGGACAAGATTGTCATTCCTAACTACTACAGTGAGGATCATGGATTCACTTTCGAGAAGCTGTCTCCTCCTAAACCGATCGACTCCAAAAGGATATTGGTCCGGTATGCGGAAGAAGGCGGCAAGGATCGTGACGGAACTATTGAGCTTCGCCGTGGTGTGGATGATATTTCTCTCAACAGAGCTTTGTATGCTCAGGTGCGAATTGCCACAAGCAAAGAAGGCCCGGACTCTCCGCCTACGCATTACCTGAAGGGCATGGCTCTGTATGCTGACGATGCGGATCTTCCTCCTGGCATCGATGTCGTGTTCAACACCAACAAGCCAAAAGGAACGGATATTTTTGGAAAGTCGTCCGACACATCGGTGTTTAAACCGATCAAGAAAGATGCCGATCCGACCAATCCGTTCGGGGCCACCATTCGGGATGACAAAGACTTGATCCGAGCCCAAAGGCATTATATTGACAAGGATGGGAACAAGCAGCAAAGCGTCCTTAACATTGTTAACGAAGAAGGAAACTGGGATGATTGGAGCAGGACACTGAGCAGTCAATTCCTGTCTAAGCAGCGTCCCGTGTTGATTCAGAGTCAGCTTAAGGAAGCTTATGATATTCGAAAAGAGGAATTCGATGAGATCAACTCTCTTACGAATCCCACTGTGAAATCAAAACTCATGGCCTCATTTGCTGACGATTGTGATGCTGCTGCTGTTCATCTGAAAGCCGCTTCACTTCCAAGACAACGGAACCAAGTTATTCTTCCGGCCCCATGGCTGAAAGAAGACGAGATCGTAGCCTTCAATTTCCGTGATGGCGAGAAAGTCGTTGGTATAAGATATCCTCATGCTGGTCCGTTCGAAGCCGGAGAGTTCACTGTAAACAACAAAGACGCTAAAGCCAGAAAGATATTGACAAGAAAAGATGGAAGCATGGCGATAGATGCCGTTATGATCCATCCAAAGATGGCTGCCAAGATGTCTGGTGCTGACTTTGACGGTGACACCATTCTGGTCATTCCAAATAATGATAAACGGATTGTTGTAAAACCGGCATTGAAAGAGCTTGAGAACTTCTCTACGGACCAGTATCAGCTCAAGCCAGATGATCCGCCCGTTGATGCCAAGCACGGCTTCCATAAACAGAGGGAAATGGGAAGTGTCAGCAATCTGATTACTGATATGACGATTAAAGGCGCTCCTCCCGATGAAATCGCAAGAGCTGTGAAGCATTCGATGGTGATCATCGATGCCGAGAAGCATCATCTCGATTGGCAGCAGTCAGCTTTGGACAATGGCATCGCAGAGCTGAAGACAAGATATCAGGGCGGGCCCAAAAGAGGTGCTTCCACACTCATTTCCCGTGCCAGCAGTGAAGAGGATCCGTTTGCTAGAAGGCTGATTACGAACCCGAAGCGTATGACTCCCGAACAGAGAGAAAGGTATGCAAAGGGTGAGAAGATCTACGAGGAAACCGGAAGGACCTACACAAACAAGGCAGGCAAGACTGTCCGTGCCATTGAGAAGTCCACCAAGATGGCAGAGACTACTGATGCTTTTACACTCTCTTCCGGAACGATCCAGGAAACCATCTATGCAACACACGCCAATAAGCTGAAACGGCTTGCCGAAGAAGCAAGAAAGACCATCCTCGCTATTGAGCCATTCAAGTACGATCCGTCAGCAAAGCAGGCTTACAGTGCTGAGGTAAAGAGCCTCAACGAGAAGCTGTACGAAGCTGAGAAGAACAGGCCTCTTGAGAGGAAGGCTCAGCTCCTTGCCAACAAATGGGTTCGTGCTGCTATTGAATCCGATCCATCCATGGATGCTGATGACATAAAGAAACTTCGTGGAAGGAAGACGACCGAAGCCCGTGTCCGTATTGGAGCAGGCAAGAAGAGGATCGATATCACTCCGCGAGAATGGGAAGCCATTCAGGCCCGTGCAGTAAGTAACAACACCCTCATCAGGATATTAAACAACACGGATATGGATAAAGTTAAGACTTATGCAATGCCAAGAACTGGCAAGATAATGAGTCAAGCCAAGATATCCAGAGCCCGTGCTATGATGAGACAGGGTCGTACGACAAGCGAGATTGCCGAAGCCCTCAATGTGTCTGTTTCCACACTGCGGAAGGCTCTTGAATGAGAAAGGAGCAAGATATTGTCAAGAGCAGTCGCACTGACAACTACAGATAATCCATACAACCCGATCACCGACTATGATAATTGGGAGAGATTCGATCAGGAGAAAGGATATTCTACAAACTCCTATCTCGATCGAGTATGTCATACGACAAGAGAGCTCGGTGATGATCTCTATGCCCAAGATATTGAGTCAGCCATTGATGAGATCGTGGAGTATGACCTGATTTCCTGGCTACACCAAGATATTCATTACAAGAAGGTCGTAGAGGAATCGGATTGACGCTGTAGTGTCATACCAACAAGATATTCTTCGCATGGAGCAACCAAAAATGGGCTCAATCAAGACAGTGTTGCCTAACAACAAGATATTTTAGGCAAGGTGCTTTTTTATTGGGCTCATTTTTGGCCTCCTTTAACAAGATATTCTGGCACATAGAACAAGGATCGGTTCTTTTTGCAGGTCCATGACAATGGCAAGATATTTGTTGTGTGCATCTCTAGAACAATTGCATATGCACTGGTCGAACTTACCCTGCTAAGAACAAGATATCCTTACCAAGCACAGCAAATGGCAACCCACAAGGTTCCAGAAGCATGCTGTGACTGAACCTGAGGCGACCTCTTCGATGCTCTGAGCCAG
>JAEEGL012629806.1_pt1 | contig 62632 bp, 57 predicted proteins | sample 9134231 | NCBI WGS metagenome assembly JAEEGL01 (sample SAMN16246548, study PRJNA631951) | gut metagenome | biome: gut microbiome; feature: rumen; material: fiber-attached | host: Bos | place: Iran: Karaj | collected 2018-10
ATAAGACAGCCGACCGCAGTCCGGTCGTGCGCAAGCTCGGGGATATCGACTACCGGCTTGCCCTGATCATAGGGCTTTTCCAGGTGGTCGCCATGTTTCTGCCGGGTACAAGCCGCTCGGGCATCACGATCGTCGGCGGCCTTCTTCTGGGCATGGCGCGTCCGGTGATCGCGGAGTTCACCTTCTTCATGGCCATTCCGGTCATGTTCGGCGCGAGTTTTCTGAAACTGTTCAAATTCGGTCTTGTCTTTACCATGGGGGAGATCGGGCTTCTGCTCACCGGGTTTATTACGGCTTTTATCGTCTCCGTGTTTACGATCCGTTTCTTTATCGTCTTTATCAAGGGCCACGATTTCAAACCGTTCGGGTATTACCGCATTATGGTCGGTATGTTCGCATTTTTGTACTTCCTGCTCTGGGCTCATTAAAAGCAGACTATAAATATTTATGCATTTCATTTTTCAGATGTTCGTGATATAATCTGAATGATCGTTTGTTATCGTTAATAATTATGCATCCGTGCGTTTTGCCCGGATGGCGAAGGAGGACATGATGAAAAAGGTATTGGCTATTTTACTCGCAATGGGAATGACAGCGGCAATGCTTGCTGCCTGCGGCGGTTCCGATCAGGCTGACACGGGCAAAAAGATCGAGAGCGCTGATGATCTTGAAGGCGCCAAGATCGGTGTTCAGACCGGTACGACAGGCGACATTTATGTCACTGATGATTATGGTGATGAGAACGTTGAGCGCTTCAACAAGGGTTTTGAGGCTGTGCAGTCTCTGACACAGGGCAAGATCGATGCGGTCGTCATCGACGATCAGCCGGCACAGGCATTTGTCGCAGAGGCTGAGGGGCTGAAGATCCTGGACGCGCCCTATGTGGAAGAGGATTACGCGATGTGCTTCAAGAAGGACAACGCGGTATGCGCTGACTTCAACAAAGCTATCCAGGAACTGAAGGACGAAGGAACATTTGATCAGATCGTCACCTATTACATCGAGGGAAAGGGCGACCGCTATCAGTCTCCGGAAGGCGTCGACCGCTCCAAGGGCAAGCTCGTCATGGCGACCAACGCGGAGTTCCCGCCGTATGAGTACAGGGAAGGCAACGAGATCATCGGTATCGATGCCGATTTCGCGCTGGCGATCTGTGATAAGCTTGGATATGAGCTCGAGATCGAAGACATGGCGTTTGACGCGATCATCCCGGCCGTGCAGAGCGGCAAGGCTGACTTCGGCGCAGCCGGCATGACAGTGACGGATGAGCGCAAGACGCAGGTCGATTTCACTGACAGCTATTACACCGGCAAGCAGGTTATCATAGTTAAGGAGTAATATGGATCTCAAAAGTCGTTTTATTCTGAATTTTGTACAGGACGAACGGTGGAGATATCTTGTCAACGGGTTAAAGGTCACATTGATTGTGGCCTTTTTCGCCGCGTTGGTCGGTGTCATCTTGGGATTCCTTCTGGCGGTCATACGTTCGACGCATGACAAGCAGGGAAATGTCAAGATCCTCAACGTGATCGCGCAGATCTATATCACCGTGATCCGGGGAACGCCGGTCGTCGTACAGTTGTTGATCATTTATTATGTCATTTTCGCGAGCGTCAATATCAACAAGGTCATCGTTGCGATACTGGCTTTCGGACTGAATTCGAGTGCTTATGTCGCCGAGATCTTCAGGTCGGGAATCATGTCGATCGATGAAGGTCAGTTTGAAGCCGGCCGTTCGTTGGGATTCAACTATGTCCAGACGATGCGCTATATCATCCTGCCGCAGGCTTTTAAAAATGTCCTGCCGGCATTGGGCAATGAGTTCATCGTCCTGCTGAAAGAGACTTCCGTATCAGGTTACATCGCTATGGAGGATCTGACAAAGGGCGGCGATATCATCCGCAGCCGTACCTATGACGCGTTTATGCCGCTGATCGTTGTGGCCATCATCTACCTTGTGATGGTCCTGATCTTCAGTAAACTCGTGTCAATGCTTGAGAGGAGGTTGAGAAACAGTGACCACTGATAAAGATATCATTATCAAAGTCGAGAACCTCCACAAGAGTTTCGGCGAGCTGAAGGTGCTCAGAGGCATCGATCAGGAGATAGAGCGGGGCGAGGTGGTCGTTGTCGTCGGACCGTCGGGTTCCGGCAAATCGACTTTCCTGCGCGCATTAAATATGTTGGAACCGCCGACAGAAGGCAAGATCATCTTTGAGGGAACTGATCTGACTGACAAGAGTACGGACATCAATCTCCATCGTCAGAAGATCGGTATGGTCTTCCAGCATTTCAATCTGTTTCCGCACAAGACGATCTTGGAAAATATCACGATCGCTCCGATCAAGATACTGAAGCAGTCAAAAGAGGCGGCGGAAAAGAAGGGGATGGACCTGCTCAAAAGGATAGGCCTGGAGGAGAAGGCGGACAACTATCCTTCACAGCTCTCGGGCGGACAGAAACAGCGTATCGCGATCATCCGTGCGCTGGCGATGGATCCGGATGTCATGCTCTTTGACGAGCCGACTTCGGCGCTCGATCCGGAGATGGTCGGAGAAGTTCTTGAGATCATGAAGAAGCTGGCCAGACAGGGAATGACGATGATCGTCGTGACCCACGAGATGGGGTTTGCCAAAGAGGTGGCTCATCGCGTACTATTTGTAGATGAGGGGGTCGTCAAAGAGGAAAACACGCCCGAGGAGTTCTTTGAGCGTCCGCGGGATCCGAGATTGCAGGATTTCTTATCCAAAGTCCTGTGACGTACAGATAAGGGGAGTTCTATGGCGCATCGGTCGTTAAAAAGGAGATTGTTCTGCCTGGGTCTTTGTCTGCTGCTTTTCGCCGGCTTTTTGCAGGGTTGCGGAAGCAGTGACGAAGATAAGGGGAAAAAGGTCGAAAAGGTCAAAAAAGAGGACCCTGCGGAGAAGGCGAGGCAGGAAGCCATAGACAAGGCGAAGGAGCGTCCGGAAGTGATAGACAAGGATGAAGATGACCTTTTGATCCTTGTCAATAAGCAGTACGGACTGAGCAAGAACTATGTCCCCAATGATCTGGTCAAAGTCGCGACTTGTGACACTTCTTTCAGCAGCAATACCGTGAAGAAAATGAAAAGCGAAGCAGCGGAAGCGCTCGAAGAGCTGTTCGCGGCAGCGCGGGAAGAAGATCACGAGATCGTTCTGCGCACCGGCTACCGTCCTTACGGGTATCAGGAAGCGCTGTACAACAGTTACGTCAAATCCAAAGGGAAGGACAAGGCCGACACCTATTCGGCACAGCCCGGTTACAGCGAGCATCAGACGGGACTGTGCTGTGATGTAGGCATCAAAGGCGTGGATCTCAACAGTTTCACCAACACGCGGTCTGCCAAATGGCTCGAGAAGAACGCCTGGCATTACGGATATATCGTGCGATATCCCCAAAAGAAAGAAGATATCACAGGATATATCTATGAGTCCTGGCACATCCGTTATGTCGGGAAGGAGCCGGCCGCCTATATGCATAAACATGAGATGACATTGGAGGAATATCTGGATCAGGTTCCGGAAGAGATAGATGTTATAAGGGAGGATACTGATGAGTGACAATATCAAACAGATCACGGATCAGTTTGAAGAGATCGTGACTTATTATCAGAGCCTGTTGGATCAGGCGACCAAAGAGAAGCAGGAAGCGCAGGTGCAGGCAGATCTGGCTAAAGCGAAGGTCCGTTCGCTCGAGGCGGAGAGAGATTCCCTGACAGAATCCCTGCGCGCAAGAGGCGCGAAGATGTCGGCGGACACCTCAACGGATGCCCAGAGGCTCAGCGCGCTCACGGCAGAGAGAGACAATCTGCAGCTTGCTCTGAAAAATGCGGATAAGCGTATCCGCGAGCTCGAGGCTGAGTTAAGCCTGAATAAAATGAAGCAGTCCGCGGCACCCGAAGCGGCACCGGCCTCTGTGAAGATATCAGAATCGGCTCCTGTGGAGATCCCCGAGCCGATCGCTGCCGAAGTGCCTGCAGAAGTGCCGGCACCCGCGGAGACGCCTGAAACGCCTGCCACAGGGGAGTCAGAGCCGGATTTCGAGGAGCAGAAAGAGATGCTTCGCCGCATGGAGGAAGAACTGGCCAGACTCGAAGAGAGATTGAAGAGGGACAGTTGAGATGAAGAAGAATAAGGGGAGTCAACCAACAGCCAATACAGAACTGGATCAGAAGATCCGGCAGATGCGGGAGCGTTTGCAGCAGTTGGATGCTCAGACAGGCAAACGCACTGCGGAGCTGACCAGAGACGCTGACAGGCAGGCGAAGGAGATCATCTCACGTGCGGAGTCTGAGGCTAAGAACATAAAGAGTGACGCCTACAAGGAGTTTGCTCAGATCTCCCGCAATGAGTGTTCATCTGTTGTGATAAACAGACAACAGATGGAAAAGGAGATCAGGGAGCTTCAAAAGGAGAAAGAAACGCTGTCCAAAGAACTGGATGAGCTTTCCGGTCAGATCAGTGGTATGACCACAGAGGACGGATCGGGGCAGTCATTGACCGGAACGGTACAGCAGCCGGCCAGGCCGATGGTGAAGACCTCGGAAGAGCAGATCAGAGAATCCATGGAAACGAAGAAGCGGCATTGGCCGGGTGTACTCGCGACGATCATTATCCTGATCCTGGCCGGGATCCTTGCTTTTCAACTGCTTTTGGGCGTTACCGTGATGCGTGACAATGCAATGGAAGACAGTGTCAGCAAGGGCGATAAGATCGTGTATTCCCGGATCAGCAGACAGCCGCATACCAACGATCTGACAGTCTTTAAAAACAAGGCCGGACTTGTCTGCGTGCGCCGCGCGATCGGTCGCGCCGGAGATACAGTGGACTATGATCCGATTACTAACCGGATCCAGGTCAACGGGAAAGCCATCCCCAATGTGCCTGATGATGTCGAGTGGTGGGGCGTAGAGAACAGCTTCAACTTCCCGGTCACCGTGCAGGAGGGAGAAGTGTTCGTGCTCTCGAGCAACCGGGAACAGGCTACGAACGAGGGCCTGATCAAAACCGATCAGGTCAAGGGAAAAGTCCTTAAGATCTTCTGAAGTATAAGGCTTGACACAGAACGATCTGATTCTGTATAATATTGTGGCGTGTCTGTGGGGTTTCGCTTTGAACCAATGCCCCGGAGCAAAGCGGTTTTACGGACACGGTACATGTGATTGATTACAGCAGGAGGAAACATCAATGAAAACATATATGGCTAATCCGGCCAAGGTGGAGCGCAAATGGTATGTCGTCGATGCTGACGGCCAGGTGCTCGGCCGCATGGCAGCGCAGATCGCTAGTGTCCTGCGCGGCAAGAACAAGCCGGAGTTCACCCCGAACGAAGATGTGGGTGATTATGTAGTTGTCGTCAACGCGGCAAAGGTCAAGGTGACCGGTCGCAAGCTCGACCAGAAGATCTATTATCATCACTCGGAATATGTCGGCGGCATGAAGGAGATGACTTTGAAGGAAATGCTGGCCAAGAAGCCGGAAAGAGTCGTCGAACTGGCTGTCAAGGGCATGCTCCCCAAGGGACCGCTCGGAAGACAGATGCTGGACAAGCTTCACGTATACGCGGGTCCGGAGCACAAACAGCAGGCTCAGAAGCCCGAAGTGCTGACATTGGAATAAGGAGGATAAGACATGGCTAAAGAAGCAAGTGAGCAGTTCTACGGAACAGGCAGAAGAAAAAAATCCATTGCCCGTGTCTATATGACTCCCGGCAAAGGTGCGATCACGATCAACAAGCGCGACATTGAGGATTACTTCGGTCTTGAGACACTGAAGGTCGTCGTGCGTCAGCCGCTTGAGGCGACCGACACACTCGGCAAATTTGATATCAATGTCAGCGTCAAAGGCGGCGGTTTTACCGGTCAGGCAGGCGCGATCCGTCACGGTATCGCCCGTGCTCTGTGTGAGGCGGACGAAGACTATCGCCCGACCCTCAAGAAGGCCGGCTATCTCACCCGCGACCCGCGCATGAAAGAACGTAAGAAATACGGTCTCAAAGGCGCGAGACGTGCACCGCAGTTCTCGAAACGTTAATTTGTGCGCTGCACGCATACGGATATGTAAGGACATTTTCCAAAATAGGGAAATGTCCTTTTTCTTTGTCTGAACCACGCATTATAATAAAAATGTAAATATATTATATAATGAATATATGTATCATGCGTGGTAAAGTGTAATTAGGGAAAAAGCGAGATATTGTAAGAGAGAACAGGTGTTCCCCGCCTGAAAGAGAAATGTTGAAGGAATACAGTGTCGTGGTCAACGATGGGAGCCTCGGTGTCCCGCTGGTACTGATCCAGCAGATGCAGACTCACGCTCTGTGGCGTGAACTGAAGCTTGCAAAGGGAGCCTCCGCCAACCAGGTGAGGCCGTCCGTGTGCTGGATGTGCCGATGAAGCAGAAGTTCTTCTTCGGTCTGCTTGAAGAAGGCCAGGATGTGCCGGAGTGGGATTTCTATTCAAAGAAATAGAATGTCGGTGAATACGATCAGATACAGGAGATCTGTTATGGACAAACGAAGAAGTGTGCGCACATTTGACGGGAAGCCATTGACGGCGGAAGACAGGGCTAAGATCGAGGCCTGCTGCGCCTCGGTGAGCAATCCCTATCACCTGCCGATCGAGTTTCGCTTGCTTGAACCTGCCGAATACGGTTTGAAATCACCGGTCCTAAACGGTGAAACGCTCTATCTGGCGGCTAAAATGAAGCGGACAGAACACTTCGAGGAGGCTTTCGGATATGCCTTCGAGGATGTCATCATGTGCGCCTGGTCGCAGGGCATCGGTTCAGTCTGGATCGGCGGCACGATGAACCGGGAGGCCTTTGAAAAGGCGGTGGAACTTCAGGCGGATGAGGTCATGCCATGCGTCACGCCCCTCGGCTACACCGCCAAAAAGAAGTCCGTGCGTGAAGTGATGATGCGCAAAGGGATCAAGGCGGACACTCGTCTGAACAGTGACGCACTGTTCTTCGACGGAGAGTACGGACAGCCGATCACACATTCCGTCAACGCTGCGCTCACTGATGCGCTGGAGGAAGTGCGCTGGGCACCTTCGGCGGTCAACAAGCAGCCATGGAGAATTATCCTCGACGGACTGTCAGCTCACTTTTACGAAAAGCAGGACAAAGGCTATGTCAGCGAGTCGCACGGCGATCTTCAGCTGATCGATGTCGGTATCGCCATGTATCATTTTGACAAGACTATGCGTGAGTCCGGTCACGGGACAGAATTTGTTTTCGATGATCCGGGGATCGCAGTGCCGGAAAATGTGCACTATGTTGCGACTGTGAGGTTCTGAATGATCAAGTTATGCATTTTTGACCTGGACGGGACGCTGCTGTATACACTGGATTCTATCGCGCGTCCCACGAATCTGGTTCTCGAGCATTTCGGTCTGGCTCCGCAGCCTGTGGAAGCCTACAAGTATTTCGTCGGTGACGGATTGAAAAATGAGATGAAGCGCGCGCTGATCGCCGCGGGAGATAAGGAAGCCTGCCATCTTGAGGAGGCGTTCGCTCTCTGCAGCCAATGGTTTGCCGAGGATCCGATGTATAAAGTGGAGCCTTATCCCGGCGTCGCGGAGACGCTGCAGGTACTCAAGGAGAAAGGCATCAAACTGGCTGTCTTTTCCAATAAGCCCCATGCGAGTGCCGTGCGGGTGGTTGAGACTTTCTTCGGAGAAGGGATGTTCGACTGCATTCAGGGGCAGACAGAGAGACTCCCCATCAAGCCGGATCCTGCCGGGGCATTTGAGATACTTAAAAAACTGGGAGTTACGGCTGACGATTGTCTCTACCTGGGAGACAGCAATACCGACATGATGACCGGAAAGAATGCGGGGTTTATGACAGTGGGAGCTGCCTGGGGATACAGGACGGAGCAGGAGTTAAGAGAGAGTGGCGCCGATCTCATAATCGGCGGTCCGCGTGAGATCCTGAGCATCATCTGAAATTGTCAGACTACTGTTGATAAAAGTATACATTTCTTTTGTTTTATATAGCTACTGTATTAAATATATGATATAATGACTCTACCAAAGCAGCATATGTGCATCTGTTGCACAAGTTGATTAAGGGGCAAGCAAGAGGTCGCTTGCCCCTGTTTTTCACTATAAAGGAGGTGACATGTTGAAGAAGGCAAGTATCAGAAAACTATTTGCTCTTCTGACAGTGTTCACGATGACTGTCTGCCTGCTGGCTGGCTGCGGCTCCTCATCCGGAGATGATGAGGGCGGCGGTTCCGGAAGCGCGAACGGTATCACGATCTTCAACTCGAAGATGGAGATCCAGGACCAGCTTCTGGAGATGGCCAAGAAGTATGAGAAAGAGACAGGTGTGCACGTTGAGGTCTATTACTCGAGTGACACGGTCTCCGCTCATCTGGCCACACGTTATGCGTCAAACAATCCGTACACACTGTCGATGGTCGACGCCAAGGACATCTATTCGCTGGCGGAAGAGCACGCCCTGGATATGTCCGGGGAAGACTGGGTCAAAGACACCAAGTATGCGATCAGCATCAAGGACAAAGTCTACGGATTCCCTGTCTGCGTCGAAGCCCGGGGCATCATCTACAACAAGGACGCGATCGAAAAGACGATCGGTCGTGAGTTCAACCCCGAGGAATACAAGACGACCAAGGCGTTCCAGGGGCTGATCGACGAGCTGATCAAGGGCGGTATGAAGAACCCGACCGGCGTTATGAAGGAGGATTGGTCCCTCGGTGCCCACTATCTGGCTCAGATCTATGAGGAGCAGGAGGATCCCGATTCCTTCCTGATGGACCTGTCCAAAAAGAAAGTCAAACTGATGGACAATGACAAATTCAACGCTCTGATGGACACTTTTGATGTGCTGAAGGACAACAATTACGCCAAAGCAAGCGCTATCTCGGCTGAGCGCGAAGTGTCGGAGAAGAAGCTGGCGGAAGGTGAGATCGCGTTCATGTTCGGCGGCAACTGGGACTGGTCACAGATCAATCAGTTTGATTACACCGAGAATATGGGCATGATGCCTGTGCCGCAGGATCTGGATGACGGCATGAACGAGAAGCTCGTCGGCGGCGGATCCAAGTATTTCTTCATCGACAGCTCAAAGAGCACATCCGATGAGCAGAGGCAGCAGGCGAAGGACTTCCTGAACTGGCTTATCTACAATGAGAACGGCCAGTCATTCCTTGTCAACGACTGCGCGCTGGTACCGGCATTCTCCAACATCGATCTGCCGATCAGCGATCCTCTCGGAGCGTCTGTCAGCGTATACACCAATGAAGGCAAGCTGATCCCGAACTACAACTATCTGCCCGATGATCACTTTGCGATCCTCGGAGCTATGTTCCAGAAGTACCTCGCGGGCATCAGCGATCGCGAAGAGTTCGCGAAGGACGTCGAGACTTACTGGCACACCAAGACTCTGACGAGTCATTCAGAATGAGAAAGGAGGACTGGATATGAAAAGAAACACTATGGCTTATAAGTCAAAACAATTCCTGATGTTTGCCGGTCCTGCGCTGGTTCTGTTCTGCCTGACTATCATCATCCCGTTCATTTACGGCCTGTATCTGACTTTTACGAGCTGGGACGGTGTGAGCGCAGAAAAGCCGTTTGTCGGTGGCGCCAACTATGTGTCCGCTTTTAAGGATGCGTACTTCTGGTCATCGATCGGCAGGACGATCATCTACTCCGTATTCGCGGTGGTATTGATCAACCTGGTCGCTTTCCTGCTGGCTTATATGGTGACGAGCGGTATCAAGGGACAGAATTTCTTCCGCGCCGGATTCTTCATCCCGAACCTGATCGGCGGCATCGTCCTCGGTTATGTGTGGAAATTCGTGTTTAACCGCGCGTTCGTAGCGCTCGGTGAAGCGATCTCCAAGGGCAGTGTTCCGTCGCTGTTGTCGACACCGAGCGGAGCGATGTTCTGTCTGATCCTGGTATCGGTATGGCAGTACGCAGGTTATATGATGCTCATCTATGTCGCAGGCTTCATGAGCGTATCTGACACGCTCAAAGAAGCGGCTATGATCGACGGCTGCACACCGGCTCAGGCCATGCGCAATGTGACCATACCGCTGATGAGGACATCTTTTACAACCTGTATTTTCTTAAGCATCACCAGATGCTTCGTGGTCTACGATGTCAACCTGTCACTGACCAAGGGAGAACCGTTCTTCAGCTCGGTCCTGGCAGCCATGCATGTGTACAACAAGGCGTTCACCTACAAGGATTACGGCACAGGCCAGGCGGAGGCTCTGATCCTGTTCATCATCTGTGCTGTTATCGGTATCGCCCAGGTATACGTGAGTAAGAAAGGGGAGGTGGAAGCATAATGATCGATAATGATAAAGCAGCTGCGGCTACTAAGAGAAAACACGCCATTATGATCGCCCTCCTGATCATCGTCTTTATCCTGTTCATTGCACCATTCATTCTGGTGCTGATCAATGTGTTCAAGGATCAGGCGGACATCACGACCAATCCGCTCGCCCTGGTAGGCGATCACGGATTCACCTTAAAGAACTTCCCGGAAGCCATGAGAAAGATGGATTTCTGGAATGTGTTCAAGAACTCACTGATCATTACGACCCTTGCCACGGTCCTGACGATACTGGTGTCGGCAATGGCTTCGTTTGTGATCGTCCGCAACGGAAAATGGAAAGCCTGTTCCATTCTGTTTGCGCTGATGATCGCATCGATGGTCATTCCGTTCCAGGTCCTGATGGTACCGTTGGTATCAGTCTATGGCGGTGTGTTCGGAGTTCTCAACCATCGGCTCACGCTGATCCTGCTGCATGTGGGATTCTCGGTCTCGATGGCAACCTTTATGTTCCACGGAGCCATTCACTCTAATATTCCGTTGGAGCTGGAAGAAGCAGCACTGATAGACGGATGCTCCAGATGGCAGACATTCTGGAAGATCGTCTTCCCGCTGCTCAAGCCCACGATCGCAACTGTGGCTATTATTGACGCCATGGCGTTCTGGAACGATTACCTCCTGCCGAGCTTAGTGCTCACCGACAAGGAGCTGTACACGATCCCGATCGCTACCCAGGCGTTCTACGGCACTTACTCGACAGACATCGGTCTGGTTATGGCTGCGCTGTTGTTGGCTATGCTGCCTATCCTGATCCTGTATCTCTTCTTACAGAAATACATTGTTGCAGGTGTCACCTCTGGAGCTGTGAAGGGCTAAAAAGTAGACGAAATGGACAGATTCTTTGATTTAAGCAACCCGGTCATGAGATTCCTCTCACGACTTGTCGATCTGGCGATACTCAATATCCTGACAGTGGTATTTGCGCTGCCGGTATTTACGCTGGGCGCGTCGCTGACAGGTATGAACTATGTGCTTCTGCATTTGTGCAGAAGGGACGAGACCTATGTAGCGAAGATGTTCAGAAAGTCATTTATGGACAACCTCAGACAGGGGATCCCGGAAGGACTGATCGCAATACTTGCGGCTCTTATTACCGCCGCTGACCTGTGGGTCCTCCACGCTTCGGACTCGAAGTTCATCACCATGCTGATGATCATCATCACGGTGATCGCGGGATTTCTCATCGCGGTATTTGTGTATATGTTTGCTCTGCAGGCCAGATATGAGAATACGGTTAAGGGCACTGTCATTAATGCGTGCAAACTGGCGATCGCCAATCTGCCGCGGACAGCGCTGATGGTCGTCGTCTGGATCGCATGGGGACTGGTAATGGTCTATCTGCACCGGCTCGCACCGCTGGCATTTCTGCTCTACGGCTATACACTGCCCGGATATTTATGCGCGATGCTTTACGACCCGGTGTTCGCCAGGCTTGAAGAAGAATAGTCCTGTCAAAGCAAATTGGAATAAAGGAGAATACATATGGCTAGTTTATCGTTAAAACATATTGAAAAGGTGTATCCTGACGGATATCATGCCGTTACGGATTTCAACCTCGAAGTGGAAGACAAAGAGTTTATCATCTTCGTCGGCCCCTCCGGTTGCGGAAAGTCTACGACCCTTCGTATGATCGCGGGCCTTGAGAGCATCTCCGACGGCGAGCTGCTCATCGACGGTATCAAGATGAATGATGTGGAACCCAAAGACAGAGATATCGCCATGGTCTTCCAGAGCTACGCTCTCTATCCGCATCTGACGGTCAGAGACAATATGGGATTTGCTCTCAAGCTCAGGAAAGTACCGCAGGCTGAGATCGACGAGAAAGTTAATGAGGCGGCCAAGATCCTTGATCTGGAGAAATACCTGGACCGCAAGCCGAAGGCTCTCTCCGGCGGTCAGAGACAGCGTGTGGCCATGGGCCGGGCAATCGTCCGCAGCCCCAAGGTCTTCCTTATGGATGAGCCTCTGTCCAACCTGGATGCCAAGCTCAGGGTCCAGATGAGAGCGGAGATCTCCAAGCTTCACGAGAAGCTCGGAACGACCATCATCTACGTGACGCACGATCAGACCGAGGCTATGACGCTCGGTACCCGTATCGTCGTTATGAAGGACGGTATCGTACAGCAGATCAACACACCGGAATTCCTGTACAGCATGCCCATCAACCTTTTCGTTGCGGGCTTTATCGGATCTCCGCAGATGAACTTTATGGATGCGGAAGTCGAAGTCAAAGACGGTGATGCTTATCTGCATATCGGTGAGAATACACTCAAGGTACCGGATGACAGAAAGAGCGCTCTGATCGACGGAGATTATAACGGCAAGACTGTCGTCCTCGGTATCCGTCCCGAGAACATCAAGGACGATCCCGATTTCCTGAAGGCACATGAGGACTGCCAGGTCAAGTCCAAGATCAGTGTCAGAGAGATGCTCGGAGCAGAAGTGTTCCTGTATTTCGATGTCAACGGTCATCAGACTATCGCGAGAGTCGAGCCCGAGACGACACTGGCTCAGGGAGACGACGCGGTATTTGCGCTTGACATGACCAAGATCCATCTCTTCGACAAAGAGACGGAACTGAACCTCCTGTACAAGGAGTAAGAAAAAGCAGCCGAAAGGTTGCTGATTCGGCGATGAGTGAGAGGCTGCCGCATGGCGCGGCAGCCTCTTTGACAAAGCCACAAACCGTGGCTTTTATGGTAAACTGATGATTATGAAGGATGAGATAAGCAGAGAACTGGCCCGGGCAAGGGTGTATGAAGCGGAGCACGAAGCGCTCGTTCCCGCGGCGGATCGGCCTGTCTTTCATTTTTCGCCACGCGTCGGATGGCTGAATGACCCGAACGGATTGTCTTACTGCGACGGCTTATATCATCTGTTTTACCAGTACCATCCGTACAGTACGCAGTGGGGTCCTATGCACTGGGGTCATGCCGTAAGCCGGGATCTGATCTCCTGGCGCTATCTGCCGGCGGCTCTTGCTCCTGATCACGCCTATGATCAGTCCGGCTGTTTTTCCGGTTCCGCCTGCGTGACGGATGACGGGAGTCATCTGCTGATATACACAGGCTGCGGCGACAGCAGCGGCGATCCGACCGGCAAGGGGAGATGGCTGCAAACGCAGAATGTCGCGATCCGGAAGTCCGGCGAAGAAGAGTATATCAAATACGAAGGCAATCCCGTGATCACGGCAGATGACCTGCCGGAGAGAGGAGATCCTTATGAATTCCGCGATCCTTATCTGTGGAGAGCTGAGGACGGAAGCTACCGTTGTCTCGTGGCAAATGGCAGGACTTCTGACGAGCTCGGCACGCAGCTGACTGTATATGCCAGTCCTGACGGTCTGTGCTGGGGCGGCGGTAAAGTGCTGTTTGAAGACAAGCGAAAGATAGGTGTCATGTGGGAATGTCCCAATTTCTTTCCGCTGGGTGACCGATATATCCTGCTGGCCAGTCCGATGGATATGCAGGCTGAAGAGGAAGAGGCAGTCGGTTCGATCCGGTTTCCGAAGGGAAACAATGTCTGCTATATCCCCGGGGACTATGACGCGGGGACAGAAGAGTTCACTCCCGATGCGGACGAAAGCGGCAAGTATCTTTACGCGCCGGTGGACAGGGGCTTGGATTTTTACGCTCCTCAGGTGATGAAGACGCCTGACGGCAGGCGGGTGATGGTCGGATGGATGCAGGATCCCAAAACGGCTGCACATTGCAAGAAGACCGGGCAGCGGATCTTCGGGCAGATGACGGTGCCCCGTGAACTGAGCTTAAGAAACGGCACTCTGTATCAGTGGCCTGTAAGAGAATTGGAGGCTTACCGGCAGGAGCCGGTCAGATACAGATGCACATTGAGAGATGAATGGGAGAGAATACCGGGTATCAGCGGCCGCTCGGCCGATCTTTTGATTCGGATCAGAGCACAGAAAAATTGCAAAGAGGTCGTTGTCCGGTTGGCAGCGGACAGTGAGAATGGTACAGAGATTCGGTTTCACCCGCATTTGTGTACGCTTATGATCGACAGGAGTGACCCAGGTCAGGAAGCTGATATGACAGCGACCAGGAAGATCAGAGTCAGAGACTGCGGCAGAGAGATCGATCTGAGGATCCTGATCGATAAATGGAGTGCGGAAGTATTTATCAATGGCGGAGAGCAAGTAATGTCCGCGACGTTTTATACCGATCCGGCGGCACAGGATATAGCATTCAGGTCCGAGGGCAGCGCCCTCATAGACATCACGAAGTATATGATTACAGACAGACAAGGGAGATAGCGGCATGAAAGAGATAATGGCTTTGGGCGAAGTGCTCATCGATATGACACAAAACGGCACGGACGAACTGGGAAACGGACAATTTACCGCTTATCCGGGAGGTGCGCCGGCCAATGTGGCTGTTGCAGTGTCCAGGCTCGGAGGCGAGGCAGGGTTCATCGGTAAAGTAGGAAATGACGCCTTCGGAAAGGGATTGGCCGATGTCCTGAGAAAAGAGGATGTCGATGTTTCAGGTCTGTACTACTGCGAGGAGATCCCCACCACCATGGCATTGGTCTCAGTTGCCGATAACGGAGAACGCGATTTCGCCTTTTACCGGACGCCGGGCGCCGACACGCAGCTTACCGCTCAAGAGGCATTGAAGGCGCTTGAGGGAGCGACAGCTCCCAAGATCCTGCATGTGGGTTCTCTTTCACTGACTGACGAGCCCTCCGCAAGTGCCTGTGAGAGCGCAATCCAGCAGGCTATAGCCCGCGGTACAATGATCAGCTATGATCCCAATTACAGGGCAGCGCTCTGGGACAGTGAGGAACGTGCGACAGACAGCATGAAATCTCTGCTGCCTTATGCTGATATCCTCAAAGTGTCGGACGAAGAGATGCCGATGCTGACGGGGACTGAAGATCTCGAAGAAGGATCCCGCATCCTGAGCGGGTACGGTGCCGCGCTCGTGATGGTGACTCTGGGTGATAAAGGTGTCTTTGCCAGACGGGGGGAGTACACGGTGCTTATCCCGGGTATCAAGGTCGATGTGGCCGATACAAACGGAGCAGGAGATACTTTCCTCGGGGCTATGCTTGCTCAGATCGCGGCTAAAGACTGCAGACCTGACAGGATAGAGGATAAAGAGTTGGAAGATATGTTGAATTATGCCAACAGGGCAGCGGCACTGACATGTTCGCGACCCGGCGCGATACCGGCTATGCCCTATGCGAGTGAATTGGAATAACTGACATGGCAGATAGAACGGATCATTTCAAATCCAGATTAGCGGATCATATCGACGAGCTGAGGGACCTCTATCTCGGTGTTTATCATGATGAGGGGGCTTTTCAATACTTTCTTGATATGCTCCGGGACGCTTACCGTGCACGCAAGGCCTCGCTTCGCAGACGGGATCTCCATGAGATCGCGCGCGCGGGCGGGAGGCTGTCGCAAAAAAGGATCGGCATGATGCTGTATACCGAGAATTTCGCCGGTGATCTGAATGGTGTGAGGGAAAAGATCTCCTACCTGAAAGAATGCGATGTCAACTATCTTCATCTTATGCCACTGTTGGATTCTCCGGAGGATAAGAGCGACGGCGGATATGCGGTATCAGATTTCAGAAAGGTGAGACCGGATCTCGGGACCATGGAAGATCTCGAGGCGCTTACCTCTGCATGTCACCGCAGGAAAATAGAAGTCTGTCTCGATTTTGTCATGAATCATACGAGCGATGAACACGCCTGGGCAAAAGCTGCGCGCGCCGGAGACATGACTGCGCAGGAGAGGTATTTTTTCTACGACAACTGGGATATACCTGATCAGTTTCAGGAGCATCTGCCGGAAGTGTTCCCCGCGACGGCACCCGGCAATTATACTTATCTCGAGGACTGCGGCAAGATTGTGATGACGAGTTTTTATCCCTTCCAGTGGGATCTCAATTACGCCAATCCCATGGTCTTTAACGATATGACGGACAATCTCCTGTATCTGGCCAACAGGGGAGTAGACATCGTGAGACTGGATGCGGTCCCCTATATCTGGAAGGAGATCGGAACCAACTGCCGCAATCTGCCCCAGGTCCATACGCTGGTGCGGATCATGCATCTGGCCTGCGACATCGTATGTCCGAGCGTTATGCTTCTGGGGGAGGTCGTGATGGAGCCTTCTCAGGTACTCCCGTATTTCGGTACTCCTGAGAAGCCCGAATGCGACATGCTCTATAACGTCACGACGATGTGCACGATCTGGCATACGCTGGCGACCCGTGACACGAGACTTCTCAGACATCAGATCGGGCAGTTGGAGGGTCTTCCGGCCGGATGCCTGTTTCAAAACTATCTGCGCTGTCATGACGATATCGGCTGGGGTCTTGATTACGGTTTTCTCGGTTGGTTCGGCATGGCGGAGGGACCGCATAAGAAATACCTGAATGATTATCTGACCGGCAAATGGCCGGGCAGTCCCTCGCGCGGTGAGCTGTACAATGATTTTGAGGCATTGCAGGACGCGAGACTCTGCGGCACGACGGCTTCGCTTTGCGGGATAGAGTCCGCACTGTACGAGGACGATCAGGATTCTCTAAGCTTGGGTATCGCAGCCGATCTGATGATGCATGCGCTGATGTTCACCTTGCGCGGCATACCTGTTCTCTACAGCGGAGATGAGATCGGTATGCTCAACGATTACAGTTATCACGATGATCCCGCCAAAGCGGCTGACAGTCGTTTTATCCACCGGGGAGAGTTCGACTGGTCGCTCTGTGAACAGCGGCATGAGACTGATACGGTTGCGGGAGCTGTTTTTGAAGGACTCAGCCGCTTGATCCGTATCAGGAAATCCCATGAAGTCTTTCGTTCCGACGCCTCTATGTATACAGTGGATACGGAAAATGATCATATCATGGGAATCGGCCGAAACTTTGACGGACAGGAGCTTATCGCCATCTTCAATTTTTCTCCTGAATACTGCGCAGCTCAGATCGACACTGCCGGCTGGCAGGACATCACGGATCCTGAACGCGAGTTTGTCCCGGGAGAGGGGGCGCGTATGGAATACTGGCTGGAACCCTACGGCTTCCGCTGGCTGATACGCGATACCCGGCAAACTGTATAAATTTTCCTATTCTCTATTAAATATGATATAATTGACTATTATCGGTATATTAATTCACAGGAGGAGAACGACAATGAAAAAAATAGTTTCGATTCTGGCAATGATGACATTGGTAGTCAGTATGCTGGCTCTGACCGGATGCGGCGGCTCCGATGCAGGAAAGAGCGATGAGGGCGGCAAGAAGTATGTCATCGCGACAGATACTGTTTTCGCCCCGTTTGAGTTCACCGATGAGAACGGTGAGTTCGTCGGTATCGACGTAGATATCCTGGCGGCGATCGCTGAGGATCAGGGATTTGATTATGATCTGCAGTCTCTCGGCTTCGATGCAGCTCTGGCAGCAGTTGAGTCCGGACAGGCAGACGGCATGATCGCCGGTATGAGCATCACAGACGAGCGTAAAGAAATCTATGATTTCTCCGATGAGTACTATGACAGCACAGTCTGCGCCGCAGTCAAGGCTGATGCAGATTACGCTTCCCTTGACGACATCAAGGGACAGACAGTCGTCGTAAAGACCGGTACACAGTCAGCGGCATGGGCCGAGGAGATCTCGAAAGACTATGATCTCAAACTTGTCTACAAAGATGACTCCGCTATGATGTATCAGGAAGTGCTTTCAGGCAACGCAGCAGCATGCTTCGAGGATTTCCCGGTCATGGCTTATGGTGTGTCTCAGGACAACGGACTCAAGCTTCTCGTTGAGAATAAGGACAGTTTTGCGACTCCTTACGGCTTCGCTGTCAAGAAAGGCGAGAATGCTGAGCTGCTCGAGAAGTTCAACGCCGGTCTGAAGAATATCAAGGACAACGGCAAGTATCAGGAAATCGTTGATTCCTACACCAAATAGGAGTATTGAATGAATCTGTTTGGAGTATTGCAAGACGCCTACCCGACGCTGTTAAAAGGGTTGTTCACGACTGTTGAGGTGACAGTGATCTCCCTTTTGATAGCGACGGTGTTGGGCATCATAACATGTATGTTCCGCATCAGTCATATCCCGCCGCTCCGGTGGCTGGCCAAGTTTTATATCTGGCTGATCCGCGGGACACCGATGCTGGTGCAGGCCATGTATATTTACCTGGCTCTGCCCCAGCTTTTGCAGATGATCACAGGATCCAATGTGAAGATCAGCATCATGTCGGCCAGTATTGCGACACTGGCTCTCAATGCCGGTGCCTATATGTCAGAGATCTTCCGTGGTGCGATCGAGGCTGTCGACAAGGGACAGACGGAAGCCGCCCGTTCGCTCGGGCTTTCCTACGGACAGACGATGCGCAAGGTCGTTCTTCCGCAGGCTGTCAGGATCTGTCTGCCTTCGCTGGTCAACCAGTGCATCATCACCTTAAAGGACAGCACGATCCTCTACGCGATCGGTCTCGCGGAGATCATGTACTACGGCAAAGTGTATGTGGGGCGGACCTTTGCAGTGTTTGCCACCTACACCTGGATCGCGGTATTCTTCCTGGTGGTCATCTCCATTTTGTCCATTATCTCCAGAAGGATCGAAGACAGATTGAAGGGCAAGAGGAGGCGCAGAGATGAAAACAAGTAACGAACCTAAGATCATCATCCAAGACCTCCGCAAGAACTTCGAGATGGAGGTCCTCAAGGGCATCAATGCAGAGATCGACAAGGGCGAAGTGGTCTGTGTGATCGGACCGTCCGGTTCGGGCAAGAGTACTTTCCTGCGCTGCGTCAACGCCCTGGAGGAGGCGACGGGCGGACATATCTATGTAGACGGTGAGGAGATTACGGGCAAGGACGCCGATGTCAACAAGATCCGCCGCCATATCGGCATGGTTTTTCAGAGATTCAACCTGTTTCCGAACATGACTGTTCTCGAGAACATTGCTATGGCGCCGGCTCTTCTTAAGATCAAGTCAAAGGAAGAGTCCAACAAACGGGCCATGGAGCTTTTAGAGCGCGTCAATCTGGCTGAGAAAGCACATGTTAAGCCGGAAGATCTTTCCGGCGGACAGCAGCAGCGCGTGGCGATTGCCCGTGCGTTGGCCATGGATCCGGACATCATGCTCTTTGACGAGCCGACATCTGCCCTCGATCCCGAGATGGTCGGCGAGGTGCTTTCTGTCATGAAAGAACTCGCTGAAGGCGGCATGACGATGATGGTCGTCACCCATGAAATGGGTTTTGCCAGGGATGTGGCGGACCGTGTCTTCTTTGTCGATGAAGGCATTATCATGGAGGAGGGGACACCGGAGGAAGTCTTCGATCATCCGCAGAATCCGCGCACACAGAGCTTCCTGAGTAAAGTGCTTTAAACCGAAGAGTAATTCTATATGCAAGATACAAAAACAAATAAGACGGAAGAATACAAGCGAAGAAGAGGGGATAGAAAAGACGGCAGACTGATCCGAGAGATCGATCCCCTGCACTATGTGACAGGGGTCATCTATCCTCATCGATGTGACAATGAAGCCTATATCGCTGAAAGGATCGACCTGACAGCGATAAATGAATACCTGGCCCGGAAAAACGCAGACGATCCTGAATACAAGTATAATATGTTTCAGATCATCGTGACATCTCTTCTCAAGACGATCACGCTGCGTCCGGTGATGAACCGCTTTATAGCGAACGGTAAGTTTTATCAGCGCAATGAGATATCCGCGTCCTTTGTAGTCAAGCAGATCTTTTCGGACAGCGGCGGAGAAGTGCTTGCCTTCATTCGTGCCAAGGAGGACGACACACTGGATACGATACATCAGGATATCTTTCGCCAGGTCAGCAAGTTCCGCGGCGAGGGATATGTGGACCCGTCCTCGGACGCGATGGATGTATTCAACAAGATGCCGCGATGGCTTTCCCGGTTTCTTCTGAAACTGGTGATGAAGCTGGACAAAAGAGGACGCGTTCCGCAGTTTCTGATCGAGACAGATCCCTACTATTCGTCCTGCGTCATCTCCAATGTCGGGTCGATAAGGCTCAAGAGCGGGTATCACCATCTGACAAACTGGGGGACCTGCTCTTTGTTCTGCCTGATCGGTGAGATCAAAAAGAGACCGGTCTTCGCCGATGACGGGACCTTTGAAATGCGGCCTACCGTCGATCTGGGGATCACGGTCGACGAGCGTCTCGGCGACGGATATTACTATTCCAGGACCATTAAACTGTTGAAATACCTGTTGCATCATCCGGAACTGCTGGAACGGCCTTTGTCGGAAAAGGTCGACTTTGATAACGGGGATGAATAAGGAGATAAGACCATGACGAATACGACTGTAGCTGCACCATGGATTGACCACCTTGACGGACTGCCTTCGACGCTGGAGTATTTTCACGGCTCAATGTTCGAGGCGGTAGAGCGCTCAGCTCAGCTCCACCCGCGGAAGGTGGCTTTTGATTTTATGGGAAGTTCCACGACCTATCGTGAGATGATCGAGAATATCAATAAATGCGCGCGCAGTCTCTACTATCTGGGCGTGCGGCCGGGAGACAGGGTGACGATAGCTCTGCCGAACTGCCCCCAGGCTATCTATTCTTTTTATGCTACCAATATGATTGGCGCTATCGCCAATATGATCCATCCGCTGGCCAGCGAGAAAGAAATTGAATTCTATCTAAATAAATCAAAAAGTGTCGCAGCTATTACGTTGGACCAATTCTACTCCAAATTCGACGCTGTTCGTGACAATACCTGTGTAGAAAACATCATCATTGCAAGTGTCAAGGATGAGCTCTCACCGACTCTTAAAGCCGGGTATATGCTGACTGAAGGCCGCAAGATCGAACCCATCCCCTTTGACGCGCCGGTCATCTTATGGAAACAGTTCCTGAAGATGGAAAAAGCCTGCACGGAAGACTATCGCTGTGATAAGGGGGCGGACGATATTGCCGTCATTCTCTATTCCGGCGGTACTACGGGCAAGACCAAGGGTATCATGCTTTCCAATCTGAATTTCAACTCCTCGGCGGAGATGATCATAGCATCGAATCCGATGTACAGGCCGGGCGACCGGATGCTGGCGGCTCTTCCGTTGTTCCACGGATTCGGTCTTGGCGTCTGCATCAATGCGATGCTGACCCACGGCGGGCGCTGTGTGCTGGTGCCGAGGTTTACCGCCAAGAGCTACGCCAAGCTGATCGTCAAGTATAAATGCAATTATATCGCGGGAGTACCGACTCTGTTTGAGGCTATGCTGCGTCTGCCGACCATGCAGAAGGCCAATCTGTCCTCGCTCAAGGGAGCTTTTTCAGGAGGCGATACGCTCTCCTTGGATCTTAAACGCAGGATGGATGAGTTCTTTGTCGCTCACCACGCGAAGATCCAGGTGAGAGAGGGCTACGGCATGACCGAGACGGTGACGGCCTGCATCCTGACTCCGCCGGATAAATACAAAGAGGGAAGTATCGGTTTCCCCTTCCCGGACACATTCGCCAAGATCGTCGAACCCGGGACTGACAAGGTCCTGCCCTACGGAGAGGAGGGAGAGATCCTGCTCTCCGGACCGAGTATCATGCACGGGTACCTTGACGACGAGGAAGAGACGAAGAAGGTCCTGGAGGATCACGCTGACGGACGGCGCTGGCTGCGTACAGGTGATATCGGCTGCATGGACGACGAGGGATATATCTACTTTAAAGGGCGTATCAAGCGCATGATCATATCCTCCGGATACAACGTATATCCTGCTCAGATAGAAGATATACTTCTGCGGCATCCTGCTGTTGATCAGTGTTGTGTCATCGGTGTACCGGATTCCTACCGGATGCAGGTGGCAAAGGCCTATGTTGTGCTCAAGCCGGAGATTCCGACAAGCGCACAGACCAAGTCTGACCTGATGGATCATTGCCGGAAGAATATCGCCAAATATGCGATGCCTAAAGATATCGTGTTCAAACACAGTCTGCCCAAGACGCTGATCGGAAAGATCGCATACCGCGAGTTGGAAGACGAACACAAAGCTGAAATGGAGAAAAAGGCCCGGGAGGAGAGTCAGTCATGAAACACGGATTTGTGACCGTGGCGGCCGTGACTCCGGCGGTAAACGTCGGAGATGTGGCAGCCAATACGGCAGAGATCATCGCAAAGATCAGAGAGAGTGCCGATGAAGGCGCTAAGATCATTGTCTTTCCCGAATTGTCGATCACCGGTGTGACCTGCGGTGATCTGTTTCTGCAGGACGCGCTGATCAAGGCGGCCTCGCAGGGGCTGGATGAGATCGTCCGCAGCACTCAGGCGCTGGATGCACTGATCCTGACGGGTCTTCCACTGATGGTACAGGGAAGAGTCTATAACGCAGCAGCCGTCATATGCCGCGGAGAGATCCTCGGGTTTGTCACAAAGTCATTTGAGGGGAAGATCAGCGGTCATAACGAGAGCCGTTGGTTTGCCCACAAGCTCAGCGGAGTTGATCACATCCGGCGCGCCGGGACTGATATCCCTGTAAGCGGCAGAGGACTCTTCACCTGTGATACGATGCAGGATCTTCGAGTGTCTGTCGTTATCGGAGACGATGTTAAGGCGCTGGTCTCCCCGGACCGCGGAGCGGCGGGAGCCGGCGCGACGATCATCTGTCATCTGGCGGGAGATGAAGCGCTGGCCGGACATCAGGAACAGCGCAGGCAGGAGATGACCGCGAAGAGCGGCAGTCTTCACTGCGGTGTGATCTACGCCAATGCCGGCGCTGACGAGTCGACGACTGATCAGGTCTATGCCGGCCACAGTATGATCTTTGAAAACGGAAACATACTGGCAGCTTCCGATTCCTTTGAGAGCGATATCATCTACAGTGAGATCGATGTGAATATGCTTGCCCACGAGCAGCGTGCGCACACCATGACCGGATGTCATCGTCCGCACAGGTGCAGTGCGGTACCGGTCAGTTTCTCGCTTCAGGCCGAGGAGACCGTGCTGACAAGACAGTATCCGCGCTTCCCCTTCGTCCCGGAAGACAGTAAGGAGATACAGGAGCGTTGCAGAGAAGTGCTGGCGATCCAGACATACGGTTTGGTCAAAAGACTGAAGCACACCGGGATCGAAAAGGTGGTCCTGGGGCTTTCCGGCGGGCTGGATTCAACATGCGCGATCCTTGTCTGTGCCCGCGCCTTTGATGTTTTAGGTATCCCCCGGTCTCAGATAATGGCGGTCACCATGCCATGTTTCGGTACGACCGGCAGGACATACCGCAATGCCTGCGGTCTGGCAGAGGAACTCGGAGCCGAGTTGAAGGAGATCTCGATAGCAGATGCTGTATCTCAGCATTTTGAAGATATCGAACACGATGAAGAAGTGCAGGATGCGACTTATGAGAACGCACAGGCCCGTGAGCGCACTCAGGTGCTGATGGATCTGGCCAACCAGATCGGCGGGCTTCATATCGGTACGGGCGATCTGTCAGAGATGGCGCTCGGCTGGGCCACCTATAACGGCGACCATATGTCGATGTATGCGGTCAACGGCTCAGTTCCGAAGACTCTGATGAGGGAGGTCGTCGGATATATTGCCGACGACGCGATCGCAACAGGAGAGGAAGGACTTGCCGTTATTCTGAGGGATATCCTTGAGACGCCTATCTCACCCGAGCTGCTGCCGCCCAAAGACGGACAGATCGCTCAGAGTACAGAGGATCTGGTCGGTCCTTACGAACTGCATGATTTCTTCCTGTACTACATATTGCGTTACGGTTTCTCTCCGGAGAAGGTCTACCGTATTGCGAAAGAAACTTTTGACGGGATATACGAACCTGTCGTAATCCTAAAATGGCTCAAGAATTTTTATAAGAGATTTTTCTCGCAGCAGTTCAAGCGCTCCTGCATGGCAGACGGTCCGCAGACAGGGACCGTGGCGCTGTCGCCGCGCGGTGCCCTCGTCATGCCTTCCGATGCGTGCGCCGCCGTATGGATGTCCGAACTGCAGATGCTGTAAGGAGATGTCAATGGCTCAGTATCAGGTGATGATAGCAGATGACGAGGAGCGCATCCGTAAACTGGTGCGCGATTATCTCGAGAGAGAAAGTTTCAGCGTGCTTGAGGCAGCAGACGGAGAGGAGGCGCTGGACCTCTTTTATGAGCATCCCGATGTGGCGCTGATCCTGCTCGATGTCATGATGCCCAAGTTGGACGGCTGGCAGGTCTGCCGCGAGATCCGCGAAACTTCCCAGGTGCCGATAATCATGCTTACTGCGCGTGCGGATGAACACGATGAACTCAAGGGATTCGAGATGGGAGTCGATGAGTATATCGCGAAACCATTCTCCCCCAAGGTGTTGATGGCACGCGTGGCAGCCATCCTGCGCAGGACCAGCACAGCGGCAGAGACCAGACTTGAAAGGGGAGCTATCATGCTGGACCGCACCGCCCACGAGGTCACGGTTGACGGCAAGCGTGTGGACTTAAGCTTCAAAGAGTTTGAGCTGCTGGCTTATTTCATGGAGAATCAGGGGGTGGCACTCTCCCGTGAAAACATACTGAATCAGGTGTGGAACTACGATTATTACGGAGATGCGCGTACGATCGACACCCATGTCAAGAAGCTGAGAAACAAACTGGGCGAGCGAGGAGATTATATCCAGACCATCTGGGGGATGGGGTATAAATTTGATGTCCAATAAGGTCGTTCCTTTCAAAAAAACTATCAGACTGCAAATGATTGCCGCGGCTATCGTGGCGGTCATTGCTTTCTTTCTGGCTGCTTTTGCGGCCATCAACTGGCTGCTTCCCAAGTATTATGAGAGAAACAAGATCAATGATCTGATCGGACTCTACGATGAGCTGGCCGATCTGCAGGAGCAGGGTCAGTTGAGCGAGATCGACTATCGCCGTGCTTTTGACGATGAAGAGACCGCTGAGCGTCTGCGCGCATTGACGGAGAAGAACAATCTTGATTTCCTCATCCTCAACAGCTCCAACGAATCAGTGCTGGCCTCTTCGCGGGAGACAGAGAGACTGCGCGAGGAACTGGCGGCCTATCTGTTCGGGCACAGCCCGGAAGGAGATGTGAGGGCGAGTACGGATGACTACGAGATCCGTCTGACAAAGATGAAAGGTCCGGACGATATGACAGGACAACAGCTGGAGATGTGGGGCGAACTCGGAGGAGGATATACCTTTATCATCCGGACGCCGGTCGAGAGCATTCGTGCGGCGGCGGACCTGTCCAATCAGTTCATGTTCCGCCTCGGGATACTTTTTCTGATCCTGGCGGTGCTCGCGTCCTGGTGGTACGGATCCCGCGTATCCCGTCCGATAAGCGAACTGGCCGAACTGTCTACACGCATGTCAAATCTTGATTTCACGGCACATTACGAGGGAAAAGAGACCAACGAGATCGGTGTGCTGGGTCAAAGCTTCAATCAGATGTCCGGGGAGTTGGAAAAGAATATCACCGAGTTGAAAAACGCGAATTATACTATGCAGAAGGATATTGAACGCCGGCAGCAGCAGGAACAGCGGCACAAAGAGTTTGTGGGCAATATCGCGCATGAGTTAAAGACGCCGATCGCCGTCATACAGGGATATGCCGAGGGGTTGAAAGAAGGCGTCGCGACAGATAAAGAGAGTCAGGACTACTACTGTGATGTCATCGTCGATGAGACGACGCGGATGAACCAGATCATTCAAAACATGATGCTCCTCGATCAGCTTGAGTTCGGAGAGGAAGAGCTTGACTTTGAGCGGTTCAATCTGACGGAAGTCATCAAGGGACTGCTGATGAGTATGGATATCCTGATCCGGCAGAAGGAAGCGCAGATCACCTTTCTGTCTGAAGAAGAGATCTATGTCTGGGCTGATGAGTTTATGGTGGAGCAGGTGCTGAGCAATTATATCAATAATGCATTAAACCATCTGGACGGGGAGAAGAAGATCGAGATCAAGATCGATAAGCGCGGGGATAAAGCCCATATCAGTGTATTTAACAGCGGAGATCCGATCCCCGAGGAGGCGAAGGCACGTATATGGGATAAATTCTATAAGGTGGACAAGGCCCGCTCCCGCGCATATGGCGGACACGGCATCGGACTGTCCATAGTCAAAGCGATCATGGAGAGTCTCCGTCAGTCATACGGAGTACAGAATTACGAAAACGGCGTCGAGTTCTGGTTTGAACTCGCGATGAAGTGAGGAATTAATATGGCCGGAATCACCGGAGACTGGGCCAGAGTCCTGCAGCCCGAGTTTTCCAAACCTTATTATAAAGATCTGTATCAGTTCGTGCGCAGTGAATACGCGCACGGTCAGGTGTTCCCGCCGCCGGAAGACCTGTTCACGGCATTTCATCTGACACCGCTGTCGAAGGTCAAGGTCGTGATCCTCGGGCAGGATCCCTATCACAATGTCGGTCAGGCTCACGGACTCAGTTTTTCGGTGCGCGAGGGGATCGAGATCCCGCCGTCGCTGGAGAATATTTATCAGGAACTGCACGAGGAGCTGGGCTGTTATATCCCGGATAACGGATATCTGGTCAAGTGGGCTGAGCAGGGAGTGCTGATGCTCAACGCCGTACTGACGGTCCGCGCGCACCGGGCGCACAGTCATGCCGGCAAAGGATGGGAGCATTTTACGGATGCGGCGATCAAGGCAGTGAACGATCAGGATCGTCCCGTCGTCTTTTTGCTCTGGGGGCGTGACGCCCGCAATAAGAAAGCGATGTTAAACAATCCCAATCATCTCATATTGGAAGCGCCTCACCCGAGCCCGCTCTCGGCCTACCGAGGGTTCTTCGGATGCGGGCATTTCAAGGCGGCCAATGAATTTCTCACCGCTCACGGTGAGACACCGGTCGACTGGCAGATCGAGAATACAGGAGACAGATCATGATTAAATTTGTATCGTGGAACGTGAACGGCTTAAGGGCCTGCCTCAAGAAAGGTTTTGAGGACTCGATGAAGGCGCTCGATGCAGACTTTATCTGCATTCAGGAGACAAAAATGCAGGAGGGTCAGGCGGTCGTCGACCTGCCGGAGTACGAGGAGTATTATTGTTACGCCGAGCGGAAAGGATACTCGGGTACTGCGATCTTTGCTAAGAAGCGACCGATATCGGTCTCTTACAATATCCCCGGTCACACCGACGAGGGACGCGTGGTACAACTCGAGTATGATAACTATTACCTGATCTGTGTCTATGTCCCGAACGCGCGGACTTCACCGAAGGAATACCGGCAGATGGTACGCAGCGCCGAGAAAAAAGGAGAGCCGCTCCCTGATGAGGAGGAGGCGCTCTTCCGCTTCGGCTACCGTATGAAGTGGGAAGATGATTTCCGAAAACATGTGAGTGCGCTTGCAAAAAAGAAGCATGTCGTCATCTGCGGCGATATGAATGTCGCCCATCAAGAGATCGATCTGAAGAATCCGAAACCAAACCGCGGGAACTGCGGATTCACAGACGAGGAGCGCGAGAAGTTCGGGCTGCTCTTAGACGCCGGGTTCATCGATACTTTCCGTGCTCTTTATCCGGACAGGGAGGATGCCTACAGCTGGTGGTCTTACCGCTTCAATGCACGCGCCAACAACTCCGGATGGCGCATCGACTATTTCCTGGTCGATGAGGGCGCAAAGGAACTGATCCGCGAGGCATATATTTACGCGGATATCATGGGCAGTGATCACTGCCCGGTCGGTCTGGAATTGGATCTCTGATCATTTAAACAGGCCGAAGGCCTTCAGAAAGACGACAGCCAGCATGATAGGGCAGATGAATTTGACCATGACGATATAAAGCCCTTTGCGATAGAATGGCTCTCCGTTGCGCTGCACCTCATCAGTCATGCTCTTGGGTCCGAGCACCCACCCGATAAGGATGCAGGTGGCAAAGGCCAGCACCGGCATCATGATGCTGTTGCTGACATAGTCAAAGATATCCAGGATCTGTCCGACATCGCCGGTCGGCAGCTTGTATTCGAAATAGAAGACATTATAACCAAGGGCGACGACGATCCCTACCAGCCATCCGTAGATGGTGGAGATCAGCGTTGCTTTTTTGCGGTTCCATCCGAAGTGATCCATCAGTCCGGAGACAATGGCTTCTAACAGAGAAATGCAGCTGGTCAGCGCTGCCAAAAGCACCATCACAAAGAAGACGGCGCCGAGGATTGTGCCGGATACGGCGCCCATCGAGCTAAAGACTTTGGGCAGTGAGATGAACATCAGACCCGGACCGGCGTTCATGGCCTCGGGTCCCATGAAGGTAAAGACCGCCGGTACGATCATGAGACCTGCCAGCACTGCGATGCTCGTGTCAAAGATCTCGATCTGATTGACACTTTTGATCAGACTGGCATCCTTCTTCAGATAAGAGCCGTAGGCGATCATGATGCCCATTGCCACACTCAGACTGTAGAAGAGCTGACCCATCGCGTCCATGACGACCCCCAGGAAACGTCCGAGGGTCATTCCCTCGAAATTGGGAATGAAATAGACAGCCATCCCCTGCAGGCCGGTGCGTTTGACACCTTCCGCGTCCGTGAAGGAGCGGGTGCAGCCGTAGATGGCGATGACGATGACGATCACGATCAGGACCGGCATCAGTACTTTGGACAGCTTTTCGATGCCGTCGTTGACACCCTTAAAAATGATGATAGCGGTGGCTGCGTAAAACAGTGTGTGGAAGATGATCGGCTGCCACTGCGAGGTGATGAAAGAGGAAAAATAATCATCTGTTGCGGCAGCTTTTCCCTGTCCGGTCAGATAGACCGTGCTGTATTTGACAACCCAGCCGCCAATCAGACTGTAATAAGGGATGATGATCGCCGGGATCAGCGTGGCAAGCACTCCGAGTCCTCCCCAGCCGGGCTTTAACTGACGATAGGCAGTCAGCGGACCCTGACCGGTCTTGCGTCCGATCGTCACATCCGTCAGCAGCAGCGCAAAGCCGAAGGTCAGCGCCAGTACGATATAGACGACCAAAAAGACGCCGCCTCCGTTCTTGGCGACCAGATAGGGGAAACGCCAGATATTACCTAAACCAACCGCGCTGCCGGCGGCGGCCATGACAAATCCGATAGTTCCGGAAAAAGTGCTTCGTTTTTGCTGCATAGGGATGTTTCCTTTCTGTGTACCTACAGCCATTCATTATACACGATTTTTCCTTCAAATGAAAGCTGACCAGGGGACGTGCATGCTCTCGGTGACTCCTTTGGCTTATTTCGCTGCGTGCCATCTGCATGCGCTCCCGCTCCGCATAAGTGCGGGCTCCGCTCCGCTTAGCATGGCACTTGCGAAACTGCGCGCCGGAGTCAAGGTTCGCATGCATGTCCCCTTGTCAGTTTTGTCTTGACGAATCATCGGCAGAGGTGTAAGGTTTAACCATGTTGAAATCGACGATCACAAAAGCAACATACGAGGAAATCTACCGCCGCTGGGATGAAGTGACCCCAGCGGCTTTTGATTGCGGCAAGATCTGCGGCGCTGCCTGCTGTCATGCAAACGACCGGAACGGGCCCGATGAGCGTCTCGGGATTTACCTGCTTCCCGGGGAAGAGAAACTGCACGACAGGCATGACGGGTATTTCACCTGGAGCTGGGATGACGCTGCGGACTACGATTTTCCGGAGTCCTGGCAGGGCAAGGTCGCATTTCTCGACTGCAATGATCCGGATCACTGCCATAGGAAGGAACGACCGATCCAGTGCCGGACCTTTCCGCTGAAACCGCAGCTGTCCGGGGACGGAGAGCTGACCTTGATCTATGACGACACAGATCTGCCCTATGTCTGTCCGCTGATCGAGCAGGAGGCGGAGCTGGAGGAGGAATTCCGACGGGTCACCTATGAGAACTGGGAGATCCTCGTGCAGGATCCGCTGATCCGGGACCTGGTACTGATGGACTCTAAAACATGACAAAAGGACTGTCCCTTTGCGGGATCAATTATGATAGAATAGAAGTGGTAATCAACAGAGAGAGGAGCGCGTATGCAGATCGGGTTTGACAATGACAAGTATTTACGGATTCAGTCGGATCATATCAAGAAGAGGATCGCCGAATTCGGCGGCAAGCTCTATCTTGAATTCGGCGGTAAACTTTTCGACGACTTCCATGCGTCACGCGCTCTTCCGGGATTTCATCCGGATTCCAAGATCACGATGCTTCAGGAACTTCGCAATGACGCGGAGATCGTGATCGTCATCAACTCCGGCGACATCGAAAAGAACAAGATCCGTGGCGATCTGGGCATCACCTACGACATGGACGTACTGCGCCTGATCGACGCGTTCACGAGCAAGGGCCTTTTTGTCGGCAGCGTAGTCCTGACACAGTTTGCCGAGCAGCCTTCGGCGACCACCTACGAGAAAAAGCTGCAGGCGCTGGGACTTAAAGTCTACCGGCATTATCCGATCCCCGGCTATCCTTCTGATATCCAGCTTATCGTCAGTGACGAAGGTTACGGGCGCAACGACTATATCGAGACGCAGCGCCCGCTCGTCGTCGTCACGGCGCCGGGTCCCGGCAGCGGCAAGATGGCGACATGCCTGTCCCAGCTTTACCATGAGCATAAGCGCGGTATTCAGGCGGGATACGCCAAGTTTGAGACGTTCCCGATCTGGAATCTCCCGCTGAATCACCCGGTCAATCTGGCCTACGAAGCGGCGACCGCTGATCTGGATGATGTCAATATGATCGATCCCTTCCATCTGGAAGCATACGGAGAGAAGAGTGTCAACTACAACCGTGATGTGGAGATCTTCCCGGTGCTCAGAGAGATCTTTGAGCGCATTGCCGGGGAGTCTCCCTACAAATCTCCGACTGATATGGGCGTGAATATGGCAGGCTTTTGTATCTCGGACGACGAAGTGGTGCGCCAGGCAGCCCGCCAGGAGATCCTGCGCAGGTATTATCAGGCCCAGTGCGACAAGCGCAAGGGCAATGCCGGTGACGGACCGGTACGCAAAATCGAGCTGCTGATGAAGAAAGCTGACCTGACGGTCTCTGACCGGCCGGTCGTCATGGCGGCCAATATCCGTGACGAGGAGACGGGCGCGCCGGCGGCAGCAGTACAGATGGAGGACGGTACGATCATCACAGGCAAGACATCACCTCTTCTCGGGGCATCGTCAGCTATGCTGCTGAATGCTTTAAAGCATCTGGCGGGTATCGATGACAAGGTCGAACTGCTCACGCGTGAGATCATCGAGCCGCTGCAGGATCTGAAGACAAAGCGATTGGGCAACAACAGTCCGCTGCTGCATCTTAATGAGCTGTTGATCGCGCTCGAGATGCGCACGGCCTCGGATCCGAATGCGAAGGCGGCGATCAGACAGCTCGGACATTTGGCGGGGCTGGAGGTGCACTCCTCGGTCATCCTCTCCTCCATCGATGTCGAGATGTTCAAGCGGCTGGGGATGAACCTGACCTGCGAACCGGTCTACGAAAACAATAAACTGTATCACAACTAACTGAACAGGAGGTCTCCTGTGGACGCAAAGACAAGAGAGCGATACACAGAAGTTCTGAATAAACAGCTGCTGCCGGCTATGGGGTGCACCGAGCCGGTGGCAGTCGCTTATTGTGCCGCGATCGTCCGAGAGACTCTCGGGGCATTACCTGATTCTCTTCGAGTACAGGTGAGCCCCAATATCATTAAAAATGCAAAGAGCGTAGTCGTGCCTCATACAGGAGGACTCAAGGGGATCGACGCTGCTGCTGCGGCAGGCATTATCGCCGGTGATGCATCGCGCGAATTGGATGTGCTCTCCGACACGAAACCCGGGCAATACCCTGAGATAGAGGCGTTTGCGGGGACCGGCGCGGTAACGGTAGAACCTCTGGAGAGCTCTGTATTATTTGACATGATCCTGACCGGGGAGACGGCAGAACATCGCGCGGTCGTTCAGATCATGGAGAAGCACACCAATCTGGTCTATATCGAAAAGGACGGCGAGGTGCTGCTGGATAAAAGAGACGAACCGGCGAGTCCCTGCGGTGAATCACCGGAGCAAACGGAAGACGGAATGACGGTCGCAGAGATCCTGGAGTATATTCGCGAAGTACCGATCGAAGAGATCCGCACCCTGATCGAGCGGCAGATCGATTACAATACCGCTATTGCAAAGGAGGGACTGGCGGGTGATTACGGTGCCAATATCGGATCTGTCCTTTTGCAGTCAGCCGGTCCTGATGCGCCGGTAAAGACACGCGCCAAAGCGATGGCAGCGGCGGGATCTGATGCGCGGATGAGCGGCTGCGAGAAACCAGTCATCATCGTTTGCGGCAGCGGCAATCAGGGGATGACCGCCAGTCTTCCGATAGTGGAATACGCTAAAGCATACGGGGTCGATCATGAGCGCCTGCTGCGTGCCGTGGCGCTCTCTGATCTGATGGCGATCCATTTGAAATCAGGCATCGGGACGCTGTCGGCATTTTGCGGAGCTGTCTGTGCGGGTTGCGCGGCGGGAGCAGGTATCGCTTATCTGCTTGGAGGCGATGATTCTCTCATCTGTCACACCTTTGTCAACGCGCTCGGCATCGTATCAGGCATGATCTGTGACGGGGCTAAGCCGTCCTGTGCGGCTAAGATCGCCGCTTCTGTGGACACCGGTATCCTCGGTTATGATATGGCGAGGAACGGTCAGGAATTCTATAGCGGAGAGGGGATCATCACCAAAGGTATAGAGGGAAATATAAAAAATATCGGCCGCCTCGGCCGTCTTGGCATGGAGGAGACCGACAAAGAGATCATGAGGATCATGTTCAATCAGCCGTCTTGTTAACAACAGTATCGCTTCAGATCATACCACCGTCCATGCGGATGATCTGACCGGTCAGATAATCAGGAGCCGTCAGGATGCCGACAGCCATCCCGGCGGCTTCTTCTGTATCCGCGAAGCGGCCGGAGGGGATCTCCTCCGCGAGGGCCGCTTTTTCCTCATCGGTGAGATGATCGTTCATCTCAGTGTCGGTCACGCCCGGAGAGAGAGCGTTTACCTGTATGTTTGACGGTGCGAGTTCCTTGGCGAGCGACTTGGTGAACGCATCGACGCCGCCCTTTGACGCTGAATAGGCGACTTCCATAGAAGCGCCGACCTGACCCCACATGGAAGAGACATTGAGGATCCTGCCTGACTGACGGCGGATCATCGCTCCCTGCGCGGCGCGGCAGCAGTAGAAGACCGAGGACAGATTGGTGTCGATCACACGACGCCAGTCCTTATCTCTTGTATCCGAAAGGAGTTTGGTGCAGGAAATGCCGGCATTATTGACCAGGATATCGAGACCGTATCCGTTTGTCTCCCTGTCGATCGTGTCAAACAACTGCGTGACAGCGGCACTGTCACTGACATCACAGATCAGCGGGATCACCTTGGTCTTTGTCCTTATCTCATCTGCCGTGTCCTTTAGGCTGTCTATGGATCTGCTGCAGACTATAAACAAAGTGCCGACCTGTTCTGCCAGTTTCAAAGCGATAGCCTTCCCGATACCCCGCGATGCTCCCGTGACTAATGCTGTCTTATACTCTTTCATGGATCTCTCCTTCGCATTTGTTATCCGTTAACATCACTATAACACATATCCTGCCGCTGCGATGAGGACAATTGCAAAATGCCGGCCGGGTTGCAGATATAGTGGTCGCCAACTTGAGATTTAGCCTGTTTAGTGGTATTATAATAAATTGATTTAGAATGCGTTATTGCGCGTATTAAGCATACAGGAAGGAAGATACACATTGGAACTTGCAAGCGCCTACAATCCGAAAGAAATCGAAGCAAAATGGTATGAGAAGTGGGAGAAGGCACGAGCCTTTCACGCGGATGCTGATTCCGTGAAAGAGCCCTTCACCATCGTTATCCCGCCGCCCAATATTACGGGCAAGCTCCATATGGGACACGCACTCGATGAGACTCTGCAGGACATCCTGATCCGGTATAAGAGAATGCAGGGTTATAATGCCCTGTGGCTGCCGGGCACAGATCATGCAGCGATCTCGACAGAGGTGCGCGTGACCAACGCCTTAAAAGATCAGGGAATCGATAAGCGCGAGATAGGACGCGAAGCTTTCCTGGAGAAAGTTTGGGAGTGGAAAGAAGAGTACGGCGGTGCGATCACCGAGCAGCTGAAAAAACTCGGTACTTCCTGCGACTGGGAGCGCGAGCGCTTCACTCTCGACGAAGGCTGCTCCAAGGCGGTCGAAACGGTATTTATCAATCTCTATAACAAGGGATATATTTACCGCGGGAAGCGCATCATCAACTGGTGCCCGACCTGCAAGACCTCTCTGTCCGATGCCGAGGTCGAGCATGAGGAGCAAAACGGCCACTTCTGGCATATCATTTATCCGTACACTGACGGAAGCGGATCACTGGAGATCGCGACGACCAGGCCTGAGACGATGCTCGGCGATACGGCGATCGCGGTACATCCGGACGATGAGCGCTATAAGGATATCGTCGGTAAGACGGTCATCCTGCCGCTTGTGAACAAGGAGATCCCGGTCGTTGCCGATGAGTATGTCGATATGGAATTCGGTACCGGCGCGGTCAAGATCACTCCTGCACATGACCCGAATGACTTCGAGGTCGGTCAGCGGCATGACCTTGAGATCGTCAACATCTTAAATGACGACGCGACGATCAACGAGAACGGCGGCAAATATGCAGGTATGGACCGCTATGAGGCGCGTGAGCAGATCGTAAAAGATCTCGAAGAGGGCGGTTATCTGGTCAAGGTCAAAGACCATAGTCATGCAGTAGGTACTCATGACCGCTGCAAGACGACAGTCGAACCGATGGTAAAAGAACAGTGGTTCGTCAAGATGGACGAACTGGCTAAGCCTGCTATGGAGGCGATATACAACGGTGATCTTCGTTTCGTCCCGGAGCGTTTCAACAAGATATATCTGCACTGGCTTGAGACGATTCACGACTGGTGTATTTCGAGACAGATCTGGTGGGGGCACAGGATCCCGGCCTACTACTGTGATGAATGCGGGGAGGTTGTGGTTTGTTCCGGCAAACCGGATAAATGCCCGAAATGCGGCTGTACACATCTGACGCAGGATGAGGATACGCTGGACACATGGTTCTCCTCTGCGCTGTGGCCGTTCTCAACTCTTGGCTGGCCCGAGGAGACGGAAGATTTTAAAAAGTTCTATCCGACCAGCGTCTTGGTCACAGGCTATGACATCATCTTCTTCTGGGTCGTACGCATGGTCTTCTCCGGCTATGAGCACACCGGGAAGTCGCCGTTCCACACCGTGCTGATCCACGGCCTGGTGCGCGATTCGCTGGGGCGCAAGATGAGCAAGTCGCTCGGCAACGGTATCGATCCGCTGGAGGTCATTGACCAGTACGGAGCGGATGCTCTGCGCCTGACGCTGGTGACAGGCAATGCGCCCGGAAATGATATGCGCTATTACGATGAGCGCGTGGAGGCGAGCAGGAACTTCGCCAACAAAATGTGGAATGCTTCGCGCTTCATCCTGATGAATCTGGATGATGCCGATCTGAGCAGACCGGCCGCAGAGGACCTGCTTCCGGCCGACCGTTGGATCATGTCAGCGGCCAACTCTCTGGCCAAAGACATGACCGAAAACATGGATAAATACGAATTGGGTATCGCGGTACAGAAAGTACATGATTTTGTCTGGGACGAGTTCTGCGACTGGTATATCGAGATGGCCAAGGACCGTATTTACAATAAAAATGAGGATCCGAAAGCGGCCAACACGGTGCTCTGGGTCCTGAAAGATACGCTGATCAAAGCGCTGAAGCTCATGCATCCGTTCATGCCGTTCGTCACCGAGGAGATCTACAGCGCGCTGACAGGCGGAAAGGACTTTCTGATGCTCTCTGACTGGCCGGTCTACGACGAGACTTTGCATTTTCCGGAGGACGAGAAGCAGATGAGCCGCATCAAGGACATGGTGCGCGGCATCCGCAATATCCGCTCGGAGATGGATGTGCCGCCGGCACGTAAGACGAGCGTGATGATCGACAGCGAGGACAGGAACCTGATGGACTGGCTGAATGTCAGTCAGGCTTCGATCCAGCCGCTGGCACGCGCGACCGGATTCGAGGCGTTTACAGGCGATGCCGAAGGCATGGTGGCGGTCGTCTTTGACGGCGGTACAGCTTATCTGCCGTTGGCAGAGCTGGTGGACAAGCAGGCAGAGATCGATCGCCTGACAAAGGAGCGCGAGCGCCTGGAGAAGGAGCTCAAGCGCTCGGCGGGGATGTTGAAGAACGAGAACTTCCTGAGGAAGGCTCCGGAGGCCAAGGTGCAGGAAGAGAAGGAGAAGCAGGCCCGTTATCAGGAGATGATGGAGCAGGTGGAGAAGCAGCTGGCAGCATTGAAGTAGAATATGAAAAAGATCTCTAAGGAAACAATCAAAGCGCGCAGAGCCGAGCGCAAGCAGCGCCGCGAGGAGATCATGAAAAAGCGTGCAAACAGCAAGATGGCACAGAGGATGAAGCCGGTATGCAGGCATCTCAACAAATTCTCTGTACTCTATACGATCCTGCTAGCTTTTGTGATCAATTTCGTGATCGAAGCTTTGTCACGGCATTCGGCAGCCAAAGCATTCGGGTATCTGACGGGGTCGCCTCTGGTGTTCCTCTACAATATGTACCTGATCTTCGCGACGCTCTGTCTCAGCTATCTTTTCAGACGGAGGATGTTTACGCGGATCCTGGTCAGCCTTCTGTGGCTGCTGATCGGTATCATCAACGGAGCTTTGCTCCTCAAGCGCGTAACACCGTTTAACGCGCAGGATATGAAGGCGCTGTCGGAGGCGGCCGCTGTCGCGACGAGGTATTTTTCCGTCATAGAACTGGCTGTCACCATTGTCGGTCTGGCGGCTGTCGTGTTTTGGCTTGTCACTTTCTGGAGGAGAGGAGCGCAGTTCAAGGGAACGATGCACCGCGGCATCGCCATTGCGGTCTGTGCAGCACTGCTCCTGTCGATACCGTTGGTCACCAAGTATGCGACGAACAAGCGCGTGCTTTCGTCTTATTTCGGAAACGTGGCATTCGCATATCAGGATTACGGGCTGCCATACTGCTTCATGACGAGCCTTTTCAATACAGGCATCAATCAGCCGGAAGGCTATACCGAAGAAAAGATCGCGGAGATAAACCCGGAATATACACTGCAAAAAGTCAAGGCTCCCAAGAAAAAAGAAAGACAGCCGAATATCATTTTAATCCAGTGGGAATCATTCTTTGATACCGATGAAGTGGGATGGATCCGTCCGAACAAGGATGTTCTGCCGAATTTCCATAAATGGGAAAAGGAGTTCTCCACCGGGTATTTCAAGGCGCCGTCCGTCGGAGCCGGAACTGCTAATACGGAGTTTGAAGTGCTGACCGGTATGAATATGCGTTCGTTCGGACCGGGAGAGTATCCGTTCAAGACGATCCTCAAAGAGGAGACTTGTGAGAGCGCAGCCAGCGCCCTGGGTGAGATCGGTTATACCTCTTTTGCCTTCCACAATAACGGCGGAAATTTCTACAGCCGCGCTGATGTGTACAACAATCTGGGTTTTGATTACTATATCAGCAAGGAGTTCATGAACATACTTCAGTACACAGAAAACGGCTGGGCAAAGGATATGGTGCTTCCGCGGTATATGGAGCAGGCGCTGGACTCCACAAAAGGGAGGGATTTCCTCTTTACAGTGACCGTGCAGGGACACGGAGACTATCCCGAGAAAAGGGTCATCGAGCATCCGGAGATCACGCTTGAAGGCATCGAGGATGAGGCGGTCAAAAACAAATGGGAGTATTTCTGCAATCAGATGTATGAGACCGACAAAGTTCTGGGAGAGCTGACGGAAATGCTCGAAAAGAGAGAGGAGCCGACTATCGTCTTTATCTACGGTGATCACCTGCCGACAATGGGACTGCGGGAAAGTGATGTCAAGAGCCGTTACCTTTACAACACCAATTTCTTGATCTGGGACAATATGGGTCTTGAGAAAAAGGATACCAATCTCGCCGCCTATCAGGTGACGGCCGAGGTGATGGACCGGCTCGGCATTCACTCCGGAACAGTCTTCAATTATCACCAGAAGAGGCACGGGAGCAAGCATTATCTCGAAGATCTGGAACTCATACAGTATGACATCCTCTACGGTGAGCTCTATATCTATCCGGACAAGAAGAGACCGTTTACCGAGGGACATTTGCAGATGGGGATTTCTGATGTCACAGTAGACAGTATACGGAAGATGGCTGATGACAGCTACTCGATCTTCGGCAACGGATTCACGCAGAACAGCAGTGTCTACGTGAATGACGAAAAGGTCAAGACAGAGTTTCTGAATAATACCAGACTTGATTTCACCGACAAGGATCTGGCGGAGGGAGATCTCATCAGGATCTGCCAGGTCGGATCCAAGAGCCGTATATTCAGAAGTTCCGGGACTTTTATATATCAGGGAGGCATATTAGTCGAACAACAGGAAAAGGAGCAGGACGGGGATGCTGAATTTTGAAGAAGAACTGCAGAAGTTTACTCCGATCATGGAAGTAGATGATATCGAGGACGCGCTGTATCAGGAGAGCTTCACTGATGCGCAGGAGGAACCGCAAGGCAGACGGCGCGCGGCCGAACGAGAAGACAGACGGAGATAATTATGGCAAGACTAGATGCGATGACACGCCAGTCATACAGCTGGTACAATGACGCGCTTACCAAAGCCGGGATCCGCGATCTGTCGGGCGCGATGTCCTCTCTGAGGCGCTCGCTTCAGTACGACCGCACCAATCTGGAAGCGCGCAATCTCCTCGGTCTGATCCAATATGCCCGCGGTGAAGTGCCGGAGGCGCTTTCGACGTGGATGATCAGCAAGATGATGAATCCGCGCGATCAGCTGTCGAATTATTTTATCAGCAGCGTACAGAATCAGGCTGATGAACTGCAGGCGATCGATATATCGATCCGCAAATACAATCAGGGCCTGCGATACTGTCGTGACGGCAATGCTGACATGGCGGTACTGCAGCTGGCCGAGGCGGTGGATATCCATCCCGGTCTGCTCAAGGCCTGGCAGCTGCTGGCGCTGATCTATCTGACCAAACGACAGTATGCAAAGGCTCGACAGGCACTGATCCGTGCCCGCGCGATCGATGAGGGCGATGAGCTGACGCTGACATACTGGCATGAACTTAAGAAGGTGAGACCCTTAAGGATCGCCCGGCAGGCGGATGCCGAGGGGAGCCGGCATTCGGTCAGCTATAAGCGGGGCAACGAGACGATCATCCGGCCTGTCGATGAGACGGGAGCTGCAGGGACCGGTAAAATATGGACCAATATCGTCATCGGACTTATCCTGGGAGCAGCTGTCGTATTCCTCCTGGCCGGTCCGCTGATCCGAAGCAGAGCCAACAAAGAAGCCGGCAAGCTGATCGCAGCTTATACCGATAAGATCGCAGCACAGCAGGCTCAGATCGACGCGCTCAAGACGGAACTGGAGGAGTATCGCCGTAATCCGGATCTGGCAAAGGCGGACGATGAGACAAAGACATCGGTCAAAGACTGCTATGAGAATCTGCTCAAATCGCAGGTGGAATTCACGCAGGGCAGCAATACACATGCGGCTATTCTTGAACAGATGCTGGCGATCGATCCGGAGAAGCTGGGAGAGATCGGCAGAGAGAGATATGATGCGATTGCCGAGGAACTCTTCCCTCTCTATGTCAAGAACCGGTACAATGCGGCGAAAGAGAGCTATGATGCCCACCGTTACGAGGAGGCTATCCCGAAGCTTGTCAATGTCCTGAAAATGCAGGATGACTACGGCGACGGCGAGGTCATGCTGATGCTGGCCAACTGCTACGCTCATATGGAAAACAAAAAGAACGCCAAGATCTACTATAAGATGATCATCAAGAATCATCCGGATACAGCCTACGCCAAGGCAGCTCAGAGCGGTCTCGACGGCAAGATCATAGAGGCAAACGAGGTAGAGACTGAAGATTCTGAGAACAAAGAAAAGACCGAGGAATCCTCCGACGAGAAGAAGACTGAGGATCAGCAACAATAAAAGAGGCTTTCTTGCCGAGAAACCACAAGATATGGTATGATTACGACTAGGAAGGTTGAAAATAGATGAACACGCAGTCCATAGAAGAAGCGATCCACAATTATGAGGATATTGACAGCTGGAACACCATTATGTTCCTCTATGACGCGGCTCTTCAGGAAGTGAATACCAGGCTAAATGTCCTTAACCTGGAGTTTCAGCATATACATCGCTATAACCCGATCGAACATATAGAGACGCGGATCAAATCGCCGGAGAGCATTGTCAAAAAGCTCAAGAAATACGGTTATGATTCATCTATTGAAAATATGGTCCGCTACGTCAATGACATCGCAGGTGTGCGGCTGATCTGCTCATTCACCTCCGATATCTATCAGCTGGCCAAGATGATCGCGGGGCAGGATGATCTGCAGGTCCTCTCTATCAAGGACTATATAAAGAACCCCAAGGAGAGCGGTTACAAGAGCTACCATATGATCATAACCGTACCGATCTTTCTCTCGGATCATGTCGTGGCGACCAAAGTCGAGATCCAGATCCGCACGATCGCCATGGATTTCTGGGCCAGTCTGGAGCACAAGATATACTACAAGTTCGAGGGTCATGCGCCTGAGTATATCAGCAAACAGCTGAGAGAATGCGCTCAGATGGTCTCCGATCTCGACATGCAGATGCTCTCACTGAACGAGGCGATCCAGGAGTGCATCCGGGAACAGGAGGAGAAGGAGGCGGCAGACGCAAAGAAAGCGGGTCAGTCGTCGTGAAGAAAAAGGTCAGTATACGGGCTGTTCTGATCGTGGTATTGGTCATTGCCTGCGGACTTGCGGCTGTGATCCCGATGATCACCGTCAAGGCGGAGCCTGATGCCGGTGCTGCGAGAGGACCTGACAGACAGTATGTCCAGGGAATGCAGCTGACATTTTCCGCGCTCGCGGTCAGGACAGATAATTCGATCCGGACGATCGTAAAGAGCGAGCAGGACAAGCAGAAAGTAAGCGAGGCCGATAAAGCTTCGGCTCTGCAAAAGGCCAGACAGGCGAGACAGAAAGCTCAGGAGAAGAAGCAGGCAGTACAGACTGCTCCGATACAGGGGAACGGTACACCGATCATGGGGACAAGCTCTGTGACTGCTGATAAGATGGCAGCTCTGTACAGGGAAAAGGCTTCTTATCCGGCAAAGGCATTGAAAAAAGGCGGAGCCGGCAGCATAGAAGAATTCTGCGATATCATAGCAGAGGAGGCAGAGGCAGAGGGCGTGCGCGCCGATGTGGTCTTTGCCCAGGCCATGGTTGAGACCGGATGGCTCAGATTCCGGGGGAGTGACTCGATCACACAGTACAATTTCGCCGGTCTGGGGACGGTAGGAGACGGGAAACCCGGTAATTCCTTCCCTGATGTGCGGACCGGTATACGTGCGCAGGTACAGCATCTAAAGGCCTATGCCTGCACGGATGAATTGAACGGTGCCAAGGTAGATAAGCGCTTCGATAAAGTCAAGCGCGGCTGTGCTCCTTATATTGAGTGGCTGGGGATGCAGGAGAATCCTCAGGGACTGGGTTGGGCCAGCGGAGAAGATTACGGGAACAAACTGTTAAAGATCATTTCAGATATGCAGTCCCTGTAGGGAGTTTGTCAAAGGAGGGTATCTATGAAGTGTCCGTTTTGCGGAAGCGAAAACACCAAGGTTATTGACTCTCGGCCGGTGGAAGAGGGAGGATCGATCCGCCGAAGACGCTTGTGCGGTAATTGTTCCAAGCGTTTCACGACCTATGAGAAGATCGAGACTATCCCGCTCAATATCATTAAGAAGGATAAGGGTCGTGAGATGTATGATCGCTCAAAGCTCGAATCCGGTATCCTGCGCGCCTGTTATAAGCGCCCGGTCTCTACTGCCAATATTCAGCGCATGATCGATCAGATAGAGACTGAGCTCTACAATCAGGAGGAGAAGGAGATCAGCAGTAAAGAGGTCGGCGAGATAGTCATGAACCATCTGAAGGAGATCGACGGGGTCGCCTATGTCCGTTTTGCCTCTGTCTATCGTGAGTTCAAAGATGTCGATACCTTCATGGAAGAACTCAAGAACCTGATTGATCAATAAATGAGTTGGATCGAATTATTCCTGCTGGCGGTCAGCCTGGCGATGGACGCCTTTGCTGTCTCTGTCTGCAAGGGATTGGCGGTCAGGGATGTCAAGGCCCGGCACGCATTGATATGCGGGATCTATTTCGGTGTCTTTCAGGCGCTGATGCCCTGTATCGGTTATTTTGTGGGCAGTTCGTTCAGGCAGCGAGTTGAGTCGCTGGCGCCGGTGATCGCCTTTGTCCTGCTGTTGTTGATCGGAGCGAATATGATACGCGAGTCGCTGGGAGAGCAGGAGGAAGCGGATGCTTCCTTTTCTGTCGCGACAATGGTCGCGCTGGCGGTAGCCACAAGTATCGATGCGCTGGCGGCCGGAGTGTCTCTGGCAATGACGGGGACCGGGATCGCTGTCTCGGCGACCGTCATCGGAGTTACAGCGTTTGTGATCTCGTTTGCCGGTGTCTATATCGGGGGGCTTATCGGCGGACGCCTGGCAAAAAAGGCAGATATGGCAGGAGGGATCGTGCTGATACTCCTCGGACTGAAAATATTGTTGACAAGCTTATAGGGGATAAGTACTTATGGCCAAAGCCCGTAAAAAGAGAAAGAGCAGCAAACGCAGAAGACATGACCGCATTGCTATCTTACTGCGGATCATCATTGTATTGCTGCTGGCATTTATCATCGGCATGATCGTATGGTTCGCTCTGCACGACCGCGATGTCAGAAGCGGTGTGAACGCGCTCAAGAAAGGCAATTATGATGAGGCTATCAGTTGCTTTGACACATCGATCGCCGCAGGTGAAGATGTGGCCGAGAGCCATCGAGGTAAAGGTCTGGCCTACTATGAGCAGAAAAAGTATAAAGAGGCAGCTGAAGAGCTGATCACTTCTGTCGATAAAGGGGCGGAGCCCACGGCACAGGTCTGCAGTCTGATCGTAAACTGTCTCATGCAACAGGAGCAATATGAGGAGAGTCTCGAGTGGCTGCAGAAAGGCCTGGAAGCAGAAGGACTGTCCTATGAAATGAAGAAACAGATGCGCTATCAAACGGTCATCTGCTACGAGAAAACAGCTCAGTGGGAGCAGGCGAAAGAATGCGCCCAGGAGTATATAGCTGATTATCCGGAAGACGACAAGATGGATCGCGAATACAAATTTCTGGAGTCGAGGTAACGACGCATGTCTGTGCAGTTGATCCTCGGCGGCTGCGGAAGCGGCAAGACGCAGACTATGATAGGCCAGATCTGCGAACAGGCCGCTGCATATCCCGATCAATCTGTTTTCGTGATCGTCCCTGAACAGGCAACGGCTGCGATGCAGCGTGCGCTTGTCTGTGCTCAGAAGAGCGGAGGGATCCTCAACATCGATGTCGTCAGCTTTGCACGGCTGGCTCATCGTATTTTTGAGGAACAGGGGGCGCTCGGCCGTATCATTCTGGATGATGTAGGCAAAAATCTGCTGCTTCGCCGCGCAATGACTGTCTGCGCTGACGATCTGAACTGTCTCGGATCATCCGCCGGAAGGCCGGGGACGATCAGCGAGATCAAATCCATTATTTCCGAATTCATGCAATATGGCGTAGATGAAGACGATCTGGGCGACCTGATCAGTGAACTCTCTTCATCCGACAACAGCCTGGCTAACAAGCTGAGTGATCTGCGCCGGCTGTACGGTGCTTTTCGTGAGTGTCTGGGAGAGAGATATCTGACCAAGGAGGAACAGCTCTCCGTTCTGGCTTCTTTAGTCCCTTCTTCTCAAATGCTTAACGGCAGTGTCATCGCGCTCGACGGGTTTACCGGGCTTACACCGGTCCAGGTCGAGCTTATGGCTCAGCTTGCGAAGGTCTGTGAACGTATTATCGTTACCGTGACGCTTCCTGAAGGTGAGGAAGCTGTCTACCGGGATGCCTACGAGCTCTTCGGCATGAGCAAACGTTTTTGTGCGCAGATGGCTGATATCGCGAAGGAGAGCGGCTGCGAGCTTGAGGAGCCGGTCATCCTGACGTCTGTCGATGGCAAAAAAGACATTATTTCATTTCTGGAAACAAATTTATTTCGCAACAGAGGGGATGTTTTCTCCGGACAGGATAAAAAAGCGCTTGAGCTCTACGCCTGTGCCAACAGACGGGAGGAATGCAAGCTTGCAGCCAAGAAGGTACTTCAGCTTTTGCAGGAACACGGCTGGCATTACCGGGATATCGCAGTAGTCGTCTGTGATATGGACAGCTATGCCGAAGGCCTGACCGATACGATGGAGCGCTACGGTATTCCCTGCTTCCTTGATTATAAACACCATGTCATGGACAATGCCTTTGTCGAGTATATCCGTTCTTTTCTGGAGATTGAGATCAGCGATTACACGGCAGGTGCTGTCATGCGTTTTTTACGGACGGGCTTCACAGAGTTCGGAAGCGAACAGATAGATAAGCTCGACAATGTCGTGACTGCCCGCGGGATCCGCGGGTACAGCAGGTGGAACAGAGAATGGGGTGAGAATGAGGCAGATCAGGTGAGGGTCTCACTCATCGATCGTATGGCAGATATCCATCGGATCGCCGCTACCGAACAGACGGTGACTGATTGGACAAAAGCTTTATACCGTTTTATCAAGCGGGACGGGGTGCTCTCATCACTGCGAAGGATGACGGGAGAGTTTGAGGCTTGCGGAGAAAGTGAGCGTGCACAGGAGTATGCTCAGGTGTACAGCGGACTGATCCGTCTTATGGATCAGATGACAGAACTGGCCGGCGAGGAGACTGTCTCCCTGAACGAGTATGCCCGCATGATCGACGCGGGTCTCGAGGAGGTCAAGATCGGCATACTGCCGGAATCCCGCGACAATATCCTGATCGGTGATCTGACACGCACGCGTCTGGAGGATACCAGAGCAGTGTTGATCCTCGGAGCGGGGGATGAGAACCTGCCCGGAGACAATCAGCGCAAAGGTCTGCTTACGCGATGGGACAGAGAGCTGTTTGCCGATGCAGGGCTGGAACTGTCGCCCGGTGCGAAAGAGCAGACATATTCTCAACAGTTCTATCTGTATCAGCTTTTATCTAAACCGACAGATTATCTTGCAGTTACTTTCCCGCGAATGAATGTCAAAGGTGACCCGGAGGAGCCCTCTTATCTGGTCAGAGAAATCACACAGATCACAGGAGTTGAGCCTCGTTCAGGTACTGCATATCTGAATGAGCCGCAGGGTATCAGCCCGCGGTACGGTGCAGACTATCTCTTCGAGCACCTGCAGGAACAGCTGACCGGCAGGAGCGTACAGGGAGGGGATCTCTGGACGGGGATCGCCCGGGTATTCCTTCGCGATGAGAGGTATAGCGGTATCCTGAAAACACTTCGATCCGCCGCGTCCTACAGGCATCATGCGGCAAGACTCTCGGACCGGACAGCTGAAGCGCTCTATCCGCAGGGCAGACAGCGCAGCATTTCCCAATTACAGAAGTATGCTGAATGTCCGTACAAGCATTTCCTGACTTATGGCCTCAGACTGCAGGAGAGGGAGGTCTATGAGTTTGAGGTCAGTGATTTCGGCACAGTCTTTCATGCGGCGATCGAAGCATACGGGAAACATGTGCAGGAGGAGGGACTGCGCTGGCAGGAAGTAAGCCCGCAGCAAAAGGCGCGTTGGATCAAAGAATCCGTTGCGTCTGCCGTGCAGGAGGAAGGATACGACATACTCGAAAATGAGGCGAGGGGCGCCTACAACCTGGTGAGGATCAAAAAGCTGATGGATCGCAGTGTCGATGTGATCACAAGACAGCTTTCCGCCGGAGATTTTGAGCCGGTCGCCTATGAACTGAATTTCGGCTCCGGAGTGATCGACCGGCTGGATCTGGCTGACATCGACGGAGAACTCTATGCCAAAGTGCTGGATTATAAAACAGGATCCCAGAAACTAGATCTTAACCGAGAATACCACGGTCTGCAGATACAGCTGCCGGTCTATATGGCTGAGGCGCTTGATCTGCTGAAAAAAGAGACCGGCCGGGATCCAACGGCGGCAGCTCTGTTTTATTATACGGTGGACGACCCCTTTGTGGAGATATCTCCCGGGGAGTCTGCCGGCGATGCCCTGCGCAAAGAACTGCGTGTAGACGGTGTCATCCGCGATGATCCGGCTGTCTTACAGGCGCTTGATCACACCCTGCCTTCGGCGTCGCTGGCAGCACCCTTCGGCATAAAAAAAGACGGCGGCACTATGAAGAGCAGCCATGTCTTGAGCGGAGGTGATCTGGATACGGTAGTTGCCTACGGCCGTCATAAAGCAGCGCGGATGAATGAGCGCATTGCAGAGGGAAAGATCGAAGTCAGCCCTTACAAACTGGATAAAGCGAGAGGCTGTCAGTATTGTCCTTATCATGCTATCTGCCATTTTGACGCTAAGATGGAAAGCTACCGCGAACTTGAAAAGATGAAAGACGAGGAAGCGCTGCAGAAGATGCGCCGGGAGGTCGGACGATGAGGGTGGCATGGACAGACCAACAGAGGGCTGTGATCGCTGCCCGCGATCGGGACATCCTCGTATCGGCGGCGGCCGGTTCAGGCAAGACGACGGTGCTGACCGAAAGGATATTTGACCGGATCCGCGACAGGGAGCATCCGATACATGTTGATGATCTGCTGATCGTGACATTTACCGAGGCCGCAGCCAGGCAGATGCGGAGCAAGATACGCGACAGACTGACACAGGCTATCGGAGAACAGAGTTTAAGCGAAGAAGAGAGATCGCGTCTGCGTGAGCAGCTCATCCGGCTGCCGCAGGCTCAGATATCGACCATTCACGGATTCTGTCTCGAGATCATACGCAACTGGTTCCATGTGATCGATCTGGACCCGGACTTCAGGATCTGTGCCGATGACGGCGAACGCAAGATGATCGAGCACGAAGTGATGGATGAGCTTCTGGAAGAGGAGTATTCACGGCACAGCGATGATTTTATGGAAGTGGTCGAGTCTTACGGGAGCAAGCGTGATGATACGGCTCTTGAAGAATGGATCCTGTCGATCTATCATACGGCACTCAGCTTTCCGCAGCCGGCGCAATGGCTGAGTGAATGCACGCGGTTTTATGAGCAGGAAGGCGAAGGCGCCGACAAGCGGAATGAGATGGTGCTTGACCATGTAAGGACGGTCGCACGCGAACTGAAAGAGCGCACGGAAGAGACGATCGCCGCTTGTCTGCTGCCGGGCGGGCCCTATCCTTATGAGGCGGCCATGGAGGATGATCTAGGATTCTTTGAGTCGGTGATGAGAGCCGGATCGATGGAAGAGGTCAGACAGCAGGCACAGGGGCAGGTCTGGACGAAACTCGGCAGTGTGAGAAAAGACGACGCGGTAGACGAGGAAGCAAAGAAGGACTGCAGGGCAAAAAGAGACACAGTCAAGAAGACCTGGAATCAGCTGGTAAGTCATTTTATCGACCTGCCGGAAGAGGTGCTTGAGAGACGTTTGGCGATCGCATACAGACAGGGCTGTGAGCTGGTGCGTCTGGTGCTTCGCTTCGACGCGATGTTTACTGAGAGAAAACGGAAGCTGAAGATCATCGATTTCAGCGATATGGAACATCTGGCACTTGAGATCCTGCATGCGGTCGACGACCGGGGGCTGGATTATGTCGCTGCGCATTACAGGGCGCATTTTGCTGAGGTAATGGTCGATGAATACCAAGACAGCAATTATCTGCAGGAAGCGATCTTAACGTCTGTCTCCGGAGGTGACAGATACAATTTCTTCATGGTGGGTGATGTCAAACAGAGCATCTATCGATTCCGCAATGCACGTCCTGAAATGTTTATTAAGAAACAAGATAGTTTCGTTTCTTATGACGAACAGGAAGAGAGCGATCAGACATGCATCTTTTTAAGCAAGAATTTCAGGAGTGACAGAAAGATCATCGACTTTGTCAATTCTGTCTTTGAACGGCTGATGGACAAAGCAATAGGCGGGATCGAATACGATGAGGACGCGGCTTTGAATGAGGGAGCCGGGCTCATACAGGGACCAGAGCGTCAGGTCGAGGCCTGGATCATCCCTTATATGTCCGGTGCAGATAATGCGTCTCGCGAAGCAGCCCTTACGGCAGAGCGCATCCGACGGCTTATTTCTGAACAGCTGGTGACCGACAAAGAGACCGGCCAGCTCAGACCTGCGCGGTACAGTGATATCGCGATCCTGAGTCGGTCCTTCTCAAACTGGGCTGAGGATTTTTATGAGGCACTCACGGGCGAGGGGATACCGTTGGTGATGGAGCGCCGGGAAGGGTATTTCAAGACGCAGGAAGTCAGTCTGATGATCGAGACACTCAAGCTGATCGGCAACGCCAGGCAGGATCTGCCTCTGGCAGCTGTCATGACCTCCTGCATCGGACAGTTTACTGACGATGAGCTCGCCCGGATCCGTGTCGCCGGAAGACAGTATGAGACATTCCACGAAGCGGTCCGGGCATATCGCGAGAGCGGAGAGTATCCGCTGCGGGATAAAGTCGATACATTTATGAAGCTGATCGAGTCTTACCGGGCACAAGCTCCCTATATCCCGGTGCATCAGCTGCTCACACGAATCATGGATGAGACCGGTGTGCTCAGATTTTATGAGGCAATGCCGGGCGGCTTGCAGCGGAGGGCAAATCTTGATCTTCTTGCCGATAGGGCACGCGCCTACGCCGAGACCGGATACCGGGGACTGCCGCGGTTTCTCGAATACATAGACAAGATCGACAAGCAGGAGATCGATGCCGGGGAGGCGGGCATCTTAGATGAAAATGCTGACGTTGTGCGCATGACAACGATCCACAAGAGCAAGGGCCTTGAGTATCCGATCGTTATTCTGGTCGGGATGGGCCGCGGGTTCAATCTCGGCGACAGGAGCGGCAAGATATTGCTGCATCCGAAATTGGGACTGGGATTGGAGGCATTTGACATCCGGTCGCGGGAAAAGAGTTCTACGACCGTTCGCGATATCATTCGCCGCCGTATCACCTGCGATGAGCTGGGAGAGGAAATGCGCGTACTCTACGTAGCGATGACACGGGCTAAAGAGAAGCTGATCATGACCGGTTGTGTCAGAGACATTACGACCGAAGAGGATGCGGTCAACCGCTACGGATATGCAGCAGGCCGGGGGAATAGGGCGCTGCCGCTGGATATGCGGATGAGTGCAGGTTGCTATTACGACTGGGTGCTTCCGGTAATTCTCTCGTGTCGGGAGAGTGAGGACGGATCGGTCCGGCTGATCATGAGTGACGGCAGACAGGCACAGAGCGGAGGCGGTCTCGGCAAAAGCGCGCAGGCGCTTTGGAATCGCGTGGAATCCGGGGAAGATACGACTCTGGTGCATGATCTGCAGGAACAGATGGAGTACAGTTATCCGTATGAGGCGATGCGGGAAATACCGCAGAAGGTCAGTGTGTCCGAGCTCAAGAGGAAAGAGAACGAGACGGTCTATATTCCGGAGGAGATCCCGCGCTGCGCGCAGACCGAAAGAAAAACAGACGGGGCACGGATGGGAACAGTCATCCACACGGCACTCAGGTTCCTTGATTTTTCAGCTGTCTGGGATGAGCCGGCGCTTGATGTGGCTCTTGATGCGCTTGCCGCTCAGGGTTATTTTGAAAAAGAGGAGGCTGCGCAGATCGATCGCGGGCAGCTGCTGGTATTTCTGCAGAGCGAACTCTGCGCGCGCATGGCTGCCGCGCAGCGGCAGGGAAAACTGTATCAAGAGCAGCCGTTCGTGATAGGTGTCGACTCGCAGGAAACAGACGATTCCTATCCGGCCGGAGAGACCGTCCTGGTCCAGGGAATCATCGACGCTTATTTTGTGGAAAACGACCAGATCGTGCTGGTCGATTACAAGAGCGACCGAAAGGTGGATGATGCGGAACTGACGGACCGCTACAGGGAGCAGCTGCGCTGGTACGCCAGGGCTCTTCACGATCTGACGGGAATGACTGTCAGGGAAAAAGTGGTATATTCGCTTAGTCTGGGACATGCGATTGTGATAGAATAATAAAAGTATGAGAATAAAGAAAGAAAAACTGGTCGTCGCGTTTCACACGACGGCAGATGCTATGAAAATGGAAGAAGAGTGTAAAAAAGCGGGTATCGAGGGGCGCCTGATACCGGTGCCGCGAGAGATCTCCGCCGGCTGCGGTATGGCCTGGAGCTCTGAAACGGATCAGCGGCAGGCATTAGAGGAGCTGATGGCGGATCACAGGATCGACTGTCAGGAGATGCGCGTCTGCCTTTTGTGGGCATAGACTTGCCGACAGAGATAAAAACGGATAGAATGTACAGAGTATCAATGCTGAGGGAGGCTTATTTATGGAACAATTAGATTATATGCTTCACAGAGAAGAATATGAGAAAGATGTCTATGAGCGTCAGCAGGCTTACAGAAAACTCGAAGCCCGTTGGCCGAAATGGATCAAGTATTCATCATGGGCAATCTGGGGAGTCTTTCTCCTTCTGGGATTCTTGTTCCATTCCAGTGCGATGGGCCTTATGCTCGGCTTTGTCATCGGTGGCGGCATTTCACTGGGGTATGAAGCGCTCTGCCGTCTGATATACGCTAAGAAGCATGGGATCACAGATATCCGGGGCAAGGAGACGATCCGGGCACTTGCCCGCGAGCAGACTGCGAGAAAAGAAGCCCGGGAAAGAGAAGCCATTCTGCGGGCAGAAGCGGAAGCCGCAGCAGCTGCCGAAGAAGCAGAGCAGACGACCGAAGAGCCGGCCGAATAATAATAACGAAAGCTAAAGATAACAGCTCAACTGCAGGAACACCTCAGTTGAGCTGTTTTTTAATACAAAAACGCAAGGCATATGCTGCGCATATACTCTGCGTTTTGTATTACGGAGAGGGTGGGATTCGCTCCGGCGGCACGGCCGCCTTTCACGCCGGCCTTCGGCGCGAACGCGTCACAGGCGCGTCCGCTTCCGTCGCACTGCGTGCTCCTCCCTCGGCGTTCTCATCCCATCCTCATGAACCCATACAAAAACGCAAAGCATATGCTGAGCATATACTCTGCGTTTTGTATTACGGAGAGGATGGGATTCGAACCCATGCGCCCTTGCGGACAAACGGTTTTCAAGACCGCCCCGTTATGACCACTTCGGTACCTCTCCCGATATCGTTACACCGCTCATAATTGTACATTTTACAGGCCTTTTTTGTCAAGACGACCGCTATATGATCAGACTGCTCAAAAGTACGGCGATACAGCAGCAGCTCGCCGTGATAAAGAGGTTTTCGGAAAACCAGGCGACGATCAGTCCCACGATCAGCGCGAGGATGCCGCTTGCCAGGTGGTCTGTGGCAAAGATGATCGCCGGGAAGGTCATCACTGCCAGGGTGACATAGGGCACATAGTACAGAAATGACTTAAAGAATCTGTTCTTGATCTCGCTTCGGATAAGCAGAAACGGCAGCATGCGGATCACATACAGCGTCGCGATCATAAGGAGGATTCTCCACCAGAATTCAGGATGCATCCGGCACCTCCTCCCCATCGGAAGGCTCCCCGTCCACCGGGCGGATGAGTGCGGCAATACCCGCGATGACGATAGTCAGGATGATGATCCTGAAGCCGGAGGAAATGCGCGAAAGCACGGGAGCTTCGGTAAAGACAAGGCTGCAGGCCATGGCAATGACGATCAGCACACCGATAAACCGGTCTTTCTTGGCGGGCGGGATGATCACGGACAAAAACATTCCGAAAAGAGCTACTGACAGAGCATTGACTGCCCATGCCGGCAAAATATTGCCGGCGGTCATGCCGACGACGATGCCGGTCGACCAGCCGATTACAGAGAGGAGATCGACGCCGTAGGTAAAGAAGGGATTGAGCTTTCCTTCGACCATCGATGATACGCCGAAGATCTCGTCGGTGATACAATAGGGCAGTGCGAAGACCGTGCGCCATCTTCTTTTAGAGGGGAGCTTCTGCGTGAGAGCGGCTCCCATCAGGAAGTAGCGCAGATTGACGATGATACAGGTCATCACGATCTCAAAGAAACCTGCACCGGAGCTTAAAAGGTCCAGAGCAGCGTACTCGCCGGCACTGGCCATCATACCGGCTGACATGACAAAGGCCTGTACGGGGCTCATGCCGATATCTCGAGCAGTGATGCCCAGAGCAAACGCCACGGCAAAATACCCGAGTCCGATCGGTATGCCGTGGGGGAGACCTCTTTTAAAAGCCTCAAGATTCTCGCGTTTTTCTGCAGTCCGTCTGTCCGTCATAGCTCTTTCATTCTATCATAAACCGCGTGCTTATGGTAAAATAATACTGATGAAAAAGACCATGCGCGTAAACAAATATCTGCAGGCGGCCGGTCTGTGTTCACGGCGCGCGGCCGACGATATGATCCGCGAGGGACGGGTGACGGTCGACGGCCGAACAGCAGTGCTCGGGGAGCTGATAGATGACGGAATGCTGGTGTGCGTCGACGGGAAGTTGATCACGGTGACAGATGAACACCGCGTTGTGCTCGCCTTCAACAAACCGGCCGGTATCGTTTGTACCGAGGATAAGCGCGAACCTGACAACGTGATCGATTATCTTCAGTATCCGAAGCGTGTGACATACGCCGGGCGGCTCGATAAGAACTCGGAAGGGCTTTTGATCATGACCGGCGACGGTGAACTGATTGAGCGAATGATGCGCGGACGCAATGCCCACGAGAAGGAATATGAGGTCACGGTCGATTGCGACCTGCACGGCGATGATCTTGAGAAAATGGCCTGCGGTGTGCCGATCGCGATAGAGGGGCGGAGCGGTCAGACAGAGACGGTCACGACGCGACCCTGCAAGATCGAGCAGACCGGTGCGAGGACATTTCGCATCGTGCTGACACAGGGGCTCAACCGGCAGATCCGAAAGATGTGTGCGCGTTTCGGATATGAGGTCGTTCAATTGAAGCGCGTGCGCGTGATGAATATCAGACTCGGTGATCTGGCGCCAGGTCAGTGGCGGGAGGTGACCCGGGAAGAGTTGGACGAGCTCATGCAGATACTTGAGCAAAGTAAATGACATCAGACTGTCAACGAGGAAGGCGCAGATCAATGGACAAGATTCAATACGATCAATTAAAAGCGACTATCAACGGACATATGGACCGCTACTACAATCAGGATGCGCCGGTCATTTCAGACTATGAGTATGATCAGCTCATGCAGCAGCTGAAAAATGCCGAGAAGGAGCACCCCGACTGGGTGACTCCTGACTCTCCGTCTCAGAAGATCGGCGGTACGGCAAAACGTGAGGCCGGTGTGAAGGTAAGTCACCGTGTACCGATGCTGTCCATAGAAGATGTGTTTACCAAAGACGATGTCCGTGCGTGGGTCGGCAAGGTGCACGCCATCCACCCGGGGGCGCGCTTCTCTGTTGAGACTAAGATCGATGGTCTCTCTGTGACCCTGCGCTACGCGATTGACCATGAGACGGTTTCAGATATTGCAGCGGGATCGGCTGACGCTGAAAACAAAAATATGACGGGACTCAATCTGATTCTCGGTGAAACGCGCGGTGACGGACATGTCGGGGAGGATGTGACGGCCAACATCCGGCAGATACCGGATGTGCCGCAGAAGCTGAGGCTGCCGGCGGAATTATTGAAAAGGGAAGGAGGAGAGTCTGCCCCGGAAAGTTCTGCCGGTGCTGCAGACACCCAAACTGTGGATCTGGAGCTGCGCGGCGAAGTCTATATGAGTCATGAGGATTTCGAAGCGTTCAACGAGCGTCAGGAAGAAGCCGGAAAGAAGGCGGCGGCCAACCCGCGCAATCTGGCGGCGGGGACTCTCCGCCAGCTCGACTCCGGCGTCGTGCGCGAACGGGGGTTAAAAATGCTGATCTTCAATGTGCAGGACGGTCCGTCCAGCCTGATGGACAGCCACGGCGCGTCGCTGGATCAGCTGGAGCAGGCGGGGCTTCCCGTGGTCTTCCATGTAGGCTGCTCTACGGTCGACGAGGTGCTTTCTGCTATCGACAGGATCGGAGAGATGCGTGGAGATCTGCCCTATGATATCGACGGAGCGGTCGTTAAGTTGGATACGATCGCCTTGCGCGATGATTTTCCGGCAGGCAGCAAATACTCAGCCGGCATGATTGCTTACAAGTATCCGCCGGAGGAACGTCCGGTCGTGATGGAATCGATCGAGGCGACCGTTGGCCGGACCGGCAAGATCGCGTTTATAGGGCATGTGGCGGATGCTGAGACAGGAAAGCCCGCGAGGCTGGCGGGGACCAATGTGTCCAATGTTACCTTGCATAACCGAGATTATATCCGCGAGAAGAAAATCGGTATCGGCGGCATTTATACGATCTTAAAATCGGGTGACATCATCCCGAAGCTGACCGGCGTGGTCCGCGAGCCGGACGCGCTCTACGAGCCGCCACTCACCTGCCCGGTCTGCGGGGAACCGCTGGCTGATGACGGCGACACGGCAGATATCTTCTGTGTCAATCCGTCCTGTCCGGCGCAGCTTTCGAGGACGATCTCATATTTTACCGGCCGCAGCTGCATGGATATCGCAGGGCTCGGAGAGACTCTGGTCGACGCACTGGTGCGCGAGGGATATCTGAAGAATTACGCGGATATTTACCGGCTGCACGAGTACCGTGATGAGATGATCGAAAAGGGTATCATCGGCAAAGAGAAAAACACAGACAAGCTTCTGGCCGCTATCGAGGCGTCCAAGACCAATTCACCGGACCGGCTGCTTGCGGGACTCGGTATCCGCAATGTCGGACGCACGACAGCGATGGCTCTGATGAGGCATTTTCCCTCCATACAGGATCTGGCTGCGGCAAGCGAGGAGACGCTTCTGGCTGTGCCCGATATCGGAGAGACGACGGCGAGGGCGATCCGGGAGTTCTTTGACCGCGAGGAGAACCGGGAACTGATCGAAACCTTTGAGCAGGACGGCGTCAACATGTCTGCGTCTGAAGATGAGCATGTATCAGATGCGCTGGCAGGCAAGACATTTGTCATCACCGGAACGCTGCCTACGATGGGAAGGAATGATGCAAAAGAGTGGATCGAGGCGCGCGGAGGAAAGGTCACGGGGAGTGTCAGCAAAAAGACAGATTATCTGGTTGCCGGAGAGGCAGCCGGATCCAAACTGACAAAGGCCCGGGACCTTGGGATCACGGTGATCGATGAGGAGGCGCTTTTGGGGATGGATTGATTGGACTTTCAAGTTTATTCATGATAAAATCTTCCCATAGAAGACAACACCCAACAGGGCATTTTATACAGTTGAAAGGAGCATACCATGGGAGACTTATTCAACAGTTTTAAAGAACATGTCAAGAATTTTGCCGGATCCGCAAAACAGAAGGCGGGCGAGACATATGACGCGCAAAAGTTAAAGGCGCAGGTGCGCAGTCTGGAGCGCAGCAACAGACAGGATTATGAAGAGCTCGGCCGTATGGTCTATGACAAGTATACGGCAGGCGAGACTGTCAGCGCCGAGGCTTCCGCGCTCTGCGGTACGATCCGCGAACGCACAGAAGAGATCGATCAGATCAACGACGATCTGGGTGTTCTGAAAGAGAACGGAAAAGAGACCAGTGCCAAGATAAAAGAGAGCGTCAAGGGTGTTGCCGGAGCGGCCGGACAGGGTGCTAAGAATGCCTACGGTGCAGCTAAAGAAAAGCTGGGACCGAAGGTCGAAGAAGTCAAGGAGAAGGCCGGCCCGAAAGTCGAAGAAGCCAAAGAGAAGATTGCTCCGAAAGTCGATGAGGCAAAGGAAAAGATAGCTCCGGCGATCGACAAGGCGAAGGAGAAGATCGGTCCGGCCGTCGACAAGGCGAAGGAGAAGATCGGTCCGGCCGTCGACAAGGCGAAGGAGAAGATCGGTCCGGCTGTCGACAAGGCGAAAGAGAAGGCTGATCCGTATATCGACAAGGCAAAGGAGAAGGCTGATCCGTATATCGACAAGGCAAAGGAGAAATTCGGTCCGACAGTCGATAAAGCGAAGGAAAAGGTCGGCCCGGCTGTTGATTCCGCGAAGGAAAAGCTCGGCCCGACAGTCGACAAACTTCAGGAGAAGGTCAAAGATCTCAAAGAGCGCGTAGCAAAGAAAGAACAGGAAAACGACGCCCCCGCTGAGGAGGCGCCGAAGGAGGAAGCTCCGAAAGAGGAGGAGCAGGCATAATTCAGCTCTGCTCTCCGATGAATTCCTGAATCTGCTCGTACACGGTGTCCATCAAGGTCTTTCTTGCAGCATCGGAACTCCACGCAATATGAGGAGTGATCAGCAGTTTCCGGCTGTCCCTGACGGTCAGCAGCGGATTATCTGAACGGGCAGGTTCCGTGCAAAGCACATCGAGGCCGGCGGCAGCAATGTCGCCGGCTTTTAATGCGTCGGCGAGATCCTGTTCAACGACGATCGGTCCGCGTGCCATATTCAGCAAAATGGCATCGGATTTCATCTTCTTAAACGCTTCCCGGTTCATCAGCCCTTGCGTATGCTCGTCGAGCGGCGCGTGTATCGAGAGGATGTCCGATTCTGCGAGCAGCGTGTCGAAATCGACCTGATCATACCCTTTTTGGGGAGCGGAGCCGGAGGCGGAGTGATAGATGACTTTAGCTCCGAAAGCTTTGGCTATACCGGCGACCCGCCGTCCGATGGCGCCGAGTCCGATAATACCCCAGGTCATTTCGGAGAGCTGTTCAAACGGCTCTGCAAGATGCGTGAAGATCGGGCTCTTCTCGTAGGATCCGCTCTTGACATATTCATCATAGTAAGGAAGCTTTTCCAGCAGATAAAAGAGCACGGCAAAGGTGTGCTGAGCAACGGAATCCGTCGAATAACCGGCGACATTTCTCCACTCGATCCCCCGTTTATCCAGATAGTCAGTGTCCAGGATGTTGATCCCGGTCGCGGTCACACAGATCAGCTTGGCATGAGAGGCTTTTGAAAGAGTCTCAGCGTTCATAGGCGCTTTGTTTGTGATAATGATATCTGCGTCCGCAAGATGATCGCTCAGATCGTCATAGGGAAGATACTCATGGTAGGTCACGTTTCCGAGGTTCTCAAATCTCTTAAGATCCAACCCCTCACCCAGTGTATCCGTCTCAATGAAGACAATATTCATGATGCGCTCCTTTCTTTTGTTGCGCTTTTTCTCGATTTGATCATGCAAATACAGTATAGCATACATCGTCTTTTTGATGAGGCTGTCAGTTTTCGGAAGTCTGTACAGGACAAGCCCAAGGGGACGTGTTCGAGAGCATGCTCCTGTACAGATTTCTGCAGAAAATGATGTGACGAATCACACAAGATGTGGTATGATTGGCTTGTCTAGGTATACATTCCCCAAAACAATCGTAGAAAGAAAGGGTAGAGAGTTTATCATGGCTGAGAAGAAAAAACACACTATCGTCAATGTTGCCGGTGAGGATATCACTGTCCAGCATGAGAAAGAGAAGGCAGAAGGCGTTGTCCACAACGCTGCGGATGCGATCGCCAGCGGTGAGAGACCGCCGATCCAGCAGGCCAAACCTGTCGGCAATGCCAAGACGCTGCGCATAGGCGCTGTGATCCTCTGGGTGTTGGCGCTGATCTTTGAGATCCTGGCTGTTCTTGTCATCGCCGGCAAGATCAATCTTTCCGCCAACGGTCCGATGGTCCCGATGGTCATTTTCCTGATCCTGGATCTGGCCTGTGTTATCGTCGGTGCTCAGTTCTGGAAGAAGGCGAATCACATCGACCCGGCTTCCGAAGCCAATCCGACCAAGTTCTGGATCTGGAACAATATGGGCCTGATCGTCTGCGCGGTGGCGTTTATTCCGTTTATCATCATTTTGCTGACGGATAAGAACGCCGACAAGAAGACCAAGACGATCGGTACGATCGTAGCTGTAATCGCGCTGCTGCTCGGCGGACTGATGAGTTATGATTTCCATCCGGTGTCGGCGGAGGATAAGCAGGAAGCCCTGGCGGTCTTCGGAGAGGAAGACGTCTATTGGACGCGCTTCGGTAAATGCTATCACACGAGTGATGACTGCAGCGCGCTGAATCAGAGCGAGCAGCTCACCAAGGGCACTGTGGAGCAGGCTATCGCAGCGAACCGCGTGCGTCTTTGCTCATTCTGCGCCAAGCGTGACAATATCACCACTGTCAAGACAGACGATGAGGATCTGAATGTGGAGAACGCCGACGCGATCGAAGAGGCCGAGGAGGAACTCCAGCAGAAGGAAGACACAGCTGAGACGGAGGAGTGATCCTGCCGTCACGGTTATGATGAGTTTTAGGGTATAGAGAAACATGAACAAAGACAGAGAAGAGATCCGTCTGACACAGCTTGCTTCGACCGCCGGGTGAGCGGCCAAGATCGGTCCGGAGACCCTTGCTCAGGTCCTGAGCAAGCTGCCCAAGTTTGAGGATGCCAACCTGATCGTAGGTCTGGATACATCGGATGACGCTGCCGACTATCAGATCAATGAAGAGACAGCGATGATTCAGACTACGGATTTTTTCACCCCGGTCGTTGACGACCCCTATACTTTCGGCACGATAGCCGCCGCCAACGCATTGAGCGATGTATATGCCATGGGCGGTGATCCGGTCGTCGCGCTCAATATCGTCGGATTCCCGAACTGTCTGGACCCCTCAATTCTCGGGGATATCTTAAAAGGCGGAGCAGACAAGGTGATGGAGGCCGGCGCGGTGCTCGTCGGAGGGCATTCCGTGCAGAATGACGAACCGCTCTATGGTCTGTGTGTATCCGGTCTGGTGAATCCCAAGCGAATCTGGAAGAACTTCGGGGCAAAGCCCGGTGATGTGCTGATTTTGACAAAGCAGGTCGGAAGCGGTATCATCAACACAGCAGTCAAGGCCGACATGGCGGAGGAGTCAAGCGTCAGGGAGGCCATCACTGTCATGGCGTCTCTCAACGGACGCGCGTCCAAGGCTCTGCGTGATTTCAATGTTCACGCCTGTACAGATGTGACAGGGTTCGGACTGCTGGGCCATCTCCATGAAATGATTGAACCGAGCAATACCGCGGCGCAGATCCGCGTCAAAGACGTGCCGTTCATCGACGGAGCAAAGGATTTCGCGGAGGCGGGTCTGATACCCGCAGGCACTTATAAGAACCGCGGATACACCGGTAAAGATGTCGACTTCGAGGCAGTCGGCGCGGACTGGCTGGATGTATTCTACGATCCGCAGACTTCGGGAGGTCTGCTTTTTGCCATCCCGGAAGAGGATGCGGACGCGGCAGTGAAAGCACTAAAAGAGGCAGAACTGGAGACGAAATCTGCTATTATCGGCATTGTAAAAGAACGCGCCGATGCCATGATCGAACTCATTCCGTAAACAACACTTTTCATCATATATCCCAAGATCTATTTACATTTTCATATTCGACATCTGCCGGCCGTAGCGGCCGGCAGGTTGTCGGCAGTAAAGCATGAAAGGGGAACAGCATGCACTCAATGGAAGACAAGTACAAGACACTCAAGGTCGCCGATCTGCGCGGACTTCTGGAAGCGCGCGGTTATCCTGAGAGCACAGCCAAGCTCAAGAAAGAGGAGCTGATCAAAAAGATGCTCGAGATGGATACTGCGCAGGCATCTGCCGACCCGGTCGACGCTAAGACGACCGCAGCACAGCCGAAAGAGCCGGAGAGGGAGCAACCGGAGGCGAAGTCTGCTTCAGAGGAGCCACGCGGCAGGAAGCGCAAAGGCAAAAAGAAGGGCGGCGATCTGGACAGCGGCGAGACGGCGCACGGCATTCTGGAAGTCCTCTCGGACGGCTACGGATTTATCCGTTCCGACAACTATATGCCCGGCGACGAAGACATCTATGTGGCGCCCTCTCAGATCCGCAAATTCCGTCTGCAGACCGGTGACGTGATAGAGGGCAATATCCGCGTGCGCAATCAGAACGAGAAGTTTGCCGCGCTGCTCTGCCTGACCAAAGTCAACGGACTGGATCCTGAGAGCGTGATATCCAGACGTAGGTTCGAGGATATGACTCCCATTTTTCCGAATCAGAGACTGTTTCTGGAGCGGGATAAAAATACCGTCGCTACGCGCATGGTCGATCTGATATCCCCGATCGGCAAGGGACAGCGCGGTATGATCGTATCTCCGCCTAAGGCCGGCAAGACGACACTCTTAAAGCAGATAGCGCTATCCGTCCTGGCGAATAATCCTGAGATGCATATCATCATCCTGCTGATCGATGAGCGTCCGGAGGAGGTCACAGATATGAAGGAGGCGATCCGCGGTACCCAGGTCGAGGTCATACATTCGACTTTTGATCAGCTGCCCGAGCACCACAAACGCGTCTCCGAGATGACGATCGAGCGCGCGAAGCGTCTCGTGGAGCAGGGGAGAGATGTCATGATCCTGCTCGACTCGATCACGCGTCTCGCCCGCGCATACAACCTGACCGTTCCGCCGAGCGGACGGACGCTCTCCGGCGGTCTGGACCCTGCGGCGCTTCATATGCCCAAGCGCTTCTTCGGCGCGGCCAGAAATATGCGCGAAGGCGGAAGTCTGACGATACTGGCCACGGCGCTGGTCGATACAGGCAGCAAGATGGATGATGTGGTCTATGAGGAGTTCAAAGGGACCGGCAATATGGAACTGGTCCTCGATCGGAAGATGCAGGAGAGACGTATCTTCCCGGCCATCGATATCGCCAAGTCCGGCACCAGAAGAGAGGATCTTCTGCTCTCGCCGGAGGAGCTGAATGCGGTCGATATCATGCGCCGCGGATTGAACGGACTGCGCCCGGAGGAGGCAACAGACAAGATCATAGATCTCTTTACGCATACGCGCAGCAATGCGGAGTTCGTTCACTTGGTGCAGAAGGTACGCTTCTAAAACAAAACGGCAGGCTGACGGACAGCCTGCCGTTTATTACTGTGCAAAAAACTGCTAAATATGTTTGAGTCCTTCCACGGTCTGCTTTCTGAGCAGGGCGTGGATCTTTTCTGAGGGATCGAGAGCCAGGCTGATCGACTTGCTGTGATTCAGACTGTCAATGATCATCGCCAGATACTCTGTCATATCTGCCGTTACGTAGTATTCGCGGGAGAGAGTCTCCGGCGACTGATATACGAGGTTCGTCGTGATCATTTTGTGGAAATAGCCCTCTTTATAGTATTTATCAAAGACTTCCATGCCGTTCGTGAACAGTCCGAAAGTGCAGCAGATGATGACCCGGCCGGCACCGCGTTCCTTGAGCTGGCGGCAGACATCAAGCATACTCTCGCCGGAGGAGATCATATCATCGACGACGATTGCATCTTTTCCGTTCAGGTCCTCGCCGATAAACTCATGGGCGACGATCGGGTTGCGTCCGTTGACTACGCGGGTGTAGTCGCGGCGTTTATAGAACATACCCATGCTGACTCCGAGGATATTGGCCAGATAGACTGCGCGGCCCATGGCGCCCTCATCCGGGGAGATGATCATCAGCCTGTCCGGCAGTGCCCTGAAATCTTCGACAGAATCATAGACAGCCTTCATGAACTGATAGTAAGCAGAGAAGGAATCAAAACCGTCGATTGGGATCGCATTCTGTACGCGGGGATCGTGTGCGTCAAAGGTGATGATATTGACCACGCCCATATCAACGAGTTCCTGCAGGCCCATGGCAGCATCCAGCGATTCTCGTTTTTCCCGTTTGTGCTGGCGGCTCTCATACAGGAAGGGCATGATCACATTGATCCGTTTTGCCTTGCCGGCAGCAGCGGCGATGATGCGCTTGATGTCCTGAAAATGATTGTCCGGCGACATGTGGTTGACCATACCGTTGATCGTATAGGTCATGCTGTGGTTGCAGACGTCGGCAAGGATAAAAAGGTCCACGCCGCGGATGCTGCCCAGTATCTCTCCCTTTGACTCACCGCTCCCGAAACGGGGGCAGCGGCTTTCGACGAGATAAGTCTTCTCGGGCTTGATCGTCGGATCGGGGTAGAGATAGTTTTGTCTCATTTTGACGATAGTTTTGTCGATGATCTCGCCCTGCTCCTTAAAACTGTCGAGAACGACCATGCGCAGCGGGGCGACAGGCATACGCCTTCCGGCTCCTTTGTTTTTAGGCATAGAAATGATTCCTTTGGAAACTACAGATCAACAGAATTCTTAC